>Ga0307373_10005489_pt1 | contig 20718 bp, 12 predicted proteins | sample OX2MG_FD_202534 | JGI IMG/M metagenome (GOLD analysis project Ga0307373, IMG submission 202534) | Soil microbial communities from Risofladan, Vaasa, Finland - OX-2 | ecosystem: Environmental > Terrestrial > Soil > Coastal area > Acid sulfate soil | place: Finland: Risofladan, Vaasa | collected...
ATCCGCGCCTCAACGACCCGGCGCTGACGCTCGACCACCGGGCGGGCATCGCATGGCTCACACTGATGCTGCTCGACCAACCGGGACCGGATAGTGCTGCGTGCGTGACGGGAATCAAGGAAGCCACCGCAGCCGAGGATTCTTCGCCGACAACCGCGCTGTTGTATGCCTTCAATCATTCCGACCGCGTTGTCGCACTGATCGTCCCAGAACCCGCTGCCGAACTGCTACTGGCGAACGTCGCCAATCTGAAACCAACCGACGATTTTGACGATTTCCGTCCCCATGCACTCGCCAAGGCACTCGGCGTGTCATCAGCGCGTCTGGAGCCGGAAGCTGCCGCGCGTGTCGCTGACGCGTTGTTGGCGGCCATCGTCAATGCGAATCCAACCGACCATTTCTATTACCAAGCACTACTCGCCGGTGCGCTCGGCGCGTCATCAACGCGTCTGGAGCCGGAAGCCGCTGCACGAATCTCCGCGTCGGCATTGGCGATCTTGCAGGCGAACGTCGCCGATCCGAAATTGACGCCTTACGGCCGCGACCAGCTCGCTACGGCACTCGCCGCGTTGTCAGCCCGTCTACCACCAGGTGCCGCCACGCGAATCTGTGAGTCGGCGTCGGCTGTGTTGCTTGCGGACCTCGCCGATCCGGCATCCTCCACGTACTCGGTTGCCGAGACACTCGCCGCGTTATCAGCGCGTCTGGAGCCGGAAGCCGCCACGCGTGTCATTGACGCCTTGCTGGCGGCCATCGCCAATGCGAAACCAAACGACGTCTATCCCCTTGCCACGGCACTCGCCACCGCACTCGGCGTGTCATCAGCGAGTTTCGATCCAGAGATCGCAGCACGCGTCACTGACGTGTTGCTGGCGGGCGCCGCCAAATGGACAGACCCCTTTTTCACGGCAGTTGTCGAAGCACTGGCCGCGTTGTTAGCGCACCTGCGGCCAGATGCGGCCACGCGAATCAGCGAGTCGGCATCGGCGGCGCTGCTGGCTGACCTTGCCGAACCGCGGGAGAACGGCTTCGAACTCTGTCGCGTTGGCAATGTGCTCGCCGCGTTGTCGGCGCGTCTGCCTGCGGCCGCCGCCACGCGCGTCTGTGAGTCGGCGTCGGAGACGCTGCTGGCGAGACTCGCTGATCCAAAACGGGACGGCTCCTGGCGCCGTCCTATGTTGATCACCGAGTTTCGCCAGGCGTTGACCGCGTTGTCAGAACGCCTGGAACCGGCCGCCGCCACGCGCGTCTGTGAGTCGGCATCGGCGATTTTGCTGGTGAACCTGGACGATCCAAGACCGACCGTCGACGAGCTCGCGGCGCTCGCCAAGTCGCTCGCCGCGTTGTCGGCGCGCCTTCCGCCGGAAGCCGCCGGGCGAATCTTTCAGTCGGCATCGGACAGATTGTTCAAGACTTTCACGGATCAGGACCTGACCGCCTATGTAGAAAACACGGAGTATGGAAGTACCCACATTCCCCGCGTCGCGGACGTTCTGGCTTCGCTGGACGCACTCGCTTCGCTATCCGAGCGAATGCAGCCGGGATGGGCCAAGGCAACGGCGTCGAGCGCGATTCGTTCTGTGACCGAGGAACAGCTCATTTCCCTGCGGTCGCGTCACGCCTTGGATGCCTTGGTTGAAACGATGGCGATGATGTCACGGCATTTCGCCCCACCACTCCGGCAGAGCATCCTCCACCAATTGCTCGCACTGCGATTGGAGCAACCGTACGAATGGGGCATATGGGGGAAAAACGGCGTTGATACGGCAATCTCCCCTCTGGTCCATCGGGCCCTAACCGTCATGCGGCGGCAAGAACCGCATTACGCCGCAATGGCCACGCCGTCTGACGTCAAACTGGCCGCCACCGCTTCCGCCGAACACGCGTTCTCGACGCTGAAACTCACAACCCCCGAGATCGTCGAATTTCTCAAATCCCCTCTGACGCATGGGGACCATCGCCGCGATTTCCTCGATCTGCTCGAATGCCGTTACGGCCACCGTTTCGGCAACCAGTGGGCGTTCGTAGAATACGCCCAAGCCGAAAACCTCGGGCTCGACCTTACGACCCGCCTGAAGCGCCCCGATCCGAAGGCGGTCCTGAATACCGTTCACAAACTGCTTGATGAAGGGTCCGTTTCTCAGGAAACCCTGCGATGACGAACGACCCCCCAGACCCGGTGTTCTTGCCTACCGGCCAATACGACGATGCCGCCATTAATCGGGCCCGTAGCGAGCCGCACGCGATGCCTGAGAACGTCGGGCCGTACCGGATTCTGCAACGGCTGGGTGGTGGAGGCATGGGAGTGGTCTACCGGGCCGAGCAACGCGCGCCGATGCGGCGCGACGTGGCTCTGAAATTCATCAAGCTCGGGATGGACACCAGGCTGGTCATCGCCCGCTTCGAGGCCGAGCGGCAGGCGCTGGCCCTGATGGACCATCCCCACATCGCCAAGGTCTTCGACGCGGGAATGGACGACACCGGGCGGCCGTTCTTTGTGATGGAGTACGTCAAAGGGAAGCCGATTACCGAGTACGCCGATCAGAACCACCTCAGCATCGCCGAGCGGCTCGAATTGTTCGAGCAGGTCTGTCAGGCAGTCCAGCACGCGCACCACAAGGGCGTCATCCATCGGGACCTGAAGCCGGGCAACGTGCTGGTTAGCACTCAAGACGGACGGCCCTTCGCCAAAGTCATCGATTTCGGCGTCGCCAAGGCGATCGCGCGGCGGCTGATCGACCACACGCTGTTCACCGAGCATGACCAGTTCATCGGCACGCCGCAGTACATGAGCCCCGAGCAGGCCGAGGGGAGCGTGGATATCGACACGCGGACCGACGTCTACAGCCTGGGGGTGATGCTGTACGAGCTGCTCACCGGCAGCACGCCGTTCTCGAGCCAGGAGTTGCAAGCCGCCGCGTTCGAACAGATCAAGAAGATGATCGTCGAGGTCGATCCCCCCAAGCCCAGCACGCGGCTCACCCTGGGCCATCCCACGATATCGACGCTCGCCGCCTCGCGCCGCACCGAGCCGAAACGCCTGGGCACTCTCGTCCGGGGAGAGCTCGACTGGATCGTGATGAAGGCCCTCGAAAAAGACCGCAAACGCCGCTATGAAACTCCGACGAGCCTCGCCAACGACATCCAGGCCCATCTCAAAGGCGAACCGGTCCAGGCCGCGCCGCCGAGCGCGGTGTACCGCATCCAGAAATTCGTCAGAAAACATCAAGGACCGGTGGTCGCCGTCGCACTGGTCGGCATGGTGCTGCTGTCGGGGATTATCGGGACGACGTGGGGCTACTACCGCGCGGAACGGAACGCGGAACTCGAACGCGCAGCCAAGGACCGCGAACGCCTCGCCAAGGAAGAGGCGACTTCACAACGGGATGCAGCTCGCCGAGCCCGCGAACAAGCGATCGCTGCGACGAATGAAGCCGTCGCGGCCCAAGATCGGGCGGCAGGGGCGCTCGCTCGGAGCTTCGTGCGGCCGTTGGTCGGTGCGGACGCGCTGCTCGCCAAACCCGAGATCGAAACGCTTTGGGAGCTCGCCACGCTCCAGAGCGACAGCGTCGGGCTGCGCATGCTCGATGAAGCGACCCGCGACCGGCAGATGACTGCGCAACTGTTGAACTGCGCCGAACCCGCCCTGGTAGCCGGAATCGGCTTGAATCCCGACTTGCGAGAGCGGGCGCTGGCATTGTTACGCTCGCGCCTTTCCGACCAGGCGCTGACGCTCGACCATCGTGCGGGCATTGCGTGGCTAACACTGATGCTGCTCGACCAACCCGGACCAGACAGTGCGGCGTGCGTCGCGCTGATCAAGGGTGCCATCGCTGCCAAGCATCTTTCGCGGACATCCGCGCTGTCGTATGCCGTCAACCATTCCGACCGCGTTGCCGCACTGATTGCCCCCGAACCCGCCGCGGAACTCTTGCTCACACCGCTTGCCGATCCGAAACCGACCGCATACGAGCTCTATCGCGGCGCCAATGCGCTCGCCGCGTTGTCAGCGCGTCTGCCTCCGGATGCCGCGGCGCGAACCTGTGAGTCGGCGGCGGCTCTGTTGCCAGCGGCCTTCGCCGATCCGCAACACGCTTCTTACGCAAGATCGAAGCTTGTCGATGCGTTCGCCGCGTTGTCAGCGCGTCTGCCTCCGGATGCCGCCGCGCGAGTCTGTGAGTCGGCGTCGGCTGTGTTGTCTGCGGTGTTGTCTGCGGAGTTCGCCGATCCGGTTTCCTCCACGTCCTCGTCGTTTGCCGATGCACTCGTCGCCTTGTCCGCTCGCCTGCCGTCAGATACGACCGCCCGCATCGCTGACGCGTTCCTCGCGGCCGTGGCGGATCCGAAACGGGATACCTACGATTGCATTCGACTTGCCACAAAACTCGCGTTGTTGTTACCGCGTCTTGAGCCAGAAGCCGCGGCACGTGTCACTGAAGGCTTGCTCGCAGCCCTAGCCGATCCGAGACGGGGGCCAATCGACCTTTTGCTTGCCGCGTCGTCAGCGAGTGTACCTCCAGGTGCCGCCGCGCAAATGTGGGAGTCGGCATCGACTGCGTTGCTGGCGGACCTCGCCACACCGCGAGAGAACAGCGGGCACCTTTCCGTGCTTGCCAACACGCTCGCCGCGTTGTCAGCACACCTGCGCCCCGATGCAGCCGCGCGATTCTGTGAGTCCGCGTCGGAGATGCTGCTGGCGAAACTCGCCGACCCGAAATGGGCCGTCGACGAACTCTTGGCACTTGCCGAGGAGCTCGCCGCATTGTCAGCTCACCTGCCGCCGGATGCAGCCGCGCGAGTCTGTGGGTCTGCGTCGGAGGTACTGCTGGCGAAACTCGCCAATTCGAAATGGACCGCCGACGAGCTCGTGGCAGTCGCCAGGGAGCTCGCGGCGTTGTCAGCTCACGTGCCGCCAGGTGCCGCCGCGCGAGCCTGTGAGTCGACGTCGGAGACGCTGCTGGCGAGACTCGCCAATCCGAATGCCTCCTGGTTCTATTCTGGAGTGATCACCCGGTTTGGCCAGGCATTGACCGCATTGTCAGAACGCCTGGAACCGGTCGCCGCCACGCGAATCTGTGAGTCGGCATCGGCCTTGTTGCTGGCGAACTGCGCCGATCCGAAACGAACCGCCGACGAACTCTCGGCGGCCGCCAAGGAGCTCGCCGCGTTGTCATCGCGCCTGCCGCCAGGTGCCGCCGCGCGAATCTTTCGGTCGGCGTCGGACAGATTGTTCAAGACGTTCAGCGATGAGGATCTGGTCTACCTTGACGTAGGATCCGTAATTATTGCAAGGTACGAGGGATTCCCACCCGACCCAGATGTAGACATTCCCAGCATTGCAAACGTTCTCAATTCGCTGGACGCGCTCGCTTCGGTATCCGAACCAATGGAGCCGGGAGGGGCCAAGGCAACGGCGTCGCGCGCGATTCGTTCTGTGACCGAGGAGCAGCTTCTTTCTCTGCGGTCGCGTCACATCTTGGATGCCCTGGTTGAATCGATGGCGGTGTTGTCCCGGCATTTATCGCCGCCGCTCCGACGGACCGTCCTCCACCAATTGCTCGCACTGCGATTGGAGCAACCGTACGAATGGTACGAGATTTCCACTGAAGACAACGACGGGAACAGTGTCTATAAGCCGGTCTCCCCTCTGGTCCACCGGGCCCTGGCCGTCATGCGGCGGCAAGAACCGCATTACTTGGCGATGGCCACGCCGTCCGACGGCAAAGAGCCCGCCACCGTTTCCACCGAACACGCGTTCTCGACGCTGAAACTCACCACACCCGAGATCGTGGAGTTTCTCAAATCGCCTCTGACGCACGGCGACCATCGCCGCGATTTCCTCGATCTGCTGGAATGCCGTTACGGGCGCCGTTTCGGCAACCAGTGGGCGTTCGTGGAATACGCCCAGGCCGAAAACCTCGGGCTGGACTTCACCACCCGCGTGAAGCGCCCCGATCCGAAGGCGATCCTGAAAACCATCCACAAGCTGATTGACGAGGAGTTGGCGAAACCATGAACTCCATGTGTGGCCGACACGAAATCGCCGAGCTGTTCCGCCCGCACGGTGCGCGGTGACCTGTACCGTGGTGTGTAGATGCCGCCATGGTCACACCGCTCGACCGCTCTCCGATTGTTCGTTGGACGATTCGAGGTGAGAGGCAATGGGCCTCGAAAAGTGATTCACGGTTATCGTTGTTGGAACTGCCTTCGGGTCCCGCGGCATTTCACGGTGTCCGCATTCGGTGCCGCAGCGCGTCGATTTGCTTCTTGCGTGGGACATCCTCGGCGGTGGGGTCGAAATCGATGATTTCGTTCAACAGGAGTGAAAGCTGCCTGGCCGCGATCCTTCGATTCCGTTCGTCGTCACGGCGCAAGAGCTCGATCCAGACGATCGGGTCGGCGCGAAGCGGGCGAACGATTTGGTCCAGTGTGTCGACGCCGTCTGTACCCTCTTCAACTTCTTTCAACGCCGACGACCGGACGATCGCCCGGATGCGAAAACGCTGCTCGCTGTCGAGCCTGTCCAGGTCGAGCGAGAGCAGGAAAGGCAGCGCTTCGGGTCCGCCGAGCCGCAAGCGGCGCTCGGCGGACTGGCGCCGCGAGAATTTCTCGTGTCCCAAGTCGGTGACGAGCCGGAGCCACACGTCGCGCGATGGTTGCCCCTCGATATCGGCTGAGTGCAAGAGCAAGGATTCGATCGTTTGCGCTCTTTGGACAAGTTCCCAGCCCGGCTTCATGACCTGCAAGAGCGGCGCCAACTCGTTACGGCAAAGCTCAGGTTCGGCCAGGAACAGGTGCCAAAGTGTCACACCACGACACTCTTTCCGCTGCTCACCCTCGCCGACTGAAAGCGTCAGAGGCCCCTCCGTCGGCTGGCCGAAGACGACGAGCTCAGCGTTGGCGCCGCCGGTTTCTTGACCGGCGGCCTCGGTGGGTTGGCCGGCGGCACGGCGAGGTAGGCGGCGAATTCGAATCTCGTTGCCAAACAGCAGATCCCACGTCAGTTGAGCATCCGGGGTGGTCAATTCGTAACGGAAGGTGGTTGCGGCCCCGGCTTGAGTCAGCTCCAACCGTTCGTGCCGGTCATTCGTCTTGAACTCCCCCTTATGAGTCTGAAGCGACATCGCTCCCGCAACCGTGATCCGTCCCGCGACGACGCGCAGCCGAAACAAACCCAACATGTATGCCAGTCCCGCATTCATACGGGGTGGCTGCGCAGCGGACACCTCGCCAATGGAGCAAACGAGGGTCGTGGCGAGAACCGCGGTTACGATCGCCGTACGGCGCGTGTCTTGCATGTCGGAGAATATCGCATTTTCGGTCGATTGGGGCAATCGCGGTATCTTCGGCACGGAATCTGCTCTAGGTTCCGGCGACTGGGAGCGAATGCCCCGCAATTCCGCCCGTCGTGGCAAAAACGGTCCGAATTCGCTCGCCAAAGCCTGTTTTAGTCGAGACTCGCATCGAAACAGAGCCAGCCGGAATTGTAAGAAATTCAATGTCTCGCCAAGATGGCGACGTTGGGACCCCAATCCAAGGAGGGAATGATGGTCTCGTTACAAGCAGTTGCGCTGGCATTGGCGATCTCCGGGGGGGGCGAGACCGTGCTACTCGACTTCCGCGCCGATTGGTGCGGTCCCTGCCGGCAAATGGACGATGCCATCCAAAAACTGGCAGCCCGCGGTTACCCGATTCGCGAGGTGAACGTCGACGAAAACCGGAAACTCGCCCAGGCGTACCATGTGACCGGAATTCCATGCTTCGTCTTGCTTGTCGATGGGGGCGAGGTGAGTCGCAGCAACGGCGTCGTCCCCTTGGCCAAATTGGAGAGAATGTTTCGGCAGGCCGGTGTGGCATCAGCAGGTGCCTCGGTCGCCCGAGCACGCGCCCAGTCGCCCGACCCCGCGCCAGGCGGACCGGCCGAACAAAACACGTTCCCGACGAGCGATAGCGCCTGGCCATTGGTCGATGTCGTGAAAGCCGTTGGTGCCGTTGGGCGTTCAATCGCGGACGAAGCGCCAGAGGCCAGAGGCGGGGCTTCGACGGGGGGGTTGGCTGCGGAGGTTCGTTCCGGTGCCGACATTCTCCGTGAACGTGGTTCGCGCCTGCACGGCGGGCGCGATGCGGCCACCGCCCGCTTGCTTGCCGCCACCGTGCGATTGAAGGTCGACGACGGCGGCAGCCACTCCGTGGGTTCGGGCACGATCATCGATGCTCGCGAGGGGGAAGCGCTGGTGCTCACCTGCGGGCACGTGTTCCGCGACTCACGGGGGAAAGGTCCGATTGAAATCGACCTTTTTGGCCCCGGCGCGCCGCGGGGATTGCCTGGAAAACTGATCAGTTACGATTTAAAGAGCGACGTAGGCCTGGTCAGTTTTCGCCCCGGCGTTGGGGTCAGCGCGGTACGGGTAGCGCCTTTGACCTACAACGTGCGGAACAATGACCCGGTGGTGAGCATCGGCTGCGACCACGGCAACCCGCCGACCGTTTGCGTCAGTCATGTGACGGCCATCAACAAGTTTCTCGGGCCGCCAAATCTGATCGCGGCGGGTCAGCCCGTGCAAGGACGAAGCGGCGGTGGTCTGTTTACCAACGACGGCCTCCTGGTGGGTGTTTGCATCGCCGCCGACCCGGCCGACGACGACGGCATGTATCGGGCATTGGGCGCGATCCACGCTGAGCTCGATCGAATGGGCCTGGCCGAGATGTGCCTCGAGGAGGTCGATCCGGGCAACGGTAATTCCGTCGTTGCCACACGGGAACCATCGCCGATGCCCGACCACATGCCGGCGCCGCACAGCCAGCCGTCATCCGAGGCATTGCTTCGCACCAGCGACGACGGAGCGAGGGCGGACAGCGAGCGTGGCAACGCGCCGCTGACCCCCGCTGAGGAGGCGGCCCTGGCCGAAATCCGAGCCAACGGAGAAGGTGCGGAGGTGATCTGCATCGTTCGGCCGCTGACCGATCCGCAATCCAGGAGCGAGATCATCGTCCTCGACCGGGCCTCACGCGAGTTCTTGCGGCAGTTGTCCGACGAACGGCGCACGCAGAACTCGCGCCGACTCACGAGCGACCACATCCGCCAGGTTTCGCCGAGCCGCGCTAAGCCCTAGGCCGCGCCTTGGCACTTGCCCGACACTTCGATTCACATTTGCGTCATGGTTACTTTTTCTTCTTTTTCTTCCTTACGGTTTTCGCGGCAGTCGTTTTGGCGGTTGACTTGACCGGTTTCTTGCTGAAGACGCTGTCCCAGTTCTTCGTGAATTCGGGGCTGGGGCCGGAACGGACAATCGGTCCTGACATGGTGTTTAACTCCTTTGACGGTCACGTGGTTGCGTGAAAGCGATTGCGTGAAAACGGGTTTCAATGGCCCATTTTAGATTCATTGGCCCGCGCCACAAGTCCTACTTCGTGGGGAACGCCCGCTCCAGGCGCGCCGGGATTCCGTGGGCATTGAGCCGACGTCGCGCCCGCCGTGGCCCAACGCCACGGAGGTCGTTCCCGACAGGGGGTTGCGGAATCGTTGCCGTTAAGTGGTTGGCTGAAAAATAAGGTGGCGCTGGCGGCGGTCGTGTATTATAATAATTGCGCAAGCTTTAACGATACATGTCGCCATCCATCGCTCCCAGGGGAAGACTCCCATGATCCAAGTCTCGCTATCACCAGCCATCCGCCGCGTCATCCTCATTGTTTTGGCGTCGTCAGCAGTCTCGGCCGCCCGGTACGCCGCGGCCCAGCAGCCGGCGCCGGCAACCCCACCCGCTCCGGCCGCGATCAATACCCACAGCCGCTGGGTCACGGCCCTGGTTTTCTCGCCTGACGGAAATACGTTGGCCACTTCCGGGGGCGAGAGCCTGCTCTATCGCCCGGGCGACGTCATGCTTTGGGATCTGGCAACGGGTCAGCAAAAGGCGGCGTTGGCGGGCCACGGCACGATCGTTTGGGCGGTCGCGTTCTCGCCCGACGGCCAAACCCTGGCGACAGCCGGCTATGACGGAACCCTCAAGCTTTGGGATGTGCCCGGCGCCAAGGAAAAGGCCTCCTGGCCGGCACACAAGCATTGGATCATGGCGGTTGCCTTTTCTCCCGACGGCCAGACCTTGGCGACAGCAAGCGAAGATACGACCATCAAGCTTTGGAACCTGGCCGCGGTTCCTCCGGCGGAAAAGCTGACGCTCAAGGGGCACACCGGCGCGGTTACGAGTGTTGTGTTCTCGGCCGATGGGCAACAGATCCTCTCCGGTAGCGGCGATAAAACGGCGATGCTTTGGAACCCCGCCGCTCCCGACCCTCTCAAGAAACTCGAAGGCCATTCCGACACGGTCTCGGCCGTGGCTTTCGTGCTCGACGGTAAGACACCGGCCACCGGCAGTTACGACCGCACGGTCAAGCTCTGGAACCCGGCCGAGGGAAAGGAAATTGCCGCGCTGGCGGGCCACCACAATTGGATCAGTGCGATGCGTGTCGCCGCCGACGGCAAGACGCTCGCCACCGCGAGCCATGACCGTACGGTGAAGGTATGGAACCTCGATACGAAGCAGGCCACTTTCACCCTGGACGGATTCAAGAGCACGGTTTGGGGCGTGGCATTCTCGCCAAATGGCCAGATGTTGGCCACGGGCAGCCACAGCGATTCACTCAAGGTCTGGAAAGCCGTAGCCGCCTGGGCCGACGCCTTCCCGGCGCCGCCTCCCGCGGCCCCCGCGGCCGCAGTTGAAAAACCAGCCGAAAAGCCCGCCGAACAAGCCGCGCCCGTCGCAAAATAGTCGAATTACCATGGGAATCATTACCAACCAACGCTTGATGCGAGTTTGCCCCCGACAGTTCGCGCGCTGGACGATGTTCCTCGCCGCCGCGCTTGTGTTGACGCTGGACGTGCGGGGGGGTGATGGGCCGCCGCGGCAAATCGAAGCATCGCGACTGGCGTCCGACGTGATCATTTATCGCGACTCGTTCGGCGTGCCTCACATCGACGGCAATGACGATGAATCGACGGTTTTCGGATTCGCCTACGCTCAGGCTGAAGACAATTTCTGGCAGGTTGAAGACACCTATCTGCTCAGCGTTGGCCGCTATGCAGAGGCCTACGGACCGCAAGGGATCAATTCCGACCTTTTGAACCGTGCGTTCGAAATCGTACCCAAATCGCAATCCGATTACCGGCAATTGCCGCCCGGTATCAGGTCGCTCTGCGAAGCCTATGTCGCCGGGTTGAATTATTACCTGGAAACCCATCCGCGCGTGCGGCCGAGATTGATTGCCCGCTTCGAGCCTTGGCAGGTGCTGGCCTGCGGTCGTCACGTGTTGCTTGAGCTGACGTTTCGCTACACGCGGCTGCATTCGAACTACATGCCCCGTATGAACCCGAACATCGCCGCCGCCACAGGCTCGAACGCCTGGGCGATTGGGCCCTCACGGACCCGTTCGAAGAACGCGATGTTGCTGGCCAATCCCCACCAGCCTTGGTTCGGTTTCGGCCAAATGTACGAGGCCCACCTCCGTAGCGGCGAGGGTTGGAATTTTTCCGGGGCCACGTTCTTCGGCAGCCCTTTATTGACGATGGGTCACAACGAGCACTGCGGTTGGAGCTTTACGACCAACGAGCCGGACATCGCGGACGTTTGGCGCGAGACGTTCGACGACCCTCAGGAGCCCTTGAATTACCGCTACGGCGAGGGTTACCGCAAGGCGGTCGAGTGGACGGAAACGATCAAGGTAAGAGCGGCCGGCGGTCCCAAGTCAAAGAACTACACGTTCCGCAAGACGCACCACGGCCCGATCGTTGCCAGAGAGGGCGCCCAACACCACCTTGCCGCGCGGATCGGCCGGCTTGACGATTCGCAATTGCTGGTCCAGATGGAACGGCTCATGCGGGCCAGGAACTTTGCCGACTTCAAGGCCGGAATGGCCGGGCTTAATCTACCACTGATGAACGCGACGTACGCCGACCGTGAAGGGAACATCTTCTTTCTCTACAATGGCGCCATCCCTCGCCGCGATCCTCGATTCGACTGGAGCAAGCCGGTGGACGGCAGCGACCCACGGACCGAGTGGCAAGGTTATCACGAAATCGACGAGCTGCCGCAGGTCCTTAACCCGCCCGCGGGCTTCGTTCAGAATTGCAACTCGACCCCCTACACGACCAGCGACGACGGTAACCCGCGGCGCGAGGATTTTCCCGTGTACATGGTCGAAGACAAGGACGACGACAAGCGTCGCGCGAAGATCTCGCGGCAATTGCTCCGCGAGATGCGCGACTTGACGTTCGACGAGCTACGAGTCGCGGCGTTCGACACGACGAACTACTGGGCCCAGACCGAACTGCCCGGCTACGCCAGGATGCTGGACGAATTGAAACGGACCGATCCGGCGTTGGCCGCTCAGGCGGCCCCGTACCTTGACCACCTCATGGCGTGGAACTGCCACACGACGGTCGATTCGACGGCGGCCACGCTCTGCGTCGCTTGGTACGAGGAAATGTACGGAAGCTCGTACCCTGGCGAGCAGCTCAAGCCGCAGTTCGTTCTCGACGTGCCGCAGCGGTTCAAGGCCCTGGTTCGAGCGGCGACGGCACTCCGCTCGGCCTATGGCGACTGGCGCGTCGCGTGGGGCGACATCCACCGCATTCAGCGGCACCCCGACGTGGCCGACCTGATGAATGTCCCTTTCGACGACAAACTTCCCAGCCTTCCCAGCCTCGGTTCGCACGGGCCGATGGGGATGATCTTCACACAGTACTACACCCCCACGGTCCACATTCCCTTCGTCAAGCACCAGGCCAAGCACTACGGAGTGGTGGGCTACACTTATGTCGGCGTTTTCGAGTTCGGCGAGCGTTTCCAGGGCGCGACGCTGGTTCAGTTCGGCGCGAGCGGCGACCCGAACTCGCCGCACTATATGGACCAGGCCCGGCTGCTCTCCGACTGCAAATTGAAGCGAGAGCTGTTCTACTGGGACGACGTGTTGGACGACGCCCGCGGCGCCTATCACCCCGGCGAGCGACCCACCGAGCCCGTCCTTGGTCCATTGGCACGGCCGATCAATGGGACGAAACTGAAATAATCCGCAAGGCTTCACACCTCCATCACCGTTGCCTCGACTTGCGGCAGCTCGACGCAGGCGATTGTGTGCGGACTGGCGCGGTAGACGGCGCCGGGGTTGAGCACCAGGGTGCGTCCCAGACGTTGTTGCCTCGCGACGTGCGTGTGCCCGTGGCAAACCAGGTCCCATTTGCCGGCGGTGGCGGTCTCGTTCAGTAATCCGACATCGTCACCGTGCAGGAAGGCAATCCGCCGGCCGACGAGTTCGAGCTGGCCGAAGCGTTCGTGGCAAATCTGCTTTGCAGCGAGGATGGCCTCGCCGAGGGCCGATGGATCGTCGACGTTGCCGAAGACGAAATGCGTGGGCCAGGAAGCAAACAGCTCGACGACGGCGGCCGAACCGATGTCTCCGCAGTGCAAAACCAGCTCGACTTCGAGACTCTCAAGCATCCTTACGGCGTTTTGCGTGTGCCGCACCTGGCCGTGTGTGTCGCTGAGCACGCCAATTCGCATCGGACTCCCTTTTTTCGGCTCGGCTGATTATAGTGGTCCGCATGTTATCCGACGAACAAACCAGGCTCATGGCGATGTGTGTGCTCGGCCTGCTGGGCCTGGCGCTTGCGTTCGGCACCGTTCGCGTGTACTTCAACCTTCATGTCGCGCCGGTACAATTGCCTATATACATGTTCAACCAGTTCATGAGTAGGGTCATTTGGCGCGCGGCGGTGGAAGGGCAGGTATCGCCGCCGGCCGGCCGGGGGGCGGTGATCGTCTGCAACCATCGCAGCCCGATCGACCCGGCCTTCATTGCGTTGGCTTGCGACCGGCAGGTCCACTGGATGGTTGCGCGCGAGTATTGCTCCCATCCGCTGGTGGGCTGGGCGTTGAGATTACTGCAGGTGATTCCGACCGGGCGCGGGGGCGTTGACACGGCGGCGACGAAGCTGGCGATGCGGTACGCCAAACAGGGCGAGCTGGTGGGCATGTTTCCCGAAGGAAGGATCAACGATACGCCGAGCTTCATGCTTCCGGGCCGTCCGGGCGCGGCCCTGGTGGCGCTCAAGGCGCGGGTCCCGGTCGTGCCCTGCTACATCACCGGCTCGCCCTATGCGGGCCGCATCTTCGGCTTCCTGTTCATGACCGCCAAAGCGCGTCTGCGGGTCGGCCAGCCCATGGACATTTCCGATTACTACGGTCGGGAGGGACAGCGCGAGGTGCTTGATGAATTGACCAGGAGGTTCATGCGAGAAATCGCACGCCTGGCCGGTGTACCGGACTACGAGCCCGAGTTGGCAGGCAAACGCTGGAAGGCCGCCGCACCCGTCGAGAGTACGCTGGAGACCGCGGCCCAATGACAGATCGGCCACGGCGTAGGCCCACGAACAGCTCAGCCGGATTGTCTCATTTCCGGCGGTGCGAGACGGTGAGAAAGCCGTACAGTGTCACCGGCTCGTTCTCGCGCAGGATGTAGAACTTCAACGGACCAAGCCGGTCGACGTCGGTCCGTTCGAGGATGTACGCGACGTCGGACAACTTGATCGTCTCCCATTGGTGCATTCCGACCAGGACGTCGCCCCTGCGAATTCCCTGCTTCGCGGCGGGGCCTTCGGGACGCACGTCCACCACCGACAAGCCGCCGTTGTAACGTCCGTGGTGCAATTGCCTGAATTGCCTGTTCGGCATCGGTTTCAGCGCCAGCCCAAGCAGGTCCCAGGTCGGGTCGCCCGACTCGTCCGAGGCCTTGGGCGCCGCGGCAAGCACGATGGCCAACGCCAGCGGCTTCCCCTTGCGTTCGACTTTGACGGAAACCTCGTCGCCCGAAGCGTGTCCCAAGAACGCTCGTTCCAGATCGAGCGTGCGGTTGACGGGTTGATCGTCGACGGTCTTGATCACGTCGCCCGGCTTCAGCCCGCATTCGGCGGCCGGGCTGAGGAGATCGACGGCGCCCACGACGAGAGCGCAATGGGTCGCGTCGATTTTCGTCTTGGCGACCACGCCGTGCCATGTGTGGTTCAGCCTCCGAGTGCTGAGCAAGTCGGCCGCCACTTCCATGACCTTGTCGGCCGGTATCGCGAAGCCGATCCCCTGGGCCCCGGCCCGCACCGCCACATTGAGCGCGATCATCTGGCCGTCGACGCTCAACAGCGGTCCGCCCGAATTGCCCGGATTGATGCTGGCGTCGGTCTGGATCAGGTCATCGTAGTTCTGGGCGTCGCTTACCTGAACCGTGCGGTGCAAGGCACTGATGATCCCCTTGGTGACCGTGTGCTCATAACCGAAGGCGTTGCCGACGGCCACAACGGTTTCGCCCAGCATCAGGTCGCTCGACGTGCCGATGGCCATGACCGGCAGCGGCTCGTCGGCGTCGATCTTGATGATCGCCAGATCGGTCTGCGGATCGTGCGAGATGAGCTTGGCGATGTACGAGTCGTGGTCGGCGGTGGTCACGCTGATCCGTTTGACCCCCTCGACGACGTGGTGGTTGGTGATCACGTAACCTCTGGAGTCGATGATCACGCCGGTGCCCATGCCATTGACCCGGCGGCCCGCGTCGCCGGGCTCGGCCGAGGTGCCTTCGGCGGTTACGGTCTTTTCGCCGTGGATGTTTACGATGGCCGGCTTCGTCTGTTTGACCGCCAGCACGATCGGGTCGCGCTGCCGCAGCGATTCGTCGCCAAGGACGCGCGGCGGTCCGCCGTGAAAATTGAACGCCAGACATCCGATCACAGCGAGGCACGTGCGCGGGAAACGGCAAGCGTGTCGGTGGGTCATGACGTTCATCGCCGTAGGTGTGAATCGATCGTGGGCCCAGGTAAGCCTCGCCAATGGGCTACCGCCCCCCCCGCTCGCCTGTCGCCGTAGGTGCAAATCCATCGTGGCCCCGCCTGGTTGCGGCTTTGCCCAGGTTTGGGACCGGGGGTGAAGCGATAGCACGGCGGCTTGGGAACTAAATCGGTCCCCGCTACGTGGCGCCTTAAAATGGGGCCATAACGGCGGTACATTATGCCCAATTTACCAATGATGACCGGCAAATCAGGCGGGGGGCCCCCGTGAAAGGTCTCGCGGCGCGACTCGTGCTGCCAATCTGGGGGAGGGCGCTATTTCGCCGAGGTTTCGTTGGCAACTGGCGCTGCCAGATCCTTGGTGGGCCCTTCGAGGCGGCCCAGCAGCCTCAACAGGCCGTCGAGGATCGTCCACGGATTGGGGGGGCAGCCGGGCACGTAGAGATCAACTGGCACGACGCGGTCGGCGCCGTTGTTTACGACCGAATGGCCGATGTACGGACCGCCAGAAATAGCGCAAGCCCCCACCGCGATCACGATCTTCGGCGCGGGCACTGCCTCATAGGTCTTTTCCAGCGCGTACTTCATATTGTCGGTCACGGGACCTGTAATCAACAGTCCGTCGGCGTGCCGGGGCGATGCGACAAAGTCGATCCCGAACCGTCCCAAGTCGAAAACCAACGTCGTGAGCACGTTGACGTCGGCCTCGCAGCCATTGCAGCCCCCCGCGCTCACTTGCCGTAACTTGAGCGATCGACCGAACAGCCGCCTTGTGCGCTCGTCGAGCTCGTGGGCCAACTCGATCGGTCGGCCGTCGAGGACCAGATCCTCGCGGTTGCGCACAGCCAGGCGGTACTCGGGCGTGTAGTTTATCGCGCCGGTGGGACAGGCCTGCGTGCAGTCGGTGCAAAACAGGCACCGGCCGAGATCAAGCGAGAGCGATTTGACGTCGGCGGTGATCGCCTCCGTAGGACAAGCCTCGGCGCACGCGCGGCAACCGTCTTCGCACTTGGTCGCGTCGATCACCGGCAGCCCGCGAAAACGGTCCGATACCTTCGGCGCGGTCAGCGGGTAGGTCGAGGTCTGGTGCCCTTGGCGCGAGCGTTCGGCGATGATGTTAAACATTACAAATCGTGTCCGCAGTACGAAAGGTTGAAGCTCTTGTTGCAAAGAGGGAAGTCGGAAATCTGCTGGTCGCGCAGCGACATGGCCAGGCCGATCCAGTTGTGGAACGACGGGTCGATCACCTTGTAATGGGCGAAATGCCCTTCGCCGTTAGTGATGGCCACGTGGCAAATCTCGCCGCGCCAGCCCTCGACCAGCGAGACCGCCACCGATTCGCGCGCCATGGGGCCCATGGGGGCCGTCGTCGGTCCCGAGGCCAACATCCGCAGTTGTTCGAGTACGAAATTTCCCGACCGTTGTACCTCCATGCCGCGCACGTAGGCCCTGGCGAACACGTCGCCCGAGGGGCAGGTCGAGATCGGAATTTGAGTGAAGCGGAAGATGCCATGGGGGAAGTCGTGCCGCGCGTCGCGGTACGCGCCGCAGGCCCGCGCCGCCATGCCGACCAGGCCCAACTCGTCGCAAAGGGCCTTCGAGACCGTGCCCGTGTTCTCGAAGCGGGCTTGAACCGAGAGCGATTGCCAGAGCACCTTGAGCGAACCGGCCGTGTCTTCCAGGGCCGGTTCGAGGCGTTCGATCAGCGTTTTGATCCGCTCGGCGTCGAGGTCGAAGGCCACCCCGCCGGGCCGCACCAGCCCGCGGCCGAATCGACTGCCGCAGATCAACGCGGTGGCGTTGAGATAATCGCCCCGCAAACGGCCGTTGAACGACAACGTGGGCAGGAAGCCGACGTCGCCCGCCAGCGCGCCCAGGTCGCCGGTGTGGTTGGCCAACCGCTCGAGTTCCAGGGCGATGCCGCGGATCGCCTCGGCGCGGAGCGGCGCGCGACAACCGGCCAGCGCCTCGACTGCCTGGCAATAGGCGCTGGTATGGCCGATGGTCGTGTCTCCGGCCAGGGTCTCCATGTAATGGATCGTCCGTTTGTCGGGTCCGCCGATAAGTGCCCGCTCGACGCCCCGGTGTTGGAAGCCGAGCGAGATCTCCAGGTGGAACACGTGCTCGCCGTGGCACTGGAAGCGGAAGTGGCCCGGCTCGATTACGCCGGCATGCACCGGTCCCACGGCGACTTCATGAATCTCAGGCCCTTCGACGCGGAAGAAGTCGGTCACGCTGGGCATGATCGGTTGCCCCTCGGGTCGCGACCAGGCGTCGCGCGGCGGACGGTACGAACGATGGAAACGGACTGGCTTCAGCCAAGGGTGCCCATCGGGCACAACGCCCCATTGCTCGGCGATCTCGCGCTCGAACCAATGGACCGCCGTGCAGTCGAGTGTGAGCGAGGGGTAACGGTCGCCCACTTCGGTCGATTGCAGTGAGAACGTGCCCGACTCCGCGTCGGCCAGCACCAGGAACAACCGCAAACCCGTTTCTCCGGTGGCCCCGGCATCGCCGGTGGGTTGCCCGAACAAAGCCAGCACCCGCTGCCCTCGCCGCACGCCGTCGCACAAGTTTCTGCGAAATGTGTCCAGGTCGAAGGTGGGCAACTCGCGCAAGGCGAGCGTCTCGCCAGGACGGATCGAAGGGGCCGGATCGACGCTCATTCCATTCCTCTCAAAGGATGCGCCATCGTAGGCACATCGGAATTCTCACGAATTCCGCTACACGATACCAGCGCCGGGGAACCTGGCACAAGCGGGTCGGTGTAGTTGATTTCCATCGTCGTGGCCAACGCGACGTGCGCTTACAACCGCTCGTGGTCTTCTTCCTCTTCTTCGACTGGTTCCGCGGAATTCGGCCCCGTGCCAACTCCATTGTCGCCAGGTAACTCGGCGCCCGGCAACACGGCGCTCAACGACGCGGCGCCCCGCACACCAGGAAGCGGCGCGTCGCGGAGCCGCTCGGCCACTTGCAGGGCCAAGGCGTTGAAATCGCGCGGGTTCGTCGGCGCGTAGACCAGGTTCACGGGGCGGTCGCTGATCGAAACGCCGGGCTTGTCGGGCATCGAGATGCGGTGCGTGAAGAGGTTGTAAACCCCGTACAAGACCTCGATTTCCCACTTGCCTGCTTTCTCGACATCCAGGTGCAGCGTGTAGGCGGCCTGCGCCGCGTTCAGGCAGACGGCGGCTTCGATCAGGGCGTCGCGATAGCCGGGCATGTCCCGCGCGCTGGCACCCCAGACCTTTTCCAAGCCATTGGCCGCCTCGCGGACGGCCACGAAGATCCGCTGCAAAATCTGCCGCAGGTTCGGCGAAATCGACTTCGACCAGAACTTCAAGGGCTGCAAGTAGGCATCGACCGCGCCGGTCACAGCACCGCAGCCGCTGTGGCCGAGCATCACCACGACCTTGACGCTCTCGCTGAGCGCCGTGAGCGCGAAGTCGATGCTTCCCAGGCACTCGTCGCCCAACACGTTGCCGGCCACGCGGATCACGAACAGGTCGTTGAATCCCTGGCCGAAGAGCATTTCGGTCGGTACCCGCGCGTCGGAGCAGCCGACGACCACCGCGAACGGCGAGGGCTTGGGCATGGCCCCCTTGGTCCGCACCATGCCGACTTCCAGGCCGTTGCAAGGCACCACGAAGCGCGGCTCGCCGGACGAAAACGTGCCCGTCCGGCAGCTTTCCATCCATTCCGAAAACATCCGGTTCCCGTCTTCCAGCGTGCGGCGCGCCGCCTCGGCATCGGGCGGCACGGGTTTCGCCGTGGGGTTCTTGGGATCGAACCGGTAGATGTAGTCGATCGTCTTCATGGCCGCGGCCCGTAGATTCAACCAATCGGGAATTCCGTGATGATGATCTTCGAGATCATGATGTACATCGGAATCCCTATGGTCACATTATACGAGAACGTCAGGCCCAAGGAAGCCGCCAGCGGTAAGGTCGGGCTGGCTTCGGGAATCGCCATCCGCTGCACTGCGGGCACCGCGATGTACGAAGCCGCCCCGCAGAGCACGGCGAACAACACGTAGGTCCCTTGCTCCAGCGGCTCGCCAAGGGCCCAACTGTAGGTATGGGCGACGATCATGCCGAGCGTGGCGAAGGCGTCGGGCGCGATGATCCCGAACATCACGAACGGCACGCCGCCGGCCTTCAGGTCGCGCAGGCGCTTGCAAGCGGTCATGCCCATCTCAAGCAGGAAGAGGCAGAGCAGTCCCTGGAACAAGTCGACGAAGATCATATCCAATTGCTCATAGGCACCCTTCTTCGACGACTTCAGTCGGACGTGCGTGGCGATCTCCTTTCGCTTTTGCAAAGGCGCGACGAAAGCCATCGACTCGTCGTCGTGACCCTCAACTCCACCATCGGTTCGTTGTTGGTCGTCGCCCTCGTGCTCGACATCCGGCTTGTGCTCGCGGTCGTTCTTCGCCGTGTCATGCTGCCCGTCGAGCGACGCTCGCTCGTTCACCGTGATCGCCTTTTTCGGCGAGCCATCCTTCTCGAAGACGATGACCGCCACCGGCTCGGGTTTGCGCTGCAACTCGCTAACGTAGCCGATGAGGATACCGCCGAAGAGCAGGAACAACCCGGGATTGAGGAACACCTCGTGCAACAAGGCCGCGGTGCCCGCCTTGCCCTCATGTTTCGTCTGCGCGCCGTGTCCGCCCTCGGTGCCATGTCCACCCGCGGCCCCGGCGTCCGCCGCGCGGGCGTTGGGATCGTACCCAACCTCGTCGGGCATATGGCCCAACGCATCCATTCCTTTGTGCCGCAATCGCGAAACCAGGTAAAGCGCCACCAGGCAGCCGGGAATCTCCATTACGGCCAGCATCACCGGCATGTAGGCGGCGTAGGCGATGTTATTCGCGGTCAGCACGCCCACGCAAGTCACGA
>Ga0307373_10005490_pt1 | contig 20716 bp, 15 predicted proteins | sample OX2MG_FD_202534 | JGI IMG/M metagenome (GOLD analysis project Ga0307373, IMG submission 202534) | Soil microbial communities from Risofladan, Vaasa, Finland - OX-2 | ecosystem: Environmental > Terrestrial > Soil > Coastal area > Acid sulfate soil | place: Finland: Risofladan, Vaasa | collected...
GTCATCCACCGGTGTGCCGGTGTCCTCGCCGATGTCGAAGGTCTCGTCCCACTGCAGGATGAGCGGTATGGTGCGTTGCATCGTCTGCCGGGCGACTTCCTTGCCGTCCACCTTGAGCACGCCGGTGCCTGAGCGGCCCAGGCCGCTCATGTTATTGAAGGCCAGCGTGGCGAACCCGAGCCCGTCGTACTTGAAGTCAAACTCGATGGTGTGCCTGCCGGGCGAAAGCGCTTCCGGATCCTCCCAGCGCCCGCGCTTCAGATCGAGCAGGTTCCAGACGAAGACCGGCTTCCCCTTCAGCAGATACATACCGTAGCCGCCAAAGCGTCCACCGTTAGTGTGGATCATGCCTTCGGCGCCACCGGGTGGAATTTCCACCTCAGCCGTAATTGTGTACGAGGTGTTCAGCAAGCTGGGCGCATCGCCGTGCGGAATTCCGGTCACCGTCTCGCCCGAGTACGTGAACACCGTCTTGCCCGCCGTCACGCTGGGACGAGGAGCAACCAGCCGTGTCGCCACCGACGCATCCAGCGGCAGAGCCTGATGCTTCGCGAGTTCCTTCCACAGCAGGTCCTGCATCTCCTTGAGCTTGTCGGGATACTTGTCGGCGACGTTGTCGTATTGCGTCCAATCCTTGCTGACGTCGTATAGTTCCCACTTGTAGGCATTGGCGGGATCCAGAATCGCTTTTCCCAGCAGCTGCCAGGGCGGGCGGATCGGCACGGTGCTCAGCATCCAGCCGTCGTGGTAGAGCCCCCGTAAGCCCATCATCTCGAAGTACTGCGTGTGGTGTCTCGACGGAGCTTTGGCGCCGGCTTGGTCCAAGGTGTAGACCAAGCTGACGCCCTCGATCGGCGTCTGCTTGACGCCGTCGACCATCGTCGGCACGGGAATGCCGGTGAGTTCGAGGATTGTCGGCACAATGTCGATGACGTGGCTGAATTGCCAACGGATGCCGCCAGCATCCTTGATATGGCCCGGCCAGGCTACGGCCATGCCCTGCCGCGTGCCGCCGAAGAAGGACGGAATCTGCTTGGTCCACTTGAACGGAGTATCGAAGGCCCAGGCCCAGCCGACCGCCATGTGGGGATAGGTTTGGTCGGAGCCCCAGGCGTCATACCACTTCATCTGGTCGGCAATCGGCAGCGTAACGCCGTTGAACTGCATAACCTCGCTGGGTGTGCCATTGGGCGATCCTTCGGCACTCGCGCCGTTATCGCCGCTGATATAGATGATCAGCGTGTTGTCGAGCTTACCCATATCCTGGATGGCCTGGATCACGCGCCCGATCTCGTGATCGGTGTATGCGAGATAGGCAGCATAGACGTCGGCCTGGCGAATGAACAGCTTCTTCTCCTTAGGCGTGAGCGAGTCCCATCGTTTCAGCAGCTTGTCCGGCCACGGCGTGAGTTTCGCGTCCTGCGGGATCACGCTGAGCCGCTTCTGATTGGCGAAGATCCGCTCGCGCAGGGTGTTCCAGCCCTTGTCGAACAGATGCAGGGCGCTGATCTTCCGAATCCATTCGGGCGTCGGGTGATACGGCGCGTGAGTTCCGCCCGGGACGTAATAGACGAAGAAGGGCATTGAAGAATCGATGTCGTCGAGCTGCTTCATCCAGTGGATCGCGTCATCGGCCATCGCCGTGGTCAGATTCCATCCCGGATTACCGACGTACGGATAGATCGCGCTGGTGTTACGGAAGAGATTCGGCTCCCACTGGCTGGTGTCACCTCCGATGAAGCCGTAGAAATACTCGAAGCCCAGTCCTGTCGGCCATTGGCTGAACGGCCCGGCCTGGCTCGCAACCCAGTCCGGCGTATTGTGGTCCTTGCCGAACCACGCCGTGCGGTAACCATTTTCCAGCAGGATCCGGCCGATGGTCGCGTTGTCTTTGCCAATGATGCTGTCGTAGCCGGGAAAGCCGGTCGACTGCTCGGTGATTACGCCGAACCCCACCGAGTGATGGTTGCGGCCGGTGATGAGCGCTGCGCGCGTCGGCGAGCACAGCGCCGTCGAGTGGAAATTCGTATAGCGAAGCCCCATCTTGGCGATTCGGTCGAGCGCCGGGGTTGGGATCACCCCGCCAAATGTGGAAGGCGCGCCGAAGCCCACGTCGTCGGTCATGATCAGGAGAATGTTGGGCGCACCCTTGGGCGGCACGATTCGCGGCGGCCACCATGGCTTGGAATTCGCCGCGTTACGCTCGATCACGCCGCCAAACTTCGCCGCGGGCGGAGGCAGAATCTTCGAATTCGGAAATTCGGTCGCGCTGGGCGACTTCGGGACGCCGTAGACCTGCTGCGCGCGGGTGGAAGGCGAACGCAACAGAGCGACCGCAAGTAGTATTTGAAATATTACAAATGGACGATTCGTGCGGCTACGACCCACTTTCATATCGCTCGCGCCTCAGCGAAATATATACCTGCCACGTACATTCGTGCTTGGGTGAAATATTGCGCCAGCGCTTTCCGAGTAAGCAAGGTTTGACGATATTGGACCTTAGTCCTATGCGTCCTGCCGGCTCGAAGCCCACGCCATCCCGCGTCTAACATCTTGCAACATCGCCGCCTTTCGGAGCCACCTGCCGGTCATTCCGAAACTAATCAAAGGCAATGCGTGCGAGGGTTGGCAAGGAATCCGGCCATGCGTAACAGGCCGCACCGTGCTGATGGCCACGATGCGGCCTGGTAAGTTTCGCGATCGAATTTGGGTTAGCGCCGTTTCGGCGCGATCGCGCCGAAACGGCGCTGCGGGTTGTTCGGCCGTTTAGTAGCGGCCGTACCGGCCGTAGTTGCCGTACCCACCGTACCCGCCGCCGTACCCACCGTATCCGCCATAGCCGCCGTACCCATACTCTTCGTTCTGCATGTGATTGCCGATCAGGTAGCCGACACCGGCACCGCCGAGACCGCCAATCGCGGCGCCTGCGAGCGGGGCGCCAACTGACGATCCAACCAGCGCGCCGCCGCCGGCACCCACCGCCCCGCCAATCAGCGTGCCTTCCGCGCGTGTACTGAGCGGCGGACCGTAACATCCGGCCAGCGAAAGCGTCGCGACCAGCGCAAGGGTTCCCGCGCAATATCGCCACATTTCCCGCGCCTTGGATTGGGTTGAGCCCTGTTTCTCGGACGCCATTACAACTTTTGTCGCATCCATAACTCAGCTCCTCCGCTTATCAAGTACGAAGGGGCTGCCGTCCGGTTACGCGGGAAGGACCGCGCCCATTCTGGTATGGCTAGGCCCGACGGCGCTTGGTTTGCTTGAATTCCCTGGCTGCCAACGTGAGACGCTGATAAAAGTCCGCGCCAAACCCGGCCTCGATGGCCATTCGGCATTCGATGAACATGGGATCGCCCTGCTCGGCCCGCAGGCACGGAAGCTCGGAATCCCGCTCGCGTCCGAACAGGGATGAAGTCTCGCGCGAGGTCGCGGTGAGCAAAGTCTCGCCGTTCTCGAAGCGGTAGATGACGATCGGGAAGAGCACGCAGGCGAGCGGTTTGAGCGAAGGGACGGGGACGCTCTTTTCCAGCGCCAATGAGTGAAGTCCGCAGCGCAACTGGCCACCTGCGTCGCGGTAGGAAAAGGCACAGCGCTGGTTTTCCTTGGCCAGCGAGATCGTATGCGACTCCTCGAAGAATTCAGCGATGCCGCGTGCGGGCGTGACCCGCTCGCCGTCGTGCCGGCTCAGCAATTCGATCACGGCGCCGGCGTGCTCGACGATTCTCGCCCGCTCTTGGGGCGTGATCTCGACGTCATAGTCGGTGCAGCAGGATTCGGTGCCGGGACTTCGATCGAGACCGGCGCATAATTTGGTGTCACATCGAAAGTGCGTCTTGAAGAGCGCGCCGGCGTCGACCATCACCCCGTCGACGTCGGCCAGCAGTCCGCGCTCCTCAAGCGCGCGCAGGTATCTGCGCCAGGGGGCCTCGTTATAATCACGCAGCCATTGCGCGGCCAGGGGAGTCAGATCAGCAGGTCTGTTCGCGTCCATTTGGCTCCTTCGCCGTCGCCGACTTCTCACCGCCCGCCGGTCCGCTGAGCACGGTGAGATTTCCAAATCGGCGAGCGCTACGCAATACGATCTGGCCTCGCGTGCGCTCCGCGTGGAGAGCGTCACGGTTCGCCAACGGTTGCCTGCCTGCGGGATTTTCTGCCAGATAAAGGGCCAGTGAGCTCCGTGCCCAATATACCGGCCGATCCGCCAAGGGCCGAAGGGGCCGACTACAAATCGATCGCTCTGCTTTCCGCCGCCCATTTCTCCGACGACCTCAATCAGGGCGTGGTGCCGGCGATGCTGCCGTTCTTTATCGCGGCATATCATCTGAGCTATGCCGCGGCGGCGGGGCTGGTCCTCGCGCAGACCCTTTTTTCGTCGGTGGCCCAACCGTTGTTCGGTTTGTTCGCGGACCGGCGGCCGTCACCGTGGCTCATTCCGATCGGACTCAGTTTCGCCGGAATTGGAGTCGCTCTCACGGGCCTGACGCACAGCTATGACTTGATTTTCGCCGCGATCGCCATCAGCGGCATGGGCGTCTCCGCCTTTCATCCAGAAGCCGCGCGCAGGGTCAAGTATCTCGGCGGCGCACGGGCGGCCACCTCGATGAGTCTCTTCACGGTGGGCGGAATGGCGGGCTTTGCGGTCGGCCCGCTGCTGATTACCCCGACTCTGATCGCCTTCGGCACGCGCGGCGCGGTGCTGCTCGCACTTCCGGTCGCGGTCATGTCGCTCACGGTGACCTGGCAGTTGCCGCGCCTCGCGGTCGAACGCGCTCCCCGACATCGGGACGCCACTGGGTCCGTTCCGATCGAAGGACGGGACCAATGGGGTGCTTTCGCACGCCTCACGGTGGTCGTGATGCTGCGCTCGATCGCGTTTTTCGGACTCAACACCTTCATCCCGCTCTACTGGGCGAATGTGCTGCACGGATCGAAGGCCGGCGGCGGCTACGCTCTGACCACGCTGTTGACCGCGGTTGTGACCGGCACGCTCATTGGCGGCCGGATGGCCGACCGCTACGGCCGCAAAGGCGTGATCATGATGGGGCTGGGCGCCCTCACTCCGTTGCTGTTCGTGTTTCTGAACGCGCGCGGCCTGACGGCGGCAGGCTTACTTCTCATCCCAGTCGGAATCGCGCTGGCAGCTCCCACGAGCGTGGTGGTCGTGATGGCTCAGGAATATCTGCCGGATCGGATAGGGTTGGCCGCGGGTGCAACGCTGGGGCTCTCAATGACGGTTGGCGGTGTGTTTATGCCGCTGCTCGGTGCGATAGCCGATCGCCACGGTCTGCGCGTGGCGATGACCCTGCTCGCGCTGGTGCCCGCACTGGGCTTTGCCATGAGCCTGACCTTACGCGAGCCCTCGGAATCGGCCCGCGCCTGAATCAAGCTGCGCGATAAGATACACGCCAGCCGGGTCGCAGTCCCATTTTCCGATCGCGACGCGCGCGCGCCTCGCGGCGTTCTCAGGGTGGAAACATCCTCGCCCTGAGAACGCCGGCGGCGTCGATTAGCGGATCTTGTCGGTGAAGCGGGGCAGCACCTTGGTGGTCAACAGTTCCAGGGTGCGCATCGCCGCCTTCTGCGGCACCAGCTCGTTGTAGATGTAGGCCCAGAAATATTCGGCGGGCAGATCCTTGAACAGACGCTCCAGCTTGCGCGACACCGTATCCGGGCTGCCGCAGATGGTCAGGCCGCGGTCGACCATCGCCTCGAACGTGTTGGGCACGTCCTTGTAGTTTTCGCCGGGCCGGGCGATCGCGGCGTTGAAGCCGAACGGTTCGAAGAACTTGGTCCAGATGAAACAGCCGGCCTCACGCGCGATCGCAATCGCCTCCTCGTCGGTATCGGCAACCACCATTTCGCGGGTGATGCCGATGCCCTGGCCGAAGCTGTACTTCTTGCCGAATTGCGCGGCGCCGTCCTGGCAGGCCTTGAACTGCCCGGTGCAAATTTCCTTGTCGCACACGATCGTGATGGGCACGACGTTGTGCTGCGCCGCCCATCGCACCGAGGCCTCCGAAAAACTGAAGGGCTGGAACATCGGCGGATGCGGCTTCTGGTAGGTTTCCGGCACCGTCCCGATCTCGAGCAGGATGCCCTTGTCGTCGACGCCGCGACCGTACTTGCGGGTCACTTCGTGCGCGCCCCAAAAAAGGTTGGCCGGCGGGATCTGCCAGTGCTTGCCGTGATGGCTGAAGGTCGGGTTGGTCCACGCCTTCATGATGATCTCGAAGTTCTCTTCGTAGAGGTCCCGCTTAAGCTTCTCGTAGCCCTCGGGATTGGTCTGACTGTCCGCCAGTCCGTAGTGCTGGCCCAATGTATTCACCCAGCGCGGCTGGTAGCCGCGGGCGAACCCGGCGAATGCCCTGCCCTTGGTCACCTGGTCGAGAATCGCGACATCCTCGGCGATGCGAAGCGGGTTGTGGCAGGGCAGGACCAACCCCAGCTGCCCGACCCGCAACCGCTTGGTCTGCATCCCGATGAACATGTCGAGCATGATCGGGTTGGTCGAGACCTCTTCACCTTCGATATGGAAATGGTGCTCGGTAAACGCGACACCGTAGTAGCCGTGCTCGTCGAGATAACGGGCCTGCTCGCCCAAATTGGTCAGCATCCGCTGGTAAAGGTCGGTACGCCTGCCCGCCATTCCGGCGCTTATCTCGACTTTGGTGCCAATACTCGGCAGGTAAAAAACTCCAACTTCCATTTCGTCACCTCGTAGGAAGCCGCTTCTCTTCTGTAAGGAGCCGCCTCGCGTTTTAAGTCATTTGACTGTAGCCGAAATCGCGCCGCAACGGTAACAGGTCCGGCCCTTGGGCGGTGAACAACCCCCGCCGCTCGCCGCCGGTCCACTACAATTGCGCATGCGGCGCGCGGCGCTGGCTTAGCGGGCGGGAGTGGTTGTATCTTCACGCCAATGCTCGTGCGGCAGCCGGATTGGCGGCGCCGCCGTCAGGGAGGCTCACATCATGTCGATACGGCTTCGCCAGATTTGTCTGGTGGCGGAAAAGCTTGCGCCGGCGATCGATGACCTCAAGACCATCTTCGCGCTCGACGTCTGCTTCGTAGACCCCGCCGTAGCGGCTTTCGGGTTGGAGAATTCGCTGCTGCCGATTGGCGGCAACTTCCTCGAAGTGGTCGCGCCGGTCAGAGAGAACACGGCTGCCGGACGCTACCTCAAGCGCCGCAAGGGCGATGGCGGCTACATGGTCATCTGTCAGTGCGATACGCACGAGACGCAACTCGCGCGCAAAGCCCGCGCCGCCGCCCTCGGCGTGCGCATCGCCTGGGAGCACGAGGGCAAGTCCTTTCACGGCATGCAACTGCATCCGGCCGACACCGGCGGCGCCTTCTTCGAGATCGACTGGGACGCCATGGGCGAGCCCGAAGGTCATTGGACGCCCGCCGGCGGCAGTGAGTGGGTCAGCCGGATGCATACCGACGTCGTCAAGTATTACAGCGCGGTCGAGCTGCAGTCGGCCGACCCGCACGGGCTGGCCGAGCGCTGGAGCAGCATCGCCGAACTTCCGTTGCGCAAGGATTCGCAGGGGCGTCTCGAGCTGCCGCTGGAAAACGCGGGCGTGCGCTTTGTCGAGGCGGCCGACGGCCGCGGCGAGGGCCTCGGCGGCATCGATCTCGTCGTCTCCGATCGCGCCCGCGTGTTGGCCGCGGCGGCCCGGCGCGGACGCAAAGTCAGCGACGACCAGGTGCTGATCTGCGGCGTGCGCTTCTATCTGGGTTAACCCTTGCTCGATTCGCCGCCGCGCGAGGACGTCGCGGGCGGATTCGGAGTGTCCATGGCCAGCCTGCGTGAAATGATTAGTGGCCCGTCGCTGACTGAGGCGCCGGTCGTGTTCAATCCGCTGAGCGCGAAGCTTGCGCAAGCCGCCGGATTTCCGGCGCTCTATCTGGGCGGTGGCGGCCTCGGCTACATCCAATGCGTCACCGAGGCCAACCTGAGCCTCACCGAGATGGTGCGCATCGGTATTGACATCCGCACCGTGTGCCCGCTCCCGCTCATCCTCGACGGCGCGTGCGGCTGGGGCGATCCCATGCACCTGCATCGAACGATCAACATGGTCGAAGCGGCCGGCTTCGCGGGAATCGAAATCGAGGACCAACTGCTGCCCAAACGCGCCCATCATCATATCGGGATCGAGCATATGATTGACGCCGGCCTGATGAGCGCCAAGATTCGCGAGGCCGTCAAAGCCCGCCGCGACCGGGATTTCCTGATCATCGGCCGGACCAACGCGCTGCGCTCGAGCACGATGGACGACGCCCTTTGCCGGGCCGAGGCCTACCGCGCCGCCGGCGCCGACGTGCTGCTGGTGATGGCGCACAAGGCCGAGCATTTCCGCCAACTGGGCGAACGCCTGGCGCCGCCGCTGATGTCCCTGACCTCCGACGGGCAGTTGCGAAAAATGGGACTGACAAAGGCCGACCTTACAGCACTCGGTTTCCGGCTGCTGGTCGATGCGCTCAGCCCGGTGTTGCTTTTTCACAAGACGATGAAGCGATGCTACCAGGCGATCGCCAACGGAGAGTCGGCGAGCCTGTTTGCGCCCGAGGGCCTGGGACACGAGCAGAACGATCTCCACCAGACCATCGGCCTCGAGGAGATGCTCGCGATCGAACGCGAAACAGTGGAGAAGTAGCGCCTGCGGTACACCCGGGATCTGCGGTACATCGATCGAGACAGCCTTCAAGTGCGGGCGTTGCAAGAGCGCAACACCTAACTGTGCGGACACGGCCGCATGGCATTCTGAGTAAAAATAGCTGCTTTCTCTTTAAATCACCTATGAATCCATTATAGGTGCGTAGTCCCTACTACGACAAATTATCGCAACTATCATTCTCCATCTGAGACCACACTGTCTTATGAGAGTTGGAGGAATTCGTGCCATCTGACACGCAGGACCTCTCATCCGTGGCACGGAACTAGCGTTGTACCCAGTGCGGACAAGCTCTTTGGGCTCCGCAGAGGGGAGACTACGATGCTGGGCAGGACCACAACCTTACTTTCATCGCTCGCACTGGGCGCATGTCTGTTGGGCACCGGCGGATGCTTCGTCACGAGCATCGGAATGGACCGGCCCGAGGTTCGGGCGCAGACGGACTTTGGGCCGCCTGAAACGCTGCGGGTGTGCGCGTTGCTCGACGACGGGATAAGTCAGCGCGATGCCCAGGAGACGCTCCAAGATTACTGGAACCAGAACGAAGCGTCGAAGTACAACCTGTCCGTCAAGCTGGTCTCCTACACGAGCTTGCCGCGCCCGATGAGCGAGTTTTTCCACTGGCAGATCGCCAGCAAAGTGGCTATGCGGCGGATCCCGTCCGGATGCGACCGCACGATGTACTTCGTCAATCGCAACGTGCTCGACACGCTTTGGTCTGTGCCCGAGGCCTACGGCGCTCCCGAAGTGCTGGGCGAAGTCGACGATTACACCATGACCCGTGGGTACGTGATCGACCGGATCGCGAGCCTGAACCAGGTCTTGCTGAGCCCGTGGTTCTCGCCCGCCAAGGTCGCGCGTCACGAGACCTATCACATGCTCGGATGCGCGCATGGTCTATTGATGGATCAGTGCTACAAACATATCGCTGAAGCGAAGTGGATCGAGAACCGGCTGCGTGGCGCGGGCTGTTACGAGAAGTCGAAGCTCGAAACATTCTTCCCGGCCTTCTCGCACGCGGGAGAGGGTCCGATCCTGCTGACCCACGCGCAGGGTGACAGCGTCCTCGGCCTCGAGAAGGACGCGTCGTTCAACAGGTTCATGCAGTGCGCGCGCGACGCAGGTCTGCCGGTCGATGAAAAGGGCATGCTGCAAACCGCTTCGGCGGATGACTGGATGAACAAGGCGATCGAACAGGCGCATCGTGAGACCATCCAACCGGTGGTTGCGACGGCCTCGCCCGTCGGTGGGACTCCTGACCGCGTGAGCGCGGCGGCTCCGCCTTCGACCCCGGCCACGGCGGCTTCGCCCGCACAGACACCAGCGGCGCACGACAGGCAAGCGGCGGCGTCCAGCCCGACGGCGCCAATCTCACGGGCCGATACGGCAATGGTCGACCTGGCAACCAACGCCGCCACCGCGGCATATCCGGGCATGACCTCCATCATGACCTCCGCGCCGTCGAGCACCGAATTTGCCTTGCCTCGAACTTAGTCGCGCGACGGTTTCGCGCCGAGTATCGGCTGGACATGGAGCCGCGGAACTGTCACCGCGGCCCCATTCCTCATGGTCCGCCCGGCGTGCGCCTCGACCTACCGGGCGGACCATTTCGGATTGTTTATCGCCAGGGCGTCGGCCAGCGACTGCCGCAGATGAGCCCGCAAGTCCGCGTCGTTCAAATCGATAGCTCTCTGGCGGATCAATTCACTTAGCTCGCTGTTTAGGGTTTCAATGTCGCCGTCGTGGCCCACCAGCGCGCGAAGGCGTATACGTTCCGCCGCCGACTGAGTATCGCGCAACTCGAGTTCCCGCCCAACGATATTCAGCGCATTCGCCGTGACTCGGGTCTTAAATCGGTGATATCCGCTCAGCCCGGGAAGCAGCTCCTCTTCCAGATATCTCACCGCCGCGGTGAGAAGAATGGACGCGCTCGGCATACTTTTTGGCATATCGATTCCGCTCCAGAAACATCATGGCCGCAAGAATGGCGGCCGCGAGATTTTTCATGAACGCTCAGAATGACTGATCGAGCTGTGCAAATATATTTGCGGGACACCGCACTAGCTATTCCGGCTCTCGATCAGATTGAAGAAATCCCATAGCGGCTCTTCTATCCGCCTTCCGATCGCGCAGCGCTCGATACCGACCTCTTCGACGCCGCGCGTCCCCAGAAGCAGGCAATCGACCGCCCATTTCACATTGCCGAACGCCTCCCAGAACCTGACGTGCGCGGGATCGACCGAAAGACCACTCGCTTTCTCGTACGCGGCGAACAGATCTTCGCGCGAGCCGAATCCGCCCACCGGCCCGGCCCCACCAAACCGCCAGGTCCTGACGCACAACCATCCCAGGTCCTGCATCGGATCGCCGATCTGTGCGAGTTCCCAATCGAGAACGCATCTGATCCCTTCCTCGCCCACGATCATGTTGCCGGTGCGGAAATCGCCGTGCAGGACGACCGGGCGCTGGTTGCGCGGCGCGTTCTCGGCGGCCCATCGCATCGCGAGCTCCAGCGCGGGCAGCCTGAAGTTGTAGTAATCGACCACCTTGCGATGCGCCGCGACGTGCTCGGCGGCGTCCTGCCGCATCAGGAATGGCGCCGCGGCCGGGTCGATCCGATGAATCGCGGCGAGAATTTCGCCGCACTGCCGCGCCATCACGCGGCGCGCCGCCGCGAACCGCTCATCGCGCACGATTCGTGCGCCGAGCGTCTCGCCGGCGACGCGCTCCGTGATGTAACCCTCGCCCAGGCCGTCCGCAGGCTCCAGGATCGCGACCACGCGCGGCGCCGGAGCGCCAGCTTGCGCGGCCGCGATCATCAGACGCGCCTGCTCCGCGGGAGTCGTTTGCGGCAGGATTCCGGCCACCGGAACGAAAGTCTGGGACCCAAGCTGAAGGATGAATTGCCGGCGCGCTTGGGGAGCGGCGGTTGCCTCGCCGGCGGCGTTTGCCTCGAACAACATGGTGGTCCGATTCGCGCCGCCGGTCAGGCGCTGCAGGTCATGCACTTTCGCGGGCTTGCCCGTGTGGCGCGCCAGCGCGGCCTCGAGGCGGGCCGAAAAATCATCATCGCTCATGCCATACGTCCGCAGGCGTGACGCCGCCTATTCGCTCGCCCGCGCCCTGCTGCCGAAACCGAACATCACCTGCGCAACGCGCCGCATCTGTATCTCCTCCGCGCCTTCGGTAATTCGATAGCGACGATGGTGCCGGTAGATGTGCTCGAAGGGCTTGTGGCGCGAGTAGCCCATACCTCCGTGGATCTGCATCGCGCGATCGGCCGCTTCGCAGACCAGCCGGTTCGCGCGATAGTTGCACATCGCGACCTGGTCCGACAGTTTCTCGGCCACCTCGGGCTTGGACATCCGGTCCATCTCCCACGCGGTTTTGTGAATCAGCGCGCGGAGCATCGCGGCCTCGGTTTGATGCTCGACCAACGGCCACTGGATGGCCTGGTTGCTGGCGAGCGGCTTGCCGAAGGGCTTGCGCTCCTTGGCGTACTTGACGCTTTCGTCGATGCAGTATTGCGCGGCACCGAGCGAGGACGCCGCCTGCCGGATGCGGTTCTCGTGGACGAAATGCTGCGCGACTTCCAGCCCACTTTCCGGATCGCCGAGCGTCGCGTCGCCCGCAACATATACATCCGTGAGCGAGATTCGCGGATGGTCGGTCGGCATATTGAAGGTCCAGAGATATTCCTCGATTTTGAAACCCGCGCTCTTCACCGGAACGATAAAGCAGGTGATGCCCTTGGCGGCGCCGTCGCGTCCGCTGGTCCGCGCGAACACGAAGTCATGGGTCGCCACGTGGAGGCCCGTGTTCCAGATTTTTGCGCCATTGATACGCCAGCCGTCACCCTCGCGGACGGCGCGCGTCTCCATCCAGGTGGCGTCGGAACCGTGATTCGGCTCGGTCAAACCGAACGCGACGCTGAGCGAGCCGTCCAGGATACCGGGGATGAACGCGTCCCTCTGCTCCTTGGTGCCGAAATCGCGGAACATCAGGACCGTCGGCAGGTTGCCAACGATCGAGCTCTCGTTCTGAAGATCGTTGTGAAGGCCCAGCCCCTTGGCCGCGAGGTGCTCCCGTATGATCGCCATCGCGAGGTTGGAGCCGTCCTTGCCGCCGTATTCCCTGGGCAGGGCGAAGCGATAATGCCCCGCCCGGTCGGCGCGCCGGCGCATCTCGGCCAGCAGGTCCTCCCATTCATGGCGCGGCAGGCCGCCCCGTTCGAAATCCGTGCGGGCCCATTCGCGGCGATGGTCGAAAAACCGGATGTTGTCGTTCTCGCGTTCGAGCGGCTTGATTTCGCGCTCGATGAATCGATCCAATTCGGCAAGGTACGCGGTAATTTCGGCGGGGATTTCGAAATCCAAAGGCGGCGCTCCTGTAGCGATATTCCCGTGGCGGCCCGCACTCTCATCGAAGCGTCAGCCGGCCCCTCGGGCACCGCCCAGACTACGCAAACCGGGAGCCGACCAACAAATGCCCGAGCGAACGCCCACGGCCCTCCGCGCGCCGTTTCCGGCAGCCGACCCGCGGCTTTTTTCCGGTGGCATTTCTGGACGTAGTGGACGTATGATGCGCGCAAATGTGGCAAATTCCCGTTGGAGGGTAGACCGCGATGAAATTCATGTTCTTTTTTCTTCCCAGTATTCCCGCGACGATCGAAGAGCGGCGTGAGCTGCGTCCGATCGCGAACCGCACCGACCGCTGGCAGCGCATGATTGAAGAAGTGGTGGAGATCGCCCAGCAGGCGGAGGAACTGGGCTTCGACGCGGTGGGCTTCCCGGAGCATCATCTCCATAGCGAAGGCATCGAGATCGGCAGTCTGCCGCTGCTCACGCAGCACGTGATTCACAACACCAAGCGCATCAAGGTCGGTCCCATCGGTTACGTTCTGCCGGGGTGGAACCCGCTGCGGCTCGCGCTCGAAACCGCGTGGCTGGACCAGTTGACCAAGGGCAGAACCTTAGTGGGCCTCGCGCGCGGTTACCAGGCCCGCTGGCTCAACCAGATGGCGCAGAAGATCCACGTTGGCGCGACCAGCAGCGACAAGAGCGAAACCGACCGGATCAATCGCGAGGCCTTCGAGGAGGTCTTCCGCTTCCTCAAACTGGCGTGGGGCGACGAACCCTTCCGCTTCAAGGGCAAGCATTACGAGTATCCCTCTCCGCAGGAAGGAACCCCGTGGCCGCCGCATGAATTTACGCGCCAGTACGGCTTCCCCGGCGAAGTCGACGAACTGGGACGCATCCAGAAGATCAGCGTGGTCCCCAAGCCATACCAGAAGCCGCATCCGCCGCTGTTCCAAGCCTTCTCGATGAGCGAGGAGACGGTGCGCTGGTGCGCTCGCGAGGGAATCACGCCGACCATCCTGATCTCGCAGCCGCCGCAACTGCGCAAGCTGGCCGAGGCCTATCAGGAAGAGGCGAAAAAAGCCGGCCGGCAGTTAAAGTTGGGCGATAGCATCGGGGTGCTGCGCACCGTGTACATGGCGGAAAATCATGCGCAGGCGGAGAAACTGGCGCAAGCCGGACAATGCGGATTTGCCTTCCGCGAATTCTTCTACCATTTCGGTTTCTTCGAGGCCTGGCGCGAGCCGGCCGACGACGTCAAGTACGGCAAAAAGCCGCTGCCGGTCGAAGAAGCCAACCTCGCGCGGATGGAGCGGGCGGATTTCGCCTACGTAGGCAGCGTGGCGGACGTGCGCAAGCGGATGGATGCGCTGGTGGAAAACGCCCATCCGGAATGGTTCGTCTGGCAGGGCGACCAGGGATTGCTGCCGATGGCCGAGGTCAAGCGGCAGGTCGAGGTTTTCGGCAAAGAACTGCTCCCGCGGTATAAGTAGCGCGCCGCGCGCAAATAAATTGCCGGGGGGAGGACGGGCCGCACGCGGCTATCGCAGGTGCGGCAGCACCTCCTCGCCGAAGAGTTGGAGGCACCGCATCGTCTCGGCGCGGCGCGGGCCAAGCGGCACGCGGCTGCGGATGATGAGGTAGTCGGCGCCCAGCGCGTCGCACCAGTATTGGGCGCGCTCGACGCAGGTCCGCGGATCGCCAAGCACCAGGAACTTGCGCATCTTCGCGACGGTGAAATCCGACTCGCTGCGGAACTCCGGATTCGGCGTCAACAGGCCGTAGCGGTAGTAGTAGAGCATGTCCTGCACCCACAGTTCGCCGAAGGTGCGCTCCGCCTCCTCTTGCGTCTTCGCCACCCATCCGTCGCGCATCAGCACGACCATCGGCCGCCGGCCATGCTTCGCCGCTTCCTCGCGATAGAGGTCGGCCTGTGCCCGCAGGGTCTCGTACGAATCCCAGAACGGCAGAATCGCCCACGCGTCGCCCAGGCGCCCCGCTCGCTTGATGGCTTCAGGATAGGCCGCGCCGATCCAGAGCGGCGGTCCGCCCTTCTGATACGGCTTAGGCGACGGCATCACGTTGTCGAAATGATAGCGCTTGCCGTGGAACGAGTACTTGCCGGTGCTCGACCACGCTCCGCGAAGAATTTCGATCGACTCCTCGAAACGCGAGAAGCGCTGCTTGTGCGGTTCGCCGAAGAGGTTGAAGTAGTCGGGATGATAGCCCATCCCCACGCCGAGCCTGACGCGCCCGCGCGAGAGGTTATCGACCATCGCCACGTCTTCGGCGAGATGCATCGGATTGTACAACGGAGGCTGCAACACCATCGTGCCGAGATCGACCCGTCTGGTGCGCGCGGCCAGCGCCGCCATGATGATGAGCGGTGGCGGAAACAGGCACTCGGTGCGGGCGTGACGCTCCGGGAAGAAGACTCCATCGAAGCCGCTACGCTCGGCCTGCTCGCCCTCTTCGAGTAGTTGCTCGGCGAAGTCAGCGACAGTCTCGCGCGCGGGAAGCGGCTGATCGTAGGCGCCGCTGTGAGTGTCGGGCATGTATCCAATCTTCATGGCGAGTCTCCTGCGGGACGTCGTTCCAGCAAATTCCAGCTACCAGATTCCCGGCACCAAGCGGTAGCGCACCGTGTCGGCGTAGGCCGAATAGCCCTTGAGATTGCTTTTGAGAAAACGATCTTCGGCGATGGTCCGGTTGAGGAGTAATGGTACGCATACCACGGCGGGCAGCAACGACAGCCACGAGCCCAAGGCGATTCCGCTCGACAGGCAGAACATCAATCCGGCGATGTAGCCGGGGTGCCTGACCCACCGATAAGGGCCGCCGGTTACCAACTGGTGCCCGCGATCCTCCTGCAGGCGGATTATGGAGGAAAAAAAACGGTTGGTTCGCATCGCCCAGGTGATGAGCGCGAGCGCCGAAGCGAAGATCGCCAGAGCAACAATCTGCAGGGCCGGCGCAACGGAATCGGACCAGTGAAATCGGCCGACGTCGAGCCCGGCGATGCACCAATGCGCCATCGGCGGCAAAAGCAGCGCGTAGTAGCGGACCTTGAGCGGCTGCCCGCCGGGCCGTATGCGCTCCTGGAAAAGCTCCGGCTCGATGACACACGTCGCGACTGTGAAACACGCGAGGCAAACCAACAGGTACGCCCAGAAGAAGGCGATATCCAACCGCCCCGCGCATCCGAAAAGCAGCAGCCCGATAAGCGCGCAAAACCCGCATGACTGCAGAATCCAGAAGAGCCTGGATGAAGCGAACGAACTACTCGCGGGCATGCCGTGCGACGTCCCGCGTGAAGCTGCGCCGCCGCTAACGGCCGGCCGCCGCCACCACTTCGGCCTTGTGATGGTCCGCGCGCAGGCGCTCGGTCGCTTCGCGGTCGACGGCCTTCGATTGGGAATCGATGACCACCCCGTAGTTGTCACGCGCCTGTGCGAGCGTCACGTAGCCGTCGAGCAGGTCTTCCCGCACCCGCGCCGGTTCGCGCAGCATCGGATCGCCCCAGCCGCCGCCGCCCGTGGTAAGGACTTCGAAACGATCGCCCGCTTCCAGCCGCTTGCCGCGCAGCGGATTGTGCCACACGCCGTCGGGCGAAATGCCGCCGATTACGTCGAGTTTGCCGTCCGCGGTCAGACGCGCGATCCTTTGCGCCACGCTATCGCCACCGCCCGCGACTCCGGGCGTGCCCTTACGGGTGCGCGAGGTCTCGATCGAGACCTCCGAGGAACCAAGCATGGTGATGACCATCCGCGAACCAAGGCCGCCGCGGTTGCGGCCCGCGCCGGCGGAATCGGCGCGCAGGTCGAAGGCCTCGTAACGGATTGGGAAAAGCAATTCCGCGACCTCGGCTGAGAGGTTGGCGCAGTTGCCCAGCGGATCCTGGGTCACGTTCATGCCGTCGTGGCGCGGGGTGCCGCCCCACCCGCCCGCCGGCAAATCCGAAAAGACGAAATTCTCTCCGCTTTTCGGATCCTTCACCGAGCATACGAACCAGTTGCATTCGGCGAAGGTCGGCGCCACCGCGCGATCGGGAATCGCGTCGGAAAGCGCTTTCCAGATTGCGGCCGTGATCTTGGAGGAAGTGAGGGTGGTGCAGCCGATGGTCGGCGAGGGCCATTTTGCGTTGAGCCAGCTCCGTTCGGGCAGCCGAATCTCGATCGGACGGAAGCTGCCGGCGTTGGCCGGCGCGTCGGGGGAGAGAAAAAACTTCAGTGAGTAGTAAACCGCCGAATACGTATTGGCCATCGGCGAGTTTATGCCGCCGGCAACCGGCGGGTCGCTGCCCTCGAAGTCCACCACGATGCGGTCGTCTTCGACCTCGAGCGTGACCTCGACCCGTACCGGCTCGTCGCTGATGCCGTCGGTGTCGGCGTAGTCGACCGCGCGATAGGTGCCGTTGGGAATCTCGCGAATCGCGTTGCGGGTGAGGCGTTCGGTATAGTCGAGCACTTCGCGCATTCCCTGGCGCACGGTTTCCACGCTGTAGCGCCCCGCGATGCGCTGCAACTCCGCCTCGGCCACGCGCAGGGCCGCGAGATGGGCTTGCAGGTCGCCCTTGATGTACTGCGGGGTGCGCGTGTTGGCGACGATGATTCGCAGCAGGTCCTCGTTGACGCGATAATTCTCGTACATCCGCAGCGGCGGCAGCCGCAGTCCCTCGCCGGCGATGTGCGTTCCGAAAGCCTGTCCACCGGCCGCGCCGCCGCCGACGTCGGTCCAATGGCCGCGCGAAACGGCGAAGCCAAGGATGTCGCCCTCGAAGAACACCGGCATGGTGAAGGTCATGTCGTTCAGATGCGTGCCGCCGTCGTAGGGATCGTTGAGCACGAAGATGTCGCCCGGGCGCAGGCTCTCGAAGCCGAAATGCTTGACCGAGGCCTGCGCCGAAAAATGCATCGCGGCGATATGGACCGGGCAGTTGGCGGTCTGGCCGAGCAGCTCGAGCCGCTCGTTGTAGATCGCGTTGGAGAAATCGACCATGTCGTAGATGATCGGCGAGAAGGCGGCCTTCTGCAGCACCGTGCTCATCCTGCCGCAGACGTATTCGAACGAACTGCGCAGGACCTCGAAGGTCACCGGATCAAGCCGCTTGCCATTTTCATTCGAGCTGTTCATCGGCACTCCCTTACACCGTTATGGACAGATTGCCTTCAGCGTCGACCATAGCCGAACTGGCGGGGGCGAGCGTGGTACACGAATGCTCGTGTTCGATTATCGCGGGCCCCTCGATCTTATGCCCCGGGCGCAGCGCCGCGGCATCGTAGAGCGCAGTGCGGATGGCCTTGCCGTCGAAGATGACCTCGCGCTCGCCCTTGATCGCGTTTCCAGTATCGCCTTTCCGGGCGCCGGCGGAAACAGCCTGCGTATCGCCCGTTCCGTGCCCGGCCACCACGCCCAACGCGGTCACGCCCAGACTGACGAAGGCCGGCTCGAACTCTTCCGAGGCGACGCCGTATTCGCGCTGATGCGCCCGGTGGAAATTGGCCCTGACCTCGTCGAGCGCGGGCCCGATGCGGTCCGGAATTGGCGTCAGGACCTCGTAGCTCTGACCGACGTAGCGCATCTGCGCGGTACGTTTGATTCGCACCGCGGCGAGCGCGATTCCTTCGCGCGATAAAAGCGCGCGGCCCTCTTCCTCGAGCGCGCGATACCGCTGCTCGACCTGGTCCGGGTCGGTATCCGCAACCGGCGAGTAAAAAAACCGCTCCAGATCGTGGCGCAAATCCATCCGGGTGGCGCCATAGGCCGACGCGACACCGGCATACGCGGGGACGATTACGATGGGGATTCCGAGCGAGCGCGCGATCCAGCAGGCGTGCATCGCACCCGCGCCGCCCGAGCTGGCAAGCGCGAAATCACGCGGGTCCCGCCCGCGCTCGGCCAGGGCCAGACGAATCGCCTGGGCCATGTTCTCGGTGCAGATCGCGACGATACCTTCGGCCGCCGCAATCGGCTCCAATCCGACCCGCTTGCCGATCTCGGCGACCGCGCGATGCGCAGCCTCGCGGTCGAGAATCATCTTCCCGCCAAGCGTCGGCTCGAGCCGGCCGAGCAGCAGATTGGCGTCGGTGACGGTCGCCTCCTTGGCGCCCCTGCCGTAGCAGGCCGGACCGGGATCGGAACCGGCGCTGCGCGGCCCGACCCGCAACGATCCGCCCTCGTCAATCCAGGCGATCGAGCCGCCGCCGGCGCCGATACTTCTGATGTCGAGCATCGGGGTGATTATCGGCATCTCCCAACGCAACTCGTAAGAGTTGGTGATGAGCCCTTCGCCGTCTTCGACCACCGCGACGTCGAACGAGGTGCCGCCCATGTCGGTGTGGATGACCTTCGCGGCCTCGCGCATCGAGCGCGAGAGCGCGCTGGCGTAGGCAACACCGCCGGCCGGCCCCGATTCGATCAGCTCCTCGGGCCGCTCGATCGCGGAAGCGACGCCCATCACGCCGCCGTTGGACTTGATGATGAGGAGTGAGCCCTTGAAACCCCATTTGGCGAGTTCGTGCTCGAGGTCCTGGAGATACCCGGTCATCACCGGCAGCAGGACGGCGCGCACGACCGTGGTCATGAAGCGGCCCAGTTCGCGGAACTGCGGGCGGGTCTCGCTCGAAATTGCGACCCGGATTTTCGGCGCGGCCTGCTGTACCAGTTCGCGCACCCGCCGTTCGTGGCGACCGTCGACGTAGGCATTGATGAAGCATACGGCGATCGTTTCGGCGCCCTGTGCGAGTGCCGCCGCAATCACTTCACGCGCCGCCCCTTCGTCCAGCGGCCGGACTATCTCGCCCTGGGCCGACATCCGCTCGTTGAGCGCAAAGCGCAGGCGGCGCGGGATGAGCGGCCGCTCCTTAACCTGGTACGGGTCGTAAAGGCGCTCGCGGCGCTGGCGGCCAATCTCGATCGTGTCGCGAAACCCTTCGGTGGTGATCATCGCGGCGGTGGGATAGTTGCGCTCGATCAGCGCGTTGGTGGCAGTCGTGCTGCCGTGAACTATCTCCGCGACCTCGGCGGGCTTGATGCCCGTCCGCATGAGCGCAGCGAGCACGCTTTCGACCAGCCGATGCTTGGTGCCGAGAACTTTGGCCGTGCGGGTTTCGCCGCTCTCTTCATTGACCGCGAAGAGATCGGTGAAAGTCCCTCCTACATCTATACCTATTCGCCAGGACATCGCCGCCGATGGTAGCCGTCTCCGCAAACGAGGTCAAAGCAAACCGCGCTCAGGCCGGGGCCAGCGGAGCGACGGTGACTTCCACGCTGTGCACGCTGGTGCTTTCCCCCATGTCGGATTTGCGCCCGGGATTCAGCACGTTCACGTTTCTCTGCCCGGGTTCCTGCTTGGGCCAGCGGCCCTTGTAGGAGAGCGCGACGCCGCGAGGCAGCCCTTCGGTCAGGGTGACGCGCATCACCAATTGACCTGTTTCGTTCGCCACCAACACTTGGTCGCCCTCGGCGAGACCGCGTCCGGCAGCGTCCGCCGGATGCATCGCGATCGCGGCCTGGCCAACGTGAGCCGCTATTTTGGCCACATTCGAGAAGCTGTCATTCAGGCTCCACTGCGAAGACGGCGACAGCAATCGGAGCCGCCCCGACGCGGGCCTGGGATCGGCAAGCGGCTGCGGAACGCGCGGATGGCCGTCGGCCGCGGCGCGCGCGGAGGCGATTTCGATC
>Ga0307373_10005492_pt1 | contig 20712 bp, 20 predicted proteins | sample OX2MG_FD_202534 | JGI IMG/M metagenome (GOLD analysis project Ga0307373, IMG submission 202534) | Soil microbial communities from Risofladan, Vaasa, Finland - OX-2 | ecosystem: Environmental > Terrestrial > Soil > Coastal area > Acid sulfate soil | place: Finland: Risofladan, Vaasa | collected...
CGACTCTCTGGGCGGTTGCGTATAGCCAGCGGGGGCTCGGAGCGATACCTCTGGGACGTCCAAGTGATGACGCCCGACCGAGGGAAATGCCGTTCCGGGAAGCCTGGGTGGGAAGTGCAGTTGGGCTGCCCTGCGCTTCGCGGTAACACCCTGATCCCGGGGTCCCGTTGAAACCGTCGGACCATATGCGCTTGCCGGGTCCGGCAAGGCCCCTGGGACTCGTCGACACCGCCAACCGTCGGCAATCACGCCAGCCTCGCGAATATAGGACGGTACCGGCGAGAACGCTCAGGATCAGCTCGCTTTAGCGCAAAGGCTGAATCTCGACATCGGGGTGATCCATGGCTAGCCGGGCTAAGTCGTCAGGGTCCGATGTGACAATGAGCGCCCCACCGAGACGGATTGCCGTTGCGACCACGATGGCATCGACGGCAGAAGACGAGTCGAGCTTGGCTTCGTTGAGAAGGTGAGCCGCCACTCGGCCGGTGTCCCGATCGACAGAGAGGACATCGATGCCCTGGTTCAGGATTCGAGCTACAGCTGCGTCGCGGGCTTGACCACGACAGGCTTCGACAAGCACTGCGGCCGACGTGCGGACTGGAACACCTCTGAGAGCCGCCGCTTGGAGGACTGCGTGAGCTCGACGAGCTGAGGCTCCGCCCTCCTTTGGAGTAGATCTGGGGCATTGACGAAAGTCTGCTTACGGTCCTTGGCCTCAACTGATTGGGAGTCACCCGGCATCCCGTTGTTTCAGGCGTGGTGGATGTGGTGGATGTGGCTTGGTCCAGCGTTGGGGCGATGCTGGGCCGCCGTTGATGTTCTTCGTGCACGCTACCTTCAGGCAACGGGTGGGCGGAAAATGTGCCGAAGGTCAATGCCTCGACCATTTTGTCCATCTCCATTTGACAATGGGCAGGCTGACGCTTCGTTGTTCGAGTCGATCACGGAAGTTCAAGCAGAAGAGGGTGGATCGTGAGAAGGACCATCGGAGTCTTGTTATCAGGCGTGCTCACTGGGGGAATTCTGACGGGGGCTGCGGTTCTCTCTGGATCAGCCGTGGCCGGTGCCAGCGGGATTGACCCGATCCAGCCGCCGCCCGGAGCGACCATTGTCGGTGTTGCGAGTGCATCGTGCGCCTCGACATTTACGACGATCCAAGCGGCGATCGACGCCGCATCCCCTGCGGCGACGCTCTATGTCTGTGCCGGCACCTATCCTGAGAGTTTGACCATCGACAAGCCGCTGACACTGCTCGGCGCCCAATATGGCGTCGACGCCCGGACGCGTAGTGCCGCGCCGGAGACGACGATCACAGGGGCGGGGGGTATCCACTATACGGCGGGCGCCACGACGGGCACACTCAGTGGCTTTACACTGAGCGGCTACTCGGGAGGCACCGGAGAGGTCGTCGCCTCCAACGTCGGGTCCGGTTGGACGTTTACTGATGACATCATCGACGTCAGCAACGGAGGCATCTATGTCAACACCGACGGCATTGTCAACCCTTCGCCCTCAAACATCGCAGACAACGCTTTCGTGCAGGCCACTCCGTCATGGGCGTCTTCTGGCGATTTCGGCCAGGCAGTCCTTGTTTGGGCCAACACTGCCAACAACCTGTCGATCTCAAATAACAGCTTTACCAACCTGTCCGGCCCCGGCGCTGGCATCAACACCACAGGCGACGGATCGTGCGGCGCGGCACCGAACACCACTGACTTCGCCAACAACCTCACCATTACCGGCAACTCCTTCACCGATGACGGGGCACCGTTCCTCGATCCGGCCCACGGAGCCGGGTTCATCGAAGAGAATTTCCTAGCGCTTTTCTGCACGACCGGTGCGCACATCAGCAACAACGACGTTACGATCACTGACAGCAACGACCCGAACGCCTATACGCCGATCTACATTGGCGGCGGCGACTGGAACACGGCCGTGACCGGCAACGTCCTTACCGGCAACGGCGCGTCGGGCGCGTCGGGCATCATCTTCAACAGTGACTTCTATGCGCCGGGCACTGGAGCGACTATCAGCCAGAATAAGATCTCCGGGTTCTTCTACGGTATCCACGTCAGGGGGAGCGCCTACGGAGGTGGGTTCGCCGATCCCACTGACTTCACTATCAGCGGAAACTCGGTTCTGGGGTCGCTGGCCGATGGGATCCGGATCGACGCCGGCAGTGGTGGGACGATCAGTGACAACACGAGCGCGACGAGCGCCACAGACGACTGTTACGACGGCACCACCGGATCGGAAACGGCGGGCACCGCGAACATCTGGACGAGCAACTGGGGGGCGACCAGCGCTCCGACCGGACTCTGCAGCCGGCTTCTGCCCACTATCACTTCGGCGAAGTCCGCTACCGCGATCACCGGTGTGCCCTTTTCATTCACCGTCACCACTCTGGGATATCCCTTGCCGACACTGAAGAAGTCTCGGCGTCTGCCGGCCGGATTGAGTTTTACCGACAACCTCGACGGCACCGCCACAATCGCTGGGACTCCCAGCGTGGCTGGCACACGCAAGTTGGCACTGAAAGCCTCAAACTCTGAAGGAAGGGCGGTGCAGAACTTCACACTGGTGGTCGATGAGGCACCAACATTCACGAGCGCTGCAACCAAGACCGTCAGGGCGGGGCATTTCTTCACTGTGACGATCAAGACAGCCGGTTACCCGAAACCCAGTATCGTCGGGTCCCCGCTTCCCTCGGGGACAATCCTGACCGACATGGGCAACGGAAAGGCGAAACTGTCCGGTGCGGTCGCCACGGCAGGTGTGTACGGCATCACTTTGACTGCTACCAATGCAGTCACCAGCTCAGCCCAAAACTTCGTCCTAACCGTCTCATAGATACGCATTGACATTCGTTGCGCTGGCGTGCCGGACGGGTGTGTCACGTGAGTGCCACTCCCGTTGTCGCCGGCGGTGTCCTTGCTTTTGGGGGCCACATCGGCGAGGTGACTGGGGTCCCGAAGAGCGCTCCACCGGTCAGAGAAGTCCAGGCCCGAAAGTGCGGGGGCGACCACAGAGATGATGCCCGGATTCACGGCCATCGTGACGCCGAGTCATCACCAGGTTTCCTGGTGACCAATCCCAATCCTGAGCGCCCCCCGGCCGACGAGTCTCCCGGACCCCGGGGCTGATCACCGACGACTCCGCCACTCGTTGGCGGATAACGCAGAAGCCTCGGAGCGCTCCGCCCGGACAGGTTGACAAGGATTCTCCTGAGGCACCGGTGGAGAGCAACCCCGTCTACGCCGAGCAGCCGGTGGAAATCAACTCCCCGCAGCTCGTCGACCGCTGCATCACCGGTCGACCTGGACCAATCTCATGGGCGGCACCAACCGGTCCACCTTGGACGACGACGGCAACGCCGTGTTGGTCTTCTTCGGCAGCTCCTGTGCGGCCGGGCCCTCGGCGGTGATCGCCGACGTGATGGCCGGGACGCATCCGACCTGCACCACGACGTTCACCGTCCTGCCACCGGCACCGACGATCTAGGCTTCGCGCCCGGGAGGGCGTTGGGTGGTCCCACCCGTAGTCGAGTATGCGTGGACTTGGACTTCCTCGACCGCTCAACCAGGCATGGGAAGCTTCGCTCGACCGAGACTCGGGTACCCGAACCTCGTTTACCCGAGCCTCACCCGGATGACCATCGCCTCCATCACCGTTGCGTCTTTGGCGGAGGTTGTGTAGAGCACAATCGCTCCGTACGAGGCGCTCGGCTTAGTGAAGGCCAGGGTCCCGTCGAACGGACCCATCCCCGTACTCCCGCCGGTAATGAAGCCTGCTCCCAGGGGCGTGCCGTTGTTGTCCTCGCGCACCTGAGTCTGGACAGTGCCCTCGAAGGCCACACTCGTGCCCTTCAGTGCCACGGGTGATGAAATCAAAGCATCCCAGGCCGGCTCGGTCAGGTTGATGGCAGCCGTCCCCGCACCCAGTATCCACCAGGAGTTGTCTGGACCGAGCTGCCGGACCAACACCGTCGTCACCGGCCCAGACGCACTGGACTGCACGGGAACTTCACCCGAGCGGGCATCGCCTTGCTCGAAAGGGCCGATCACCGGATTGGCCATGTGAAGGTAGGCGGTTGCGAATCCCTGGGCCGCTGCCTCTGGCGTCTGGTAGCGGGTGGAAACAGCCGCCGTCGGCCACACTGCTGTCCATGTCGCCGATTCGAGCGAGGTGGTACTCGTCGGTGCCGCCGTGGTTGTCGTGGTCGATATCGTGGAGGAGCTGCTACTGCAGCCGATCGCCATCGCTGAGAGCGCGAGCAGCAGTGCAACCACCGGACTACGCCTGGTCATCATGATTCCAGTATTTTCCCCGCCGCCGTGTCTCGCTAGAGTCGAAGGTCCTGGCCGCGGGCCCCTGTATTCTTAGGGGTTGGGGATGTGCAGTCTGGGGGCCCGAACCGGGACAAATCCGACCGCGGTCGTGGTAGCACCCTGATCATGGGCAGGGAGGGGTGACCCGCTCGACTGGGTGGCCAATGCCAAGGCACCCACACGTAACTTGCGGTTCGGTCAGAGGGTCCAGGATGCCGGGATGTGATTGCCGGCGCCGAGCATCAGCTACGGGAGCTTCGGGTAGCCGGGTTCCGGTGGAGCGGCTCGATGACCGGTGCGAAATCTCAAACGGTCAGTGGACTTGGCCTTGGGGAACCACGTCGTCCAAGAAACCTCGGTGATGGCGATGAGGCGAGAATCATCTAAGGCTGCCATGCGATCCTTCGTGACCGCCTGGGAGAGGGGCAGTTCGTCATATCTTCGAACGTCGGTCTGTTCGGATACCGCACCAACACGACGGCATCCCAATGCTCGTTGTCAGGGCCGATCACGACTGAGTCGGCTTCGCCGTGCCCGCTCACCTCGGTTCCATGCGCCTTGAGAACCGGATACATCGCCTCCTGGTCGTGCCCGAAGGAGTCCGCGCCCGTGATGTCGGCTCCGTCCCGAATCCCCGATGCGATGTATCGGGGGTTCGCGATAACCACGAACCTGCGCCGGCCGAGCCGCCTCCCGGCCGTGAGGACGACGCCGAAGGGTACCGACGCCTCCCGATCAGAGCTGCGCCGCCGTGAACTTGAGAGTTGGCGCCGCTCCGTGGCCGTGCTTGCGCCTCGGCCGCCGGGACTGAGCCGAGGACGAGAACAGCGCCGAGGACGAGAACAGCGCCGAGGACGCGGCGGTGACCGGGGGCTGATCGCCCCCGGTCACCTGGCGCTCACGCTCAGATCGAGAGGCTCGATCCGGTCCCGAATGTGTAACCGGGGTACGGCCCCCAGGTCGTCGAGCATGCACTCACGATGTTCGTGACCATCGATAGAAGGAACGTGGGCGGCGGCGATGAGAAGGAGCCGGTAGCTGCCACCGTCGCCCCTGACGGCAGCGTGATGGTGTCGGTCGGGGACCCCGAGACGACCGGGCTGCCGGGACTGCTCAAGGTGACCACCGATTTGGCGATCGAAGGGCTGGCGATCCAGTTGACGACGATCTTTATGGCCCCGACGCTGTCGGTGCTCGAGAACACCGGACAGGAGTTGGCGTTGGCCGGACCGCTGTAATAGCCGGCGCCCTTGAACTTCGCCCCGCTGATGGTGACCGGGGTGAGCGTGCCCGCCGTGTTCGGAATGCCCGCCGTGCCCGTGCAGCTCCCCGATACCGAGACGCCCTTGAAGATGGTCTTCACCGCAGTCACCGGCGAACCGGCGGCGGTGAGCTTCGGGCTGAACTTGCCGACACCGGTGACTGCGCAGGTCATTGAGCCATACCCCTGTGGAGGCATGGCCACCGCCGTGCCGCCCGTGACGACCACTACTCCGAGCGCCAACAGCACGGGCAAGGCGACCGCGCCCACCTTGTTCATGATCATCTCCCACCTCCGCTTTCAGTCGCCCCCGACCGTGTTGCAGCCGCCGGCGTTGCCGTGGACCGGATCCCGAGCAACCGTCGCCGCGGTCGCTCGGTCGCAGACTGTAGCCCTCTTCACCAGGATTGTCCTTCTGGATTGGACATGGTCGGAAGGCTCAAAGGTCGCAGCCTGGGTGGTCTTGAATCCACCGGGACAGGGAGCGCTTTCGGCATCCTCACAGGTGATCACCGATGTGCCGACCGGGACCGGCCGAGGTACATGACAGCCTTCGCCACTACCCCCCCCGGCACCGCAGGGCCGCTAGTGGACCGGGAGGGTGGCCGTTAAGACCTGTTCGTCGATGGCTGTGGTCCGCACGGTGAGTGTGAGGGTCCAGTTGCCGGCCAACGGGATGGTGACGTCGCTCGCACGCAGGTGGCCCACGGTGGCGACCACAAGGGGGATCGAGAGCGGACCGATGCCCTGCGCAGGCAGGCTGATTGTTGCATCGAGTTCGGGGATGGCCACCGGTTGGCCCAGATGCCCGAGGACGTAGAAGTGGAACTGGTTCCCCGGCCCGACCTTGGCCGGGGCGACAATGGCGTTGACTTGAACACCAAGCGCGTTGAAGCTTTGGGAGAACGGCTGGGAAGCAGCCTGCTTGGCCGGCACGGCGTTGACCAGAAGGGCGGTCACCGCCAAGACGGCCAGAGCGATAGTGAGTTCCGCCAATACCGATCGTCGGAGACTTCGGGTCTCCCCGGCCGAAGTTCCCGCCTGCGCCCGCTTCTCCTCGGTGTCGGCGAGCGGCTCGGCGCGTAGGTGATCGACAGGACGGTCCTCCGTGTTCGTGGAGGCAGCCGACTCGGTGCCTTCGACAGCCGGAGTGGCGGTCAGAACCGGGCGAAGCGGGCCCGAATGTCGACGGCGCCGCCGACCGATCAAAGGCACAGCCCAGGCGCCCAGAACGGTCCGGCGGCTCACAGCCCCGAGTGCGATCAGAACGACCACAAACCCGATCTTTACCAGCAGTGTCTGTCCGTAGGCCGTATTGAACAGGGCGTACAGACTGCCTACCTGCCGCAGGGACTGCACCACCCCGGTGGCGATGACGACGATGACGGCAAAGAACGCATAGGCCGAGAACGTCGCCGCGATCCTGCGGATGTCCGTGGGAATGTCGCGCGGAGCGAGGCCGGGAAACAGCAACGCCGCCAACACAACAAGTCCACCAAACCACACGGCGACGGCGCCGAGATGAAACACGTCGAGCACCATGCCGAGTGCGACATCACTCCCCGTCGCCGCATGCCCGGCCAGCCCGGGCGTGACGAGAAGGGCGGTGCCCACGGCCGCTCCGTATGGCACCCACCATGGGAAGCGCCCCACTCGTCCATGGAGGCGACCCCGGATCCCGAGAACGACGGGGACGAACGCCACCAACAGAATCAGGCGGAGAACCTCGATCTCGCCGAACCGGGTGTGCAGTACCTCGTTGAAGAGAGTAGGCCGGGCGATCTCGGTCACGGGTAGATCGGCGGCGTACACACCTTGGACGGCGATCCCCACGACGCTCGAGACCAGCAGTACAGCCCACGAGATCCAGAGCAGCCTGCCAATTCGCCTGGTCGGTCCGCCGTCGCGCCAGACGAGCGTGATGACCGTGGGAATGCCGACGAGGAGAACGAGGCTGGCGAAGGCAGCGAGGCGTATGAGCCAGAAGATGATCCCTACGAGGGTGGAACCGGACTCGTTGTTGAGGTTTCTGACCAGTGTGCCGGCCTTCCTCACCCCGCTGTCCGTCCCCACGCTGAAGACAAAGGCCCCGTGCACGGGATGCGAGTCAGCGGAAATGACCCGCCAGGCAACGACGTATGTCCCCTCGGGAAGGCGAGGAGGTAATGCGATGGCGACGGCGTGGCTGTCACCGGCGGGGTGGTGGGTTCCTCCCATGTCGACGCGCGCGCCGTCGGGGCCGATCACCCTTAGTGAACCAAAGTCGATTTCGACGGGCTCGCCAAAGTGAAGGACCACCTGAGAGGGGGACTCGATAAGTACCGACGATGCATCAGGTTGCGTGCTTTCCAACTGGGCGTGCGCGCTTGCCGACCCGGCGCCACCCACGACGGCCATGAGGACCACAACCGCTCCGCTTGCCCAACGGGCTCGGTTCCTCATCAGTCGACGGCGATTGCGCCTAAAGCGACGAAGTCTGAGACACATCGGCCTTCGTCTTGCGGTTTCTGGCCGTGATGATCCCGATGCTCGTGATGCTCCCGACGGAGAGGGTCACAGCCACGACGGCCAGAATGTCCGCCGTGGTGGCACTGCCTGATCCAGCTGCGGCTGGACTCGATGAGCGAGCACCTGATGTCAGGGTGAGGATCGGTGCCGGGGTCGCGGGGCTGGGATCCTGTGACGTGGCCAGCTGGATCCAGCGGACGATCTGCCCGGAGGAGTACGTCTGTAACGCTTTGAACACGAGCGGGCCCGCTTGGTTGGGGACCGAGGCGGCGGCCACCACGAAGTCCTCGTACTGGCCCGGCGCAATTCCTGCACCAGTGGCGGTCCAGGTGACGTCGGTGACGATCTGACTGACCAGACCGTCGTCGGTATGGACGGGATCGGAAAGTGTGCGGGTGTGGACGACCGAAGCCCAACCCGGGATGGGCAGGACGGAAACGGTTAGGAGGGGCAGGTTGGTGGGAAAGAAGACCTGGGCCTTGACGGTGTTGGCATCGTCGCGTTCATTCGGTACCCGGAACGTCAGCTCGACATCGCTCGATCCGGCCGGAAGCGTACTGGGATGAACAGTGACGTGTGCCCAGGCTGGAGCCGTCCAAAACAACGTTGTCACGAGAAAGGCCCCGACGACGAGAAGCGAGTGACCTCGCTTGGGAATCACACTCGACATGGAGATTCGCCCCTTCCTTGTTCGAGAAGACGGATCACTACCTTAGGCAGGGGGGATGCTCGGCATCCCGCCCACGAATTGAAGATGCTCAATGTGGCTCCGTTGGTCCCGAGGTGCGGCTGGGACCGCGCTCAGCTGACGTGTCAACTCGAGGTCAGGTACAGCTTCCGAGCGCTGGGCATCGGCGGCCTGCCGATCGGTCCGGCGGATTTGCGAAGGTCCCTCTCTCCCTGTGAGCTCGGTCTCGTCCCATCCATGTCCCGACGACGAGGCACCGCAGCTCATCACGGCCCTGCTGAATGCGTACGCCAAGGTGGCGGACCTGATGGCCCCGTCCTCTGCGTGCCCGCCGCTGACCAGGAGGAGCTCATCACCATGGCCGCCCTGCAGGCCGAGATCATGGCCCGCTCGAAGGGGCTCTGCGAACGGATGGACGAAGTCCTGCAGATCGGAACCACCGCGTCGACGTGACGTCGGAGTCTCGGCTCCATCGAATCCCGACCCGGGCACCGGGCGATGAGGGCGGCGCCTAACGTGGCGGTCATGGCCGACTCATCGATAGAGGCGCCATGGTTGTCCCCCTCGTCGCGTCTGTGGAAGATGCGTTGCCTCGAGGCCGCCACGGTCGGGAGTCTGGTGGCATTGGTGGCCGGTGCCGCCACCGGCCAGAAAGGTGCCATACCCGGCCTGCTTTCGGCCGCGGTGGCGCTCGGGATCACCGGTCTGGCGCTGTGGTTCCTGCGCCGCCGCTTCCGGAGCTGGTCCTACCAGGAGCGTGACGAGGACCTGGTGGTGCGGCGGGGGGTCGCCTTCCGGCGTCTGTCCGTGGTGCCTTACGGGCGCATGCAAATCGTGGACGTGACGGCCGGGCCGGTCGAGCGGCTCTTCAAGCTCTCGACCATAAAGCTGCATACGGCGGCGGCGGCCAGCGACGCCCGGATCCCCGGTCTCGAGCCCGTCGAGGCGGCCCGGCTGCGCGAGCAGCTGGCCTCGTTGGGTGAGACCAAAGCGGCCGGGCTGTGACGTCCGCTCCCCAGGCCCCACCACAATGGCAGAGGCTTCATCCGCTCACTCCTCTGGTGCGCGCCGGTCGGATCGTTCCCGTGCTCCTGATCGCCCTGGTGGTGTCGGCCGGGAGCCACGGGCACGCGGACAACTCAGCGCGCGTCTACGACCTGATCGCCGTCGTCGTGGTCGGTGTCGCCGGGGTCGTTCACTGGTTGGTCACGAAGTGGGCGCTCGACGGGGTGACGCTGCGCATCGAAAGCGGTCTGTTGCGCCGCGATGCGCGTCAACTGCCGGTGGCCCGGATCCAGGCCGTCGACGTCGTCCGTCCCTTTCTGGCCCGGATGTTCGGTCTGGCCGAACTGCGGATCCGACTGGCCGGTTCGAGCGCGGCCAACGGACGCCTGGCCTATCTCTCCGATCCGGTGGCCACCGACCTCCGGGCCCGCCTGCTGGCCGTCCACCACGGCGTCGATCCCGCCACCCCGGAGCCGGCGCACCAGGCCGTGGCCAAGGTGCCCACCGGCCGGCTGATCGGATCCGTGCTGCTGTCGGGCGGGATCGTGTTCATTCCGCTGGTCATCGCCGTCGTGGTGCTGGTGCAGGTGTCGTCGACGGCGGCCGTGGTCGTCGGGAGCGTGTTCCTCACATACGGCATCGGCTTCGTGCAGGACGTGTGGCATCGGATCTCCACCCAGTACGGCTTCACCGTGGCCGAGGCCCCCGACGGCATCCACATCAGCCGTGGCCTTCTCGGTACGGTGGCCGAGACCATCCCCATCCACCGGGTCCAGGCCGTCCGCCTGGTGGAGCCCTTGTTCTGGCGCCTGTTCCGTTGGTGTCGCCTCGAAGTCGACGTGGCCGGCGCCGTCGGCCGTGAGGCGGGCGGAGGTCGGTCGGCCACGTCCACGAAGGCCTTGCTACCGGTGGGATCGCCCGAGGTTGCACGGCGGCTCATCGCCACCGTCATCCCTTATCCGCAACCCCAACTGTCGCGCCCGCCGCCGTCGGCACGACTGAAGGCGCCTTTGAGTTTCCACTTCCTCGAGGCCGGTCACAACGACGTGCTGGCCACCGCCGTCACCGGCCGGGTGCGCCGGACGACGACCTGGGTGCCACTGGTGAAGGCCCAGAGTCTGCGCCGGATCGAGGGTCCCCTCCAGCGCCGCTTCGGCCTCGCCACCGTGCATCTGGATGCCGCGGGCAAACGCGTCCGGGCCGAGTTTCGTGACCGTTCTCTGGAGCAGGCCGATTCCTTGATGGTCGAGTTGGCGTCGCTCAGCAGGTCGGCCCGCCAGGAGGAGCAGCGGAGTCGGAACCTTCCATCGCCCGGCGTGGCCTGGGACCGGCCGGCGACCTCTCCCACCGGCGCCGTCGCCGGCGGTACCGCCCCGGCCGGCTGGTACGGCGATCCGGGGGGCCGGCACGACGTCCGCTATTGGGACGGCGTCCATTGGACGGCCCACATCCGCGATCAGGGTGTGGCCGGCACCGACTCCTGCTGAGCGTGGACGTCGGGAGGAGAATCGGCGGGAATGGTGACGGCGGGAAGTGGTTCGGGGGTACCATGCCCCTACGGTCCTCTTCCGTGGGAAGAGGACCCATCGTCCTCGCCCCGGCCCCCGGCGACGCCGAGGAAATGGACGGACCAGTGAACGAGACCCCCGCACCCCCGGCGCAGGTCGCCGAGCGTGTCGAAAGCGCAGTCGGTGCCCGGTTGGACGAGCATCACGCCCCCGAGACAAATGGCCGGATGGCCGTGTGCCGCCGTTGCGGGACGCAGACGGACGGCCCCGAGGGACGGCAACACGTTCCCAGCGAACGGCAGCTGGCACGCTCGAGCGAATGGCTGGACGCGCAGGCGCGTGCCAGCCGGATCGACAGCGCTCGCTGCCTCCTGACCAAATAGGTCTCCGAGCGGGCCGATGCCGCTACCGGCGGGCCCGCTGGAGGACCTCGGGATTGACGACGTTGATCGGTGACCCGGCCGCGTAAGCGTTGATCTGGTCGAAGATGTCGGAGAACTGGATCTCCCACTCTTCGCGCGCGACGTAGCCGATATGGGGCGTGCAGACGACGTTGTCCATCTTGAGCAGGGGGTTCTCCGTGTCGAGGAGCGGCTCCTCGTCGAAGACGTCGACGGCGGCCAGACCGGGCCGGCCGGCCCGGAGGCTTTCGAGCAGGGCGCCGGGCGCGAGAAGCCCGGCCCGGCTGGTGTTCACGAGCAGGGCCGTCGGCTTCATGTGGGCCAGATCCGAGGCGGTGACGATGCCCCGGGTGCCGTCGACCAGGCGCAGGTGGAGCGAGACGACGTCGGTCGACGAGAAGAAGGACTCCCGGTCCTCGGCCACCATGTGGCCGTCGGCCCGGGCCGTCTCGAGCGAAGGCGGGCGGCCCCAGACGAGGACGGGCATGCCGAAGGCACGGCCGTAGCCGGCCACCACCCGGCCGATCCGGCCGTAGCCGTAGATGCCGAGGGTCTTTCCGAGCAGGGTGCTGCCCACTGCCATCTGCCAGTGTCCGGCCTTCAGCGAGGCCACCTGCTGGGGGATCTGGCGGACCGCGGCCAGGACGAGCCCCCAGGTCAGTTCGGCCGTGGCCATGGATGCCGAGCCGGCATGGAGATCGGAGGAGACGACGATCCCCAACCGGGTGCAGGCGTCGACGTCGATGTGGGGGTAGACGCTGCGCTGACTGATCAGGCGCAGCGCCGGTAACTGGTCGAGCAGGGCGCTGCGTATCTCGGTGCGTTCGCGGATGAGGACGAGGGCTTCGGTGTCGCGCAGGCGCACGGCCAGCGACTCCACGTCCTGGACGTGGTCGTTCCAGACCATGACGTCGTGGTCGGCCAACGTGTCGAAGCAGGCCAGGGTGCGCAGGGTGTCGAAGTAGTCGTCCAGGATGGTGATCTTCACGGCCTCTCCGCGGTCGTCGGACGGGCGGGTCCCCGCACATTGTCACCTGTTGTCGTCATGGCCGGGTGCCAATCACGTCCTCGGCCACCCGGGGCCGGTCTTCGTTTTCTGTCGGTGGCTGCCCACCGGCGCTGACCGGACGGGGGCGAAGCCGCTGGTGGCGGGATCGGATGGCCGGTCGCCAGGTGTTTCTTGGCCCGTGGACACCGTCAACCCGCCCTTCGGCTGAGCATCAGAGACGAGGGTCAGAGAGGCTTCTGGGCCTCGATGAGAAAGCGCTCGGCGTGGGCCACGAACGGGCCTTCTCGTTCCATGCGGTCGTGGAGTTCGTGCAAGGGCCGGCGGTAGCGGTCGACGGTGAAGTCGGGGACGGTCCAGACGACGGTGCGGAGAAAGACGACGACGGCGGCGATGTCATCGAAGACCGCCGGCAGGGTCGCTTCTCTGAAGTCGACGACGTCGAGGCCGGCAGCGATGGCCGAGGCGACGGCGCCTGCCCCCCGGCGCCGTTGGCCGACCGGCTGCGGGCCCATGAGGGCGTCGGTGAGCTCGCGCATCGATCCGGCACCGACCTGTTGGGAGAGGTAGGTGCCGCCCGGTCGCAGGAGGCGGGCGATCTCGGGCCAATGGGTGACGACGGGATGGCGGCTGACGACGAGATCGAAGGAGGCGGAGGCGAAGGGGAGATCGGCATCCTCGTCCGTGTGGACCACCCACGCCCCCCGAGGGGCCAAGGTCCGGTGGGCGATGGCGACGTTCGGGGACCAGGATTCGGTGGCGACCAGCAGAGTCGGCAGGCGGGGGACGGCGGCCAGGAGCTCACCGCCGCCGGTCTGGATGTCGAGGGCGGTCGACGTCCCGGCCAGGCGGTCGGCCAGGATGCCGGCGTAGCCCCACGGGGGGCGCTCCTCGGTGGCCCGACCACAGAACCAGGAGAAGTCCCAGCCCTCGACCGCCACGGCGGCCGCTTCGTCCAGGAGTTCCTCGAAACTCCGGCGCCCGGCCATGGGCCCATCATCGCTTGTCCGGAAAGGCGCGGTGTCCGGTTCGACGCGCCGGCCGGGAGCGCTTCGAGTGCCCGGCGCCGGCCGTTCGTCAGGCCCCGGCCCCGGGGCGGACGGTCAGATGGGCCGGTGCAGCCGGTGCCGGGTCAGCACCGGGCAGACGACGCTCCCGCAGGTGGCCAGGTAGGTGACGGTCACCCGGGCCGAGCGGGCCGTCGGACTGGTGGGCCGGGGGACGAAGAGGACGGCGGCCGAGCCGTAGCAGGGGAGCGAGAGGGTGGTCGGAAGGGGCTGGTCGCCGTAGGTGGTGAAGGTGACGCTGCCCAGGGGGCTGACCGTGGGGGTGGGGGTGAAGGCGGCGGTGATGGAGTGGGCCCGCTTTCCCGTGAAACCGAGGGAGAGAGCGGCCGAGGCCGCCACGTCGGAGACCCCGACCGTCTGACCGGCCACCGGGTGGCCGCGTTCACCGATGCGGATGGGGCCTCCGGGGCAGAGCACCTGGACCGTGGCGTTGACCGTGTGGTCGTTCACCAAGCCGACGAAACCCTGGTCGCGACCGATCGGGCGCTGGGCCGGTTGGGCACCGGCGGGGAGGACGCCGCCGAGGATGCCGAGAAGGACGATGGCGGTGCCGACGAGGACGGTGGAGATCTTGGACATGATGGAAAAACGACCGGTGCTCCGAAGTCGTTACCAATCGGTTGGCTCCCGGGAGATCAGGAATCGGGGCCGAGCTGCTCGACCTCGAGGAGGGTGAAAGCGTCGATGACGGCCCGCAGGACCTGGCGGGCGATGCGGGGGTCGAGGTCGGCCTGGGCCGCCAATTCCCCGATCTTGAGCAGCATGCGCTCCTCGCGGTCGCGGTCGACGACCTTCATGCCGTGGGCGCGTTTGTAGCGGACGACCTCGGTGATGAGGCGCGAACGCTCGGCCAGGACGTCGACGAGGCGGCGGTCGACGACGTCGAGGTGGTCCCGGATGGTCTCCAGGTCGGGTGTTGCGGCATCGTCGGTCATGGGGAGCATCATGGCCCGGCCCGTCACCGCCGTGTCCAAACGGGCGCTCAAGGCGCGGTGCGCGGTTGCCGAAGGAATCCGGGAAAGCGGGGACCCGCTGACCCACGACCTCCGCCCGCCTGCGGGGGTCGTGGCGCGTGGCGTCCTCGGGTGCGTCCGGTCCCCTCAGGCGCGAAACGAGAGGGGGACCACGACCCGGTCAGTGTTCTCGTCGCCGAACTCGATGGCGCAGGTGACGCCGGCCGAGAGTTGGTCCACGGTGGGGGGACAGGGGTAGTTGGCCGCGTCGGCCGCCGCGTCGTTGCCGGCACTGTCGGTCCCCGGGGCCGGAGGGCCGACCCTTCCCGCCAGCACGGTGAAGGAGGTGGCCGGCAGGGCACCGGTGGCGTCGGTGGTGACGAGATGGCCGGTGAGGGCGGAACAGCCGACGGGGACGGGGTTTCCCAGGGTGGCCACGGTGGGCTCCGTCGGATCGGTGTTGCATTCGAGGATGCTGCCCAGGGTGTTCGGGGTGAAGCCCGAGCCGGTGACGATGACGGCCATGCCGCCGGCCAGACAGGTCCCGGGATTGACCCGGAGTGTGCCCGTGGCGCTGGTGGCCGTCTGCGGCGCCGGGTCACAGCCGAGGATGGTCGTGGTGGTGGTCGTTGTGGTCGTGGTCGTGGTGGGGGTGCTCGGGGGGTTGAAGGTGACCGAGCGGGTGGCCGGCGGGCCCTTGGTGTCGAGGAACTCGAAGGCGCAGGAGATGCCGATGGTCTCCTGGGCGGCGGTGGGCGGACAGGGATAGGAGGCGGAGTCGGCCGCCGCCGGGTTGCCCGAGGTGTCGGTGCCCGACTCCCAGGAGCCGAGGGTGCCGATCAGAACCGGGAGCCGACCCGTGGCCAGCTTGCCCATCCGGGTGGTCTTGGCCGCCACCGGGTTGGTGCAGCCGACGGGGATGGCGTGGGCGAGGCCATGGATGGAGATGACGGTGGTCGGTTCCCCGGGCGCGAGGTTGCACTCGAGGACGGCCCCGTGCGATTCCTTGCGGAATCCGGAGCCCCTCACGACCACGGTCTTGGCCGGAGTGAGACGGGCGTGGGGGGTGACGGTGATCGACCGAGCCGAGGCCGAGGCGGTGACGGCACCGACCAGGAGGCCGCCGACGAGGAGCAGGGCCAGACCGGTTGTCGCGACCGCCCGAGGACCGATGGTCCGATGCCTCGTTTTCACCCCTACCCCCTCGCCCCCGGGTCAATTGTGGTGCGGGCCGCGGACGACCGCAAGGGGGCCAGGGGCAGAGACGACTTACGAGACCTTGACCGTGTCGGCCAGGCGGTCGACCACCTCGACGTATTCCTCGACGAGCTCGTAGACGACGTCGCGGGCCTTTCTGACCTTGGTGGCGCGGCCGATGATCTGGCCGCAGGGGTTGAAGGCGACGTCTTTCGACTGGGCCGGGTAACGGTGGCCGGAGCCGACGGCGTCGATGGCCACCATCATCTGCAGGGGCATGGGGAGCGGGTCGGGGGTGTCGTCGCGGCCCCAGGCCTCGGTCCAGTCGTTCTTGAGCATGCGGCAGGGCTTGCCCGTGTAGGACTTCGAGCGGATGGTGTCGGAGGACTTGGCGTCGAGGAGCGACTTGAGCTGGCCGGGAGCGGTCTCCGCCTCTTCCACCGTCAGCCACAGGGTGCCCGTCCAGACCCCCTGGGCCCCCATGGCCAGGGCGGCCACGATCTGGCGGCCGGTGCCGACGCCGCCGGCGGCCAGGACCGGGAGGGGGGAGACGGCGTCGATGACCTCGGGCCACAGGACCAGAGAACCGATCTCCCCGGTGTGGCCGCCGCCCTCGGTGCCTTGGCAGACGATGAAGTCGAGGCCCGCTTCCTTGTGGTGCAGCGCATGCTTGACCGAGCCGGCCAGGGCGCCGATGAGCCGTCCCGAGGCCTGGACCTCGGCGATGACGTCGGACGGGGGGGTGCCCAGCGCGTTGGCGATGAGGCGGACCTTGTCGTGGCGCAGCGCCGCCGCCAGCAGCGGCTTGCCGGTGGCCTCGGTCCATCCCATCATCCCCGAGCGCTGCTGGTCGGGGGGGGTCTCGGGGATGCCGTGCTCCTCGAGGATGCGGCGGGCGAAGCGGCGGTGGTCGTCGGGGACCATGGAGGTGAGCTGGGCCTCGAGCTTGACCGGGTCGAGCTCGCCCATGCCCTCGTACTTGCCGGGGATGACGATGTCGACGCCGTAGGGGGTGTCGGGGCAGTGCTCGTCCAGCCAGTTGAGCTCGATCTCGAGCTCCTCGGGAGAGAAGCCGATGGCGCCGAGGACGCCGAAGCCGCCGGCGTTGGAGACGGCCGCCACCACGTCGCGGCAGTGGGTGAAGGCGAAGATGGGGAACTCGATGCCGAGGCGGTCGCAGATGTCGGTGCGCACGTCTGTCTCCTGTCTGTGTTGGTGGGGGTCGGTGAAGTCGTGTTTTGGTTAGGGCGATGTGGTGACGGGTCGGTGAGTGGGAGCGAGCCGGTTGGTCGAGGGAATGTCGATGTCGAGGACCCGGCCGAGCGCCGCGGTCACGGTGTCGGTGTCCATGGCGCCGGGGTCGAGGCGGTGCTGGGTCTCGAGTCCGGCCACCAGGGCGCGGAAGACGGTGGCCAGGGTGTCGGGATCGGCGACGGGCCCGATGATGCCGTCGGCGATCCAGGAGGCGAAGCCCCGGGCCATGCGGGCGTGGGCCTCGGCCGCCCGGACGCGCACCGCCGTCGCCACCTCGGGGTCGCGCGCGGCGCGCAGAGCGAGCTCTCGTTCGAGCAGCAGCAGGCGGCGGGTCTCTTCCGAGGGGTGGGCGATGAGGTTGTCGGCCACGGCCCGCAGGCGTTGCCAGACGTCGGCGGCCAGTTCGAATTCGGCGGCGATGACGGTGACGAGGGACTGCCCCCACTCGTCGAGCAGGGCCAGGAGCATGCCCTGCTTGGAGCCGAAGTGGTCGTAGACGGCCCCCGAGGTGCGGCCGGCGGCCTCGGCCACGTGGTCCACGGAGACGGCGTCGATGCCGTGGTCGGCGAAGAGCTGGGCGGCGGCGGCCAGGAGCCGTTCACGGGTGTCCGCCTTGCGCTGCTGCTGGGTCCGGGCCATGTCACCCCCTCCGACGGCCACCGGGAAGTTGCATAGGGAATCCTATGTAGATCGTGGGGGCCGGGCAACCGGGACCCGGGGGTGACGCGTCCTACGGTGAGGGGCAGGCCGTCCTACGGAGGTGTCCATGGCCCTGCATACGCACGACCCGTCGGAGAGAGACGACGATTCCGTCAGCATCCGGCCCCAGTTCACCCAGTTCGGGCTGGTGGGCGACGTGCCCCGGTTGCGGCTGCCGGACAGGGGGATGCCCCCGTCCATCGCCTACCAGGTCGTCCACGACGAGCTTCTGCTCGACGGTGCCGCCCGGCTGAATCTGGCCACCTTCGTGACCACGTGGATGGAGCCCGAGGCCGAGTTGCTGCTGGCCGAGTGCTCGGCCAAGAACATGATCGACAAGGACGAGTACCCGCAGACGGCCGAGCTGGAGAGGCGCTGCGTGAACATGATCGCCCACCTGTGGCATGCCACGGAGCACGAGCAGGCGACGGGCTGCTCGACGACGGGTTCGAGCGAGGCGTGCATGCTCGGGGGTCTGGCGCTGCTGCACCGGTGGCGGAGCCGGACCGCAGCCGCCGGCGGGCGGCGGCCGAACCTGGTGCTCGGGGCCAATGCCCAGGTGTGCTGGGAGAAGTTCTGCCGGTACTTCGACGTGGAGGCGAGGCTGGTGCCGGTGAGTGCGGCCACGCCGTATCTCACGGCCGAGGCGGCCGTGGACCGGTGTGACGAGGACACCATCGCGGTGGTGGCCATCCTCGGTTCCACCTACGACGGGAGTTACGAACCGGTGGCGGAGATCGCCGGCGCCCTCGACCGGCTCCAGGCCGACCGGGGGATCGACATCGGTGTGCACGTCGACGCCGCCTCGGGCGGTTTCATCGCCCCCTTCATCGATCCCGACCTGCCGTGGGACTTCCGGTTGCCGCGGGTGCAGTCGATCAATGCCTCTGGTCACAAGTTCGGGTTGGTCTACCCCGGGGTGGGCTGGGCCCTGTGGCGCGACGCGTCGGCTCTGCCCGACGAGCTCGTCTTCAAGGTCGACTACCTGGGCGGCGAGATGCCCACGTTCACCTTGAACTTCTCCCGACCGGGGGCGCAGGTGGTGGCGCAGTACTACAACTTCCTACGGCTCGGGGCCGACGGCTATGGCGCCGTGCAGGCCGAGAGCCGCAAGACGGCGTTGTGGTTGTCGGGGGCCATCGAGGAGCTCGGGCCCTTCGCCCTGGTGTCGCGCGGGGGCGACATCCCCGCCTTCGCCTTCCGGCTGGGGTCGGCGACCGGCTACAGCGTGTACGACGTCTCGGAGGAATTGCGGACCCGGGGCTGGATCGTGCCCGCCTACGCCATGCCCCCGGCCCTGGAAGACGTCTCGGTGTTGCGGGTGGTGGTCAGAAACGGCTTCAGCCGAGATCTGGCCGAACTCTTCCTGGCCGATCTGAAGACGGCCGTGGACCGGTTGTCGCGCCGGGGGGCGGGGGGCGTTGAGGAACGGACGAGCTTCCACCACTGAGGACGGTGCCGGCCGTCACATGGGATACTCGCGGCCCGTCAGGCCCAGCCTGCTCTGGGCCCGTTTCCCGGCAGATCGGAGCCAACGTGTTCAGGACGTCCCCCGTGGTGGCCGAGGATGAGTGGCAACTCGACCTGACGGTCGAAGACCACATCGCCGTTCTGACGCTCAACCATCCCGACAAGCTGAACGCCTGGAGTTGGGAGTCGACGCGTCAGCTCGGGGCGCGGGCCGATCAGATCCGCTTCGACGATCGGGTGCGGGCCGTGGTGCTGCGGGCCGAGGGTCGGGCCTTCTGTGCCGGCATCGACCTGGGGATGCCCGAGGACCGGGTGACGGGACGTTCTCCGGCCGAGAAGGCGCGCAATTACTACGAGGGCATTCGCTGGGCCCACGAACGGTTCAAGGTGTTCGCCGAGCTGCCCCAGCCCGTGGTGGCCGCCGTCCAGGGGTACTGCCTCGGCTTCGGATTCGAGCTGGTGCTGATGGCCGACATCCGGATCTGTGCCCAGGACGCCATCTTCGCCCTTCCCGAGGCTCAGGTGGGGGTGAGCATCGACGCCGGCGGCGACCTCCGGTTGGCCCACGAGGTGGGGGCGGGCTGGGCCAAGCTGCTGGCTTACACGGGCCGGAGGATCGACGCCCGGACAGCCGAGCGGATCGGGCTCGTGCAGGAGGTGACGACCACCGGCGAGCTGACGGCGCAGGCCATGGTCATCGCCCGGGAGATCGCCGCCAACGCCCCGCTGGCCGTGCAGAGCATCAAGCGGACCATCGACTCGTTCACCTACCGCGGCATGACCGAGGCCATGCGCTTCGCCGCCATGAGCGCGTCGATCGAGTTCGTCTCCGATGACATGCCGGCCGGCTACGCGGCCAAGGCGGCGAAGAAGCCCATCGTCTTCGAGGGGAAGTAACGCCACCGTGGCCCTCCCCGAACCGCCGCCGGCGGGGGCCCTGATGCTCCCGGCCGACACTTTCGCCGGCACCACCGTGGTCGTCACCGGCGGCGGGACCGGCCTGGGCAAGGCCATCGCCGTCGAGTTCGCCCGTCTGGGGGCGTCGGTGGGGATCGTGTCGCGCCGGCCCGAGCACCGGCAGGCCGGGGTGGCCGCCGTCGAGGCCGTCGGAGGCCGCGCCGCCGAGGCCGAGGCCGACATCCGCGACGCGGCCCAGGTGGCCGCCGCCTTCGACGGGCTGGAGGCGGCACTCGGCCCGGCCCGGGTTCTCGTCAACAATGCCGCCGCCAACTTCCCCGTACCCGCCGAGGACCTGTCGGCCAACGGCTGGCGGGCGGTGACCCAGATCGTGCTCGACGGGACCTTCTTCTGTTCGCAGGAGCTCTTTCGCCGTTGCGCGGCGGCCGGGGAACCGGGGGCGGTGTGCA
>Ga0307373_10005493_pt1 | contig 20705 bp, 17 predicted proteins | sample OX2MG_FD_202534 | JGI IMG/M metagenome (GOLD analysis project Ga0307373, IMG submission 202534) | Soil microbial communities from Risofladan, Vaasa, Finland - OX-2 | ecosystem: Environmental > Terrestrial > Soil > Coastal area > Acid sulfate soil | place: Finland: Risofladan, Vaasa | collected...
CGGGGACGTCGCGATGCGCAACGTCGCGGTGGCCGTGGCCCGCCAGCTGGGGTTCTCCGGCCAGCAGGTCGCGCAGGTGATGGGCCTTTCGGACAGCTACGTGGCCACGCTGCACCAGCGGGCGCTGCGGGAGGGCGCGGCCGGGCTGGTCCGCCCGTCCGGGCCGAAGCCGAAGCTGTCCCTGCAGGCGTGGGCGCGGGCGGCGAAGTGGCGGGCCGCCGGGGCCAGCGAGGCGCAGATCGCCGCCCGGCTGGGCGTCGCCCAGGCCACCGTCAGCCGGCACCTGGCCGGCGCCGGCCGGCATCAGCTGCCGTTCGGCGAGCCCGGCAGCACGGGCCAGCCGCAGAGCCAGGAGCCGGCCGCGGAAGGACCCGCGCCGCAGCCAGGGCGGGAAGAGCCCCCGCGCGCTCCGTCTCCGGCGACGGAGACGGAGACGGCCCGCGCGGCTGGCCTGCTGGCGGCCGGGGCGCGGATCACTGGCGGCCGGGTGACGTCCCGGTATGCGGGGGCGATGCTGCTGCACGCGTTCGGCGCCCGGGCCGGCGCCGGGGACATCCTGGCCGCTGCGGCCGGGGGCGGCGGGGATGGCGGGTCGCGGTATGCCGATGTGGCGCTGCTGTCGGCGGTCAGCACCTGCTTCGCGCTCGGGGCCGCCACCCTGGAGCAGTTCAAGCACCTGGCCGCCGGCGCGGCCGGGCCGCTGGCGGGCCTGGCGTCGCTGCCGGGGCTGCGCACGCTGCGGCCCCGGCTGGCCGCGATCGCCGACGGCACCGACCCGCTGGAACTGCAGGCCATGTTCGCCGCCGCGATGCTGGCGGCCGGCCCAGTCACCTCCGGCGTGTACTACGTCGATGACCACTTCATCCCGTACACGGGCGCGAAACCGGTGGGCAAGGGCTGGAACAACAAGCGCGGCAAGGCGGAGAAGGGTCACGCGGACACCCACGTCACCGCGCACGACGGGCGGGCGGTGTGCTTCGTGTCCGGCGAGCCGTCCGGGCTGGCCGTCACCCTGCCCCTTGCCCTGGCGGAGCTGAAGAAAGCCGTCCCGGCCGGGACGCCGGTCATGCTCGGGTTCGACCGCGGCGGCGCCTGCCCGCAAGTATTCCGGCACTGCCGCGACGAAAAGGCCCACTGGGTGACCTACCGGCGGGCGCCGCTCGCGGTCCCGGCCGGCCTGCCCATCCTGTCGGTCATCACCGCCGGCGGCCGCAGGCGGGAGGTGGCCTGGGCCGGGGAGACCGCCGGGCTGAAGGATTACGGCCAGGCCCGGCAGCTCACCTTGTTCGAGCACGGCCAGGTCGCGCTGCAGGTCCTGACGTCGGACTTCGATGCCTGCCCGGCGGAGATCCTGGCGTGGCTGAAGTCACGGTGGCGGGAGGAGAACTTCCTCAAGTACGCCTCCGAGAACTACGGGATCGACGCCATCTGCGACTACGCCGCCGTGATCGAGGCGAACACCAAGGTAATCGGCAACCCGGCCCGCAAGGCCGCGAACGCCGCGGTCCGGCAGGCGGAGAAGGCCCTGGCCGCCGCCCGGGAAGACTGCGCCGCCATGCTCGCCGGCCCGGCCATCACCGCCCCGGCCAAGAACGCCAGGCTGATCCCCGCCGCCCGGCAGCGCATCACCCGGGCGGAAAAAGCGCTGTCCAGGGCCAGCGCGGCCCGCGGCAAGATCCCCGCGAAACTGCCCGCCAACGTCATCGACCCGCACGCCAGGGTCGCGCTGCTGCGGGCCGGCCGCCGCGGCCTGCAGATGGTCCTGCGGCTGCTCGCGCACAACGCCGAGCACTGGCTGTCATCCCACCTGAACGCCTACCTGCAAGACGACGACGAGTACCGGGCCATCACCAGGGAAACGATCATCCGCGGCCTGGCCGGCACCATCACCTACACCCCAAGCGCCATCACCGTGCGGCTCGACCAGCCCCGCAGCCCCCGCGTCGCCCGCGCCCTGGAACTCCTCCTCGACGAAATCAACACCACCCCGCCCAGCCTGCCCGGCGACACCCGGCCCATCACCTACCACCTCGCGCCAGCCGGCCAGATTTAACTACCACCCACGCTCAACTGCCGGAGTTCTGAGACTAGTGCCGCGTCAGGCCAGCTTGCCGATGAGGCTGTTGTTCCCGTCTGGTGGACGCTACCCAGCATCTTGTCCCTGACGATTCCGATCAGCTCTGATCACTGACCATTCCTGGCTCGCCGTGTGAACCTTCGATCTCCGGCCGGAATCCCGGCCCGGCAGCCAGTCTGCTGCCTTAGTCGAGTGGGCCTGGGACTCGTCAGGGACTAGCCCCATTCGCGCGCGTAGGCACGCTTGCACTGGCCTCGGCGATCTCCTCGCGCAGCTCCTTGGGGCTGCCACAATTCAGCAGTGGGAGCGGCTGGCCGCACCAGGTTACGGAGCCGTCCACCGCGTGCGGGACGTACCAGAGCCTCCAGCCGGGGTTTTCGGTCCTGAGCTGGGCCAGCTCCGCGTCTAGCTGGCTCAGTGGCGGGAGGCTGGTGTCGGGCATGTCGGTCATGCTGGATCCTCCAGGGGTTTGTTTCCCGGCTCTCGCGGGCAGTGTACTCCTCTGTCAACGTTAGTATCCGTCAGATGACGTCAGATCACGTCAGACCCCCAAGACTATCGGGGACAGGCGGCTGACCTAGCGTGATCTCATGATCGACTCGGATCTCCCCGTGCCGCTGTATGAGCAGCTCGCGGGCATCCTGCGTGACATGATCGCCTCCGGTAAGCTGACCGGCCGCGTGCCGTCAGTGCGGACGCTCAGTCAGGAGTACGGGGTCTCGACCAGGACCGCCGAGCGCGCGCTGGGCACGCTCCGGGATGAAGGCGTGCTCGTCGTACTGCTCGGCAAGGGTTTCTACGTCGCACGGTGACCGCCGCGAAGGATGATCCGGGCGGCATCCCGCCGGGCTCGTCGCGACATTTCATCGATTCCAGCCATTCCGGCGCCCGTTTTGTTCTGGTCTGCGGTTACCAAACCCGTGAAACGTCGGCGGTGCCGGAATTCACGGGGGGTGGTTGAGGGTGATGAAATGCGCCGGGTTACGCTCTGACCGCGTTCGGTAGTTTGCCCCCTTGGAACACGTGCACCCCCCTTGGACCGAAGGGATGTGCACATGGTCAAGCGGGGGTACCGGGATGGCAGCGCGCTCAGCAGGCTGCTGTGGGGCGGTGCCGCCACCGCCGGGATCACACTGGCCGTCCTGCCCGCCGCCAGCCCCCCGCAGGCCACCAGCACCAGGCACGCCGCCAGCACCGGGCACGCCGCCAGCACCAGGCACGCCGCCAGCACCAGGCACGCCACCAGCGCCGGGCACGCCGTCGGGATCCGCGCCGACGTGGTCACGGTCTCCCAGGATGACCTGCGCACCGGCTGGGATCCGGCCGAGCCGGGCCTGAGCCCGGCGGTGCTGCGCTCCGGCACGTTCCGGCGGCTGTTCTCCACTCGGGTGAACGGCCAGGTGTACGCGCAGCCGCTGGTCGTCGGCGGCACCGTCATCGCCGCCACCGAGACCAACTGGGTCTACGGCATCAACGCGGCCACCGGCCGGGTCACGTGGCACCGCCATCTCGGCAGCCCCTTCCCCACCTCGGCCGACCACTGCACCGATCTGCAGCCGCACGCCGGGATCACCAGCACGCCCGTCTACGACCCGGCCACCGGCTCGGTGTACGTGGTCGCGGAAACCGCCGGCCCGGGCGGCGCGAACGCCGCATTCCACCTGGTCGGGCTCGATGTCACCAGCGGGCACATCACCGAGCGGGTGCTCATCCACGGCCGGCCGTCCAACGACTCCCGGATCGTGTTCCGTGCCTTCGCCGAGTTGAGCCGTCCCGGCCTGCTGCTGATGAACGGCTGGGTCTACGCCGCCTTCGGCTCCCACTGCGACCAGCGGCCATATGTCGGTTTCGTGGCCGGGGTGAGCGTCCCGCACGGCAGGCTCACGCTGTGGACCGACGAGGCCGGGGTGACCGATGAGCAGGCCGGCATCTGGCAGAGCGGCGGCGGGGTGATGTCGGACCGGCCGGGCCGGCTCTACGTCACCTCCGGCAACGGGGTCTCCCCGCCGCCGGGGCCGGGCGGCTCACCGCCCGGCCAGCTCGCCGAGTCGGTCATCCGGCTGGCGGTCAGGCACACCGGGACGCTGGCCGCGCGCGACTTCTTCAGCCCGCAGAACGCGCCGGCGCTCGACGCCGGCGATACCGACCTCGGGTCCGGCGGGCCGGTGGGCCTCCCGTTCGGCGCCACCGCGTTCCGGCGGCTGCTCGTCCAGGCGGGCAAGGACGGCCGGGTCTTCCTGCTCGACCGCAACCATCTGGGCGGCCGGTCGCAGGGCGGGGGCGGCGGCAACGCGGCCGTCAGCCAGGCTGGCCCGTACGGGGGCCAGTGGGGGCACCCGGCCGCGTTCGGCGACACCAGCGTGGTCAGCGCGCGCAACTCCGGCGGCTCCCACGACTACGTGTACTACCTGGGCCGCTCCGACTACCTGCGATGGCTGAAGTTCCGGGTCCGCCACGGGCGGCGGCCGGCCCTGACCGACGTCGCGGTCAGCCCGTTCCGGTTCGGCTTCAGCTCGGGCTCGCCGGTGGTCACCTCGTCAGGCACCAGCCCGGCGTCGGCGGTGGTGTGGGTGGTCGGGGTCCGCAACGCCCGCGGCGACGGCGGCACCCTGGACGCCTTCCCGGCCGTGCCCCCGGCGCACTGCCACCGGCCGTGTGTGCTGCGGACGATCTGGTCGGCGCCGATCGGCCGGGGGAGCAAGTTCTCGGTGCCTGCCACCGACGGGGCCCGGGTCTACGTGGGCACCCGCAGCGGCCGCGTGATCGGGTTCGGCAGCACCAAGGCGGCCCCGCTGGCGGGCCGCGGGCAGGTCACGTTCGGCCCGACCACGGTCGGCTCGGCCCGCCGCCTGGACATCGACGTCACCGCCAGGGCGCGGGTGACGGTCACCGGCGTCTCGGTGAGCTCCGCGGCAGCTCCCGACCCGTTCTCGGCTGGCCCGGCGACCGTGACCGGGCCGGGGGGTGGGCCTGCCGTACGGGCCCGGTTCCCGGTTTCGCTGTCCGCGGGTGGCCGGCTGCACGTGCCGGTCCGGTTCGCTCCTGGCGCGCCCGGCGGGGTGACCGGGGCACTGTCGCTCACGACCAGCTCCCGGCGGTTCGGATCGCTGCAGGTGCCCCTGGCCGGGGACGGCACCCGGGCCGGCCTGTACGCCGCGCCGGGCGCGCTGCCGTTCATTCTGAACACCTCCGGCGAGCCGGCCGGTGATGTGCCGATCGGGACCAGGGTGCCGCTGACCACCGACATCACCAACGGCGGGACCACGACGCAGACCGTGACCCGGGTGAGCGGGCCGTCCGGGCCGTTCACCGTCACCGGCCTGCCCCGGCCCGGCACCCGGCTCCAGCCGGGCCAGTCGATCGTGCTGGAGGTGACCTTCGCGCCCACCCGGCCGGGCCTGGTCACCAGCGCGATCACGATCGGCGGCAGCACCGGCACCTCCGCCACTGTGGCCCTGTCCGGCAGCGGCCGGGCGGCGCAGAGCAAGCTGACCGTGGTCCCGGCCGCGGCGCACTTCGGGCACGTGCGCGTCGGCAGGCAGGCGGTGGTCACGCTCACCGTCACCAACGCGGGCAACCTGCCCGCCACCATGGGCGGCTCTCACCGGCTGGCCGCCCCGTACGGCGCGCTCTACCCGGTACCGGCCGACCTGCCGCTGAACCCCGGCTACCGGCTGGACGTCCCGGTCACCTTCACCCCGGCCCGCAAGGGTGCCTTCGCGGCCACCTACCGGATCACCTGGACCGACCTGCGCGGCACCCACACGCTGGCAGTCCGCCTGACCGGGACCGGCACCTGACCGGCACGCCCGGCCCGGCCGCCTCAGCTGGAGATGTCGGCACTGGTGAAGCGCGCCCAGGCGATCGCGCAAAAAACCACGATATAGACGCCGAACGATAGGAGCCCATGCAACAGGCTCGCAGCATCGATCGGCGTGCGAAGCAACGAGTCGAACGAGAGCCACCAGTGGGTGGGCAGGTACGGCTGGACCACCGCGAACTGCGGGATGTTGTCGGCGACCTCGCTGACCACGGCCAGCACCAGCACCGTGGCGATGGCGCCGATGGGATGCTCGGTGAAGGTGGAGATGGCCAGCCCGATCGCGCCGAGCGCGGCCATCCCGGCGGCCACGTAGAGCGTGACGAACAGCACCCGTACCAGCCCCTGCCCGAGCGAGACCGTGTTCCCGGACAGCAGCGTCACCGGCCCGACGCCGAACAGGGCGGCGCCGGCCGCCAGCGAGGCCCCGACCACGACGCTGCATGAGGCCAGGGCGAACACCACGATCGCGGCGTATTTGGCGGCCAGCAGCCTGGTCCGCCCGGCGGGCACGGTGAGCAGGTACCGGATGGTGCCCAGCCCGGCCTCCCCGGCCACCGACTCCCCGGAGACCACCGCGACCGCCAGCGGCAGCATCAGCGCGATCATGACGGTGAGCGCGATGAACGCCAGGAACACCCCGTTCCCGGCGAGCTGGTCGATGAAGGACGATTCCGGCCCGCCGCCGCCGCGCGGCGCGGACAGCCGCAGCGCGATCCCGAGCAGGATGGGAAGCGCAGCGAGCGCGGCGAGCAGGGCCAGGTTGCGGAGCCGCCGGAAGACCAGGCGCAGTTCGGAGCCGAACAGGCGGAACCAGGCGGGCACCGCTCCCGGGACCCGGCCCATGGTCACGGCCGGCCCGGCCGGCGGCGCGGCTGTCTCAGCCGTCGACATCGAACCCCTCCCCGGTGAGCCCGACGAACAGGTCCTCCAGGTTCGGCTTGGGCGTCGCCAGCCCGGCGACGCCGACGCCGGCCAGGACGAGCTCGCGGCAGATCACCTCGGGGGCATGGTCGGCGAGCAGAGCGCTCACCTCACCGGCGGCCGGCCGGATGTCGGCCAGCCCGAGGGTGCCCAGCAGCTGGGCCGCTTCGCCGGGCTGCGCGGTGCGGATGACGATCCGGCTGCTGCCCCGGCTCCGCAGCTCGTCCAGGGTGCCCTGGAACACCAGCCGCCCAGTACGCATCACTCCCACATGGGTGCAGATCTGCTCCACTTCGGCCAGCAGGTGGGAGGACACCAGCACGGTCACGCCGTCGGTGGCGATCTCCCTGATCAGGGTCCTGACCTCGCGGGTGCCCTGTGGGTCCAGGCCGTTGGTGGGCTCGTCCAGGATGATCAGCTCACGCGGGCGGAGCAGGCCGGTGGCGATCGCCAGCCGCTGCTTCATGCCGAGCGAGTAGGCCCGGTACCGCTTCCTGGCGGCGCTGAGCAGGCCGACCCGTTCCAGCGCGGCGTCGATCCGGGCCTGCGCCGTGCGCGGATCGGCGGTCCGGTCGGCGGCGTCGATCCGGGCCAGGTTGGCCCGCCCCGACAGGTACGGGTGGAAGGCGGGGCCTTCCACCAGCGAGCCCACCCGGGGCAGCACCCTGCCCCCGGCCGCCGGGATCGGCTCGCCGAGCAGCGTGACCGTGCCAGCGGTCGGGTAGATCAGCCCGAGCAGCATCCGGATGGTGGTGGTCTTGCCGGACCCGTTGGGCCCGAGGAAGCCGTAGACCGATCCGCGGGGCACGGCCAGGGCGAGATCGTCGACCGCCAGCTGACCACCGCGGAACCGCTTGGCCAGCCCGCCGGTGACGATCGCCGGGTCAGCTGGGGAGGCCGGGCCGGCTGGGCCGACTGTGCTGGCGGGCGCGACGGCCTGGCCGGTGGCGGGACCCGCCACGCTCACTTGACCTGCCCGGCCGCGCTGTAGAGCACGGACGGGGACACCGCACCGATCAGGACATGGCCGTTGCTGGTGATCAGGGCCGAGATCAGGCTGGTCTGTACCAGCTTGCCTCTCCCCCAGGCACCCTGGACTGGCGTGGCCGACTTGAGCAGGGCGGCCAGGATCGCGGCGCTGCTGACGCTGCCGCCACCGCCGCCGGGCCCGGAGGCCGCTGACTGGGCGGCCTGACCCACCGCGGCGGCCGGGTTGCCGCCCTGGCTGAGCGCGGTCAGCGCCGAGGCGGGCAGGACGGCCACCGTCAGCCAGCTCTTGCCGATCGCTGTCACCCCGGGCGCTGCCAGCCGTGGCCGCGGGCCTGTCCCGGTCCCCCCGGTGGGCTGGCCCGGCACCAGCGTGTGCACGCTGGCTCCCGGCGGCGGGGTGAAGTCGAAGGTGGACGCGGGCGGCGCACCGAACGTGATCGAGGTGAAGCCGGTCTGGAAGGCGGGGCTGGCCGCACCCCGCGCGAACAGCTGGACGCCCAGCACGACGCCGGGGTGCTGCGCGTCCAGGTCGATGACCACCTTGCCGACCAGTGAACGGCTGTCCCGGGGGGCGATCACCAGCTGGTAGGCGTCCTGGCCCGCCACGGTCGTGGTGGGGCCGGATGTCACGCTGGTGCTCGGCCCGACCGCGGCCAGCACCTTCTGCGCGGCCTGCTGCGGGGTCAGCGGGGCAGGTGTGCCGGTCCCGGTGCCATCCGGGGCGCCGCTGCGCCTGGCTGGCAGGGTGATCCGGGTTACCGAGTCCGAGCTGCTCTGCCACACCCATGCGGTGCTGCCGTTACGGATGAGGTCGGTCTCGCCCAGCGGGATCGGCAGGGCGAGCCGGACGTGCGCCGGGTCGGCGTACGAGAGCTTGATCGTGTGCGAGCCGGTCAGCAGGGACAGGATCGAGGACTGGCTCTGCTCGCCGGGCAGCTGCGGGATGCCGAGGTCCGCCGACTCCGCTACGGTGCCGCTCATGGCCGGCGGCGAGCCCGCGTGGCTGGCCAGCGCGGCGAGCAGCTGTGTGGGCGTCCGGGCGGGCAGGTCCGGCGAGGCCGCCGCGGCGGTCACCATTGACCCGGCTGTCACAGCTGCTACTAGTGCGACCGCGCCGGCCGGGACCACCCAGCGGGCCCGGCGCGAGGTCATCGCCACAGGCATCATCGCCACCTCACACTCGCTCGGCCCGGGCCACCGATATCCGGCGCGGGTGCCGACCTGGCCCAGAACACGACCGCTGGGGTCAGGCTATGCGAAAAGGGCCGGGCGCACGTCACCCGCGGGGACGGTTCCCGGGTCACCCGCAGGGATGACACCGGGGGAATACGGCCAGCGGCCGCTGGCAGTTCCTACCAGCTGCCCCACGGGAGCAGCGAGGTGACCGCGATGACCGCGAACAGCAAGGTCAGGTAGGCGATCGACAGGTGGAACAGGCGCATGGGGGCAGGGTTGGCGCTGGGCTGCACGACACCCGCGCACGCGCCCTCGGTCAGCTTCGTGTCCGGCGTGCTTGCGAGCGCCGTGCTTGCGAGCGCTGTGCTTGCGAGCACTGTGCTCGCTGGGGCCGTGCTCGCCGTGGTGGGCACGGCGCCGTCGCCGATCCTGGCGACCCGGAGCTGGAGCCGGTGTGCCTCGGTCAGGAACCAGCCGCCGAGCGCCACCGCGCTCGCCGTGTACAGCCAGCCGGCGTAGGGGGCGAGTGCCAGCGTGGTCGCGACCATGACGTAGGAGTAGATGAGGATCTTGCGCGCCACCACCGAGGGTGGTGCCACCACCGGCAGCATCGGCACGCTCGCGGCGGCGTAGTCGTCCTTGAACTTCATGGCCAGCGCCCAGAAATGCGGCGGTGTCCAGAAGAAGATGATGGCGAACAGCACCACCGCGGGCAGGCTGACGGTACCGGTCACGGCCGACCAGCCGACCAGGACCGGGAAGCAGCCGGCCGCGCCACCGATGACGATGTTGGACGGCGTCCTGCGCTTCAGCCCGATCGTGTAGATGAAGACGTAGAACAAGATGGCGGCGTCGGCCAGCACGGCCGACAGCCAGTTCACCATCGTCCCGAGCAGGACGGTGGACGCCGCCCCGAGCAGGATGCCGAAGACCAGGGCCTCGGCTGGCTTGATGACCGCCAGCGGGGCGGGCTTGGCCAGCGGGCGGCGCGAGGTGCGCCGCATCATCGCGTCGATGTCACGGTCGATGTAGCAGTTGATGGTGTTCGCGCTCCCGGCCGCGAACGCCCCTCCGACCAGGGTCACGACGAGCAGGCGCACCGACGGCAGCCCGCGCTGCGCCAGCAGCATCGTGGGGATCGTCGTGACCAGCAGCAGCTCGATGATCCTCGGCTTGGTCAGCGCGAAGAGCGAGCGGGCGACGACCCGGGCGGAACGGCGCCCCGCCAAGGCGGGGAGCACGTTCGTCGTCGCAGGTGTCACTCCTTGCCCTCCCCGTTACCGGCCGCTTCCTGCTCCTGCGCCTTGGCCGCACCGCCGGAGGCGGCAGCCGCCTGCCGTGCCCCGGCCGGCACCAGGTCCCGGTGACCGGGAACGGCGTGCGGCCGCGTGTACAGGAAGTACAGGATCGTGGCGACAACGACGAACAGGCCCACGGGAATCGCGAAGGTCATGATGGACGCCGCCAGGGTCCAGTCGTTACCCAGGTCCGCGAGGAACAATCCGTGCACTCCAGCCTCCTGTGACTCAATTCACAGATCATCTCAGCCCAGGCCGGGATGGCCAGGCCGACTTCGGTGGCTTGAGCAACCGGTCGAACCCGGTCGCCAAGCTTTGCGACTCCTCATCGCTCAGCCATCTCATGAGGAGTGCCACTGCGGCGATACTGAAGGGGATCAGTGCGATCACCCACAGGACCGCACCTCCCAGCTGCTGGTCACCGATGACGCTGAGGTCATGGTGATGGAAGCCACGGTAGGCGGGGTACGCCAGGCCCGAGCTGAATGCCTGCACGATGCCGAGCACCGTGCAGGACGCGGCGACAGCGACCACCAGGACCACCCGGTGCACCGGCCCGGACCGGGGCCGCAAGGGCCACGACCCGGCCAGCTGCAGCCAGATCAGCGTCCCTACGATCAGGTAGCTGACCACCTCGGCGGCGTAGACGGCGGGACTGCGCAGTGCCGCGTCGAACAGCACCGGCAGGTGCCATCCCCACCAGACGACGCTGAACACCACCGCGATCAGGACCGGCCAGGCGTGCCAGCGCTCCCGGTTCCGCCCGCCGGCGGGACCGGCGGTGCGCCCCGTGCCGGCTGGTTCGATGCTGGCTAGTTCCGTGCTGACCGGCTCCGGTCCGCCCGGTTCCGGCCAGCGCAGTCGGCCGCTGAGCCGCAGCCCCCGGCTCAGCGGCAGCCAGGGGGCGCCGAGCACGATGAGCGCCGGCGCCCCGATGGCGAGCACCACGTCCTGCAGGTTCCGGACCCAGATGAACCGCTGCGACCAGTAGCCGACCGGGGACACCAGGGCCAGGAGCACCAGCAGCAGGCCTGCCTGGAAGGTCACCGCCTCACCCACCGGGCTGGCCGGGCGTGACCGGCCCGGCCGCCCCGTGCCGGTGGCCGCGCCGCGCATCCCAAGCAGATGGGCGACGGCGGCCACCGCGTAGGCGACCAGCACGGCCACGTTGGCCGACCAGTGCGAGACAACCACATTCATAACGGTTGTGGCCTCCGGCCGGCTGACGTGGCCCTCCGGACAAGCCGCTCCTTCCCGTGTTAGAGCAGGTAGAACAGCACCCAGAACACTATCCCGACCACCGCCATGTAGTTCCACACGGCGGTGAAGGCACTCAGGCTGGCCTGGAAGCGCTGGACACCGAACGCCTCGGTGAAGGTGGGTGGCTGCTCCACGAAGGAGATGGCCGGGATGGACCGGGATCTCATGATCATGATCTCCAGCCAGATCATCATCACCAGCACAGTCAGCGTGTAGACCGGGTAGGTGCCGGTGAACACACTGGCGAACCCGGAGCTACCCGGCCAGAACGGCAGGGTCAGCAGCTGGATGATCTGCAGCGCCACGGCCAGCAGGCCCAGCAGCAGGGCCACCAGCGCCCCGGCCTGCCAGGCCGACTTGTTGCCGGCCTTGATCCGCTGCAGCACCAGCGTCTGCGCCACCGCGCTGACGACGATGAGCGCGAGGATCACCGTGCCCATCGCCACCGACGGCTGCTGGAAGCCCGAGCCGTGCCACCTGCCGCTGGAGTTCAGCGAACGGAGGTAGAAGTAGGCGAACACGAACGAGCCGTAGAGGAAGGACAGCCCGCCTATGGCAAGCCGGGAAGCCGTCCAGGTCGCGCCGAGCGCGGCCTCGTGGTAGAACCCGGCTTCCTCGGCCGCCCGGTCGAGCCCGCCCGATTGTGCGGTTGCCTCGGCCATGGCTATGCCTCCACTCCTGCGCCTGCGTAGGCCGCGCTGACCACGCCCACGGGCGGGTTCAGGTCGGCGACGGGTGGTGCGTCCTTGACGCCGTACTCATACGGCCCCGAGAGCACCACGGGGATGTGCTGGAAGTTCTCCGGCGGTGGCGGAGAGGAGACCTGCCATTCCAGACCGCGGGCGTTCCACGGGTTGGCGGTTGCCTTCACCCGGGCGAACAGCATCGACCAGATGAAGTTGACCAGGAACACCAGCATCGAGGCGCCCAGAATGTACGCCGAGATCGAGACCCAGTCGTTGAGCGTCTGCAGGTTCCGCGCGTACTCGAAGACCCGCCGCGGCATGCCCATCAGGCCCAGGGCGAACAGCGGCAGGAACGTCGAGTTGAACCCGAGGAACATGGTCCAGAAGTGGATCTTGCCCAGGGTCTTGTTGAGCTCGAACCCGAGCATCTTCGGTCCCCAGTAGTAGATGCCACCGAAGAACGCGAAGATCAGGCCACCCATGATCGTGTAGTGGAAGTGGGCCATCACGAAGAAGCTGCCGTGCTCGGTGGTGTCCGCCGGGACATCGGACAGGAACACCCCGGACACGCCGCCCAGCAGGAAGTTGAAGTACAGCCCCAGGGCGAACAGCATCGGGACGGAGAGCCTGATCTTGGCCTTCCAGAGCGTGCCCAGCGCGACCAGGTAGATGAACCCGGTCGGGATGGAGATCAGCTCCGTGGTGAGCATGTACAGCGGCCGCATGTCCGGGTTGATGCCGCTGTTGAACAGGTGGTGCTGCCAGACGAAGAAGCTCAGCAGCGCCACACCGAACATGCCTGCCGCGCCGACCTTGTAGCCGAACAGCGGCTTGCGGCTGAACACCGGCAGGATCTCCGACACGACCCCGAACCCGGGCAGCGCCAGGATGTACACCTCGGGGTGGCCGAAGAACCAGAACAGGTTCTCGTACAGGTAGCTGCTGCCGCCGAGCTGGTTCACGTAGAACGCGGTCTGGAAGGTCCGGTCCGCGATCATGATGTAGAACCCGGCGATCAGCACCGGCACGGCCAGGACCTGCAGGAACGACACCGTGAACATCGACCACACGAACATCGGCAGGCGGCTCCACCGCATGCCGGGCGCCCGGTAGTTGATGTAGGTCACGATGATGTTGAACCCAGCCAGGATCATCGAGATCCCCATCAGGCCGAAGGCGATCGCGTAGGTGTCCATGCCCGGGCCTGCCTGGATGTTCAGCGGCGCGTAGCCGGTCCAGCCGGTGGGGAAGCCACCGAGCAGGATGCCGGACAGCAAGATGACGTACGCGGGCGGGGTCAGCCAGAACCCCAGCGCCTCGATCCGGGGGAAGGCCATCCGCTTCGACCCGATCATGAGCGGGGCGAAGTACTGGCCGAACGGCCCGAGCACGACCGACGACATCATCATCATCATCATCGTGGAGTGCTCGCCGACCACCATGAGGTACGAGCTCGCGCTCATGATGTGGTACGTCGGCGAGAGCAGCTCGGTCCTGATCGCCATGGCGAACAGGCCCCCGGTCAGGAAGTAGGTGATCATCCCGAACAGGTACTGGATGCCGACGACCTTGTGGTCGAGGGTGTACCGGAAGTACTTGGCCAGGCCGCCCTCGGGTGCGTGCTCGATGTCCGGCAGCGGCTTGCCCACCATCAGGCGGCCGAGGTCGTTGAACACGCCGAGCCCGGCCAGCCAGCCGACCGTCCCGAACAGGTAGCCCAGGACGAGCGGGGTGTCGTTGGTGTCGGACAGGGGCAGGTTCGGGTAGGTGTAGCTCAGGATGTTGCCGACCCAGTGGCCGAGCAGGTAGCCGATCACCGCTCCGAGCAGGGCGGTGTGCACGGCTGGCTTCATCCACCAGGCGCGGGTGCTCCCCGTGCCGCCGGGACCGCCGCCTGCCGGCTGGGTCCGGTCGGCGCCCGGTGTCGTCTCGATGGCCATCCGGTCACCTCTCCATCGAATTAGTGGTCAGGGCGTGCGCCGCCGCCAGCAGCTGGCGGGGCGTCATCATGGCGACACCGGATCGCCAGGAGTGCCCGCCTGGGGCCCTGGGTAGTAGTAGCCGTTGGCGCCGGTGATGCCGGCCACCTTCACGATGTCCTTGCCCAGCTGCGGGATCACAGTTGGGTCGTAGGTCAGCGCGTAGGCCGGCAGGTCGGACAGCAGGCCGTCCGCCTGCTCCTTGGCCTGGACGCCGGAGGCCCATGTCTGGAAGGCCGCCTGGCTCACCACGTGGCCGTAGTTGAACATGGCCCCGTGCCAGATGCCGCACAGCTCGTTGCAGCGCACCGAGAAGCTCCCCATCGCCTGGGGCTTGAAGAAGGCGATGTTGTCCACGCCGGGGTTGGCGTCCGCCTTCACCCCCAGCTCGTAGGACCAGAAGCTGTGGATGACATCGAGCGAGGTCACGTGCAGCACGACCTCGGTGTTGATCGGGAGCTGGAGGGTGGTGGTCTCCATGCCGCCGAACTGCGGGAACCGGTAGGTCCACGCCCACTGCTGGCCGATGGCCTGCACCACCAGCGGGTTCTTCCCGCCCGGCGTCCAGGCCGGCGGGCTGACGGCCTGCGCGTCGGCCGTGGTGATCCCGCTGGGGTTCCAGATCGGCGAGGGACCCTCGCCAGCGCCAGCGCCAGCGGGCACGATCAGCTCGACCGTGCCGAAGACGAACAGGCTGAGCACGATGACCGCGGTGACGGTGATCCAGGTCGCCTGGACCTTGGTGTTGCCGTGGATCGGCGGGCCGTCCTCCTCGTCACCCTCCCGCTGCCGCCAGTTGATCAGGGCGTAGGCGAAGTAGGTCCAGATGAACAGCAGCACCGGCGCGCACAGCATCGCCATGACCGCGATGTCGTACTGCTGGCCCTGCGCCTCCACCGACATCCGGCCGGGGGGCAGGTGCGGGCGCCAGACGGTCCAGATCAGGACATCGGCGATGATCGCGAGCACCGCCCAGATGACGACGATGCGCACGCCGTGACGCGGCTCGGTAGCCGCCGGCGCGGCAGTTGACTCGCTCATCAGCCCACCACCGTTATCTGGCCGGTCATGTACCCCAGCGTTGCCATGGGACCACCGTTGCCGTCGAGGAAGCCGCCGCCGCACGGGACGAAGCACTGCCAGCGGAACTCACCGGCGTTCGTCGTGCGGAAGCTGAACTTCTCCAGCGTGTAGGGACCGGACACACACGGCGAGGAACCGCACAGGCTCGCCGACGCGTTCGGCGAGCCCACCGGCACGAACACGTGCATGCTCGGGATCGCGAACGTGTGGCCGACCGCGCAGTGTGCCCAGCCGTTGATGGTCGGGGTGGTGACCACCGGCCCCAGCGGCTTGCCCGGGTTCTTGAACTGCTGCACGGTCACGGTGCCGCCCATCGTCCCCTGGACCTGGGTCCAGAAGTTGTTCCGGGGCGGGGTGCAGCCGTCGTAGCCGTAGATGGTCATGTTCACCTGGGTGTTCGCTGGCACCTTGAGCAGGGTCGTGTGCACCCACGAGCTCGCCTGCATCGGGTTGGCACCGGGCTTCATCACGTAGTAGCTGACCCAGTCGGGCTTGCTCGACGAGTTGTTCTGTGGGTCTTCCTGCAGGACGACGTTGACCTGGCCGCCCGAGGCCGCGGACGTGTAGTCCACCGTTGGCGGACTGCCCACCACGTAATGCGCGACAATGAAGACCGCACCGACAACCACTGCGGCGAAAGCCACCAGCAGGGTCACGACACGGACTGGCACAGACACCAGTCACCACCTCGCTTCTTCGCGGCGCGTTGCACGCACACGATTGGGGCCGGCCGCGTGTGTCCCCAGGACCCCGGCCGGAGGCCTGTTACGAACCTGATCTTCTGGGCAATACGCTGCACTCGGCAACACTCCGGACACTCAATGACGAAATTGTCATGATCAATGGAAGTCCAGCCGATACGGTCACCCCTGGCTGATCTCTTGACGGCAGAAACAATGCGTAATTCCTCGGTCACAATATGTTACCGCCAAGATCCCTGGTTACCCTCCTGGGCCGGGGCGGCTGTGCAATGGTTTGCTAAAGGCTGGTTGACCGGCCCCCCGGTGAGGTGGACCCTCATCAGAAGGAACACCACCTCACCGCAAGCGGCGGTGGCGGGTAAGGCGAGATGACACGACTGTCGATGATGGCCTCCGGGCAGGCGGAGAGCGCGGCTGGGCCGCGCATCCTGCTGGTCGATGACGAGCCGCGAATCCGCGATTTCATCAGCCGCGCGCTGGTGACCGCCGGCTACGCGGTCGAGGCCGCCTGCAGCGGGACCGAGGGGCTGCGCCAGGCCCTCGCCGGCGACTACGACCTGGTCATCCTGGACCTCATCATGCCCGACATGGACGGGCGCCAGTTCCTGACCCAGCTGCTGCGGGTCCGCCGCGAGCAGGGCGTCCTGGTGCTGTCGTGCCTGGCCGACGTCACCACCAAGGTGGACTGCCTGGAACTGGGCGCCCAGGACTACCTGACCAAGCCGTTCTCGCTGGCCGAGCTGCTGGCGCGGGTGCGGGTACGGCTGCGCGGTGACGTCCACGCGCTCAACGAGGTGGTCAAGACGGGCGAGCTCATGCTCGACGTGGGCCGCCTGGAGGCCAACATCGGCAACGGCCCGGTGGCCCTCACCCGGCTGGAGTTCCTGCTGCTGCGGGAGCTGATGGAGCACGCCGGGCAGTCAGTCGGCAAGGGCCAGCTGCTCGCCTCCGTCTGGGGATACGACTTCGACCCGGGCTCGAACGTGGTGGACGTCTGCGTCCGCCGGCTGCGCTCCAAGCTCGGCTTCGACCTGATCAAGACGGTGCGCGGTGAGGGCTACCAGCTCGCCTCCTGAGCAGGCGCGGACCGGTTTCTGGCGGCATGCCGTCGCCGCCGGCCCGGGCCGCGTCCCGCCCGCCGCGCGGCGGGTCCTGCACGTCCTGCACCCACCGGTCCTGGGCAGCCTGCCGTTCGGGCGCAACGGAGGTGAGCCGGCCATACCGGCCGTGGCCGGCGGCCGCGCGTCCGGGCGCCGCTGGCCCTTCCGGCCCGGCTGGGTGGACGCCGCCTGGGTGGTGTTCTCGGCCGCCAACCTCTACGCCATGGTGCTCTTCTCGCACGCGGAGACCGTCCCGTTCCACTTCATCTGGATCAGCCTGACGATCCTGTACGGGTTCCGGGTCTGGGCGCTCCGGCCGACCCTGCTGGTGCTCATCGCGGTCATGATCTTTACCGGCGCCGTCCTGTCCTACGACGTGTGGAACGGTGCCCAGACGATCGATGAGCTGAACGAGGTCCCCCTGATGGCGGCCATGTTCTGGGCGATGGTGTGGCACGCCAGGCGCCGCCTGGCCGCCGAGGAGGAACGGGCCATGGTCAGCGTCGAGAACGCCAGGCTGCTGGCCACGCAGCGCCGCTTCCTGCAAGACGCCTCCCACCAGCTGCGCACCCCAATCACCATCGCGCTCGGCCACGCCGAGCTGCTGGCCAGCGAACTGGCCGGCAGCGGCCGCCGGGCCGAACGCGACATCGACGTCGTCGTCGGTGAGCTGGCCAGGCTCCGGCGGCTGAGCGAGCGGCTGCTGATGATCGCCGCGGCCGAGGACCGGGACTTCCTGCGGCCCGAGCCGGTCGCGCTCGACCACTTCACCAGGGAGGTGCTCCGCAAGTGGATGCCGACCGCTGAGCGCAGCTGGGAGCTCGGCCGCCTCGACCCGGTCATGGTGGCCGCCGACCGGGAGCGGCTCGGCCTGGCCGTGGACGCGCTGCTGGAGAACGCCGTCCGGCACACCCGCGACGGCGACAGGATCGTCCTGTCCGTCCTGTGGGCCGACGGCGGCGCCGGCCGCATGATCATCGCGGACGGCGGCGAGGGGATCATGCCCGCCGAGCGGGATCACATCTTCGACCGGTTCCGGTCCGGATCGGAGGAAGCCGGGGGCCGCCGGACGGGCCTCGGACTGGCCCTGGTCCGGGCGGTCGCGCGTGCGCACGGTGGTGAGGCGCTGGTACGCAGCACCCCCGGCCGGGGCAGCGAGTTCGAGCTGCTCCTGCCGGCCGTCTCCACCTCGCCCGAAGCGGAGGCCACGGCGGCGGCGCTGGTGGCCGGGACGGTCCCCGGCGGCGGTACGGTGCCAGCAGGCGCGCCGTCCGGTCCCCGCCACCCGGGCCCGGGTCAGACGGCGCTGGAGGACCACCCATGGACGGACAGCGCGCGGTGACCGGCGCAGCCAGACGGCTGCGCGGGCTCAGCCGTGCGCAGCTGGCGGCGGTCACCGCCGTCATGACCGGGGTCATCGTGATCATCGCGCTCAGCCTCACCGGCACCGCCGGCGCGCACCCGCAGCACGCCGCGCCCACCCCGGCGGCGAACTTCACCCTCGGCACGCTGGGCCAGCCGGGGCGCCACATCTCCCTGGCCGCACTGGCCGGCCGCCCGGTGATCGTGAACTTCTTCGCCTCCTGGTGCGCGCCCTGCCAGCGGGAGACACCGCTGCTGGCCAGGTTCTACCGGGCCCGGCACGGCAGCCCCGCCATCATCGGCATCGACGTGAACGACCAGGCGCCGGCTGCGCTCGCGTTCGTGCACAGGAGCGGCGTCACCTACCCGGTCGCCACCGAAACCGCCGCCAACAGCACCGTGATCGCCTACGATCTGCCGGGACTGCCCGCTACCTTCTTCCTGGACGCGCGCCACCGCATCGTGAAGCGGGTCTACGGGCCGGTCACCCAGGCCGAGCTGACGGCGGGGACCGCACTCATCGACAACCGGGCAAAGTGAGGCCACGCCCATGCAGACACCCACCCGGACCGACCCTCCCCACGTCCCGCTGCGGCACAGCCGGTGGCCCGTCTACCGTGCGCCCTGGTGGCTGTACGTGGCTGGTGCCGTCGTGCTGGCTGGCGCGGTCCTGGTCGGCCTGTCCCATCACCCCACCCGGGCGCAGCGTGCCGCCGATGTGAACGGGTTCCTGCACGACATGACCCTCGACATCCAGTCGTGCGCGGCCGGGGTCAAAGAGTCACTGGCCAACATGCACATGATCGAATCGGGTGCCAGCCACGACACGGCGCTGGCGATCAGCGAGGCACGCTACGGGGCGCAGAACTGCTCGCCCGCCAACAACGAACTGCTCGGCGACCTGACCCAGTACCAGGTCGGCGAGTCACTGGCCAGCTTCCGCCTGAACCGGGCGGTGAAAGGCCTGGTCACCTGGGCTTTCCCGCACGCACAGCTGGTCCAGAACGACGTCGCTGACGTGCTCGGATCCCACGGCGCCGCCCAGGCGGCCGCCACCAGCAAGCTCCAGCAGGATCTGCGGCGGCTCGACGGCCAGCGCGCCTACGTCGACAAGATCATGATGAACGCGGTGACCGCGACCTCGGCGACCGGCAAGCTGCCCGTACTCCCCGGCTGACAAGCCAGCCCGCGGGCGGGCACGCCGGGCCGGGTCAGGCTGCGTTCAGGCCTATGGTTTCCAGGGCCGTGCTGAAGGCGTCCTCCCACAGCGGCGGGCGGACGGCACCCGAAGACGGGGGCTTGACCCGCTCCAGGGCGGCCAGCGCGGTGCGCAGGACCTCAGCCGGGCGTGGCGAGGTCACGCCGGCGTCCCCCAGCTCGAGCTCGTGCTGCAGGTTGTCCCGGCCGTGGCCCTGGACGACGTCCAGCACGAGCAGCGGCCGGCCCACCGTGCGCGCCTCCGCGCAGGTGTCGCCGGAACTGGTGATGACCAGGTCCGCGGCGGCCATCAGCTCCGGGATCCGCTCGGTGTACCCGAACACGTGCAGCCGCGGCCGGCCCCGCGCGGCCGCCCGCAGCCGTCCCTCCAGCCTGGCGTTGCGCCCGGCCACCGCGAGCACGTTCACCCCCGCGTCGGCCAGCGCCACCGCGGCCTGCGCCAGCGGGCCCAGCCCCCAGGCACCGGACATCAGCAGCACCGCTGGGTCCTGGCCGTCCAGGTCCAGGCTGGCCCTGGCCTCCTCCTGGGACGGCGGGTCACGGAAACCGGGCCGGACCGGCGGCGGGACCACCTGCACCCGGGCCCGTGGCTGGTACCTGCGCACGGCCGCCTCCGCGGCCGCCGAGGTGACCAGGTACAGGTCGACGTTTCGGTGCACCCACAGCCGGTGCGGCGTGACGTCGCTGCACAGCACCACATGGCTCATGCCCGGGTAGCGGTCGGCCAGCACGCTGACCGCCGAGGCCGCGGTCGCGAACACCGACACCGCGAGGTCGGCCGGGCTGGCGTCGAGGTAGTCGCGCAGCCGCGGCACCAGCCGGCGCCGGGCGGCCGCATCGGCGGCCAGGGCGAGCGGGCCGCCCGGGCGCAGCGCGGCGAAATGGAACGCGTCGTACAGGCCGGGCACCGCCAGCATGCCGCGGAACACCGCCTCACCCGCTGACCCGCCCCGCGGCCCGAGCAGCTGCATCGCGTCCAGGACCTGCGTGGACCAGCCCCGCCCGGCCAGCGACGACGCACATGCCCGGGC
>Ga0307373_10005495_pt1 | contig 20699 bp, 15 predicted proteins | sample OX2MG_FD_202534 | JGI IMG/M metagenome (GOLD analysis project Ga0307373, IMG submission 202534) | Soil microbial communities from Risofladan, Vaasa, Finland - OX-2 | ecosystem: Environmental > Terrestrial > Soil > Coastal area > Acid sulfate soil | place: Finland: Risofladan, Vaasa | collected...
GTTCCGCGATGCGATTAATGGGATGATCCGCGACGCGCGAGAGCACTTCGCGCAAGTACGTTTCCGGATCAACACCATTCAGCTTGGCCGTGCCGATCAGGCTGTAGATCGCGGCGGCGCTTTCGCCACCTCAGTCCGATCCCGCGAAGAGGAATTTTTTTCTGCCCAGGGCCACCGCCCGCAAAGCTCGCTCCGCAGCGTAGTTGTCGATCTCCAGTCGGCCATCGTCCACCCGCAAGAGGCAGGAAGAAGCCGAAGTGATCCGCAAAATCCCTGTAAGCCCAGGCGACGGTTTCACCGTTGCTTAAATCCTCGGCCTCAAAATCCACACCGGCCGTCGCCAGGATAAATTTCGCTTTCGCCTTGGCGGTCGCGGGACTATCCCTCAGCGCCGTGAGCGTCTTCGAGACCTCTCCACTACCGTAAATAACGATATGGATGTTGTTAATTTGGAGAACACCGCCAAGGTCGGACTTATTCGAGGCTCCCGCACGCAGCCTCTCGATCGTCGTTTCCTTGTTGCCGAAAGCTTCAAGAAAGGCATACGCGAACTTCGCGCGATCAAACGGCTGATCCGCCAGTTGCGAAATAGCTTCTTCAATTTCAACGGCGTTCAACTATTCGTCCCCCATTGGCTTCCATGTTTTTGCCCTGTCCGATTAAGAAAAAACACGATTCTTTCTTAGTTGCTGAGCCCGCGCGAGGACATGCGGACACGCGAAGTTCGGTGGGTGACCTATGACACGTGCAAGGCCGCCTCATCCGCCCGCCCCCGGTGCGGCTTCACCACAATCTCAACATCGTGATTGAGTGCGACTAGAAACCGCATTAGGCGCTCTACAGAGAACTTCTCAAACTCACCGCGCAGCATTTTTGACACGTCTGGCTGGCCGATGCCGAAAAGCTCAGCAGCTTCCCCCTGCTTGAGGCCGCGATCGATCATGATCCTGTCAATCTTATATACCAGCTGTGCCTTAACGAGGTGCTCGTCGGCGTTCGGGATGCCGAGGTCCTTAAACACATTGCCGCTTCCGATTTCGTATTTCTTCCTGCTCATGAGCACCCTTCCTTTGCTATCCGTTCCGCTTCGCGCAACCTTCGCTTGATCATCTCAATGTCCCTGCGCGGCGTCGCAATGCCGCTTTTCGATTTCTTCTGAAACGCATGCAGCACATAGACCGCGCCCGCGAATTTCAATGTGTAGACCGCGCGGAACGTGTCGCCGCGAAAGTCCTCGACCACTTCCAAGACCCCTGCTCCGCCGAATCCCGCCATCACCTTGGCATCGCGATGTTTTCCGCCCTGCTGAGCGACGAAAATTACATAGCCCATCATTCGCTGCACCGGGTCCGGAAACGCGCCCAAATCTCTGCGGCTCGAACCGACCCACACGACGGGCTTAAGCGGTACGTCGTCTGTCATTCCCTGCCCCGCAGAATTATGGCAATATTGCCATATCCTGTCAAGCAGGCCTAACGTTGAAAGCATTTTCTCAACAGCGTACACACTTTCGTAGGTCGTGTTTCCATATGTCATGTGTATGTTGACTCCCATCGAGTCGACAAGCGAATCCGCCGGCTTAGCGGTTTCCGTTAGGTTCTGCGTAGTCTGGCCGCATGCGACCGTCGGAATAAGGAACGCGAGAAATAGGATCTTTTTTTGCACGTATTTCCCTGGATCATAGCGAGGCTTCATTGGCGGGCCTTTGCCGCCAAGCGATTTCGGGTTCCCATGTTTGGGAAATGGCTGAACATCATCCTTAAATGCTGAGTTTATTCTCCAATAAAACCCAAAAGCACCTATCCGATAGGTACGAAGAAGGACAGGTATGTTTCGCTGGCCAGAAGGTCAGGTCGTCCAGTTGGCGGCGCATTGACGCTTAAATTCTTGTGTTCTCCACAACCACTTGTTGTCCGTGAGACTAGGACCACGCGGCATGCCCTGGGCGTTCTCGCGGTAGATTCCTTCCCCGAGCACAACCATCGCGTGTGTGGCTCTACGAGGAACCGGAAGGCTCGCTGCTTAGCGGCCCGCATTGGGATGGGTTCCTTCCGTCGGATTCGCGGCCGCTGCCACGACTTTCCCGGTGGGAGCGGTCGGACCTCGGCAGGGAGTGATGCTGGAAGCGTCAAATGGCCCTCCGCTGTAAGTGATTCGATAAATTCGCCCACTTACGTCCTCCGAAACGTAGAGCGCGCCGTCGGGTCCCACGGCGTTTCGCGGCAGTGCGTGTTTCCGGCCGCACGGATCACTCGCGGAACGGAACAAGGATACGGCTCAGGCGATTACGCAAGTTACTCATCGGATCGAGCAAGGAGAGACTTCATGTCTTGCCCATTTTGCGGCGATGCCCGAACGGAGGTTGTGAAAACGGTTTACCGGGGACGGAGCACCTATCGCGTGCGGAGATGCGCCTTTTGCAGAGCGCGATTCAGCACGAAGGAGCACCCCGTGTCGTGGAAGCATCTCCATCGAAAGTGGCCAGGGCCGCAGGCATCACGAAAAGGGTGGAGAAAGAATCGAACCGCCGCGCTCAAGGGCTGCTGCGAAGTGCCATCATGCGGAGCAGAGTTCAGCCTAGCGGGCTCGCGACGCCACGTCGACCACATCGTTCCGGCCCGGCTGATCCGCAGACTGAACCTCGGCAACTCCGGCCGGCGCGAGAACCTTCAATGCATCTGCGGAACCTGCCACGGGTACAAGCTGCAGGCCGACCATAAGCTCTGCCTAGGGGATCAGCTCGGATACATTGAGATTCTTCGCAGACACAACTTCGACATGAAGCGGGTCGACCGGGCACTCGACCTGTACGGCCTGTAACGGGCGGGGCCCGAGGGGCGCTCGCCTGTCCCTACCGAAAACCCCGTTCGTGCACGCACGTCGATGTCGCAACTCGCTTCGGCGGTCTGAAATGATTGAACTTCTGTGGGAACGTGACTGGTGACTCGGTCCAAAGACACAGACCGGGCATTGGGACGAAGGGTTTTGTAGCAACCGTGCGGCTTAGGCCGCGATTCGCTCGTAGCGATGATGCAAACCGCCAACTTGCGGTATTTCCACGACTCGTCCCATCGTCACGGATTGGGCCAGTCGAGTAATCGGCGAGTCCTTACCCAGCGACAAATGCGTTCTCGATCGCTCGTAGTATTCAAAGTACGACTTCAGAATTCTGCGTAGACCCGTTTCGCTCAGGACGATCACATGATCGAGACACTCCCGGCGAATCGAGCCGATCAATCGCTCAACGTAGCCGTTTTGCCACGGAGATTGTGCAGCTGTGAGAACCTCCCGAATGCCGAGCAGTCTCGCCGCTTCCGAGAAGTTCTCACCATAGCTTCGATCCCGGTCCCGCAAAAGATAGCGCGGTGTGCTGTCCCATGGGAACGCTTCCAATAACTGACGGGAGACCCATTCAGAAGTGGGATGTTCTGTGACCGCAACGTGGACGGGCCGCCGACGATCATGCGACAGAATCACAAAGACGAATAGCATCCGAAAGAAAACGGTCGGAACCACGAAGAAATCAGAGGAAACCAGGGTCTTCGCATGGTTAGTGAGAAAAGTACGCCACGTCTGCGAGGGCGGTCTCCTATGGCGGATCATATACTTGGCGACCGTGGATTCGGCCATCTTGAATCCCAGCTTCAGGAGTTCGCCGTGGATGCGTGGCGCGCCCCAACGAGGGTTGGCCAAGCTCATCCTACGGATCAGGTCGATGACTTCCTTCGACGCGGAAGGGCGACCTTGCGAGTGGCGGCTCTTCCAGCTCCAATAGAGGCGGAATCCTTGTCGGTGCCCCGCGATCACTGTTTCGGGTTTGATGATCAGCAGAGCGGACCGCCACTTGCCCCACAGTTGTGCGAGACAAACCCAAAGGACCCGGTCGGCGGCATTCAGCCGGAGCTTTCGTCCTCGATTGGCTCTCCGAAAGACCAAGAGCTGATGCCGGAGGGCCAGAATCTCAGCGTGGAGCGCAGCTCGGCTTCGGAGACCTTGCCGCGGCGAAGAAAACAGCGAGAAAATGATCGCGAACATGTCGTAGGCAACTTAGCGACAAGTCCGCGCAAATTCAACTGGCTCAGTCACTACAGAGTTTTCGGTAGGGACAGGCGCGAGATCAAAGAGCACGCCAGATCCGGGTTTGGTGTGTTCGCGCCAGGCGTCAATGCGAATCTCCGGGCGGAAGCGATCCCAGTGAGCCTCAAATCGGACGACGCGCCCCAGCTCGCCGGAGTCCACAATCTGCTTGAGCGTCCGAAAGTCGCCGTCCCAGCGGCGTTCGTGAAACACGGTCACCATGCGTCCGAGTTTTTCCGCGAGAGCTACCAGACGTTCAGCCTCTTGGAGCGAAGTGGCAAACGGCTTTTCGACCACCACATCTCTACCGGCTTCGAGGCATCTCTGCGCCAGCGCAAAATGCGACGTGTTGGGCGTAGCTATGACGATGAGTCGAAGAGACTCGATCGCGAGTAGTTCGTCGACCGAGTGCACCAGCCGGACGCCAGGATACTGATTGGAATCGAAAGATCCTGTGCGTTGAAGAATGGCTGCGAGCCGCAGTCGCGGCACTGCCCGGATAACGGGCGCATGAAAAGCCCTACCAGATAGCCCGAAACCGACTAAGCCAATTTCGATTTCCAAGCCGCTCTCCGGATGAGCTTCTCGATTGCCCTATACAACTTCAACAGGCGTTTCGCAGCAACGGCTTGACAGTAACAACAAACGGCCAGTACTGTCACCCGCGTGCGGAAACGCGGTTGAGCATCGACGACAAGAAGCGTGCGGTCGATCCGCAATACTGAGTTTGCCGCCGGATCTGTAATGCGTCCTTATAACACGGCGCTAATACATCGGCTTAGCCACATACTCGTTTTTCTAAGTCTTTGTTTTTCGCTGTCGATGATTCTAGCGGCTCCGATCAAGGCTCAAACGCCAGACACGGCAACTGTCCAGGGAGTGGTTACAGATAAGACGGGTGCAGACGTCTCGAATGCTGCGGTCACGGTAAAAAACTCGGCTACCGGCGCGCAGCGAGTAGTCGAAACAGATGGAACCGGCCATTTCGAAATCCCAGGGCTCCCGATCTTTGGAACGTACACCCTCACTGTAGAAAAACAAGGTTTCGCAACTGGCCAGGCATCTGACCTCACGCTTATTGCCGGTACCGTGGCTACCGTAAAGATTGACCTGAACCTTGCTGACGAAGAAACAGAAGTGACGGTGAACGGAACTGTGGGGCAGGTTCGCAGCGACGAGCCGCAACTTGGGATTGACGTCAGCGCCGCACAAGCGCAGGAGGTGCCGCTCTACAACCGCCGGATCACTTACCTCCCTTTGCTCGAATCCGCAAATCGCCCAGCAATAAATCAAGGAGATGTTTTCATGAACGAAGACCTGTTCACCACGAACGGCGCGGGGCGGCGACAAACGTGGTTCGAAATTGACGGCAGCAATGCCGTCGACGCGTGGGGCCGGCAGACAATCTTTACGGATTTGCCGGGTGATTCGATTCAGGAGATGACCGTTCTCACGAATGCATTTTCGGCGCAGTACGGATTGACGGCGGGGAGCGTGATCAACATCGTTACGAATAGCGGGAGCAAAGATTTCCACGGTCATGTTCTGTTCCTGGATCGACCGTCGGAATTGGAGGCAAAACTATCGGGTTTTTCGCCGACCACCGCTGTCAGCGGAAACGATATCACCAGTGATTCAGTGCAGCAAGTCGCGCTGGGAGTTTCTGGACCGGTGGGTGCACACAGCCGGACGTAATTCAATCCGACGCAAATGAGGGATTTGGATTTTACGACGCACTGGACGTGGACCTCTCACGGCGATTTGGGAATGGAATCTCTTTTCTGGCGAGCTACTCCTGGTCACACACCATCGACAACGTCGACCCCGACGTGCCTCAGCAAAATCCCGACGACCCAAACTTCACCGGCCTGGCGGAAAAAGGAAATGCGATTTACGACCAGCGGAACCGGTTCGTGGTGAGCGGGCTCTACACGACGCCTTTGAAGTTCGTAATCGGGGGCGTAGGGACATTTGGTTCGGGCTTGCCGTATAACATTGTGACGGGTACAACGAACAGCGGAGACACTGGGGCAACCACAGACCGCCCCGTGCTAAATGGCGTTGTCGTCGGCAGGAACTCCGGGCACGGCCAACCGATTTACACCGTGAATGCCTTCGTTGAGCGGCCGTTTCGGTTTACGGAGTGCTGCCAGATTACGGTACGAGCTGAGGCTTTCAACCTTTCAAATCACGCCAATTTTGTCGGTTACAGCGGAACGTGGGGGAATGGACCAACTCCTGGCCCGGGTTTCGGACAGCCACTGACCGGTGTGACGAACCAACTTCCCCCGCGAGAGTTTCAGTTTTCGGCGGCCTTTCGTTTCTAGCCAAAGCGTTTACTGAAGAATTGAGTTGCGTCAGTGTGGACGAGCCGCGTTTAAGTGTGAATTTCTTCGCGACTGCCAAGCCACTCGGTAAACGGTTTTCTGATTTAAGGACGGATTCGAGATTGTCATTTCTTTCGGTTCACGGATCGCTTGACTACCGGAGAACCGGAGAGTACCTGGTTGACATCATCGAAGGTCCAGTCCGGAATCGCACCGGTGCGCCCGGCGACAACCGCACCGAGGGCATTCGCGAACAAAGCCGTTTTGTTCACCGACCATCGGTTGACAACGCCGTGCAGAAAAGCTGCAGCGAACGCATCCCCGGCGCCGACCGTGTCCACGACGTCGACTGGGAAACCGTCAAATTTCTGAAATCCGGTGTCTGTGCACACTGCGCATCCGTTGCGTCCAAGCGTCACGCATAGGATGCCGATCCCGTATTTTGCTCGCCATGCCCGAGAAAAACTTTCGAGAGAGAAAGGTTCGAGTGGGCTTACTTCGCAATGGAGAGTTTTAGCTTCGGCTTCGTTGAGCTGCATAATCGCGGTGTGGGCAGAGAGCTTCTGAACCAGCGCGATGTTCCAATGGCCCTCTCGCAGATTCGCGTCGTAGAAACACTTTATTTCCGGGACTTGTTTTCGAATGGCTTCACTGGCCCAGATGCTGCCGGGGACGCTTTGTGCAAGCGTGCCGAAATAAAACCAGGAGGGGGCGAGAGCTCGGATTCGCTTGAGCAGAACATCGTCAATTCGCTGCGAATCGAACGCAGCGGGTCGTCGAATACGATACGTGGCGTTCCCAGAGGAATCGGTTGTGACAATAGCCGTACCGGTGCGCGCTCCGGCCACTGTCTGCACCCATTCGGTAGACAAACCGTGCGTGGGGATGTATTCCAGGGCCCGACGGCCGCGCTCATCATCACCCACCGCGGTAAACAATGCCACCGCATGCCCGAGACGCATCAGCGTTACAGCGAAATTCAAGGGAGCGCCGCCGAGCAACTCCTTCTCGCCAAATACGTCCCACAACACTTCTCCAGTGCAAAGTATGGCCAATCTGGAACTCCTCGGTTGTTGCCAGTAGTCATAGAGGCGACACGAACGGCTAATACTAAAGTGCGTCACAAGGCGCTTGCCGATTTCAAATCAGGCTGTCGAGCATCTCCCAGCATCACTCCGGCAAAAACGGAGGACCTTGAGAATAGCCGGAATTGCAACAGCGTCGCACCATTTACTGCCCCAGATGCCGATCGAAAAACTGAATCATGACATTGAAAGCATCCCTGGATTCGGGAACATCAGCATTATAAACGAACCCGTGAAAGAGCCCTTCCCAGACGTGCAGCTCAGCATCGACTCCTTGTTTGACCAGTTGTTCGTGTGCGTAGATAGCGTCGCTCATGGCAATGTCACGATCTGCGGTAATGATCAACGTCGGCGGGAATTTGGCGAGAATTTCTGGCGAGTTAAGCGGTGCTACCAATGGATCGTCCGGTTTCGTTCCGCTGAAATAGCCGAGTTGCGGAATGCCCTTACCTGAAGCGCGGCCGAACATCGCGGAGGGCATTCGCGCTTCTCCGGTCGGACTCGCCATGTAAAGCGAGTCTCCACCAAACCCACCGGCGCCCGCAAAATAGATTCCGATCGCACCGGGAGATGGGAGCGAATGCGTCTGAAACCACGCCGCTGATTCCGCCGTTAGCATTCCACCGGCGGAACATCCGTAGATGCCGATGTTCTTCGCGTCGTAAGTCTTCAATAGCTCTTTATAGACCCTGGCGACGTCCTCGCTCGCGGCCGGGAATTTGTATTTCGGCCCTTGGCGGTAATCCACAGTAACGACCTTGATCTTCATGAGCGCGGAAATGGGTATCGATTCGAGTTCCGCGCAGCCCGGCCAGCAGCCCGAAAATCCGCCTCCGTGCAAGTTGATCAGGACCCGCTTGTTGTTCTTGGCGGAAATTCTAGCTTTCGGAACGTATACGTACACGCGCACTCCCCCAAGCTGCTCGCCCTTCCATGACACGGCGAAAAGTTCGTCGTCTCGTTTGAGAAATGGCTCCATAAAACGAGGCACGCCTCGTACGTGCTCGATCAGCTTAGGCTCCTGCATTTACTGGAGGTGCTGCGTCATATAGGTCCGCGCCGCCGGGGTGAGGAACGATGATAAAGGAACTGATTCGGGCGGCACCTGAACCGTGCCATTTGCCTCGACGACCACCTTGCTCGACTGTGATTACGCGCTTTTCTGAGCAGGGGCGGAGGCACACGCACCCGCAAAACCGCGCATTGCAACCGCCGCAAGCGCGAAAAAGGATTGGGTTTCGTCTCATCTGACTTCTTTCTTGCACCGTGCGTCTAGTCTATAGCGCCTTCGCTGCGACTTTCCGCATGACCTTATAGGAGCCGCGTACATCCGGTGTCAAGCCGCTTATCCCACACGGATGTGATTAGTTGCCTATACCACTTGGTAGCTTGTCGCACGTGCCATCGACGTACATTACCGAAATAGGCGGCTCGTATAGACAACTTTTTATTCCTGCCTGGCATTTGTCCTTGACAAGAACAGACGGTGAAGCCTAAAAGTTCGCACCAGACGAAAAGATGATGGTCGGCCGGCTCGTTGGCCGGCACGATCAGTGGGGCTTGTGGTGGGCGTAACACACCGTTTGGGCAGCGCGGCAGTGACGCTGCGGGCGTTCCCATCCTACCGATACTTCTGGGGGCTGCTGAAATGCGAAAGAACTTGCTCTATCCACCGTATAGCCATTACGTCAGCCGTATGGGCAACCCGAATCCTGCGGCGGAAAGCAGTTCAAACCGACTCCGCCCCTGGTCTGCATGGTTCGGAGCACTGGCTGTTCTGGTTTGCGCGATGCTCACTTTCGCTGCGCAGCTGCAAGCGCAGGTCAGGTTCGGCGGAGTCGTTGGGTTTGTTACCGACCCGAGCGGCCAGGCCGTCGTGGGAGCAACGGTCACCCTAACCAATCTGGGAACGAATGAAACCAGAACCGCTACGACCGGTGCTGCAGGGTCGTATGCGTTCGCCAACGTACCGCCCGGCCAATATCGGGCTGCCATCCAACAGTCCGGCTTCGAGCGATTTACGGCCCAAAACGTTCAGGTTCAAGTCGACCAGACCACGCGACTGGATGCGGCTTTGAAGCTGGGCAGTGTTTCACAGTCAGTTGAAGTGACTGCCAGTGCGATCGCTCTGCAAACCGATACTTCATCACTCGGCTCGGTCGTCACCGACCAAACGGTTCAGAACATCCCCATAAGTGGCCGAAACGTGAACAACCTAATTACTCTGATTCCCGGCGTTAGCGCGGGAGGGTCGACGTACGGAACTCCGGCTGGCGATCAGGCTGGAGGAGCACGAACGAACTCAATCGCTTTCGGAAATTATTTCATCGGAGGCGCATTCGGCAACCAAAGCGCGTTCTTTGTTGACGGGGCGTCGGTGAATGGTCCAGCAAATAACGTGAACGGGCTAATTCCTGCGCCGGACACCGTTCAGGAATTTCGCGTTGTGACGAATAACGTGAGCGCGCAGTATGGGAGCTATGCTGGCGGCGTCGTCAACATCACCACGAAGTCAGGAACCAATGCTTTTCACGGAACTGCTTACGACTACCTGCGCAACACCATTTTCAACGCCAACGATTTTTTTGCCAATCACGCGGGCTTGCCCCGCGCTCCTCTCGTGCAAAATCAATTCGGAGGTAGTGTAGGCGGCCCGATAAAGCGCAACAAAACGTTCTTCTTTTTTGGCTACGACGGATTACGCAAGCACTCGGCCGTGCTCTCCACTACGACTGTGCCCACCGCGGCGGAGCTCTCGGGCGACTTCTCGGCGGCCGGATTGCCGCCGATTTATGATCCGACAACCGGGCAGCAATTCTCCTGCAACGGTGTGCTGAATGTGATCTGTCCGAACAGAATCGACCAGAGCGCTCAGCTGATACTGGCCGACTCGTTTCCAGCATCGGGCCCGAACCAGCCCGGCCTGGTAAACAACTTCATCCGCAATTTTCCGACCGGCGGCGTCCAAGACCAATACACTGGCCGAGTCGATACGACGATTGGTGAGAAGAACCATTTGTTTGGGCGATACTCACACTGGAAAGTGATCAGTACTCCGTACGATGCGTGGGGCACCCATACCCAAGGGCAGGGCTTAACCGGCCTGTTTAGCCATCAGGCAGTGCTAGGCGACACGTACACAATTAGTCCGACCACTGTCTTGGATGTCCGCACATCTTACCTGAGGATTTTCCAGAACGAGGCGCCGGATAGTCAGGGCGTGGACTTGTCTAAGTACGGCCCCGACTGGGGTGCCATTCAAAGCCAGTTTGTCGGGGGGCCCACACGTGGAGACACGTCGTATCCAGCTCTGACTTTTGTCGGTACCTCCGGCTTCCCGGCGACTAATCTTGCTGGCACAAACGGCATTGGTTCCCAGTTGTACTGGATGCAAAACGTCTATTCGCTGTCGGGGAATTTGATCAAGATCGTTGGCCAACACCAAATCAACATCGGTGCCGACGTCCGCCGCGAACAATGGATTGCGGAATCAAACTTCACCGGTGTGAGCTTGACTTTTGACAACGAGCTGACAGCCAGTCCGACCGCTCCCGGAACAACCGGAAACGCTCTTGCTTCCATGCTGCTTGGTGTTCCGCAGCGAACGAACGTCGCGAACATAGCCGAGACGGGCTCATACTACACTACCTATGGGTTTTACGTCGAAGACACATATCAAGCTACCAGGAACCTCACAGCAACTCTTGGACTCCGGTGGGATCAACCAGGTGTCTACTCTGAGTCTCACAACAAAAACACCGTTTTCCTTCCCAACGCCTCGGCGGCCGTCGGAAACGTAACGAGTTATGTCAATCCAGTAACTGGGCAGTCGCAACCGCTCAAAGGTCTGTTTACGCTTGTTGCTTCGCCAGCTTGGCCATCGCAGCGCGAAGACCATCTCCACTGGGACCTATTCGCGCCGCGAGTCGGCCTCGCATACCGGCTTGGTTCAAAAATGGTTGTTCGAGCGGGATATGGCCTATCGTACCTTCCTTTCTCGTTGGCGCAAGACGACACCGGGGTTTCGCCAATTAACGGCATTACGACTGCGGTGAACAATACTTTCCAAGTCACGACTGGACAGCCAAATGTGATCACCGCAACGGTCGCGAATCCTTTCCCGAACGGCGTGCTGCAGCCACCAGGGCGAAGCGCGAATCTGGCGAATTATTACGGCACGACCGTGGTTTCGCGAGTACCGGGTCAGAAGGCTGCCTACCAACAGCAGTGGAATGTGGCTTTCGAGCGCCAGATCTCCCGCAGTGGCACCGTCACGGTCGCGTACGCAGGATCTAAAGGAACGCATTTGCTGATGCAGGGTTTTGCCACGGCGCCAAACCTCAATATCAACCAAGTGCCAGACCAGTACCTCGCACTTGGCCAGGCAACATTGGAACAGCAGGTGCCGAATCCATTTTATGGGTCAATCACAAACCCTGCATCGCCGTTGTCGCAACCGACGATTCCTGAGGGCGATCTACTAAAGCCATTCCCGCAGTACGATCGCGTTCTGGGAATGGATCCCCAGTATGGATTCTCCAGTTACAACTCCTTGCAGGTGTCGGTCCACCAGAGATTTTGGGGCGGCGGGGAAGTTATGGCTGCCTATACGTGGTCGAAATTAACGTCGAACACCGATAGCGTTACGAACTTCCTCGACCCGGGAAACATCTTCGGTGGGACCATTCAAGACAACACCAACATAGCGACGGGGGCGAAATCCCTCAGCGAATACGACATTCCTCAGCAACTGACGTTCGGCTATACAGTTCCGCTGCCCTTCGGAAAGGGCCAGAGATACTTGAGCAACGCGGGTCCGATTGTTTCGGCTGTTGCCGGAGGATGGTCGTGGAGCGGTTTGACCACAATAAGTAGCGGCCCGCCAATCGCGATGGTGGAGCTCGAAAGCCCCGTGTTGAAGCAATTCGGTGCGGGCAACGGGTTCATATTTGCTCCCGGGCTGTTTATTCAGCCGGATGTAATACCGGGATGCAACAAGAGTGTCCCCGGGTCGCGTGAATACCGCGCGCTGAACGGATGGTTCAACGCAGCGTGCTTTCCCACCACGACTTCGTCCACGGCCTTTGGAAACGAGCCCCGAGTTGATTCGGGAATGCGAATGGACGGGATCAATAATTGGGATATGTCGCTCTCTAAGAACATTCCGATCAGAGAATCCGTCAATCTGAAATTTACCGCGGATGCGTATAACATTTTTAACCGCGTCCGCTTCGCTGGTCCGAGTCCAATTGCCGGTTTGCCCGGTGTCACCGGTATCGTTACCAGCACCGCTGGGCCACCGCGCAATTTTGAATTCTCTCTGACGCTCAGCTTTTAGCCGCTTGGAGAAAAGGATTTAATTCCGGGCCGCTATTCGGAGTGCTAGAGTCCGTCGGAACGGCACGCGGAGCAGACGATATGCGCTCAGGTCCGTCTACGATTGGCCAAGCAAGTTGACGAGCTTCCCTTAACACGTGACCGAAAGCGGCAGTCGACGCTTGGGATGAGCGGCTCGATTCGCTCGAAAAGTGAGAAATAGCGGTTGCCGAAAGTCGCTTCAGCGCGGATTGCACTTGCTCATATCATTGCTATAGACAACTTTTAGGGAGATTGTCTGGAAATATTCTTGACAGGGTTGTAGCTCCGCCGTACTTTCACGCTCGGAAACAGACTTTTGTGACGAGTCGGAAATCGGCTGGTTTCGAGACCTCCATGCGCAGAGCACTCTTTCTTTCGATGGTAGCGCTCCTTTTTGCTGTATCGTCCGATACCACGGTGTTTGCTCAAGTCTCGCACCCGCGCACGATATCTGGGAAATACGCCGACGCCACACCCGATACGGAAATAATTCCGGAGCAGTATCTGCTGATGGGCACCGCAACGTGCGGATGCGGCGAATCGCAAGCGGCCATTAATCCGCTGAATGCCGACGAGATCGCCGTCGCAGCAATGTGCGTCGTGAACTCGAACGAGGGCAAGTTCGAGGACAACGAACTGCGCTTTGAGCGAACCGCTCGCGCAACAATTACGGAGTTCGCCGTTACCCGAAACCGAGGGGTGACGTGGACCATCACGGAAGATCCGATGCGAGACTATTTCCATCGGAACCGCTGTTTGGATCCGTTTGCCGCCTTTGCAGCGGATGGAACGATGATCCTCGGATGCGAAGCGCACTTTCCCGTCACGCTTTCGCCTGAAGAAGAAACCAACGAGGTGAACGGCGCGCCTCAGGATTACGGCGGTTCATCTCTGATCTGGTCGACGGACGGAGGGCGAACCTTCAGCGATCCCGTCCAAGTCATCAGCTCGTTTATGCCGAAGGAGATTCTGGGCCCCTTTGTTTCTTTTGCTCGTGTCGGATCTCAAGGCGACAGGCCCGAGATCCGCGTCGACTTCTCGACTGGCAAGATCTACCTGAATGGGCACAGCGAGGCCGCCGATCCGCCACACCGTCAGACCGTCGTGCGCATGTCGAAAGACCGGGGGCGCGACTGGGGCATGGTCTATGCTTTCGACTCGCCCGAGTGGCCTGAATCCGGGTTTGGCGGCGAATACGACGTAGCAGATGGGGTGATGGGAGTTGCCTACATAGCTTCCAGCGTGCCAGCGTCACTCCACGCACACTGTCCCTGCCGGGTTTTCGGCGCGAGCACCGATGACGGAAAGACTTTCAATCGCTATCTGATTCCAGGGTCGCCTCCCGACGCCAGCGCTGGCCCTCTCTTTGGCATGATTGTGGCCGCAAACCCGACCAGGCCAGGTGCGTTTTCGATTCTGTTTCCAACGTCGAACGGCGTCGATACCGTCCTGACCGAAGATGCCGGAAAGAGCTGGACGCAAACGCAGTCCATTCCCGATCCTCCTTCAACGACCGCTACCAATCTCACAGCTGCTTACAGCCAATCCGGAATCTTGGCAGTTGCCTGGCGGGCGATGTATCCGTTATCACAGCCGGCGCCGCCCCGACCTCGGCCGTTGCCGGCCTACCTGCAGACGCAACCTTACGTCTTTTTCGCCCAGCCGCAACGGTTCGAGATCTGGTCAGCGATTTCGCGCGATGGTGGGAAGAGCTTCAGCGCGCCACATAAGGTAAGCACAGCGGCGTCTCCTGGTGTTTCGCGGAGGCGCGTCATGGGTGACCACGGAGCCGATTTCATCAGCGTGGCGGCCGATAAAGACTTCGTGCACATGACGTGGTTCGACGACCGTGCCGGTTTCCGCGCGACGTGGTATGGACGGGTGCCCATTGCCGACTACAAGTGAACACGGACGTGTAAGGGTCGGAGCTAGCGACCGCACCTTTTTGTCGCCCGCTGCATCGCTCGAATAGAATAAAGGGGAACGCCGTGTACCGCAGCATTCATATGGTCGCAATGCTCCTATTCTCGATCGCGCTGATTGCTTCGGCGGCTAGGAAGACGCAGCAGGCCGTACGGATCGATAGCGGCATGGTCTCCGGTCGAATTGATTTTCACGGTGTTAGCTCGTATCTGGGAATTCCCTTCGCAGCGCCGCCCGTCGGAAACCTCCGTTGGCGTCCTCCGCAGCCAGTGGCCGCTTGGAAAGGCGTGCGCGCTGCCGATCATTTCGGAGCGAGTTGCATGCAGGACGAAATGGGCGTCCGGCTGCCCTGGAGCCGCGGGTTCATGACGCAGGGACCCATCAGCGAAGATTGTTTATATCTGAACGTATGGACCGCTTCTCCGGACAGTTCGAAACAAATGCCGGTGATGGTGTGGATCTACGGTGGCGGGTACAGCGAAGGTTCGAGTGAAGTTGCGGTTTACAACGGTGCGAATCTGGCCCGGAACGGGGTGGTCGTTGTTACATTCAATTATCGCGTTGGCCCGCTCGGTTTTCTCGCCTACCCTGCGCTGACCGAAGAATCGCGGCACCACTCGTCCGGAAATTATGGGCTGCTCGACCAGATTGCGGCGTTGAATTGGGTTCACCAGAACATTGCCGCGTTTGGAGGAGATTCATCCAACGTAACAATTTTCGGACAATCCGCGGGGGCCGGGTCCGTCGGAATTCTGATGGCTTCGTCCTTAGCGAAAGGATTATTTGAGCACGCAATAACCGAAAGTGGGCTTGGGCTGTTCCGTGGGCTCGATTCCAGAAAGCGGTTGGCTGATGCGGAGCAGCAGGGCGCCAAGTACGCCGAACGTCTAGGAGCGCATTCGCTCGCGCAGTTGCGTGCTTTGCCTGCTGCCGATTTCGCGAAGCCGATTCCTGGTATGCCTCGGGGTCTGACTGGATTCAGTCCCAACCTCGATAATTGGGTCGTAACGGACGATATTCCGGCGCACGAAGTTCCGCTGATAAACGGCATGGTGGCAAACGACATCGGAATTGCTGATTTCGGCGATGGCCGCTCACGCGCCCCGGTCACGATAGAGATGTACACGGCGCAAATAAAGAACATTTGCGGCAATCAAGCAGGAGTGTGCTTGAAGTTGTATCCCGCAAAGAACGAAAAAGAAGCTGCGGCTGCTTTGGCGGCGGTGCGGCGGGATCGCGCTCGCGCCTCCATTTACGTATGGGCTACGGACCAGATTAAGCGCGGGCCCGTATACACGTACTATTTTGACCGCGCGGAACCGTGGCCCCAGTATCCGCTGTTTGGAGCGTTCCATACTTCTGAGGTTCCGTACGTTTTCCAGACCATCCGCGTCTTGCATCGCGCCTGGCAGCCGGAGGATTTTAAGATCTCCGGCGAGATGTCGCCTTACTGGACCAATTTCGCTAAACGCGGCAACCCGAATGGCCCGACCTTGCCGCATTGGCCCGAGTTTACTGCCGGCAGCAAAACGACAATGGAACTCGGTTCGCGTATGGGTCCAATGCCACTGGCCGAACCCGCTCGGCTCAAGTTCTTCCTGGAATACCTGGGGGCGGATCGGAAGAAAGAAAGCTCGCACCTGTTGGAAGACAATCCGCACGCGCATTCCTTGTGAGGGAACGGATGGAGAACTCCGCTCCGAACGGTCAACCATCTTCTCCCAGAGAGATCACGCGACGCGAGTTTATCGCTGCAGGAGCCGCTGCGCTCGCTTCCACCAAGATGCTCAAAGCGGATACACCGCCGTCCAATCGAATTGCCGCCGATCGCAATCGACCGCAGTATCACCTGCTGCCTCCGGCGAACTGGATGAACGATCCGAATGGGCCTTTCCAGTGGAAGGGCCGCTATCATCTGTTCTACCAGTACGCGCCGGTGGTTTCGAACACTGGCACTAAATATTGGGGCCACGCTGTTTCGAGTGACCTTGTTCACTGGAAAAATCTCGGCATCGCGCTCGCTCCCTCTCCGGGTGGACCCGATAAGAACGGCTGTTGGACCGGGTCCGCCGTGGTGGCAAACGGCATTCCTACGCTGGTCTACACCGGCGCGACGTGGTCGGAGGAAAGTGAACGCGCCGCACGGGCAAAAGGCCTGATTCCCGAGCGTCAGATAGTTGCTGTTTCTGCCAACCCGGAGGATCCGGATCAGAAGAGGTGGATAAAAATTCCGCAGGATCCGGTTCTAGCAGTGCCTCCTGCTGGAATGAAGGTGGTGGGCTGGCGGGATCCGTCGCTATGGAAAGAGCGTGATATCTGGTACATGGTGATTGGATCGGGCGAAGCCGGAATCGGCGGGCTGGCTCTGCTTTACACTTCGAAGGACCTGAGGAATTGGACGTACCTTCACCCGCTAGCTGTTGCAAAGCCAGAGTCCGGCAAGCAAAATTCTGTCGGATTTGGCGCAGACATGTGGGAGTGCCCCGATTTTTTCTTTCTCGATGGCAGGCCGGTCTTGCTTGTGGCTCGCGGGAACAGCTATTTCAGAGGTACCTATTCGGATCACAGATTCCAGCAGGGGGTCGGCGGGCAAATCGATTACGGCGCGGCCTACGCGCAAAAAACGATGGAGGATGAGAAGGGCCGGAGAATCTGGTGGGGCTGGATTCACGAAAAGCGAAGTATGCAGGCACAGGTGGCAGCGGGGTGGGCCGGTGTTATGTCGCTACCCAAACATCTCACGCTGCTGAGCGACGGAACTCTTGGCGTCGAACCGGTTCCGGAGGTGAATGTGCTGCGGCGCGGCCGCAAAGAGATCCCAAACCAGGAAATCTTGCCCAACGGAGCTTTATTTCTTAAAGATCTTGAGGGCGATTGCGCAGAAATTGAGGCGGAGATCGAATTAAGAGACTCCCAGCAAGCAGGCCTGCGCGTTCGCTCCACAGCGGACGGAACTGAGCAAACCCTTATCGGCTATGACCGCGATTCGCAAATGCTGTTTTCAGATACCACGAATTCCAGCAGGGATCCCGAAACCGCGACAGGCCCTTTTCCGGGCGCTGGCCGAGGCGTGCAGAGCGGCTCGTTAAAGATTCCCAAAGCAGACGTTCTACGACTGCGTGTGTACGTAGATGCATCCGTGATCGAAACGTTCGCGAACGGCAGGGTCTCAATTTCCGACCGTGTGTATCCAGTGAGTCCTGCGAGCCTCGGCATTGGCCTGTTTTCCAGAGGCGGGACGGCGCACCTGCGACGGATGACCGTGTGGCAACTTGCTCCTATTTCAACAAATCGTCTGACGTCCGGGGCCAAACTTTATCGCGTTTAGCCCACGCTTACATTGCGGATTCCTGAACAGGAGGTGCCATGCGACTAAATAAGAGAACACAGAGTGCTCTGTGGATCACAGCCGTCCTGCTGCTTTCATGTGCAGCCGTCTATTCTCAAGACAAAAATAAAGCTTTGTTGTCGAGCAGCTCTCCTAAATCCCAATCGGCTGAGAAGCCTGAATCCGATGAGTATCTGCTGTTGGGAAACCCGAACCGCGGTGCGGGCGAGCCTTGGGTCGTGGTGAACCCGAAAGATCCGAACAACATACTAGTGGTTGCAATGGCGACGTTGAACCGATTGCCGTCGGGAGAAGCACCTATTCGACCCCGAATACGTCCGGGGCAGCCGTTTCAAATGGGAACACCGAGTTGGACGTCACCGGGGACGCTGCTGCGCGTAAAAGAACTCTCTATACCAGACGGTTCTCGAACGGATATAGCGGTTACGCAGGATGGAGGGAAAACTTGGAGCTTCAGCCAGGATGATTTCCGAAAGGTCTTCGATAAAAATCGCTGTAGCGACTCATTTGCCGGGGCCGCTGCCAACGGGACGCTCTACATGGGATGTATTGCATATCTAAATCGTGGCGACGCCGACTACGCCCAGGGCTACGCGCCGAATGGGGAAGCTCACTATTATCATGGCGGATCAGCGATGGCATGGTCTGCCGATAAGGGGAAGACTTGGAGTAAGCCAGTCTGGGTACATCCGGCGTTCTCGGCCTCTCTTTATGCTCCGACCGTGAAGCCGGTGTTTGAACAGGCTGCTCCGTGGGATCGTCCAGTCTTCGTTGCCGACGCTTCTACGGGAACGATTTACGTAAGCGGAATGGGACTAACGTATACGGTCGATCCGGCGACAGTACGACGTCCTAAGCTGAATCCGAAACTGCCCGGTCAAGGTTATACCGGCTATCCTCCATCAAGCGTCACGCGGATGCGCACCTTTATTCGCGCCTCTCATGACGGTGGGCGCACCTGGGGCCTCATTTATCCGATGGACAGCGACGAGTACCCCGGCTTCGTGGGTGTGTACGGCTTCAGCGCAGCGTTTGGCCATTTTGTTGATGCATATGACGCAACAAAAGTGCCTGAAGCTAATGAAAAGTGCCCTTGCACTGTACTGGGCGTCAGCAACGATAACGGTAAGACGTTCGTCCACAAACTGGTTCCTCCGCTGCCCAAGGAAGAACTTGGCGCGGGCACCCGCTCATTTTGTGGCCTGTCCTGCGTAATGCTTTCGGCGGATCCCAGCAAGCAGGGCCGTTATGCAATTGCGCGCCAGGCAGGAAAGCGCATTCTGGTTTCACTCACGGAAGATGGCGGCAATACCTGGGAACCTCCCTTGATAGCCGCGCAGGTGCCGGCGAATGCGATGTTCGAGCATCTGGCCATGAAATACTCGCCTACTGGCGATCTGGGCTTGGTCTGGAAGGCAGTTTATCCCGACGGAACTTTCGACGAGTGGTCGTCAGTGTCGGTCGATGGAGGACATAGCTTCAAAACCGTTCGCGTGAGCCACGCCCTTTCGCCCGAGTGTGTCCGTGACCGATGTAATTTCATGATGGGCGATGATCTCTCGTCGATGGATATCGACCGCAAATTCCTATACGTCGTATGGGGAGACAATCGCTCGGGTTTCGAAGGGACATGGTTTGGCCAAGTCCCGTTATCTGCGTATAAATAGTTGTGGCAACCTCTCTCGTTTGGAGAGACTCATGAAGCGGCATTTGATCACGGCACTGTTGTTCGCAACGATCGTCTGCTCGGTGACCTCCTTCGCTGCTGCACAAAGTAGCGCAGCGCCGCCGCTCGATCCGAACCTTGGCATCAAAACGATCCCGGTGTGGGACGCGCACATACCTGCTTTCAATGGTTCACCGAACGACATTCCGACTCTAACGGTGTTCTCGCCGTTCAGGCCCAATGGCACCGCCGTCATCGTTGCTCCCGGCGGTGGATACACAATGCTCGCGAGTAACCATGAAGGCCGACAGGTCGCTGATTGGTTTGCGGCTCGCGGCATCACAGCTTTCGTTCTCAAGTATCGTCTTGGGTCTCACAATCTCTTTCCCATTCCTCTCGAAGATGCACAAAGAGCCATCCGGCTCGTGCGCTACAATGCGGCGAAATATCACATTTCTCCCAATCGAATTGGCATCATCGGTTTCTCGGCCGGCGGACATTTGGCGGCGACGGCCGGGACGCTTTTTGACGAAGGCGATGCAGACGCATCTGATCCGATCGACCGCGTTAGCGACCGGCCCGACTTCATGATTCTCGGGTACGCATGGCTCAACGCCATGGAACCGAACGACAAGGGAAAGATCACCTATTGCTCGGTACTCAAGGTTGTTCCCGCAGCAGAGTGTAAGCGTTTTGAAAAAGCCTACACGCCGGCCCTTCACGTAATGGCCGACACTCCGCCAACATTCATTTACGCCACGTCGGACGACAATGTTGTTCCGGTCGTGCAAGCCAGTATCGATTTCTACGAGGCTCTTTTGGCAGCGGGAGTCCCGGTGGAGATGCACCTCTTCGAGCACGGCCGCCATGGCTCCGGACTTGGCCTCGGAAGTCCCTCTCTGGATTTGTGGCCG
>Ga0307373_10005496_pt1 | contig 20696 bp, 16 predicted proteins | sample OX2MG_FD_202534 | JGI IMG/M metagenome (GOLD analysis project Ga0307373, IMG submission 202534) | Soil microbial communities from Risofladan, Vaasa, Finland - OX-2 | ecosystem: Environmental > Terrestrial > Soil > Coastal area > Acid sulfate soil | place: Finland: Risofladan, Vaasa | collected...
CGGGGCGATCGGCACGCCCAGCGTCCCCGACACGCTCTTGCGGCCCTCCCCGGCGCGGCGCGCCGGGTACTACGTGGTGAGGCACGCCTTCCCGACGGGCGCGGCTCACAGCCGCCCGCTCCGGCGGGCGCTCCTGCGCAGGACGCTCAAGCTCCTTTGGACGACGCTCGAGACGACGCCCATGGCCGGGAAGCTCTGGATCATGGGGGGCGTGGCGATCGGCTACGCGCGCGACGGACGGCCGCTCGCCCGCGACGACGACGTGGACCTCGGGTACTCCGACGAGGACCACGACGCGTTCGTCGCCACCGTGCCGCTCCTGGCGGCAAGGGGCTTCGTCCCGACCGCGCGCCTCGTGAGCAACGCCGGCGCGCTCACCGAGATGCAGGTCCGCCGCGACGGCGTGTGGATCGACTTCCTCCGGTGCTTCCGCCGCGCGGACCGCGAGTACTGGGTCACGTACCTGACCGACCACCGCTCGACCTCGGCGCCGCGCAAAGTCGAGGTCGAGACGGAGGTCCGGTTCCAGCCCAAGGTGCCCACGGTGCCACCGCTGTGCGGCACGGCGTGGTCGCGCGCCGAGGACCTGACCTCGTACCTCGACGAGCAGTACGGGCTCGCCTGGAGGGCACCCGAGCGCGTTTTCTACGCCAGGCGGTGGGAGCACGTACGCGACAGTCCGGCCGTGGTGCGCGTCGAGCCCTGGCAGGGCGAGTGGGGGTGGTAGCCCCGGCCGCGCCCGTCCGGGTCGTCTTCTCCACCGACTCGCCGGCCGTCGAGGAAGCCGAGCGCGCGGCGCGCGCGCTCCTGGGCTCCCTCGGCCCACGGTTCGAGCCCTCGGTCGTCGGCACCAGCGCCGAGGTGGTCGCCTTTCTGGCCGGCGGCCGCCCGGGCACGGCGACCACCGTGCTGCCAAAGGCAAAGGGACGCGGCGACGTCGCCTCTCTTCGCGCGCACGCATCGGCCCTCAGAGACCTCGGCGCAGATATCGTCCACGTCGACCAGCACCTGTGGTCGAGCCCCGACGGCGTGCTCGCGGCAGCTCTCGCCGGGGTCCCCAGCCTGTGCGTCGTGCACGGGGTGCTCCCGCGCCCGCCGCTCGCCGCTCGTCTCCTCGCCATGGGTGCGGCGCGCCTGCCCAGGGTCCACGTGGGGGCCAGTGGTGTCATGGGCCCGCGGGTGCGGTCTGCGCTGCACCTGACCCAGAGTCGCGTGACCACCGTCGGCGACGTGGACCCGGCCGCCAACGCTGCCTGCTTCGAGGCCCTCTATTCGAGGGTGTCGAGGGAGCAGCCGGCCGGCGGGTGGGTGCGCGGCCTCGTGCAGGTCCTCCCGCCGGAGCTACGCCGGTCCTCGCTGCGCGCGGCGGGACGCGCCGTCCGGGCGGCGCGCGTGGTCGCTGCCGCCCGTGCCGTCCGCGCCGCCCGTGCCGCCGCGGGGGAGGTCGAGAGGTGCGGAGGGAGCTCGGTCGCGTCGATCGTGGCCGAACGCCACCCGGGGGCCGTGCGGGGGCGCGTGCTCCTCGTCGGCGAGGCCGAGCCTTCGGCCGCGGCGTGCGAATGGGTCGTGTGGGACCGCAAACCTCGGAACCGCACGTCGACGCTGCTGTGCGACCTCGAGCGGCCCGGGGCGCTGGGAACCGGCGAGTACGAGTGCGCGATCGCGCTCGCCACATCCTGGGTCGACGACGACGACGAGAAGGTCGTGGAGAACCTGTTGCGGGCCCTTCGCCCGGGGGGGAGCCTCTTCGTGGCGGAAAGGCGCTCCTCGCCCGACGGCTGCTCGGGGGCGACGGCGCACGCGCACGAACGGGTGATCGCGCGCGTCGACAAGGCGAGCGCGCACGCGCCGACCGGCAAGGCGCACGGATGATGCGGCGCACGATCCTCATGTACCACCGTGTGGCGGACGACTCCCGCGACCACTACGGGCTGTGCGTCGCACCGGAGCGGTTCGCCGCACAGCTCGAGCTCCTCGCAGAGCTCGCCGACGTCGTGAGTCTCGACGAGCTCGTGTCGCCGGCACAGAGCACGGCATGGCCCCGCCGGCGCCGCAGGCCGCGTGTCGCCATCACCTTCGACGACGGGTACGCCGACAACCTCGAGCACGCCCTCCCGGCCCTCGACGCGCGCGGGGCGCCGATGACGCTCTTCGTGGCGACGGGCGCGCTCGACGACCCGAAGGGGTTCTGGTGGGACCGCCTGGCGCTCCTGCTCGCCCGACGCTCGGAGGTGGAGCTCGAGCTCGTGATCGGCGGCTCGCCCCTGCGGATCTCGCTCCACGGCGACCGGGCGGCCGCCGACGCGCTGGCCGCCTTGCACGCGCGCCTTCGGATGCAGACGTTGGCCGAAGCCGAAGCCGCGGTGGCGTCGGTCGCACGGCAGATCGGCGTGCCGATGCCCGACGCGGTGGCCGCGAGGGTGCTGACGCGGATCGAGCTCGAGAAGCTGGGCCAGCACCCGCTCGTCACGGTCGGCGCCCACACGGTGGACCACGTCCTCCTCGCACGGCGCTCCGAGGCGGAGCAGGTCGCCACGATGACCCGCTCCAAGGAGGAGCTCGAGACGCTGCTCGACCGGCGGGTGCGCCACTTCGCGTACCCCTACGGCGATCCTGAGTCCTTCGACGCCACCACGGTCGCGGTCGCCAGACTCTGCGGGTTCGAGACCGCCTGCACCACGCGGCCCGGCCGGGTGACGGCGCTGAACGACCGGTTCCAGCTCCCCAGGCGAACGGTGCTCGACTGGGACGCCGCCACGCTGCGCTCACGCCTCGCCGCATGGCGCGCGGCGTGAGCGCGGCCTGAGCACGGCGTGCGCTCCACGGGAGGGCCGCGGGGCGGGCCGCGGACAGGCGTCAGCGTCGCCGGGTGATCCGCCGGCCCACCTCGGCGAGGAGTGGGCGAGCCGGCCGCAGAACGAGAGCCACGATCGACGGACGGTGGGGAGCGCGCAGCACGTCGCGTCGGTGGTCGAGGCCGCGGGTGACCCATCGCGGGCGTCCCCGGCGCCAACCCTGCTTCCGGAGCGCGTGGCGGCGGTAGTTCAGGTAGTACCACTGCGAGAGGTCGGTCGCGGACATGGGGGCCAGGCACCACCACCCCCACGGCGTGCAGAGTTCCTCCCAGGGCACCGGCTCGGTCGCGCGCTTGATCGCGGCCACGTCGCCGGCGCCGATGGGCCGGCAGAGGAAGGGCTTGGAGGTCCGGACCTCGCGGCCGACCTGGCGACCCCGGCGCACGACCGCCGGCCAGGGCACCGGCATCTCCGTCGGCCACGGGCTCACCAGGGCGACGAGCCCCTTGTCGAGGGCGAGCGCCGCGGTCGACTCCTCCGACGAGGTGAAGCGCATCCCCGCCGCCCGCCAGCGTGCGAGGTCGAAGACGCCGGTGTCGGTCATGCCGTAGCGCGCGATGACCGTGTCCCCCGACGCCGGGTCCCGCACGACGTCACCCATGAGGGAGCGGTCCGAGCTGAGCGCCAGCGTGTGGACGTTCACGCAGTTGGGATGGCGCCGGTAGAGCTCGGCGAGCTTGGCGCGGGCGTCGGCGTCCCACCACAGCACCTGCAGGTCTCCTTGCAAGAGGTGCACGAAGGGGAAACCCCGCTCCTCCGCCGTGGCGAAGGCGAGCCGGTACGCGGCGTACAGGGCGCCGACCTTGGCGTTCTCGAGATCGTTGTCGTCGCGGAGAATGGTGGTCGTGTGCACGTCCTCTGCGGCGAGGCACACCAGCGCGTCGCGGAGCGACCGCTGGGGGCTCCCGTTGTCGACGACGAGGAGCTCACTCTCCGGGCAGACGGCCCGGAACGACCTCACGGCGTTGAGGAAGAGCACGGGCAACCCGTGGCCGACGACCACGTGGAGGATGTCACCCTCCGCGATCTCCTCGTGGTCGGTCGACACGCAGCCAAAGATAGGCCGACCCGAGGGGGCCCCCGATGCCTCAGCGGGGCGTTGTCACTTGTACGTGAACGAGGGATAGCAGCTGCTCGCCCCGTTTGTCGCAGCCTTCGACTGCACCACGACGAAGTACACCTTCCCCTTGGTCAGGCTGGGCGTCCCCGTCGTCGGGATCCCCGCTGTGATCTGGGTCGGCGACACGACCGTCACCACTCCCGTCTTCGACGTCGTCACGGGCTTCCACGGGCTCCTTGTGCCGCACGTTGTCACGGCTGTGAAGCCGACGGTGTCGTCTCCGGTCACGAACCCCGTCCCCTTGATCGTCAACGACTCCTTCGTGGATGTGTACTTCACGCTCTGGACGGTCGGGACGTTCGGCACGTAGTCGAAGGCGACGGAGCTCGCGCTCGTTCCCTCCGGGGTGGCGACCGTCACGTAGAACTCCGCCGGAGGCACAACCTGGTACTCGGCCGGCGTGGTGACCGTGAGCTCTGTCTCCGAGACGCTGGTGACGTACACGGCTGTGAGGGTCGTCCCCCCCGGCACTGCCACGAAGCTGACCGACGGCGCACCGCCGGCTCGGCACGACGAACTGCAGAGGAAGTTCGTCCCCCAGATCACGAGCGACGTGCCCCCGGCGACCGCACCCTTCGCGCTCGTACCCGAGGCGTTGGTGTTGCACGTGGCGCCGGTCGGCCCCGTCCCGGCCGGGCCGGTGCACACGCTAGTCACCGTCGGGGTTCCCGCACTGTAGGTGAAGACGTCAGGGCCGCCGTAGGCGCTCGACCCCGAGGGAGTCGTGACCACCACGAAGTAGGTCGATCCCTCCGAGACCGGCGGCGCGGTGACTGTCAACGACGTGGAGGAGGCGACCGTGACTGTCTTGGGTGTCACGGTCACGACGACGTTGTCCGTCGCGGGGACGCCGCTCGACTCCTCCACGAACTCGACCGTGGTCCCGCACCGTGTCAACGATGTGGTTGTCGTGCACTTCGCCTTGACGAACCCGGTCCCGGTCACCGCGATGTGGGCTGTCCCGGTGATCGGGCCGCCGAGCGGAGACGCGGCGCAAGACCCCGGTGTCGGTGCGCAGCCGAGATGCGTCACCGTCGGCATCGTCGGGTGCTGGACCCATCGATTGACCGTCATGCTCTCCCCGCAGTAGGTCGAGCACTCCGCGTAGGTCGGCGGGGCACCGCCTGGCGGGTAGTCGTCGAAGCTCACGACCTCCTGCACCAGCGGGCGATACGCGCACGTCGCCGCGGCCACCGAGGACAGGCACGCAGAGAGGGTGACCGTCCTCGTGTTGGCGCTTGTCGGCGTCCACACCGTGCTGCACCAGACGTCGAAGCGGTTCCCCCCGGTTGTCGGAAGCGGTGTCGTCGGCTCCCCGCCGGGCCAGCACGGCGTCGGGGGACTCGCGTTCAGCGTCTGGGACGGCGCGAGCAGCGGTGTGTAGCGGATGCTCTGGACCGCGACGTCGACTGCGCTCGTCGCGTCGACGTAGAGAGACCGCGCCTTGGCGAAGTTCCCCGAGTTGAGCAGGTCGTTCGACGCCATCGTGGCCAGCCCCCCCACGAGGAGGCTCCCCACGATGAGAAAGACGAGGACGAGGATCAGCGACACGCCCGAGTCGGACCGTTCGCGGTCCTTCGACACCAGGCGGCGGACGAGGTCCCGCACGATCGCGCCGCGGTTCACGGCCTGAACCCTGTGAGTTTCGCCGTCGAGGTGGTGAACGTCGAGTCCCCGCTGTGCACGACGGTGATGTTGCATGGCGTTCTGGTGCTCAATCTCGCTGTGCATGTGCCGACCCAGTTCACGAGGAATGCGGCGGCCCGGTGACGGTGGCCGAGTTGTCGAAGCCCGTCGACGGCCCGTAGAACCCTGTAGTGCCGGGGAAGGCCGCGGCGGCGGTGTAGACGCCCGCCACCGCGCCGGCCACCGAGCACGTGTAGACGACCGAGTTCGACGACCCCGTCGGACCGGTCGTCGACGAGCACGCCACAGCCGTGCCTGTGGCTGTGGAGACGGTCCAGGCGACGCTCCCCTTGGGCGTCGGTGTGCCGCTCGAGCCCGACACCGTGGCGGTGAAGACGAGGGTACCGCCGGCCGGCACGCTGTTGTTCGTCACCACGACCGTCGGCTGGGTGCCGACGACCACGGGTGAGCTCGTTGCAGTGAGGCCGTCGGTGGAGTCCGTGGCCAGGAACTTGTAGGTGCCGGCCTTGTTGACCGAGCAATAGGAGAAGGTGAAGACCCCGTAGGCTTCGGTCCCCGAGCACGTCGACGAGAGGGCGCCCGGCCCTGTCGCGATCGAGAGTGACATCTGCGAGAGGTCGCCGGTAACGACGGCGCCCGCGCTGTTGACGATCTCGACGGTCACCGGTGGGGCGAATGTCCCGCCGACCGTCGCGTGAACCGGAAGTCTCGTGAAGATGAGCTCCGTCGGTGTCGCCCCCGACACCACTGTACGCGCGTGGGGGTCGTCCACGATGAAGCTGATGTGACCCGACTGTCCTTGTCCCGACACGACGAGGGTGATGAAGAGCGACGCGTGCGGCGTGCACGTGGAGGTCTTGGCCGAGCCGAGCCACCACTGCAGGGTGTAGCTCGTCACCGAGTAGCCCGAGGGGAGCTTCACGGTCGTCGGGTTGTAGGTGCTCGGGCATGTGAACGCCGTCGGGGTCGCCTGGATCTGCGACGTCACCAGGCTGGACGCGGTCTTGAGCTCCGTGTCCATGGTGGCCACCTTCCGGTAGGTGGCCGAACCCATGATGGCGGTCTGGAGCGCGAGCAGGATCCCCACGCTCACCACGGCGAAGATGGCCATGGCGATGACGAGCTCGATCAAGGTCTCCCCGGCCTCGTCGCGTCGCGGCGCCCTCACAGCATGAACCCCAAGAAGACGGCCTCGAGGCCGGCACCGTACATGTTCACCGTCAGGCTCGACGGCTTGGGCGCCTCGAGCATCACCGTGCCGGTCTTGTCCGAGCTCACCCCCGACGCGCACTGCACCTCTTGGGCGTGCGATATCGGCCCGAAGTACGTTCCCTTTCCCGCGCCGAGCGCCCCGTACCGCAGCCAGCCGTTCGGGGAGGCGTTTGTGTACGTCTTGTTCATGCAGGCGTTCCCGTAGTAGTCGATCGGTGTCGACGACGGGTTGTTGGGGATGAGCCTGAATGTGGGTGACCCTGTCGAGCACGAGGTCTGCAGTCCGCCGCCCGACGCGGCCGGGCACGTCGACCAGGTGATCGACTCTCCGGTGTCGGTGGACTCGGCGTCACCGGTGACGAGCTGCCAGTTGGTCGCGGGGACGCCGCCAGGTCCGACGACCATGATTGTCGTGAAGTAGAGCGTGGCGGCGGTGCCTCCGAGGTACTCGTAGAGGCCCGGGTCCCCTCCGACGCCCGTATAGAAGCCGTTGTTGCCGAGGAAGGCCTCGCTCGTGGGCGCGCCTGTGTAGGTGGGGAACGGCACCGCCACCGCGTCGGCGGACGCATTGGTGCACGGTGTCGTGGGGGGGTGCGGCGGCGGGAGCACCCCGAAGTTGTTCTTCGGGTGCGTGCTGCACACGCTCCCCGGTGTGTGTTGTGTTCCCCAACCGCTGGGTGGTGCCGCGCCGTTGGACTCGGTGCCGGCCCTCACTTTGAGGCAGAACGAGAGCTGGAACGGCGTCCCGGTGATGCCCTCGGTGATGGTCTGACACCGGTTCCGGTTCGCTGTCGCCGCTGTGTATGTGTAGTGCACGAAGTTGACGAAGCAGAGCGACGGCGCGTAGGTGCCGGTCCCCGGCGTGGCGTACGAGCAGCCTGTTGTCGGAGTACCGAGTGTGCCCCCGGTGCCCGGACCGACGGCACCGGCCGGCTCCGCCCGCAGCGTGTAGGTGTAGTGGCTCTGCGGCGCGGTGATCGCGAACGAGACGCCGGTCACCCCCACCGACGACGTCCATCCGGCGCTGATTGCGGCGGTCTTTGTCGGCGGTGTGATTGTCGGCGGTGCCTGCGGCGTGGTGCAGCCCTTCACGACTGTCGTGGCCCCCGCCGGCTGGCAGATGCTCGCAGCGACGGCCCTGCTGCTCGTGGGCGTCGTAGAGAACCCGGATGTGCACTGGCTCCGCACGAGCGCCCACACCCTGCCGTGCTGCACCGCCAGGTACGAGACAACGTTGCGATAGGTGGGCGGTGTAGAGCCGGGCACCAGGCTCCACTCGACGCCGAGCAGCTGCGTCCCTGTGCCGCACTGTGTGTTGGGGAGCGACGGCGACGTCGTGATCTGCGACGCGCTCTGCACGTCGTTGGTCAGGCTGGCGGACACGACCTGCGCGCCCGCGGTGTCCGAGATGCTCTTTGTGGCGGTGCCCGAGAGTGTGAGGACCGTGATGAGCGCGAGCGTGATAGCACCGATGAGCACCGTGAGCACCACGATGCTCACGATCATCTCGATGAGGGTGAACCCCTCATCGTCGCGGCGCCGCGCGTTGGCGGCCCGCAGGACGCGGCCGATCCTCACCGGTGCTCCCTGCCCGTCGCGTTCAGGACGGGATCGACCCCGGGGGCGTCATACCGACGACACATGTGGCGCCGTGCCCGCGTTCGCCGCGCCGGGGCCACCGTCGCCTTGCGGCGGTCCGACTGCCGTCCCGTTGCCTCCGACCGCGACGCCCGGGCCGGCACCTTGCACCGTGACCGGCTGCGGCTTCTCGACCTCCTTGGGGTGCAAGCTCACCCGCACGGCGTCGTCGTAGGAGACCGTCCCGCCCGCGACGAGGCGCGACAATGAATGCTCGAGCGTCTGCATGCCCTCGGACTGGTGCGTCGTGATGACGTTGCGCAGCTGGATGGTCTTGCCCTCGCGCACGAGGTTGCGCACGGCGTGGTTCGCCGTCAGGACCTCGTAGGCCGCGACGAGCCCGCCGGCCTGGCGGGGCAGGAGCCGCTGGTAGATGACTCCCTCGAGCACGGCCGACAGCTGCACCTGGATCTGGTCTCGCCGGTCCGAGGGGAAGACGTCGACGATCCGGTCGAGAGCCTGGGCCGAGTCGTTCGTGTGCAAGGTGGCGAACACGAGGTGGCCGGTCTCTGCGATGGTGATGGTGGTCGAGATCGACTCGAGGTCGCGCATCTCGCCGACGAGCAGGACGTCGGGGTCCTCGCGCAGCACCGAGCGCAGGGCGCGGTGGAACGACGCCGTGTCGCTCCCCACCTCGCGCTGGGAGACGGCGGAGTGCTTGTTGCGGTGGACGTACTCGACGGGGTCCTCGATCGTGACGATGTGGCAGCGCCGGTGCGCGTTGATGTGGTCGAGCATGGCGGCGAGCGTCGTCGACTTGCCCGACCCGGTCGGCCCGGTCACGATGACGAGCCCCATCGGCAGCTCGACGAGCTTCTCGACGACCGGGGGGATGCCCAGGTCCGTGAAGCCCGGGATCTCGTAGGGGATCATCCGCATCGCAAGCGCGGTGGTCTCGCGCTGGTGGTAGGCATTGCAGCGGAGACGGGCGCGGTCGCGCCAGGAGAAGGCGAAGTCGACCTCCCTCGCCTCGACGTAGGCCGGGACGAGCTCCTCCCCCACGATCGAGTAGACGAGCCCCTCGACGGCCGCCGCCGTCAGCGTCGGGGCGTGGGCCACGGGGCGCATGTCCCCTTCGACCCGGATGAGCGGGGGGGCGTCCGCCATGAGCAGCAGGTCGGTCCCGCCCGCGTCCCACAGCTCTTCGAGCCAGGGCTCGATCTCGTCGATGCGGCGACCCGCCCTCTCTCGCATCCCCACTCCTCCGCGCTCGCCGTCAGGCTCCGTCGCCGGACGGGCACTCCCCCCGGACCCCTGCCACCTTGCGGACGCGTTTCCGCCGACGCCCGCGACCCCGGGGTTCCGGTCGCTTTCTCACAGTCTCCCGCGTCGAGGCCACGGCCCCCGCTATTGATTCTCAACAGACGATCAACTTTTAGGTTACACTGTTGCTGCCAGGGATGGGGTGACCGCTCGAAAGAGCAAGGGGAAGGCGGTACGGGGATGACCGTGGCGACGACGATGGAGCAGCAGCAGCGACGACGGGATTCGTTGGGCCGGCTGCTCGTGGTGGACGACGATCCGGACGTCCGGCGAGTCCTCGTGCGCATGCTCGAGGGTGAGGGCTACCAGATCGCCCAGGCCGAGAACGGGACGGAGGTGCGCGCCGCCCTGGTCAACGGGGCGCCGGAGCTGGTCCTGCTCGACCTCATGCTGGGAGGCGAGGACGGCTTCGACGTGCTGGCGGACATCCGCCGTACGAGCGACCTGCCCGTCATCATCCTGTCGGCCAAGATGAACGAGTCCGACCGGGTGCTCGGGCTCCGGCTCGGCGCCGACGACTACGTGGTGAAGCCGTTCTCCGCCCCCGAGCTCGCCGCCCGGGTCGCCTCGGTGCTGCGCCGCTACGCGCACACCCCGAAGGCGCCGGCGCTGATCGAGTTCGGCGACCTCGCCATCGACACTACGGCGCGCGAGGTGCGGCTCCGCGGCGAGCTGGTCGAGACGACGATGAAGGAGTTCGACCTCCTCGCGTTCTTCGCGTCCTCGCCGCGGCAGGTCTTCACCCGGGAGCAATTGCTCGACCACGTGTGGGGGTCGTCGTCGGCGTGGCAGGACGACGGCACCGTCACCGAGCACATCCGGCGGATCCGCCAGAAGCTCCGCGCGACAGAGACCCGCGACCGGTGGATCCGGACCGTCCGGGGCGTCGGGTACCGATTCGAACCCTGAGCGCTCCTACGCGTCGACCGGCGCCGGTGCGGCATCCAGGTCCGCCGCACCGAGCCTGCCCCGCGCCGACGCGGCCCGTGCCGTGCGGAGCACCTCACGCACCGTCCGCGTCAGCTCGTCGGGGCCGAAGGGCTTCGTGAGGAGGGTGGCGTCCGAGGGGAGCGGGCCGTTGACCGTCGCCTCCTCGTCGAGGTGGCCCGAGACGAAGAGCACCGCCACGTCCGGGTAACGCCACCGCACCGCCGACGCGAGCTCGATCCCGTTCATGCCCGGCATGACCACGTCGGTGAGGAGCAGGTCGACCGCGCCGCCGTGCGCGTGCAGCAGCTGGAGCGCCGCGCTCGCGTTCGCCGCGCCGAGCACCTCGTAGCCCGACGCCTGGAGCTCTCGGACCTCGAGGCGGAGGACCTCGGCCTCGTCGTCGACGACGAGCAGCGTCGCGCCCCCGACCCCGGGTGCCACGGCCTCGGCGACGGCCCCGGGTCGCGGGTCGCGGGTCGCGGTGCGCGCGTCTCCGGCTGCGGCTGCGGCAGGGAACGTCAGCGTGAACCGGGCCCCCGCGCCCGGCGCGGTGTCCACCTTCACCTCGCCGCCCGCCCGGGTGGCCATCGCGTGCACCCCCGCCAGGCCGAGGCCCGTGCCCTTCGCACGCCCCTTGGTCGTGAAGAACGGCTCGAAGCAGTGGGTCGCGGTGTCCTCGTCCATGCCGACGCCCGTGTCGGCGAAGACGAGGGTCACGAGGCCGGTCCCCGGCTCTGCCCCCGGTCGTGCCCCCGGCTCTTCCCCCGGGCCGGCGGGATCGTCCGCTCGCTTCGTCTCGATCGTGAAGGTGCCCCCCTCGGGCATGGCGTCGCGCGCGTTGATGGCGAGGTTGAGCACGGAGCGTTCGAGCTCGCTGCGGTCGACGAGCACCGCAGCCTCCCCCGCTCCTGCGACGACCTCGAGGCGGACGTGCTCGCCGAGGACCCCCGCCAGCATCGGGTGCATCCCGGCGACCACCTCGTCGACCAAGATGACCTCGGGCTGGACGGGAAGCTGCTGCCCGCCGATCCGGACGAGCTGGGTCGTGAGGGCGGCCGCCCGCGACCCGGCCCGCTGGATGGCGGCCACGTCCGGGGCGAGCTCGACGTCCCCGCCGAGTTGGCGCATCAGGACGTCGCTGCAGCCGAGGATCACGGTGAGCAGGTTGTTGAAGTCGTGGGCCACGGCCCCCGCCATGCGGGACATCGCGTTCATCCGCTCGGCCTGGTGGAACTGCTCGAGCATTCGGTGGCGCTCGGTCACGTCCTCTGCGACCACGAGCAGCCCCGCCACCGCGCCCGGCGCCCCGAGCGGGGAGACCGAGACGGAGAGCTCGAGCGGCTCCCCCGCCGCGCCGGTGACCGGGAGGGCCACGCCGATGAGGGGCTTGCCGGCGAACGCCGACTCGAGGAGCCCCGCCAGCACGAGCTCGGAGCCGGCCCGCACCGGGACCCGGCGCGGCACGGACTCGTCGGTCCAGTCGAACAGCTCGACGGCCGCACGGTTCCACCACTGGGCGCCCCCGTCGGCGCCGAGCTCGGCGATGGCGAGGGGCGAGGAGTCGACGAGGGTCTGCAGCCGTTGCTCGTTCTCCACCACCTCGGCGTAGAGGCCGGCGTTGCGCAGCGCCACCGAGGTCATCTGCGCGAGCAGGGTGAGGACCGACTCGTCCTCGAAGCTGAACCCCGTGCCGAGCGATCCCACTGCCACCACCACTCGGCGCACGTCCCCGTTGGCGTCGGTGATCGGCGCGGCGACCCACCCCGGGACGCGCAGGGCCGCAGCGGCGGCAGCGGCGGCGGCAGCGGTGAGCGGTCCGGGGGGCGGGGATGGGGTGGCGGCGCCTGGGACGGCGGCGTGCGACGACTCGCTCCCTACCCACTCGTCGGGACGACGGACCACCTCGCCCGAGCGCGTCACGAGTTGCGTGGCGGTGCGCACGAGGCTGCGGAGGTCGACGCCCGTCCCCCCCTTGTCGGGGTGCGACCCCGCAGGCCACACCTTCTCGGCGAGCCGGCCGTCGCCGGCTGTCGGGAGCGCGCTCACCACGGCGACGTCGGCTCCCAGCGCCAGCTGGGTGTGCTCGACGAGCAGCTGGAGCACCTCGTCCTCGCTCAGCCGTGCGTTCACGACGAGGGAGGCGTCCACGAGGCGACGGAGCCGCTCGGCGTAGCGGAACGCCATCTCCCCCGCACGCTGGCTCGCCCGCCAGGAGTGCACCCGGTCGATCGTGACACTGACCCGGTCCGCCAGCTCCCTTCCCGTCTCGAGGTCCGACGGGCGGTAGCCGCGCCGCCCGGGTGCCGTCGCAAAGGAGAGCGTGGCAGGGACCGCCCCGCGCAGCTCGACGGGGATGACCAGGAGCGAGGTCACGTCCGGCCACTCTCCGAGCGTGTCAGGGGTGTGGATGACCGCGCCGAGGTCCCCGGCGTCGAAGCGGGTGGTGGGCACCAGGAACTGCGAACGCCGCTCGCGAACCGCCGCCCGGACGAGCTCGTCGCCCTTCGGGTGGGGATGGCCCGCACGCTTGAACATCGGCCCGCCGTCGGGCTTGTTCCCCGCGATGCCGACGACGCGCCGGACCCGCCCCGAGTCCTCCATGACGTGGACGCCGAACCAGTCGGCGAACTCGGGGACGACCACGTCGGCGAGCTCGGCGAGCGCGGCGTCGTAGGACTCGAACGCCTTGCCGAGCACGGTGGAGCCGCGAGCGAGGACCCGCAGGTGCATGTTGGCGTGGTCGGCGCCGTAGCGGTTGCGCCTGGCGACGTCGTCGAGCCGGGCGCGTTCGACGAGCGCGGCCAGCCGGTCGGCGACGACCTGGAGGAGCCGCAGGTCGAACGCGTGGAAGGTGCGCCGGCTGACAGACCCGACCTCCACGATCCCAAGGGTCCTGCCGTGCACGATGAGCGGGGCGGCCATCAGGGACGCGATGCCCTTGTGGGATTCCGGGAGCGCGTCCATGTCGTCGCCGGCGTCGGACACGACGATGGGGCGCCCCAACTGCGCGGCCGTCCCGAGCACCCCCTCGCCCATCCGCACCCGGCTGCCAACCGGGGCGATCCCCGGGGCGCCCTGGCTCGCCCGGACCCGGAGAGCCGCTTCGGTGTCGTCGGCGAGGAGGACGCAGACGAGATCGCCCTCGAGCGACTCCTTCGTCCGGCTGAGCACCGTCGCGAGGAGCTCGTCCATGTCCAAGAAGGCGAGCCCCGGGTCCGTCACCGACTCGATGGACCGGAGCATGTTCGACGCCCGCCGCGCCTCCGTGCGCAGTCGCTGGTCCGCCGCGCGGCGTTCGGCGGTCGCGGCCACGGCGAGCAGCGCGCCCAGACCGGCCAGGATCACGGCGGACGCCGCCAACGGGACGGGCTTGCCGGGCAGCTGTGTCGCGATCAGGTAGCACAGCGCGGTGGACAGGAACATCCAAGCGGTGAGGAGCGCGACCGAGGAGCGCGCGACACGCCGCGAGGGGGCCGTACCGTCACCTTCGGTGAAGGGGTCCACCGCCTCGGGAGGCGCGGGCGGTTCGGCGGGAGGCGCGGGCGGTTCGGCGGGGGCTGCGGGTGGCGCCTCGGCGGGGACAATGACGTCGTGGGACCGGTCGTCTCCGGTCCCCTCCTCCGGAGGGGCCGCGGCGGATGCCGCCCCCTCCGGGCGCTCGACGCCCGTCACGAACTACGAGATTAACGCAGTGGGGTCGCTCCCCAGGTTCCGCGGCCCGGCGCAGGTCGAAGGTGGGGAGGCGTCGGGGTGTCGCGGGCGCTCGGCGTCGGGCGCCCGCAGCGCCTGCCGATTGTGCGGTTGCGGCGCCTACCGCGTCTCTCGCCGTGACACGAGCACGTGCAGCTCGGCGAGGAGGGTCGTCAGGAACATTCGGCCCGCGTCGGTGAGCGGGTCGTCGGCACCGCCCTCGAAGAGCGCCGAATGCCTGGCGAGGCGGCCGAGCCGCGGCGACCCGTAGGCGAGGAGGATGGCCACGACGAGGGGGTAGAAGTCGGGCCAGTCCTCGTGGACGACCTCTGGGACGATGAGGTCCTGGAGCATCGCGACCGCGTAGCACTGGACGTGACGAACCGCGTCGGGGGGGACGTCCCGGTGCGTGTTGAGGTAGCCCACGAGACGCGAGTCGATGGAGTCCAGGTAGTTCGCGAGGTCGTCGCTCACGCCGGCTGCGCTCCCTCGGGCGCACCCGGAGGGACGTCGGACACGATCTCGGCGAGCGACTCGGCCGCATCCGCTGCGAGGCGCCGGCGACGCTCGACGAGCGTCTGCTCCAGCGTCGCCCGTCGGGCCCGCACGAGACGTCTCGATGCTTCCACTGCGACGTGGACCTGGGATTCCGGCCCCCCACGAGATTCCATCGAAGCCTCCACAACCGGTGGCGTCGCCACCGCTCGATCTCGGATTCTCCGGCGCTCGTGCCACCCTGAACGCTACGGGATGTCAACCTTTGCTCAAGCCGACGAAGCGCACCGGTGCGGTCACGCGCGTGCGGCGTCCCGTCGGGGGCGTCACCGCCCGCGCAGATCGCCCCGCTGGTTCCCGGCGAGATGCGCGCCAACTGCTCGTCGCCCGGGCCCGGGCCGGACCGGGCCGGACCGGGCCGGACCTCAGTGGGCCAGGTCTGTCTCCATCGCCGCGATCACCGCTGTGCTCACCGCGAGCGGGCCGCCGAGGACCGTGAACCCGGTCAAGGCCTTCCCCGGCGAGCCGTCGATGCCGTGCTCACGCGACCCGTACCTTCGTCGAGAGCCCATCGCCGCCGAAGGGGGAACGTGCTCGCCATGCTCCCGCAACGACCGGAGGTGCAGAGGGATCGCTTCGGCGATGAGCTCCTCAACCTCGTCGCGGGAGCGGCCAGCCGCCACGCAGCCAGGAAGATCGGGCACATACGCTCCCCAAGCGGCACCTTCCTGCTCGATGACCACGACGTTCTCAGTCACGATTCTGCCTTCCCGACGAGCTCGCCAGGCCGGCCGCCCCCGAGCGGCGGCGCAGCGGTCAACCGCGGGCGGCGGTCGCCTCCTCGAGGGCGCGGCGCACGAGCACCGTCGCGAGGTGCCGGCGGTACTCGGCGCTCGCGTGCAGGTCGGTCGGCGGCTCGAGGCCGTCGGCCGCCCGTGCGGCCGCCTCCGCGGCGCCCGCGCCCGACGCGAGGGCCTCCTCCGTGCCGTGGGCCCTCACCGTGGTCGCCCCCATGTTCACGAGGGCCACGCGCGCGTCGCCGTTCACGACCGCGGCGACCCCCACGATCGCCCAGTCCTGGGCCCTGCGGTTGAACTTCTGGAACGCCCAGCCGCGTGGCGCCTTGCGGACGCGGATCTCGGTCAGCATCTCGTCGGGCGCGACCGCGGTCTCGAGGAAGCCGCAGAAGAAGTCGGCCGCCGGCACCTCGCGCCGGCCGCGCGGGCCGTCGACCACGAGCGTGCCGTCGAGGGCGAGCACGGCAGCGGGCAGGTCGGACGCCGGGTCGCCGTGCGCGAGCGAGCCCCCGATGGTGCCGCGGTGGCGGACCTGGGGATCACCGACCTGCCCGGCCACGTGCGCGAGGAGCGGCACGTGCTCGCGGGCCACGTCGGAGACCTCGAGGTCGCGGTGACGCGTCAGCGCGCCGACGGCCACGTGGTCGCCGTCGTCGCGCACGTAGGAGAGCCCGGGCACCCGGCCCACGTCCACCAGCACCGCCGGGGTCGCGAGGCGCAGCTTCATGAGCGGCAGGAGGGAGTGCCCGCCGGCCAGGAGCTTCGTCGAGTCGGGGTCTTCGGCGAGCCAGCCGAGGGCCTCTTCGACCGAGCCGGCTCGGCGGTACTCGAAGCTCGCCGGGATCATCTTCCACCTCCCGTCCCGGGCGCCGCAGCGCCCATCGACCTCCACACGCGCTCGGGCGACACCGGCATCGCGATGTCCCCGACCCCCAGGTGCGACAGCGCGTCCACGACGGCGTTCACGACCGCCGGCGTCGACGCGATCGTCCCGGCCTCCCCGATGCCCTTCACCCCGAGCGGGTTGGACGGGCTCGGCGTCACGGTGCGGCCGAGCGTGAAGCTCGGGAGCTCGGAGGCCGCGGGCACCAGGTAGTCGGTGAAGGTCGTGGTGAGGAGGGTCCCGTCCTCGTCGTAGGAGGCCTCCTCGAAGAGCGCCTGGGCGACGCCCTGTGCGATGCCCCCGTGCACCTGCCCGTCGACGATGAGCGGGTTGATCTGGTTCCCGCAGTCGTCGACCGCCGCGTAGCGCACGAGGTCCACCTTCCCGGTCTCCGTGTCCACCTCGACCACGGCGGCGTGCGTCCCGAAGGGGAACGTGAAGTTGGTCGGGTCGTAGGTGCAGGACGCCTCGAGGTTCGGCTCCATGCCCTCGGGCAGGTCGTGGGCGGTGAACGCCTCGAAGGCGAGCGCGCCGAGCGCGACCGTGCTCTGGGGCGAGCCCCGGACGCTGAACTGCCCGCCGGAGAGCTCGAGGTCCTCTGGGGCCACCTCGAGGCGGTGCGCGGCGAGGAGCCGCGCCTTGTCGACCAGCCGGTCCGCCGCGAGCGCGATCGCCGTACCGCCGACCGAGAGCGACCGCGACCCGTAGGTGTCGAGACCGAGGGGCGAGACCGCGGTGTCCGAGTGCAGGACGTCCACGTCCTCGGGCGAGACGCCGAGCTTGTCGGCGACGATCATCGACCAGCTCGTCTCGTGGCCCTGCCCGTGCGGGGTGGCGCCGGTCACGACCTGCACCTTGCCGGTGGGCAGCATCCGCACGGTGGCCGTCTCCCACCCGCCCGCCACGTAGTTGAGGGACGCGAGCACGCGCGAGGGCGCGAGCCCGCACATCTCGACGTACGAGGAGAGCCCGACCCCGAGCAGCCTCGTCTCTCCCTCCGCGCGGCGGCGGGCCTGTTCGGCGCGCAGTCCCTCGTAGTCGACGAGCTCGAGCGCCGCGGCGAGCGCGGCCTCGTAGTTGCCGCTGTCGAACACGAGGCCCGCCGCCGACGTGTAGGGGAACTTGTCGGCGCCGATGAAGTTGCGCCGCCGCACCTCGGCGGGGTCCGCCCCGATCTTGCGGGCGAGCGCGTCCATCGCGCGCTCGATCGCGTAGGTCGCCTCGGGACGCCCCGCGCCGCGGTAGGCGTCGGTCGGCGTCTTGTTGGTGAAGACGCCGGTGCACGAGAACGAGTAGTTCGGGACGTCGTAGGTGCCGTGGTAGAGGAAGGCACCGAGGAGGGGGACGCCGGGCGTGACGAGCTGCATGTACGCCCCCATGTCGGCGAGCAGGTGCACCCGCACCGCCTGCACGCGCCCGTCGGCATCGGCGGCGAGCTCGATCTCCTGGATCTGCCCCCGGCCGTGGATCGTCGCCAGCGCGGCTTCGCTCCGCTCCTCGCTCCAGCGCACGGGCTTGCGCAGCCGTCTCGCGAGCACGAGGCAGAGGAGCTCCTCGGCGTACACGTCGAGCTTCGAGCCGAAGCCTCCGCCGACCGCGGGGGCGACCACCCGGATGCGCTCCTCGGCGACGCCCGCGGTGATCCCGAGCATCGTGCGCAGGATGTGGGGGATCTGGGTCGCCGAGTACACGACGTACTCGCCGCCGAAGGGCTGGGGCACGACGCACACGCCCCGCGTCTCCATCGCGGCGGGGATGAGCCGCTGCTGGACGTAGCGCTCCTTCACGGTGACGGCGGCACCGTCGAAGGCACGCTGGACGGCGTCGGGGTCGGGCGTGAGCTCCCAGGTGTACGCGCGGTTGGAGGTGGCGTCGGCGTGCGCGAGGACCCGGTCGCTCGCCGCGTCCTCGAGGTCGACGGCGGCGGGCAGCGCCTCGAAGACCACCGCGACCTCCCCCGCGGCGTCCTGCGCCTGCGCCTGGGTGCCGGCCAGCACCACCGCGACCGCGTCGCCCACGTAGCAGGCCTCGGCGACGGCGACCGGGAGGTGCGCCGGCGACTGCATGTCGGGGGTCACCGGCCACGCGCACGGCATCGGCGTGGCCCACTCCTCCGCGAGGTCGGCACCGCTGAAGGCCGCCACCACGCCGGGCATACCCGACGCCGCCGACAGGTCCACCGACACGACCCGTGCGTGCGCGTGCGGGCTCCGCACCACCACCATGTGCAGCGCGCCGGGCACGACGAGGTCGTGGACGAAGCGCGACTCGCCGCTCAAGAGCGCAGGGTCTTCGCGCCGGCGCATCCTCGTGCCGACCACCCCCGTCGTGGCGGTGCCCTCGGCGACCGCGGTGCTCATGGCACGAGCTCGGTCGAGTGTGCGACCGCGAGGACGGCCTGGACGATGTTGTGGTAGCCGGTGCACCGGCAGAGGTTGCCTTCGAGCCCTTCGCGCACCTCGGCCTCGGTCGGCGTCGGGTGCTCGTCCAGGAAGGACGCCACTGCCATCACCATGCCAGGCGTGCAGAACCCGCACTGCAGCGCGTGGTGCTCGCGGAACGCCTCCTGGATCGGGTGGAGCGTGCCGTCCGGCGCCGCCATCGCCTCGATGGTGGTGACCTCCTCGCCGTCCGCCTGCGCCGCGAGCACGGTGCACGACTTCACCGACTCACCGTTCATAAGGACCGTGCACGCGCCGCACGACGTCGTGTCGCAGCCGATGTTGGTCCCGGTGAGACCGCGGACCTCGCGCAGGTAGTGGACGAGGAGCATCCGTGTCTCCACGTCGTGGGACTCGCTCGTCCCGTTCACCGTCACGGTCACCCGCATATGGCCGCCCTCCCTCCTGCCCGTCGTGGCCGTCGCGGCCGTCGCGGCGACGGGCCGTCAGCCGGCCGCCGGTCGTCCGCCGGTCCGCCGCGGGGGGTCCGCGGGGGCGACGTCGGTGGCACCGCCGTCATCTTCGCGCCGCATCTTCGACTCTGCACGGGGACACCGCCACAGGTAGCATGGCCGCTGACAGGGGAGCGCCTCGGCGCTGAGAGTGCGGACATCCGCAGACCCTCGAACCTGATCTGGGTCATACCAGCGAAGGGAGTCAGCGATGGCCAGAACCGAGTTGACCGCCGGCGGTTCGAGCCGGCTGGGCCGGTGGCGGACGGTCGACGTGGTGGTGGCGTCGGTCATCGCGGTGGCCGGCGGGGTCGTCTTCTGGGCCTGGGGCCAGCTGTGGTCGGCCACGACAGCCGCCTTCGCCGCCTTTCCGCCCGCCCACGCCGTCCTCTACGGCGTCTGGCTGGGCCCAGGCGTCCTCGGCGCCCTCATCATCCGCAAGCCTGGTGCCGCCCTCTACACCGAGCTCGTGGCATCGGTGGTCGAGGCCCTCTTGGGTAGCGCCTGGGGGCTCTCGGTGGTCGTCTACGGCCTCTGTCAGGGACTCGCGCCCGAGCTCGTGTTCCTCGTCCTCGCCTACCGCTCGTGGCGCCTGCCCTCGTCGGTCTTGGCCGGGGCGGCGGCCGGGGCCGCTGCCGCCTGCCTCGACCTCGTCTACTACTACGGGGCCTGGCGGGCGGACTGGAAGCTCACCTACGTGGGCGTGGTCGTCGTCAGCGCTGCCCTCGTAGCCGGGTTGGGGTGCTGGTGGCTGGTGCGGGCACTGGCCCGCACCGGGGTCCTCCAGCCGTTCGCCTCGGGCCGCCGGGCGCCGGTGGCGTGAGCGCCGTCGTCGAGGCCCGGGGCTGGGGCTGGCGCCACGCCGGCCGGATGGGCTGGGCGCTGCGCAACCTCGACCTCGTCGTCGAAGAAGGCGAGCGGGTCCTCTTGCTCGGCCCCTCGGGGGCGGGCAAGAGCACCCTCCTTCACTCCCTGGCGGGGCTCCTGCGGGCCCCCGAGGCCGGCGACGTCGAGGGGGCGCTCCGCGTGCACGGCCACCCGGTCGCCGGTCCCGACCGGCGCACCGGCATCGTCTTCCAGGACTCCTCGTCCTCGCTCGTGATGGGGCGGGTGGGCGACGAGGTGGCGTTCGGGCTCGAGAACCGGGCGGTCCCAGAGACACGGATCTGGCCCAGCGTGCGCGCTGCTCTCGACGCCGTCGAGCTGCCCTACCCTCTCTCGCACCCGACCGAGCGGCTCTCGGGGGGCGAGCAGCAGCGCCTGGCCGTGGCCG
>Ga0307373_10005497_pt1 | contig 20695 bp, 18 predicted proteins | sample OX2MG_FD_202534 | JGI IMG/M metagenome (GOLD analysis project Ga0307373, IMG submission 202534) | Soil microbial communities from Risofladan, Vaasa, Finland - OX-2 | ecosystem: Environmental > Terrestrial > Soil > Coastal area > Acid sulfate soil | place: Finland: Risofladan, Vaasa | collected...
ACAGTCGATCCGGCCAGCACGGTCAGCGCGGCCAGCAGTCCAGCGCCGGAACTACTGACAGTTACGAAATCCTGGCATCGGCACCGGAAATCACACTGGCCACCCTGTCCTCAACCGAACGCCAGTGTCACCGGTACCGAGTCCACCGAGTTGGTCGCCGCGTCGCCGCTCGCCCATCCAGGCAGATGGTTCAGGCCGTAGTAGTAGGTCACGCCGTCCCGGCCGGTGATCGTCCAGTAGTCGGTGAACTGGGTCCCGGACCCGTTCCCTGAACTGACGTGGTGGGTGATCACTTCGCCGTTGTCGCTGGCCGCTTTGCAGGTGCTGGTCGCGGTGTAACTGAACGGGACTGGGCAGACCAAGGATGTGGATCTGCCGTTCAGGGACACGGTGATGACTGGCCCGTTGTAGCACTCATCCGGCGTGGGTTTGGGGGCGGCGCTGCCTTCGGGGTTGTCGGCGCAGGGGATGAACGACTGCTCGATGAACGACTGCGGGCTTGTCCACCCGTCCCCCACCCAGGACGCCTGTGCCTGGGTGGAGGCGGTCTGCCCATCCACGGTACCGGAGTCGTAGTTCAGCGACAGTGAAGGCACCAGGCTCGAGGCCGCGGGCGGCACTGCCAGCGGGTATGAGTAGGTGAACGCCCCGTCCGAGCCGCCTGCGGTCCATGTGCCGGAGGCGTGCAGCGAGGTCGCCGAGTAGGTACCGGCCGGGCCGCCGCCATCATAGGTCGCGGCAGCGGCGGCCAGCACCAGCAGCCCTGAGCCCGGCGACGCGGGGGAGGCGCCCGCAGGGGAACTGCCCGCCGACTGGGCGCCTGCGGGCAGGGTGACCTGGGCGGATACCGTCTGGGCCGCGGGGTCGTTGACCGACGCCAGCGGCCGCTCGGCCCGGCATGCTGGCAGCAGCGGAGTGGTCAGCGCACAGGACGGCAGTTCCACCAGGCCCAGGCCCAGGCCGTAGTTACCGCCAGATATTTGCCCGAACCCGGCGTAGCTGATCCCGAGCCGCACCCGCCCCGCTGGGCTGCCCGCCGCACGGCGGGCGGTGAAGATCACCCCGTGCACCCCGGCGTCCTGGGCCACCCCGTGGCCCAGGACCCGCACGTCCACGCCGGTCACCACCGGGCCCCCGGCCCGGGTTTGCACCGGCTCCGCCCACACCGGCGTACCGATCCCGTGTGCCTGGGTGCCCTGTGACACCAAAGACAGCCGGGCAGTTGCCTGCCCAGCTGCTGTCAGCGGCGGAGACGCCCCGGTCAGCGAGATGGCCGCCTGCGCGGGCTGCGGCCAGGAGGTGCCGGCCGGCCGGAAGCGGGATGCCGCAGCGTTCCGGTGCCGGATCTCGCGTACGGGCAGGATGCCGGTGCCTCGGGCGGCCCTGACCTTCGATGCCGGCGGGCGTCCTGCCCGGTGGGCATTCCCTTGCCCGGTGGCCGCCTGGGCTGGGGCACCGGCCATGCCAGCAACTAACGCCGCGGCAACCACTACCGCCAGCCACCGCGTCCGCACCAGTAACGTGACCACCCAGCCGGCCATATGCACCTCGCAAAGCCAGCCCGGCCACCCTGGACACGGGCACCCGAAACGTACCCTGCACCACATTCATCCGTATAGCCACAATTTTATTACCTGGCAAGCCAGGTCATTTTCCGCATAATGCGTATTACGATCCCCGTTCCGGCCAGGCACCCGCCCCCGTGCCCAGGGTTCACGAAAGGCCTGACCCGTGACATTGCGCCGCCACCTGCAAAGGACCCTCCACCGCGCCATCCCCGCCTGCCTCGCGGCGGCCATGACCGCGGCAACCCTGGCGGCGGCGCCCGCACCGGCCCGGCCGGTCATCTCACAGCACGCGGGAGCCACCCGGGCAGCATCAGGAACGCCGCTCACCTCGGAGCAGGCGTCGGCGCGGGCGCGGGCCACCGGGCGCCCGGTGACCGTTTCCGCATTAACCACCCCGACCTCGGTCACCGTCGCCCGGCCGGACGGCAGGTTCGCCCTCACCGAGTCGGCCGTGCCGGTGCGCGCCCGGAGCGACGGCCGCTGGAAGAACCTGAACCCAGTGCTGCACCATAACGCCAACGGCACCATCTCGCCTGCGGTGACCAGTTCGGCGCTGACGCTATCGGGAGGCGGCACTGGCCCGCTCGCGGTCATGACCACCGACGCGCGCACCCTGTCACTATCGTGGCCTGCTGGCCCGCTTCCTTCCCCCAGCGTGTCCGGGGCCACCGCCACCTATGCGAACGTGCTCCCCGGCGTGGACCTGGCGGTCACCGCCAGCGCGCAGGGCGGGTTCTCGGAGGTCTTCATCGTCAAGACCGCCGCCGCCGCCGCTAACCCCGCGCTTGCCTCCCTCAAGCTCACCGCCAGCGCGCCCGGCCTGACAGTCACCGCCGACGGCAGTGGGAACCTGCAGGCCGCGCCTGGCCCGCAGGCGGTGCCGGTGTTCACTGCCAGTGCCCCATTGGCCTGGGACTCCGCGCCGCCGCCCGCCAGCATGCCCACCACGACCAACCAAGACGGCACGCTGGTGAACGCGCAGACCGGGCTGCCCGCCGACTCCTCGGCCACGGCGCCCGGCTCAGCCGCGCACAGCGCCACCGTCGCCGTCACTGTGTCCGGGAACACGATCACCCTCAGCCCGCCAGCTTCGGTCCTGGCCGCAAGCGGCACTGTCTACCCGGTCTACATTGACCCCACCTGGTGGCCGGCAGGCAGCAGCGCCTCAGCGTGGACCCAGGTCGACCAGGGCTACCCCACTACCAGCTACTGGAAGGAATCCAGCTACCTGCAATCCGGCCTCTGCCCGGTCTCGCTTTCTCCCCCTGGTGCGTGCGGATCAGGCAACGGCGTCGAGGTGGCCCGCTCGTTCGTGCGGCTCCCCATCCCTTCCCAGCTGACCGGCGCCTCGGTGATCAACGCCGCCTACCTGTACACGACCGAGAACTGGGCGCCCTCGTGCACGCAGAAGTCCGTGCGGCTTTACACCACCGGCGGGATAAGCTCCTCCACCACGTGGAACAACCAGCCGTCCTGGTCCTCCAGTTACCTGTACCAGAACGCTGCTTTCGGCTACTCCTCCAGCTGCCCCGCCAGCGCGAATGACGTCACCTGGACTGTCACCAGCACGATCAGTAATGACGTCGGCAGCACGACCAGCCAGACCTGGGGCATACGAGCCGCCGACGAAACCAGCGAGCTGGGGTGGAAACAATTTTATAACGGAGGTGGCAGCAACTCTAAGTACTACCCCCACCTGACCGTCTACTACAACGACCCGCCCAACCGGCCGTCCGGCCGGACGACCAACCCAGGCGGATCATGCCAGTACAGCGCCGGTACCGCACCAGTCATCGGCAACGATGACGTCACCTTCTCCGCCGATGTTTCCGACGACGATGGCGACAACAACCTGACCACCAGGTTCATCATCCTGAACTCTGATGGCTCCACCGCCTACGACTCAAGCGTCCAGGGCACGTCATTCAAGAGCGGCAACAATGCCACCGCCCCGCTCACCCTCACCCGGTCAGTCATGCAAGGTCTGCATTCTGGCGGCGCCACCACGGCCTACACATACCACTGGTACGCCATGACCACCGACGACAACGGCCTGACCAACACCATGCCCTCCGACGAGTGCTACTTCACCTACAACCCAGTAGGCCCGTCAGCGCCGTCCGTCACCGTCCCGTCCTCCGGCATGCTCGGCCAGCAGGTTAGCGCGACCTTCAGCACCACCGGCTGCAGCTCCTCCAGCCCGTGCCCGGCCAGCTACACCTATCAGCTCGGCGCCAGCACACCAGTCCCCGTCAACATCGCCACCAGCTCCTCGTGCACCACCACAAGCACAAGCGCCAGTTGCACCCTTAACATCCCAATCCAGCGCTACGGCCCGATGCTGTTCACGGTCTACGGCACCGCCAGCAATGGCAACCTCAGCGAGGCCAGCACCCAGCAGCTCACCGGGAACCCGCCCGCCACCGCCTACACCGACGGAGATGTCAACGGCGACGGCCACCCCGACCTGCTCACCCTGGGCGGCGGCAACGCCCCCGGCCTGTGGCTATCACCGAGCAACGGCACCGGGACACTGTCCGGCGCTACCGACATCGGCGGCACCGGAACCGGGATCAACCCCGGCGCAGACGGCCCCAGCGACTGGGCCGGCGCCATCGTCCTGCACGCCGACTTCACCCTTCATAAGGTCCAGGACGTCATGGCCTACTACCCGTCCACCGGGTCAGCCGTCATACTCGCCGGCTCAGGCGACGGCACCGCCTTGCGGCCCATAGCCGGCACCTCCTCCTGGCTGTTGTCGTCAGGCACCTTCTACGACCCCCTCACCTTCGACCAACCGACACTCCTCGTCGCAGCCGGTAACGCCAGCCTTACCAACAGCGGCACCGCCGACCTCATCGGCATCGCCGGCGATACCGCCAACGGCTACGAACTCGACCTGTTCACCGACACCACCAACGGCGGGCCGACCGGTTACGGGTACACCCAGCCCCAGGTACTCTCCGCCCAATCCCCCGACGGCGCCACCCCCTCGGACTGGAACAACTTCGCGCTCGCCACCGCGCAGCCCGGCGGCAACCCCAGCAACACGGAACTGTTCGCGCTCAACACCGCCACCGGCGCGCTGTACGAATCCACCAACCCCAGCCAGTCCACCAGCAGCATCATCGGCACCGGCAACTGGCAGCAGATCACCAGCCCGTGGGGAAGCAGCCCGCCCACTCTGCTGTCCGGTGACATCAACAGCTCCGGCCAAGCCGAACTATGGACCCGCAGCGGCACCACCATCACCGCCTACGCCCTCAGCGGCACCACGTTGACCGCGGAGCACTCCGCCGCCGTCAGCCAGCCCCTCAACGACTGGCCGCTCGCCGACGGCCAAGGGACCACCGCGACCGACACCATCGCCGGGCAAAACGCCACCCTCACCGGCGGCGCCACCTGGATCACTGGGGACATCAGCCAGTTCGGCAACCTCATCAACCTCGACGGAACTGGCTACCTCACCCCACCGGCCAGCACCATCCCCACCGGCACCAGCCCGCCCAAGATCTCGATCTGGTTCAAGACCACCAACCCCGGCGGCGTCCTCGTCTCCGTGCAGAAAAACCCGCTATCCAGCGGACCGGCACTACCCAGCCAGTTCGACCCCGTCCTGTACATAGGCACCGACGGCAAACTCTACGGCGAATGGTGGAACGGCTCCGTCGACCCAGCCATCTCCAACACCATCGTCGACGACGGCATCTGGCACCACGCCGTCCTGACCGGCGGGAACACCCAAACCCTCTACCTCGACGGCGCCTCACAGCAAACCGTCAGCGGCAGCACCAGCTTCCAGTTCACCCCCACCAACCTCACCCTCGGCGCCGGCTACATCGGCGGCAGCTGGCCCAGCGAACCCAACTACCAGAACTCAAACAGCAGCGACTACCGCTACTACCTCAACGGCCAAATAGCCGCCATCACCTACAGCTACCCCGGCGGACCATGACCGGCGCGCCCAGCAGCCAGCCCATAGCCTGAGATGCCGACCGCCGCCTGGGATCTGTGGCCAGCTCAACCCAACAGGCCGGTCAGATGCCGCCATGTTAGCTGGAGGACTGCCACTCCTGCGGCCTGCATGGGCTCAGCACCGCTCTCGAATCGGCGAATGATCTCGCCGGTGAAGGGCACACCGGGTGCGCCCGTTGTGCCCTGGCTGCCAATGACCCGTCCCTCGGCGTTGGCGACGACAAGGCCCTCGAAAAGGGCATCGAAGAGGTCGCTGTCGAACGTAGCTACGGTCAGGATGTCCATCGCGAGTGTCAGCGGGTCCACGCCGAGGCCAAGGCAGTACACGCGCAGCTTCCCCGTCTCCCGCGCAGCGGACAGCTCGCGGTAGAAGGGCCAGCGGTCGTAGTCCAGCGGGCTGCCGAACTCTCCGTAGTCCTCTGTGGTGCCGAGCAGTTCCTCGCTGAACTCGCGGACCATCGACCGCCACGGATCGGAACTCCAGGCGTCGGCTAGTGCGGTGACCAGATACGTTCGCCGGGTTCGGTGACCTGCCTGGCGGCCGGCCCGTCTTCTTCCACACTCGATCCTGTGAAGGCGGATCGAGTACTGGAGGGGCGATGGCTGAGCCGGTCAGAGCGCGACGGTTAAGTGATGAGGAGGGCCGCCGGCTGCAGCAGATCGTGCGGCGGGGCAAGCATGGGTCGATCCGGGTGCGCCGGGCGGTGATCATCATGGCCTCGGCGTCTGGCACGCCGGCGACGGCGATCGCACGGCTGGTGGCCGCCGATGAGGACACCGTCCGCGATGTGATCCATTTGCTTAATCAGAGGGGCCTGGCGGCGCTGGACCCTCGGTGGGCGGGAGGCCGTCCCCGCCTGATCAGTGACGAGGGCATCGAGGTCATCGTCGCGGCGGCCACCACGCGGCCGGAGAAGCTGGGCCAGCCGTTCACGCACTGGAGCGTGCGCAAGCTCGCCGGCGCCCCGCAGCCGGTGCGCATCGGGCGGGAGCGGCTGCGGCAGATCCTGCACGAGCGGGGGATCTCCTTCCAGCGCACCAGGACCTGGAAGGAGTCTGCCGACCCGGACCGGGACGCCAAGCTGGACCGGATCGAGCATGTGACCACGCATTTGGCGGACCGGTGCTTCGCGTTCGATCAGTTCGGGCCGTTATCGATCCGCCCCTGCCACGGCGCCGCCTGGGCGAAGCAGAACAAGCCCCTCCGGCTGCGCGCGACCTACCGCCGCACCCACGGCATCCGCTACTTCCACGGCTGCTACTGCCTAGATGGATGATTCCAGGGGGTCCGGTGACGGTCAGTGGTCGAAGGCGGTCAGTGACCGCTTGACCGGCTGAGCGGTCTTGTCGTTGTGCCAGATCGCCGCGGTCAGCGCCAGGATCCGGGCCAGGACCCGGGCGATGATGCCCTCTGGGGTCCGGCCGCCGTGCCGCTCCAGGTCAAGCTGCCCCTTGAAGGTCCAGTTGACCGACTCGATGACCTGCCGCAGCGGCTTGAGCAGGTACTGCCCGGCGCGCCTGGCCTCGCCCTTGCGGGCCGGGCGCAGCAGCGCCAGCTCACGCTCGGTGAGATCGTTTTCGAAGTGGCGGCCGAAGTAGTTCTTGTCCCCGATGAGCGTCTGCCCAAGATGATCGCTGACCACGTCCTGGCCGGCCTCCAGCATGCCCAGCAGGGTCTCGCGCTCGTCAGCCTTGGCGCCGGCCAGCGCGAACAGCACCGGCAGGCCGGTCAGGGTGCACACCAGGTGCAGCCGCAGCCCCCAGAAATACCGCGTGTGACTGGCGCAGTAGCCGTACTCCGCCCACCCCGCGGCGTCGCTGCGCCGGGCGGTCTCCCGGGAGCGGCCACACTCCACCGGGGTGGAATCCACCACCCACACGTCATCGCTCCACAGCGAGGTGTCCATGGCCAGCATCCGGATCACCCGGATGAACAGCGCAAACGCCTTGCGCATCCGCTTGTTGTACCCGGACTGCCCGATCCGGCGCGGGAACATGCCCGCCAGGTTCTCCTGCGCGTAACGGAGCCAGCGCCGCTCGGAGGTGAACCCCAGCAGGGCGGACATCACCGCCAGCGTCAGCAGCTCGGCATCACCCAGCGTAGGCGCGATCCCGGTGGCCGGGCGCGGCAGCGCCACGTCCGGCCAGTCCTTCAGCATGTCATCGATCTTGACATACAGTGCAGTAGCGAGAGTCTCCATGTCGTTGTTCACACTCTGATCATGGGGACTCTCGCTTCATCATGCGCACCTATCCCTTGGAATCAACCATCTAGCCGATGACCAGCTGTGGGGCGTGACCCGGCGCCGCAAAGGCGGCGATCACACCCTGGCTGCCCTGCAGTCGATCCGGGCCGCCCGGCCCGGCGGCTACCGCCTGTTCGTCATCTTGGGCAACCTGTCGGCGAACAAGACACCGGCGATCCGGCGCTTGGCCGAGCGCGCCAACGTCGAGCTGTGCTTCACCCCGACCAACGCATCCTGGGCCAACCCGATAGAGGCGCAATTCGGGCACTTGCGGACCTCGCCATGAGCTGCTCTGACCACCCGAACCACACGGTCCTGGCCGCCCGGCTGCAGGACTACCTGTGCTGGCGCAACGCCAACGCCCGCCACCCCGACATCCTCGCCGCCCAGCGCCGCGAACGAGCCCGCATCCGCAGCGAACGCCAGCAACGCTGGGGCAGGCCCAAACTCAAAGCCGCCTGACCCGGCGAACCTTCGTGGTCACCGCACTAGCCGCCGGCTGGGCCGGTCGGCGGCGAGGTCGGTGACGTCCCGCCCGTGGCGGACTGCCCGGGGGACGGCTGGCCGCCACCGGCGCCGGCCGCGACCGGTCCGGGCGCCGGGACCTCCAGCCCGGGGAAGGCCAGAGTCTGGCCGCGCCACCAGGCCGCCCGCAGCGCGGCCGTCTGCATCCCGCGCGCCCCGAACAGGCGCAGCTTGGTGTCGGTGAGCGCCACCAGGGTGAGGTAGGCGGCGGTCACCCGGTCCTCCAGGAACGCCGCCAGCGCGATGGCGGACTGCTCGCCGTGCACCGCGAACGGGAGGCGGTAGCCGGTGGACGCGGCCACCGGGGTGGCCCCCCGGCTCACCACCATGGCGGCCAGGGTGTCGCGGGCGGCCTGGCCGGCCGCCCAGTACCGGATCGCCGCCGCCTGCCGGGTCCCCGCCAGATGCGCCCCAGCCACTCCATAGCCGTAAACAGCCGCGTGCTCGGCAGCCAGCGCCGCCTGCAGCGCGCCGATGGCGGCCGCACGCGCCCGCCGGCCGGCCGGCTGTGTCCCCGGGCCGGCCGTGGTGCCGCTGGTCCCGGCCGCGCCCGCCGACGGCGAGGCGTTCACCCGGTCCTCCGGTGCGGGCCGAGCAGCAGCGCGTGGGTGGCCTCCGAGGCTGCGATGCTGGCGAGCAGCTGGGCGAGCGAGGGGGAGGCGGCCGTGAGCCTGCCCATCAGCGCCTGCGCTGCGGCCTGCTCGGCGCCGCGCAGGTAGGCGCGGGCGGCGGCCGGGGTGCCGGGCACCTGCGGGTGGGGCCGGGACAGCGGCGGCTCGCTGCCCGCGCGCGGGTCGACCAGCCGTGCTTTCAGCCGGGCCAGGTGCGCCTGGTGCTGGCCGAGCAGCGGCCGCAGCGAGCCGGCCAGGGCCGGTGCCGCCGCCAGCACGGCGGTGTACCGGGCGATCATGAGGGTCTCGTCGGTGATGGCCTCGCGCACCACGGCGACGTCGGGCAGCGGCCGTGGCGGGGTGCCGAGCGCGCCGATCCCCTTGCAGCCGCCGGCCGCCAGGGGCAGCGCCAGTGCCGCGGCAAGTACGCCGCGCCGCGTCGCCTCCCGTGCCACCTGGCCTCCAGCCTGTCCTCATCTCGTGATCCGCCCGGCACGCGCCGTGGCCCGTCCGGCACGCGCCGTGGTCAGGCCGTCACCGGCCGCGATCCGCCTGGCGCCCGCGTGGGCGGGCCGCGCTGTGCGGCATCCCAGCATGCCATGGCGGCCGGCCACGGCCCGCCATGCCGGGCAATACCCGGCTGCCGCACCTCCTGGCAACCGGGCAGTCACGGCGCGTTGCCCCCCCGGCGCGGCTGTGGGCAATGCGGCCACGTGGTCCGGCTACCCTAGAACGAAGCACACAACAGCACAGGTCGCGGACGAGGAGGTCGTGATGCGCGGTGACTCCCGTCACGGATCGTCACGTCCTGATCGCGCTCGCGGTCGGGCCGGGGCGCCGGCCGCTGCGCCACGGGAAAGCCGTCCCGACGTGACACCGGCGGATCTGGTGGCCGTGCTCGAACCTGTCGCCGCCGCCGCGGGCATGGACCTGGAGTCGCTCAAGATCGGCGCCGCCGGGCGGCGGCGGCTGCTGCGCGTGGTGGTGGACGCCGACGGCGGCGTGGGGCTTGACGAGATGGCGGACATCAGCCGGGACCTTTCGGCCCGGCTGGACGCCACCGGGGCGATGGGGGAGGCGCCCTACACGCTGGAGGTGTCCTCACCGGGGGTGGACCGTCCGCTGACCCTGCCCCGGCACTGGCGCCGGGCCGTCGGCCGGCTGGTCAGGGTCCCGCTGAGCGGACCGGAGCAGCCCGGTCCCGGCGCCGGGCAGGCTGGCCGCGCCGGGCAGGCCGCCGCCGTCGAGGGACGGGTGATCGCGGCCGGCCCGGACGGGGTGACCCTGGAGGTCGGCGGCCAGCACCGCGAGCTCGGCTATGCCGACCTCGGCCCGGGGCGGGTGCAGGTGGAGTTCGGCAGGCCGGAGCCCGGGCCTGGGATCCAGGACGCCGCGCCGGCGGCTGTGGCCGCTGGCGCACGGACAAGGGGGAGGTCCGATGGACATTGACCTGAGCGTCCTGCGCAGCCTGGAAAGCGAGAAGGACATCTCGATGGACCTCGCTGTCAAGGCCATCGAGGACGCGCTGCTGGTCGCCTACCACCGGTCCGGCGGGGCAGCCCCGACCGCGCGGGTGGAGGTCGACCGCACCACCGGGCATGTGACGGTGTGGGCGGCGGAGACCGCCGAGACCGGCGAGGTGCTGCGCGAGTACGACGACACCCCGGACGGGTTCGGCCGGATCGCGGCGACCACGGCCCGCCAGGTGATCCTGCAGCGCCTGCGGGACGCCGAGGACGAGCTCACCTTCGGTGAGTATGCCGGGCGGGAGGGCGACATCGTCGCCGGCGTCATCCAGCAGGGCAAGGACCCCCGGGCGGTGCTGGTGGATCTTGGCAAGATCGAGGCCATCCTGCCCCCGACCGAGCAGGTGCCCGGTGAGCGCTACGTCCACGGCGAACGGCTGCGCTGCTACGTGCTGCACGTCCGCAAGGGGTACCGAGGGCCATCGGTCACCCTCTCCCGCACCCACCCCAACCTGGTGAAGAAACTCTTCTCGCTGGAAGTGCCGGAGATCGCCTCCGGTGCCGTGGACATCGTGGCCATCGCCCGGGAGGCCGGCCATCGCACCAAGATCGCGGTGATCTCGCACCAGGCCGGCGTGAGTGCCAAGGGTGCCTGCATCGGGCCGATGGGCAGCCGGGTCAGGAACGTGATGACCGAACTGCACGGCGAGAAGATCGACATTGTGGACTATTCGGACGAATCGGCAGAGTTCGTAGCCAACGCCCTGTCACCGGCCCGGGTCTCGCGGGTGGACATCATCGACGCCCAGGCGCGGGTGGCGCAGGTGATCGTGCCGGACTACCAGCTGTCGCTGGCGATCGGGAAGGAAGGGCAGAACGCCCGGCTTGCCCACCGCCTGACCGGCTGGAAGATCGATATCCGTCCCGATACCGAGGCCTCCGGTGGGGAGCCGCCGGCCCGCAACCGCGGCCCGGGCGGGAACACCGGAGCGCAGCGGCATGTTTCACGTACCAGCAGCGGCGTCACGGATGCCCCGGCGCGGTAAGCTAACGTCCGGAATGGTCAAACGGTCCCTGCGGCCGACGCGGCCCGCACCTGCGGTTCGGACGTGCGTCGGGTGCAGGGCCTGTGCGGCCAAGTCTGACCTGCTGCGTGTGGTGGGCCGGGGCGGCGAGATCGTCCCCGATCCCCGTGCGCGGCTGCCTGGCCGGGGCGCTTACCTGCACCTCAGCCAGAAATGCTTCGAGCAGGCGGTGCGCCGCCGGGCGTTCGCCCGGGCGCTGCGCCTGCCGGGACCGTTGGCCACCGGCGCGCTCGGGGAGTATCTGGCGCAGCGGAGCGGCGAGTCCCGGACAGGGCCGCCTGGGGACAGCCCAGGCGGCGACGAGAGCGGCAGCGATGAGAAAGCAGGATCCGATCGTGATGAGCGCCTGATGAGAACGCGGCGATGAACACCAGAGTCTGACGCCGGCCGGAGCACGCGCCCCGGACCGGCCACGAGGGTCCGGGATGATCCGGACCGAGTAGAGGGAGCGTAGTGGCGAAGGTCCGGGTTTACGAGCTCGCGAAGGAGTTCGGCGTAGAGAGCAAGGCCGTGATGGCCAAGCTCCAGGAAATGGGCGAGTTCGTGCGGTCGGCGTCCTCCACAATCGAGGCACCGGTCGTCCGCAGGCTCAAGGAAGCATTCTCGGCGCAGGCGCCGAAACAAGGCCAGGCCAAGAAGGCCACCGCCCGCCCGCAGGCGGGGGCACCGGCGGCGGCGGACGGGCAGAACGGCAGCCGCAGAGGCACCGTGCCCGGCCCAGCCCAGCAGACCGCGGCTCCGGCCGCGGCAGATGCGGCCCCCGCCCCACCGGCGCAGCCGGCGGCACCGGCCGGGCCCGCCGCGGGTGAGCCGGCTGCCCCGCAGCCGTCCCCGGCCGGCGCCACACCGCCTGCGGTGCCGGTGTCGTTCTCCGATGCACCCGCCGTCCGTCCAGCGCCGCCCGCCCAGCGCGGGCCGGCCGGCCCGGCGGCGCCCCGCCCCGGCCCCCGGCCGGGCCCGGCCGCGCCCGGTGGCCCGGGTGGTGCGGCGCCGGGTGCGCCCCGGCCGGGTGCCCCCCGGCCTGGTGGCCGGCCCGCTTCCCGCAGTGGGCCGCGGCCCGGCAACAACCCCTACAGCCCGACCGCGACCGGCATGGGGCTGGCCCCGCGCGGCGCCCCGGCCCGGCCCGGGCAGCCAGGACCGGCTGGTCCCGGCGCCAGTGGCCCGGGCTCCGGCCGGCCCGGTGGCCCCCGGCCCGCTGGCGCGGCTCCCGGCCGCCCCAGCCCGGCTGACATGCAGCGGCCCGGTGGGCCGCGGCCTGGTGGGCCACGGCCGAGCCCGAACAGCATGCCGCCGCGCCCGGCGCCCGGCCGTGGCGGCCCCGGTGGCGGCCCCGGTGGCGGGCCTGGCCGCGGTGGTCCCGGCGGTGTCGGGGCCGGCCCACGTCCCGGCGGCGGTGGCGGCCGTGGCGGTCCCGGTGCTGGCGCCGGCCCGCGTGGCGGCCCCGGCGGTGGCGGCCCGCGGCCCGGTGCGGGCGGCGGAGGTGGCCGTCCCGGCGGCGCCGGCGGGCGTGGCCGCAGCGGCACCGCGGGTGCGTTCGGCCGTCCCGGCGGCCGTCCCTCGCGCGGCCGCAAGTCGCGTAAGCAGCGGCGCCAGGAGTTCGACAACATGCAGGCGCCGTCGATCGGCGGCGTGCAGATCCCGCGCGGGACCGGGCAGGTCATCCGGCTCTCGCGGGGCGCGTCGCTGAGCGACTTCGCCGACAAGATCGGCGTGAACCCTGCCTCCCTGGTCCAGGTGCTCTTCCACCTCGGCGAGATGGTCACCGCCACCCAGTCGGTGAACGACGAGACCCTGCAGCTGCTCGGGGCCGAGCTCAACTACAACGTCCAGGTCGTCTCCCCCGAGGAGGAGGACCGCGAGCTGCTGGAGTCGTTCCACATCGAGTTCGGTGAGGACGAGGGCGAGGACGCCGACCTGCATGCGCGGCCGCCGGTGGTGACGGTCATGGGCCATGTGGACCACGGCAAGACCAAGCTGCTCGACGCCATCCGGCACACCAACATGGTGGCCCGGGAGGCGGGTGGCATCACCCAGCACATCGGCGCCTACCAGGTGATCACCGATGTGGACGGCCACGAGCGGAAGATCACCTTCATCGACACCCCGGGCCACGAGGCGTTCACCGCCATGCGTGCCCGCGGCGCCGAGACCACCGACCTCGTGGTCCTGGTGGTGGCGGCCGACGACGGCGTGAAGCCGCAGACGACCGAGGCACTCAACCACGCCCAGGCGGCGGGGGTGCCGGTGGTCGTGGCCGTCAACAAGATCGACAAGGAGGGTGCCGACCCGGCCCGGGTGCGCTCCCAGCTCACCGAATACGGCCTCGTGGCCGAGGAGTTCGGCGGCACCACCTTGTTCGTGGACGTCTCGGCCAAGGAAGACCGCGGTATCGACTCCCTGCTGGAAGCGATCGTCTTGACCGCCGACGCGGAGCTGGACCTGCGGGCCAACCCCAAGCAGGACGCGCAGGGGGTGGCGATCGAGGCGCACCTGGACAAGGGGCGCGGCCCGGTCGCTACCGTGCTGGTGCAGCGCGGGACGCTGCAGGTCGGCGACTCGATCGTGTGTGGCGAGGCGTTCGGCCGGGTCCGGGCACTGCTCGACGAGAACGGCGACCCGGTGCCGGACGCATCTCCGTCGCGCCCGGTGCAGGTGCTCGGGCTCAACGCGGTGCCCGGCGCTGGCGACAGCTTCCTGGTCGTGTCCGACGAGCGGGTGGCACGGCAGATCGCCGAGCGCCGGGAGGCCCGTGAGCGCAGCGCGCTGTTCGCCCAGCGCCGGCCGAGGGTCACGCTGGAGGACCTGGAGTCCGCGCTGAAGTCCGGTGAGCGCGAGGAACTGCTGCTCATCATCAAGGGTGACGTGTCCGGGTCGGTCGAGGCCCTGGAGGACGCGCTGCTCAAGATCGACGTGGGCGAGGACGTGGTGCTGCGGGTCATCGGCCGCGGCGTCGGCGCGATCACCCAGGACGATGTCAACCTGGCCATCGCCTCCGACGCGGTGATCGTCGGCTTCAACGTCCGGCCGGCCGGCCGGGCCGGCGAGCTGGCCCAGCGCGAGGGCGTGGACATCCGCTACTACTCGGTCATCTACCAGGCGATCGAGGAGATCGAGGCCGCGCTCAAGGGCATGCTCAAGCCCGAGTTCGAAGAGGCCCAGCTCGGCACGGCGGAGATCCGCGAGGTCTTCCGGGTGCCGCGCATCGGCAACGTGGCCGGCTGCATCGTCCGTTCCGGGACCATCACCCGGGGCAGCAAGGCACGCCTTGTCCGCGACGGCGTCGTGGTGTCGGAGAACCTCAGCGTGGACTCGCTGCGCCGGTTCAAGGACGACGCGACCGAGGTCCGCGAGGGGTACGAGTGCGGTATCGGCATCGGGTACAGCGACATCAAGGTCGAGGATGTGATCGAGACCTACGAGATGCGGGAGAAGCCGCGGGACTGACCGGCTCGGGCGAGGCGGCGGGCAGGCCACGGTGTATGTCGGTGCGCTGACCCTGGACGTGCTGCTCGGTGACGTGCGGTCGCTGAAGCAGAAGCGTTCGGCGGTGGCCTCGATCGTCGCCGAGGTGCGCCGCCGCCAGCCCGGCGTGGCGGTGGCCGAGACCGGCTCCCTGGACCGCCACCGCCGGGCGGAGATCGGTGTCGCCGTGGTGTCCTCGACGGCGGCACACGCCACCCAGGTGCTGCAGGCATGCGAGCGCCTGGTCGCGGCCCGTCCCGAGATCGAGCTGCTGTCAGCACGGCACCGGCTGGTCAGCGAGGAGGAGTGAGAGGGCCATGGACGCAGCGCGGGCGCGCAAGCTCGCCGACCGGATCGCCCGGATCGTGGCCGAGATGCTGGAGCGGCGGGTCAAGGACCCCCGGCTCGGTTTCGTGACGGTCACCGAGGCGCGGCTCACTGGTGACCTGCGGGAGGCGACCGTCTACTACACGGTCTACGGAACGCAGGAGGAGCAGGCGGAGACCGCGGTCGCCCTGGCCAGTGCCACCGGTCTCATCCGCTCCGAGGTGGGCCGCCAGACCGGGCTGCGGCACACCCCGTCGCTGACGTTCGTCCGCGACACCCTGCCCGAGGGTGCCCAGCACATGGAGGACCTGGTGGCGCAGGCCCGGGCGGCGGACGCGACGCTGGCCGCGGTCCGTGAGGGCGCCCAGCCGGCCGGTGACCCCGATCCCTACCGTGTGCCCCCCGCCGCGGATCCCGCTCCGGGTTCCGGCGCTGAAACCAGCTCCGGCTCTGGCGTGGGCCCCCGCGCGGCCGGCGACCTGGGCCGGTGACCGCTGCCAGCGGGCTGGTCATCGTCGACAAGCCCCCCGGGTGCACCTCGCATGACGTGGTGGCGCGGATCCGCAGGCTGGCCCACACGCGCCGGGTCGGCCACGCAGGCACCCTGGACCCGATGGCGACCGGTGTCCTGGTCGTCGGGGTGGAAAAGGCCACCCGCCTGCTCGGGCACCTGACCCTCACCGAGAAGGAGTATCTGGCCACCATCCGGCTGGGCCAGGCGACCGACACCGGCGACGCCGAGGGGACGGTGACCGCGGCGGCCCCGGCGGGCGGGCTGTCCCTGGCCCAGGTGCGCACCGCCGCGGCGGCGTTCACCGGGACGATCCAGCAGGTCCCGCCCGCCACCAGTGCCGTCAAGGTGGACGGCAAGCGGGCCTATCAGCTGGCCCGGCAGGGAATGGCCCCGGTCCTGGCGCCGCGGACGGTGACCGTGCACGAGCTCACCATCACCGACCCGCGCCCGGCCGGCGACCTGCTGGACGTGACCGCCGCCGTGCGGTGCTCCAGCGGGACCTATGTCCGCGGCCTTGCCCGCGACCTCGGGGAGTCGCTCGGGGTGGGCGGGCACCTCACCATGCTGCGCCGTACCAGGGTCGGCCCGTACCGGCTGAGCGCCGCGCACACCCTGGATGAGCTCGCCGACGGCCTGCGGCTGATACCGCTCGCGGAGGCAGCGGCAGCGGCCTTCCCGGTCCGTGCCCTGACCGCGGCCGAGACGCAGTCCCTGTCGCACGGCGCCAGCCTGAGCGCGGAGGGAGCCACCGCCGGGCCGGTGGCGGCGCTGGCTCCCGACGGCACCCTGGTCGCGCTGGTGCAGGAGCGGGACGGCGCCGCCCGCCCCCTGGCCGTCTTCGTCCCCTGACCGGCCGCAGCTGTTCCGGCCGCGGCCGGAACAGCTGCGAGGATCGGCCTCACCCGGGGTGACGTGGCAGGCTTGGGTGGCGGGAGCACGCTCAGAGCGGCCGGCATCGCCGGCTTACCCGCGCGGCGGCACGGAGCAAGGGAGATGCGGTGTACCGGTGGCAGGGCCTGGCGGATGTGCCCGCGGACTGGGGCAGGTCTGTGGTGACCATCGGGGTGTTCGACGGGGTGCACCGGGGCCACCAGCGCATCATCGCCCGCACCGCGCAGACCGCCGCCGGGCTGGGGCTGCCCATGGTGGTGATCACCTTCGACCCGCACCCGGCCGAGGTGATCCGGCCCGGCTCCCACCCCACGTTCCTGTGCACCGCCAGCCGGCGCGCCGGACTGCTGGCAGCGCTCGGCGCCGACGCGGTCTGCCTGCTCCCGTTCACCCTGGAGTTCTCCCGGCTCGGCCCGGAGGAGTTCGTGCACAGCGTGCTGGTGGACCGGCTGCACACGGCCGCGGTGGTGGTGGGCGAGAACTTCCGCTTCGGGCACAAGGCGGCCGGCGACGTCGCGCTGCTGGCTGAGCTCGGCGAGAAGTACGACTTCACCGCCGAGGGCGTGCCCTTGCTGGCCGAGGATGGCACGTCGGTGTCGTCCAGTGCCATCCGGCAGCGGCTGGCCGCCGGGGACGTGGCCGGCGCGGCGGGCTATCTCGGGCGGATGCCCCGGGTGGAGGGTGTCGTCGTGCCCGGGCACCGGCGCGGCAGGGCGCTCGGCTTCCCCACCGCCAACCTGGAGACGTTTCCCCACACCGCGATCCCGGCCGACGGGGTCTACGCGGGATGGCTGTCCGTCCTGGCAGACCCAGGAGGGGTGCAAGCGCGCTGGCCGGCCGCGATCTCGGTCGGTTCCAACCCGACCTTCGACGGGACGGACCGGGTCGTGGAGGCCTACGCGCTCGACCGGGACGACCTCGACCTGTACGGCGCACACGTCGCCGTGGACTTCTCAGCCCGGCTGCGGGGCATGGAACGCTTCGGCTCGCCCGAGGCACTCGCCGAGCAGATGCGCCGCGACGTCGACCAGGCACGTGCCCTGACGGCGGAGCAAGCCCGTTAGCGGCCGCCGCCGCTGGGGTACTTGGCGAGGATCTCGCGGAGCCTGGCGACAAAACCGAGCGACTCGTCGTGGTCACGCTGCCAGACGTTGCGGCCGAAGATGAGCCCGGTCGCGCCGGCCTCCAGGGACTGGCGCGCCTTCTCCGCCATGGCCTCATCCCCAGCCCGCTCGCCGCCGGACACCAGCACCAGCGTCCGGTTGGCGGACCGGACCACGGCGTCGACCGCCTGCTGGGAGGAGAACTCACCCAGGTACTGATCCTTGACCCCGGACTGCTTCTCCGGATGCGGGAAGTTGACCTTCACCACGTCCGCGCCCAGCTCGCTGGCGGTGCGGGCCGCGTAGTCGACGGCGTAGAAGGAGTCCTTGCCGCCCTTTGCCTCGATCGCCGACCCGCGGGGGTAGGCCCAGACGACCAGCGGCATGCCCAGCCGCTGGGCGTCGTCGCGGACCGTCCGGTACTGCGCGAAGTCGGTCTCGGCGGCCGGGGTGCCCACATACATCGTGTAGCCGACGGCGTCGGCGCCCAGCCGGACCGCGTCGGCGGCACTGGCCTGCAGCGGGGACAGGGCGCTGGCGTCGGAGGGGATGTCGGTCTTGCCGTTGAGCTTGAGGATCAGCGGGACCTCGCCCGCGTAGTCCCAGTAGAACTTCTCGGCCAGGCCGATCTGCAGGGCGATGCCGTTGAAGCCGCCTTCGAGCGCCAGCCGGACGATGTAGCCGGGATCGCTTGCGGCCGGGTTGGCGAAGAAGTCCCGGGGGCCGTGCTCCAGCCCCTGGTCGTAGGGCAGGAACAGCGCCGTCCCGTTGCGCAGGCCGTGCCGGAACAAGATCCGGTGCAGCCGGGCCTTCTTGCCTGTGGACAGGCCAAGTTCAGTGAGTGAGGGGCGCTGTTTCATGACCATCTCCTGCCTGGCGGCGGGTCCTTCCTCGCGGGGGGCTGCCCGCTCTCCCATGCTCGCGAGGGCCAGGCGGGCCGGTCAGAGGCATAACGCCCGATTTCCCGGGACCTTCGCCGCGGAGCACGGACATGCCCGCAATGCCGTGAGAGCCCAGCGTCTGGGCGAAGGGTGCCGGTTGTGAGTCGGGCCTCAGCCCTACCGCCGGCGTGGTACCGTGATGAGCGGTCGGCTTTTGCCGATCAGGTCAGCTGTGCCCTCAAGCGGCTGACCGGGGGGCTCCCGTAGCGGTCGCGCAGAGCGGTGAGTCCTTGGCCCAGGCGGTCCATCGCCCGGGCGGGCACCCATAGCCAGCCCACCTGAACAGCCCTGCTGGACAGAACAGACAAGATAGGAATGCCACGTGCCGCTGGACACAGCCGTGAAGAAGGAGATCATCGCCGGGCACGCGACCAATGAGGGTGACACCGGTTCGCCGGAAGTCCAGGTCGCGCTGCTGACGCGGCGGATCAACGATCTGACCGAGCACCTCAAGGTGCACAAGCACGACCACCACAGCCGCCGCGGCCTGCTTCTGCTCGTCGGACGCCGGCGCCGGCTGCTGCAGTACCTCGCGCGCAAGGACATCGCGCGCTACCGTGCGCTCATCGGGAGGCTGGGCCTGCGCAGGTAGGGTCGGTAACACAACTCGAGAACTACGTCCCGCCGCCCCGGTTCGGGGGCGCACAGGGCACCAGAGCCGGTCCTCGGTAGTGGTTCTCGGGCCGGGGTCACGCCCCGATGAGGGCGTCAGGTACCCCGGGCCGGGAGCTTCGATCGAAGACCGGCCGGCAGCCAGCCCGGCTCAGAGCCGGAGCGTCACCTGCGAATGGCGGGCGCGGGACCTCACCCAAGGAGGTCTCACCCGTGCAGGGTGTGCATACCGCCGACGCGATCATTGACAATGGCCCGTTCGGCACCCACACGATCCGATTCGAGACGGGCCGCCTGGCCCGTCTGGCCAACGGCTCGGCCGTCGTCTATCTGGACGACGAGACCATGGTGCTGTCGGCCACCACCGCATCCAAGCAGCCCAAGGAAGGGCTGGACTTCTTCCCGCTCACCGTGGACGTCGAGGAGCGGATGTACGCGGCGGGCCGCATCCCCGGCTCGTTCTTCCGCCGGGAGGGCCGCCCGTCCGAGGACGCCATCCTGACCTGCCGCCTCATCGACCGGCCGCTGCGGCCGTCCTTCGTCAAGGGCCTGCGCAACGAGATCCAGATCGTCGAGACGATCATGGCGCTGCACCCAGAGCACCTGTACGACGTGGTGGCGATCAACGCTGCCTCGCTGTCCACCCAGCTCGCCGGGCTGCCGTTCTCGGGCCCCATCGGCGGCGTCCGGGTCGCGCTGATCAAGGGCCAGTGGGTGGCCTTCCCCACCCACCCGCAGCTGGCGGAGGCCACCTTCGACATGGTGGTCGCGGGCCGCGTGCTCGCGGACGGCGATGTCGCGATCATGATGGTGGAGGCGGAGTCCACCCCGCGCACCCTCGGGCTGCTCGCCGATCCCGGCAGCGGTGCCGTGGGCCCGACCGAGGAGACGGTCGCGGAGGGCCTGGAAGCGGCCAAGCCGTTCATCAAGGTGCTCTGCGAGGCCCAGCAGCAGGTCGCGGCGCACGCCGCCAAGGAGACCGCCGAGTACCCGATCTTCGCCGACTACGGCCAGGACGTCTACGACGCGCTCACAGCGGCGGTCAGCGACGAGCTCGCCAAGGCGCTGACCATCGCCGGCAAGCAGGACCGGGAGACCGAGACCGACCGGGTCAAGGCGCTGGCCGCTGAGCAGCTCGCGAGCCAGTTCGAGGGCCGCGAGAAGGAGATCAGCGCCGCCTACCGGTCGCTCACCAAGAAGCTGGTCCGGGAGCGGATCATCAGCGAGGGCGTGCGCATGGACGGCCGCGGGCTGGCCGACATCCGCCAGCTCTCGGCCGAGGCGCACGTGCTGCCGCGGGTCCACGGCTCGGCGCTGTTCGAGCGTGGCGAGACCCAGGTGCTCGGGGTGACCACGCTGAACATGC
>Ga0307373_10005499_pt1 | contig 20688 bp, 18 predicted proteins | sample OX2MG_FD_202534 | JGI IMG/M metagenome (GOLD analysis project Ga0307373, IMG submission 202534) | Soil microbial communities from Risofladan, Vaasa, Finland - OX-2 | ecosystem: Environmental > Terrestrial > Soil > Coastal area > Acid sulfate soil | place: Finland: Risofladan, Vaasa | collected...
TGATGAATCGGTCGTCGACCTCTCGGTCCGGCATCCCAGCGGCTGCGAGTTGCTGTGCGTCGGTCCAGACACGCTGAATGGCCAGCGCCTCCGCCTCATGATCCCGGTGCTCCGCCGCGCCTACGACCTGGTGGTACTTGAGGTGCCATCGGGCGATCGATGGCTCACCGACGTCGCGGTCGAAACCAGCGACGTGTCGCTCTTGATCGCCAGGCCGACCCTCAAGTCGGGCTCGGCCGCCGCTGCGTGGGCCGACCGGGCGTGGGAGCGGGGGCTTGAGGGCAAACTGGCGCTCATCGTCGACCAGGCGGCCGCGAAACAGCCAATGCCGGCCTCTCTGATGTCGGGTCTCCTGCACCTGGCTGTGGTTCCAGACGATCCGGTCGTCGCGACCAATGACTTGAAGGGCTTTCCGTGGGTGCTTCGTTTCGAATCGCGTGCACGCGATGCGCTCGCCCGGTTCGCACATCAGCTCTTGCCTGATCTCATGAACCAGGAGGCCGATCGTGCCGCCTGACCTCCCTCATGTCCTGGAGGTTGCCGACCTCTGGCTCTTCGTCCTTCTATTAGTGCCCAAGCGCCCTCTCGGCGATCTGCGTCTGCGCCTACATGAGCTGAGCGCTGGTCGACGCCGGTGGCTCTTCGAACCGCCTCGAGGGTTTGGCAGTGGCCGCCCGACGGGCGTTCAGCGGGCGTTCGCTGAGGCGGCTCGCGTATTCGAGCTGGGGGTCCCGCTGTACGTAGCTGCCCGGCTTGCCGAGGAGCGGTCCGCGCATGTCCGGCTCGAGGCGCGAAGCCAATGGCCGGAAAGCGTGCCGGCCCTGCTCGCTGCCCATGTTTTGGGGAGCAATGGGGACTCGGAGCTGGCCGTCCAGCTCCGAGCTCGCGGCCTGCCACTGCCGGCGGAGAAGACGGTCGGCCGCCGCATCGAGCGGCGGCCAGCACTCGGGATCAAATGGTGGTTGGAGCGCGGAGTCGACCAAGCGCCGAGCAACCGCGCTCCACACGAGGGGGACGGAGTCCAGCCCCAGGAGGACGCGATCGAGGAACTCGCCGAGGAGCCGGAAGCACCTCTCCCGGTGAAGGCGCAATCGCCGGCGATGCCTCCGACCTATCTGGGGATCGACACCCTTGGCCGGCTCGGGCTGCGCCACGATGGCCATGACTTCGGGCCCGAGGTGATGAATCGCCCGGTGATCGCTTTTATCTGGCTGTACCTCCTGCTCCGGGCCCTGACGAACCCGAGGGATCGGGTGATGCGAGCCGACCTCGCGGACGAGCTGACGCCGGGGATGTCGCCCGAGAAGCAGCGCGCCCGGCTCCGGAACCGGCTCAGCAACATGCTGAACGGCTGGCTGCCGGCGCCGCTGGCCGCTCGGGTGGTGGTGGATCACGACGAGTCGGTGCGGCTCGACCTGACCCAGTGCAGCATCGACCTCCTCCGCCTCGAGGAGATGTCGGCGGAGTGCTTAGCCAAGGAGGGCATGTTGTCGCGGGACCTCGTCGACGATGCGAACGCCCTTCTCGTCGAGTCGGGGGGCGAATTCTTACCTGGATGGGAGCAGCTGGAGAAGGAGGTGAACGGCGCCCGTGGCGCGGCCGGCGATCTCGTGCGCCAGCTCCGGCAGCGCGCCGAGACGGCTCGGATCAACTTGATGGGCGCCCTCGCGGCGAACCACATCGCGCGCCAGGAGCCCAGCCGAGCGATCCCCCTCCTCGAACAGGCCCTGGAGTGGCAACCCGACAGGGAGGACCTGGCCCGGAAGCTCCGAGCGGCTTATCTCGAGACGGGCCAGCTGGCCCGAGCCGCCGAGCTTCAACGCGACCACGCCTTGGACGCGTAACCGACCAACCATCGGTCAGCGCCTTGGAACAAGCACCTTAACAACTGAATACGCCCCGGCCGCAGGAGCACTCGGGCGCCGAGGGGGCTGCGCGCCGTCGTCGACTAGGCGGAATACCTCATCGGGGACACGCTTGCATATCCCGACGCGAGAGGTTATCCAAGATCCACCGGTACGCCGAAAACTTGCGGAACTGTGTCTGCCGCAACTTGGTTTAGGACGTTCACGGCCGAGTTCGCTCGACCCAGACTGAGTCCTAGTGCTGGCACCGACGCCCTTGCTGATTGCAGCGCCTCATTTCCAACCGGCCTGGACTTGTTTTGAAAGTGTTACCGCAGCATGGGCAGCAGCCGCGACCATCGTGAACCACTAGCCCCACAGCGGGCAAGCACCGTCAGACACTTCCCTGATGCCGACTCAGCCTGCGCTCGCATCAGTTCCGACACGCTCGGCAGGTTACTCTCGATTCGATGAGCGGCCGCTCAAGGCGGGGTGGATTGGAGCGGCTACTGGCGCGGCGGCTCAAAGTGGCCTACCTCGAAACCGGCCAGACGGGCCGTGAGATCCAGCGCCTACGCGCTAAGCGATTAGGCCAAACGCGCCCTACTTTGGCTGAGGAACCGCTGCGGAGCCGTGCTCTAAGTACCAGTTGAGCAGGAGCAGCAGATAGTGACACCCCCGTCGCTGTCCGTTCGCCCCAGCCAACGATCCCGATAATCTCCCCATGGCAGCGCCACCCGCAACGAGGATCGACATCCACGACATCGCGGCCCGCCTATGGGAGACCGCGGACGAGCTTCGGGCCAACTCTCACCTCAAGGCGGCCGAGTACTCCATCCCGGTTCTCGGGCTGATCTTCCTCAAGTTCGCCGACAGCCGCTTCACGCAGATGGAGGCCCAGTTGGCGGGCAAGGGCACCGGCCGGCGGGTGATCGGCAAGGCCAACTACCAGGCCAAGAGCGTCCTTTACCTCCCCAAGCAGTCCCGCTTCGCGAACCTCCTCCACCTTAAGGAGGGGGACAACCTCGGCAAGGCCATCAACGACGCCATGGCCGCCATCGAGGAGGAGAACCCATCACTAAAGGGGGTCCTCCCGCGGACCTACCAGTCGCTCACCAACGACACATTGGTCAGTCTCTTGCGCTCGGTAAATGCCATCCTGGGCAATATCGAAGGCGACGCGTTTGGCAAGGTCTACGAGTATTTCCTCGGCAAGTTCGCGATTGCTGAAGGCGCCAAGGGCGGCGAGTACTTCACGCCGACTTCGATCGTCCGCCTCATCGTTGAGGTCATCGAGCCGTTCAACGGCAAGATTCTGGATCCTGCATGTGGCTCAGGCGGCATGTTCGTCCAGAGCGCGCGGTTCGTAGAGGAGCATAGGAACGGCAAGAACTCCAGGTTGTCCATCTACGGCCAGGAGCGGGTCGATGAGACGGTCCGCCTCTGCAAGATGAATCTGGCGGTCCACGGCCTTGAGGGCCAGGTCAGCCAGTCGAACACCTACTACGAAAATCCGTTTAAGGCGGTGGGGCAGTTCGACTACGTAATGGCCAATCCGCCTTTCAACGTTAACAAGGTCGATAAGGCGAAGCTGGAAGGCGACTCGCGGTTCCCCTTCGGACTTCCCAGGGCCGACAACGGCAACTACATCTGGATCCAGGCTTTCTACTCGGCTCTGAACGATAAGGGTCGGGCTGGCTTCGTTATGGCCAACTCTGCCGCGGACGCCAGCGGCTCCGAGCTGGAGATCCGTAAGAGACTGATCGCGGCAAAGGCCATCGATGTCATCGTCGCGGTGGGGTCGAACTTCTTTTACACCGTGACACTACCGGTGACGCTTTGGTTCTTCGACCGTGGCAAGCGGGGGACCGAGCGCGAGGACAAGGTGCTGTTCATTGACGCCCGGAAGATCTTCACGCAGATCGATCGCGCGCATCGCGACTGGCTGCCCGAGCAGATCGAGTTATTGGCCAACATAGCCCGGTTGTATCGCGCCGAAAACGTCGAGACAGTTGAAGGGTCGGCGAAGTTGATGACTGCGTCGTTTCCCGACGGTAAATACGTCGATATCCCCGGCCTGTGTGCTGTCGTAACCCTCAAGCAAATCGAGAAGCAGGGATGGAGTCTCAACCCCGGGCGATACGTTGGTGTTGCTGCTGCGGAGGACGATGGCGTCGACTTCCGCGCGCGGCTGGAAGAGCTGAACGAGGAGCTGGAGAAGCTCAATGTTGAAGCTGCTGGGCTGCAAGAGCGGATTGCGGTCAATGTCGCGGAGCTACTGGGGTGACGACTCTCTCGAGTCTTTGCGATCTCATTGTTGATTGCGAACACAGAACTGCGCCGACGGCGGCATCTGGCTATCCGCTGATCCGAACGCCAGACGTTGGCGTTGGTCGTCTTCATGTAGAAACCGCCCAGCGGGTCGACGAGGCCACGTATCGGGCTTGGACGAAGCGCGCTGAGCCTCAGGAAGGAGACCTCATTCTCGCGAGGGAAGCACCCGTGGGGAACGTCGGAATCGTTCCACCGGGCGTACATCCTGTTCTGGGACAAAGAACCGTATTAATCCGACCACGACCCGATGCGTTGGATCCCTACTACTTGAACTACCTGCTGTCCGGCCCCAAGTTGCGCGGCTGGATGGAGAGTGTGTCGAGCGGAGTCACCCTGCCGCATCTGAATATGGCCGACATTCGTTCGATGGAATTACCACTCTTGCCGCCACTTCCGACCCAACGGAAGGTCGCCGCGATCCTCTCCGCTTACGACGCTCTCATCGAGAACAACAATCGCCGGATCAAACTCCTAGAGGAGATGGCCCAACGGATGTATCGTGAATGGTTCGTCGACTTCCGCTATCCGGGCCACGAGAATGTCCCGCTGGTGGATTCAGAGTTGGGCGCGATTCCGCGGGGATGGACGGTTAGCACTCTTGGCAACGTATGTGCGCGGATCACTGATGGTGCCCATCACAGCCCTGCCACAACAGAAACCGGGATGCCGATGGCGTCCGTTAAGGACATGACACCACGCAGTCTTGAACTATCGACATGTCGGTTGATATCCGCAGAAGACTATGAGGCTCTTGTAAGGCAGGACTGCCGCCCGCGGTCAGGCGATGTCCTCGTCTCGAAGGACGGCGCCAACTTTCTAAAGCATGTCTTCCCAATGTTCGAAGACAGCGTCGCAGTTCTCCTGTCGTCGATTGCCGTCCTCAGGCCATCAAATGCGATCTCTCCAGTCGTGCTGGCCCTTACCCTCCGAGATCCTGAGAACAAGGCGCAGCTCAAGGGATTCGTGTCTGGTGTCGCTATCCCACGGGTGGTTCTCAAGGACTTCAAGCTACATCGGTTGGTGCTTCCAATGCGAGACACCCAGGAACGCTTCGAGGAAAGCTCTGGGGCGGTAATGCGCCAGGCAGTCACTCTCGAATACTTGAACCGTAGACTCAGGGCCGCTCGCGACCTAGTTCTGCCACATCTCATCTCCGGAGAGATCGACGTAACCTATCTCGACATCGCAATGCCGGACGTCGCCGCGTGACGCCTGGTCAGTACACAGAGGACCAGCTCGTCGAGCAACCCGCGATCAAGCTGTTCGAAGAACTCGGGTGGGTCAGTGTCAACGCATACCACGAAACGCTCGGGCCTCACGGAACGCTCGGTCGCGATAACAAGTCCGAAGTCTTCCTGACTCGTCGGTTAAGGGCAGCCATCGAACGCCTCAATCCCGGAACGCCCGCCGATGCGGTCGATCAGGCGGTGACCGAGATTACGAGGCCGCGCGCCGTCATGCACTACGCGCGTGCGAACCAACAGATCCACTCGCTGATACGCGACCGCGTCGAGGTATCCGTCCGCCAGCTGGACGGGACGACCTTGCCCGAGAAACTGACCGTTATCGATTGGGAGAACCCGGAGAACAACGACTTCCTGCTCACCTCCCAGCTATGGGTCCACTCCGACCTGTACAGCCGGCGCACCGACCTGATTGGCTTCGTCAACGGTATCCCGCTTGTGTTCATCGAGCTGAAGGCCTCCCACCGCAACCTCAAGCACGCATACGACGACAATCTCCGCGACTATCGGGACTCAGTCCCGCTTTTGTTCATACCGAACGGATTCATCGTTCTGTCGAACGGTGCGGACACCAAGGTGGGAACAATCACTTCTGGCTGGGAATTCTTCTCCGAGTGGAAGAAGATAAATTCGGAAGGCGAAGAGGGATCTGTCTCGTTGGAGACCGTCATCCGCGGCATGTGTACCAAGGAACGCCTCCTAGATCTCATCGAGAACTTCGTCGCGTTCCAAGACCTGCCGGGCGGCTTCGTCAAGCTTCTCGCGCGCAATCACCAGTACCTCGGGGTCAACAACGCCATGGCTCGGTTGGAGGAGCTACAGCACGCCCCTCCCGATGAGCGGGGCAGGCTTGGCGTCTTCTGGCACACCCAGGGGTCCGGAAAGACCGTGTCGATGCTCTTCTTTTCGCAGAAGGTCCTGCGCAAGAGGCCGGGCAACTGGTCGTTTGTCATCGTCACCGACCGCGACGACCTCGACGAGCAGGCCTATAAGGAGTTCCTCTATGCCGGCGTGATCACCGAGAAGCACATGCGTGCGACCAGCTCCACCCACCTTCGCGAACTTCTCGCCGAGGACCACCGCTATGTCTTCACCCTCATCCACAAATTCCGCACTGACAAGGGCGAGACCCATCCCGTTGTCTCCGACCGTTCCGACGTGATCGTGATCACTGATGAGGCGCATCGCACGCAGTACGACACGTTGGCCCTCAACATGCGGAACGCCCTGCCGAACGCTGGATTCCTTGGCTTCACTGGGACGCCTCTGATCGCAGGCGAAGAACGTACCCGCGAAGTATTTGGCGATTACGTCTCTATCTATAACTACGCCGCATCGACCGCCGACCACGCGACGGTCCCGCTCTACTATGAGAATCGCATACCTCAGTTGCAGATCGCCAATCCCACCTTTGGCGACGATCTCATGGCCATCGTGGAGGAGGCTGATCTCGACGAGTCCCAGGAACGCCTGCTCGCGCGGGCGCTCGGCCAGCAGTACGAGCTGATCACCCGCGACGACCGTCTGGAGACCGTCGCGAAGGACATCGTCGATCACTTTCTTGGTCGAGGGTTTCCTGGCAAGGCGCTCGTGGTGTCCATCGACAAAGCGACCGCCGTCCGAACCTTCGACAAAGTCCAGAGTTTCTGGACGGGGCGGCTTGAGCGGAACGAGCAGGCCCTCCTCAAAGGCGACCTGTCAGCCGAACAGACAGACCTTCTGGCGCGCGAGTCAAGTTTCATGCGCCACACCGACATGGCGGTCGTGATCTCGCAGTCGCAGAACGAGATCGCCGAAATGGCCGCACGTGGACTCGACATCAAGCCGCACCGGAAGCGTATGGTCGAGGAGCACCTGGAAGAGAAGTTCAAGGACTCCCAGGACCCGTTCCGCATTGCTTTCGTCTGCTCGATGTGGACGACCGGCTTCGATGTTCCGTCGCTATCGACCGTGTATCTCGACAAGCCGCTGCGGAATCACACCCTCATGCAGACCATCACCCGTGCCAACCGTGTGTTCCCGGACAAGAACAACGGCCTAATCGTCTCTTACGTGGATGTCTTCCGCAATCTCCAGAAGGCGTTGGCGATATACGCGGTCGGAAGCAAGGCTGGCGAAGTTCCGGTGGAAGAGAAGGGTGCGCTTGTCGAGGCTGTGCGCGAGGCGGTCGATGACCTCCGGGCCTTCTGCGCCGAGCGTGACGTGGACCTCGACGCGCTCGGCCGCCTGAAGGGGTTCGAGTTAGTCGCGGCTGGCAAGCGGACGATCGAGATGCTCATGGTCGACGATGACGAGAAAATCGCGTTCGTCTCCCGTGCCTCCCTGGTGGACCGGATCTATAAGGCCATCCTCCCCGACAGGCGGGCGAATGAGTTCAGCCGCGTGAGGGCTGTCTCCAAGTTCCTCGCGGATGGCATCGCCGCTTACACCGATCGGGCCGTTGTGTCTGGCGTTCTGGGCAGAGTCGAACAGCTCCTCGACGAGTCCGTCGCCGCCCACGAGTACCTGATCCCTGAGAGCGACGCTGAGGCTCTGTTCGATCTCGGAGCGGTGGACTGGAAGGGGCTCGAAGGCGCTTTCAAGCAGGGACGGCCGCGGACTGCGGCCCAGCGCCTGCGATCGCTATTGTCGGCTCGGATAGCGGCTTTGCTCCGCCTGAACCCGGTCCGGGTCGACCTCGTGGAACGGTTCGAGAAACTAGTCGCCGACTACAACGCCGGCAGCATGAACACCGAGCATTTCTTCCAGGAGCTGCTGGCATTTGGCAAGGCGCTCACCGGGGAGGAGGCTCGCGCTCTCTCCGAAGGGCTGACCGAAGAGCAACTCGCCATCTTTGACTTGCTCATGAGACCAGCACCAGAACTATCGGAGGCCGAAAAGGTTCAGGTGAAGAAAGTTGCGGACGAGCTGTTGACAATTCTCAGGCGCGACAAGATCGTCCTCGACTGGCGAAAGCAGCAGAGCACACGCGCGGCTGTCCGCGTGGCGGTTGAGGAGACGCTGGATCGGCTACCGGAGGCGTTCACTCGGCAGCTGTATGCCCAGAAGTGCGACGCGGTGTACCAGCACGTTTTCGACAGTTACTGGGACGACGGACACTCCGTGTACGACAGAGCCGCGTAGGCGACCTGGTCGCTTTGGATCCGTTGGCGTGCGTTACTGGGTCGCGGTTGCGGGTGATGTCGCTTCGCAGCGGCCGATGTTTCGCGGCAGGAGGAGTGCGGGCCCGAGATTCCCTTTCGATCTCCTGGCGGAGGTGACAAGATAAGGTGAGCCCAGGCTCAAAATGACCGGAATCTCTACAACCATCATCCGCTCTCCACGATGCGCATTACAACATTGGGAGCGACCGCCGAGGGAATAGAGTGCCGCTAACCGATCGGGATCGAAAGCTACTCTGGGGACGGTCAGCCGGCTGCTGCGCTATGTGCAAGAGCCCTCTGACTTGGGATGAGACGGACGTTGATCCCGCTGCCGTCCTTGGTGTCGAAGCCCATATCGTTAGCGGCCGCCCGGGCGGCCCTCGATTCCGGCCATTGGCATCCGCTGAGGTTGACCGATACGACAACCTCCTTCTGTTATGCCCCAACGATCACACTCGAGTCGACAGACAGTTAACCCATTTCAGTGAGGAGCGTCTTCGGGAGATCAAGGCTGAACACGAAAAGTGGGCTAAGGAACGCCAGCAGCAAAGTCCCCGGCTTCGATTGCGTGATGCTAAGCCTGGTGTTCCAACCAAGGTGGTTCCGATCGCAACCGCTGCGGACCTTCTCCGAATCGTCGATGACATCCACACATTGAATTACAGCAAGCCTGACGATCTGGCCGACAACGAACTGGAACTAATTGGAAGCTTCCTACAGGAGATGACTGACTGGATGGATGTCCTCGGGATGGGGTCCGAGCCGCGGGCTCGTTTCGATGCAGAGCGAGACCTCCGTCGTGGTCTTGAGGAGGTTCAGTCTGGCGGATTCGTCCTGTTTGGGGGTACCCGTCAACAAATTCTTGAAGGCGGTATTGGTCCCCCGGAGAGTTGGAGGACCGGGGTCCTCGTCGTCGAGCGTGCCCGAGATGCATCACTGGACGAATGAATAGATCTCAACTGGCTTGTAACGGACCTATGCCGGTTGAAAGAGAGTTACACGGGAGCAGCCGCAATGGGAGCCTCGTCAGGGCGAGCATAGGACTCCCACCACCTGGGCAATTTGCGACACGCTGTCGTGAAAGGTCGCGAGAAGGTCCCGTGTCTGAATAGCAAGCAGCGAGGGCTGTCCCGTGGCCAGCTCAGTTTGTAGTTGCTGCTTGCTTAGGCCAGGCTGAACGATGTACACCTCGCTCTTGACCGTGGGGATTCTTCGAGCCAGTGAGAATCGGTCCAAACGCTCACGTTCACCCAGAAGCACATCGAGCAAGCGTTTACTACCACCGTCCGGGTCCCGTAGCATCCGCGCGCGCGGATTTGCGCGCCCCGCAAGCCGAGCCCCAAGTTCGAGCCAAACGCGAGTATCCGTCACCCAGCGGCGGCTCTTGATGGCCTGCGCGACGGCGACCTCAATATCGGTGACCCGCACACCAGGGTCGCCGCCAGCTGCCTTCGCATGCCAGAGCGAGAAATGGACGTCATCGAACGTGCCGACCTCAAGCACGATGTAATCGGCGATCTCGCCGCCACCGTCATTGCCAATGATCCAACGGTGTTTTGCCCTCCTAGGGCGTGCGATCAGGTAAGCCTCAAGCGCTTCATGCACCGAAATCCCTCGCCCTGCTCTGGCAGCCGCCGGTCTTGTCTCGGCGCGGATGTTGGTCCCGGCGGGCCAGTTGTATGGCTCCAGTCGTGTCAGAGGTAGGCTCTGTAACGGAGTTCGACTGTCGGTTACAAGATGACCTTGAATAGTGTGGCCATCAAGAAAGTAAACATTGGGAGGGCGCTCGGTTAGGAGGTCGGCCAAGGCTTGCTCACTTGCAAAGCCTCGGCGGACAGTAACTTCAGGGCCCGTCGCGGCCACCGATCCATTGGTGTCTTGCTCGCCCTGCCAGACAACACTGACGCTGCCATCCGCTTCGCGTCGGGTCGCCTGGAAGGGGAAAAACCCAACAGCCATCCTCTGCGTCGCGTTGGGTGCCGGTTGCAGATCAAGTTCATCGAGCTCAGCAACGCCGGGAATTTCCCATCCCCGTCCGATTAAGGCAGCGTTTAGCTCGACGACAATTGGTTTTGAATTGGGCCAAGCAGTCAAGCGGCTACCGCGCGCTACTTGGGGAAGCAGTTGGCCGGCAATGCCAGTCGTCGGAAACCAATAACGCTCGGCAAGGGTAGTGACGAACTCCTCGTACTCCCGCAGAGGTGCGTAGCGCCGCTCCCAGTACTTGGACTTGCCGGTGGCCATGCCAGCGCCGAAGCTGTGCCCGCTGTCGGCAACCTGGACCATGGCGTGACCGAGCGCTCCAAAAGCGGTGTCAGTTGCCCGCAAGCCTCTGTCGACGCCGCTCCCCGAGTAGATCTTGTAGCTCGGAACTCCTGGTGTACCCGCGTAAGTGTTGCGGACGCCGATCGAAGAGACGGACACTCTGTCAAGGCTGTCAAAGGCGGCGTTCAGGCGCGCCGGATCAGCCGGCTCGGCGACGTCCTTAGCCCGCAGCCTCGCCACCAACTCGCGCATCACGACTGCCTCGTCGGAATTGACGAGCAGAAGGTGGGGGAGAGCGAGGTTGGCCGACGTACGGAACGACACCAGGTGCAATTCATAGATCGGGGTGTCAAGGCCCGCGTTATCGTGCCACCGAGGCCGCGTGTTCCCCATCGTGACCAGCAACAGGGTGCTGTTATTGAAGTTGAGACCCGAGTACAGGATCGACCGGCCCCGAATAATGTGGCCCATCCGGAGGTCCTCAGGGATTTCGCCATCGACAAAGGGCGGCGTCCATTTGTGGCCCTGCGCGACTTCATAGATGACTGCTCGTCGCTGTGGATGGATAGCGTCCAGTGACAAGGACGGCGGAGCAAGCGTGAACTGACGGACATAGGAGCGGTTAGCCTCGTCTAGCGCGATTTCGGCATCGAGGATTCCTGGAAGGATCTCAGACCAAGCTTGGTCCTCCTGATAGAGCTCGCGGACAGTACCTTCGAGTTCGGGATAGACATCGATGTCACGCGCGGTGACGACCACGGACTCCTGCGGATACTTCGGATCGACTCGCGCGAGACGCCCGATCAACTGCGCAGTAGCAGCCAACGACTTGTGCTTGTCGTGGTAAGCCGCTACCCGAAGGTTGGGCATGTCAAAGCCCTCGATTAACATTCCAACGACGGCTACAGCCCGGTACCTGCCGGCCATTAGACCGTCGATTACAGCGCGTTGGGCGACTTTGCCCATGCGAGAGTTCAAGACCGCCACGGGGACGCCGCGCTGCGCGTAGAGCTCGGCCAGGCTCTTGGCGCGATCTATCCCGCTTGCCCGTATTAGGGCCGCACTACTCGCGTGCGCCGGCTGTTGAAGATTAGCGACGACCCTTTCTGCGATCGCTCTATCGATGGCCGCTCGGGTGGCGGGTACCGGGACAGGCAGGATTTCGGCAGTGACCTTTTGGTAGATCCCCTCTTCGATAGCTTGCCGAAGAGGGTAGTGATAGATAAGTTCGCCAGGCACGTGTTGGTTATCTCGGCGTCGCGGTGTGGCAGTTAGGAGGACGGCGCGGGCTTCGGTGAAATGGTCGAGGATCGCCCGCCAGGTTCGAGCTGGAGCGTGGTGCGCTTCATCGATGATGATCAGACTGAACAGATCCACTCGCGGAGACTCTTCGTAGTAAGCGGGGCTGACCGAATTTGGGAGGCCCACCACAACGTCGGCGTTCGCCAACTCATCCCAAGACGCCACCAGCCCGGTTACTTCGACGACTTGAGGGCGGTCTTCGGCTTTGCCGATGGCGCCAATGGACCTGAGCACGACCTGATCCCGGAATGCATCAACGGTCTGCCTTCTAAGATGAGTGCTCGGCACGACGACCAAGACGCGGTTTCCATGAGCAATATGCGCTGCTGCGATCGACACAGCAGTCTTGCCAGTGCCGGTGGGCATCGAGATGAGCGCCGGGACAGTCGGATGCAGAGACCAGTGTTTGAGCAGGGCGCCGAGCGCTCCCAGTTGCGGCGGCCGCCATCGCGGGCGGTCTGGACGCTCGTAAACGCGGAAGTTCGCTATTCCGGAGACGTAATAGCCAGGCACGCGCTTGCTTAATGTTCGCCTACAGCGCGAGGTTATAGTCGCGCTTGTAATCAGATGGTGAATGGCGCGTGGCTCACACATGGGCTAGTGGGCCTGGTCGTCGCGGCACGGGTAACCGCTTCTATGAAGGTGCCGGGTACGGATTTTGAATCTGGGCGGCCCAAAAGCCAAGCCAGCCCAGTCAGCTCGGCCAGACACTAAACGCCTTCGGCTCACATTACCTCCCCCCGCGGTAGAAGATTCAGCGATGGACATCAAGACCTTCGCTCAGCTGACCGAGCCCGACGAGAGGTCGCAGCGCTTCACGCCCCTCGGCTTCAGCCCCGGCGGCCTGTTAACTCCTGAGTCTGCGGCCCGGCACATCCAGCGAACGGTGAATGTGGAGCTCGACTCGGCAGTACCGCAGACGATGAGGGACTCTTTCCGGCGCGTCCGCTCGACGCATGTTTACGGACTTCTCGACTACGAGCTGTTCACGGTGGCCGGTGACCTTGCGGTGTTGGTGCTGCAGCAGGCTTTCGCCGAGCGGTTCATGTCGTACTACTCGAACGCGATCCCACTTGTGAACCAAGCCGGCGTGGAGACGCCGATTGCCGCCACCTCATACGAAACGGTCCATGCAGCTCTGGTTGAGAAGGGAGGCAGCCATCAGAAAGGAGATTGGTTCGTCAAGTCCCTCGCCAGGCCGGGCACAAAGTCCCCATTCCGAGGAAGCCTTGGGCAGTTCTTCGCTTGGGCTCGAATGGAGAGGTTGCTCGACGGACAGCGATCAAAGCTCTTCGATCGCATCCTGGTCCGTATGCGAAACCGCGCGGCACACCCCGTTTCTTACAAGCTGTCGATGCCAACAGATTCGGCGTTGACGATCCGAGACGTCGGAGAGTTCATCAATCGGTTGTGGGGTGCGAGAACTCCAGGAGGTCGGATTTTCCCGGAACCAGTCACTCGCGAAGTGGTGGTCTTGGGCTGGGCACCCGACGGTCACTCGTTTATCCAACAGCGACCCGATCAGCTGGTGGCCGATACCGAGCGTCGAGACTGGAGGTATCTGATTGTGAGGGCCGTGCCGACCGACGAGCTCGTTGGTTTCGACTCGGACGCGGAGACCGTCCGCTTTTCGGCCGAGTGGCTTTGGGGCCCGGGTGCGTATGACGATGCAGTCGCGTGGGCTGACTTAGCGGCCCAGGGTTCAGATGAAGTTGATCACCTGGATCGCTGGTTCGTCGTCCGAGCTGCGGGCGGAGCCGTCGATCCGCCGCGGAACCCTCATCAGTTCGCCGGACTGCCAATCAACGAGCGCGACGGCCAGTGGCATTTGATCCGGTCGGACTATCCTGCCGACGCATTCGCTCATGGGCGGTCGTCCGAGACAGCGGGTAGCGAGTGCACGAAGCTAGGGGCCTGCGAACGATGTTGGACGGACACCGATGTGGTCGGCGCGTGGGATGTTGTTCACAATCGGCTGAACGAGCTCAACTTCAGCCTGAGGCCGCGGCCGCCAATCAATGCCCGGGTCGGGTACGAGTTCGCCCGCTGGGGGATCTGGTCGACGATCTGACATTCCCACCGGCCGCCGACCCGGAGTAGAAGGCATGGTTTCCGAACTGGCCAATGAGTAGCTGGAGCCACTCCACGAGCCGACCTCGGCAGAGCGGGTCATCGTGTATGCCGCCGGCGATTTAGAGGCGTCGGCTTTGGCTAGGAAGCACATTCGGCCACCTGTGGCAATGTTGCGGACGTGCCTGTTGTAAAGATCGACGCGGTCGGCCTGTTCGATGCGTACTACCGCGTCATGGACAGGAATCCGCCAGACGGCTGGGACGCTGGCGCCGCCTGGGAGGGTCACAAGCGACTGTGGCAACTCGATTGGCTCTTGGTAGAGGTGCAACGTCGGGAGCTCGAGCACGGAGCAGCCGTGCTCGCCGGCGATCACAAGCGCTCCTATCAAGCGAGCGATGAGATCGAACTTCTAGCCGAGTGCTTCTATTACTTGGCCTTTCGCACCCAGCGCCTCATCGCTTCCCTGCCGCACTTGAAAGGGTTTGAGGTGAGCGGAGTCCGCGACGTGCGCAATCACTTGATCGAACACCCCGAAGGGAAGGACAGCGGCGTCATTAATCGCGGGTTTCAGTTCGGGGCCGAACGAGGCCCGGTCCTGCGAGGTCCGCGGCTTGAGACCGATCCTAAGGACTGGCAAGATCCAGGGCTCTACGCGAACGCACGGGAGTTTCGCGAGGAGACTGTGAAGGAGCTGCTGCCCTATCTGTCACGAGATTTTGAAGAGCAGCAAGCGGCCGCTCCCAATCCGTCGACGTGACGACCCAACGCCCCAGTTCGGGAAGTTCCGCGGCAGCGTATTCAAACCCGTCGCCCGGCAGTCGATGGCAGTCGTCAAGCTTGACTGTACCGACGGGCTGTACCGCCTCCGCAGCTCTACGATGGAACTCAGATGGACCTTTGGGACGTCGTCGTCGCGCCTCGCGCAAAGGAGCCGATCGTCGGCGAGGCGTTGCGGGACCTCGAGGCGAAGCTCAGAGAACGTTTCATCACCTTCGCGATGGAGCACATGCCTCAGGCCGCCCTGGTGGTCCAGCTGCGAGTGCAAGCCGAATCTGAAGAGGATGCGCGGGCGGCCGCGGTTTTCATCGTTGAAGAGGCGGCGAAGGAATGCCAGCTCGAGGTTCGGCCAGCGGCCACACATGTACAGCGAATTAAGGCCTGATTCCGGGCCATCGAGCAGGCAATGGAATGAGTTCAGAGTAGCTCCGCTCTATCCGAAGGCCCCCAGGGACTGGGACTCACACACCGTGACCAGGTCGGCACGAGGGACCCAGCAGATGTCCGCGCGCCGCTTGACCTGGTTCGGCCGCGGCTAGAACGAAGCGCGATGGTCATCTTCATCTCGTCGGTCCGGCGGGGGCTCGCGGACGAACGCGACGCCGTCGCCGCAATGATCACGGCGCTTGGCCACCGGCCCTCGCGCTTCGAGGACTTCACCGCCCTCCCGGTCCCGCCCCGCAAGGCCTGCCTGGACGCGGTTGCTGGCTCCGACGCCTACCTCCTCCTCCTCGGCGAGCACTACGGCGACCGCACCCCTGACACAGGAGTGGCGCCCACGGAGGAGGAGTTCAACGCCGCCGCGGCGAGGGGTCTCCCGGTCATCGTCATGCGGAAGGCGGTGATGGAGATGGAAGCCGACCAGGCCGCGTTCGCACAGCGGGTCGAGAGCTACGAGGCCGGCCGGTTTAGGGGCACCTTTTCGTCCACCACCGACCTACTGCCCAAGGTGACTGCCGCCATCAAGGGCCTCGAGGAGGCGCCGCCCCAGGTCACGCTAGAGCAGCTCGATCAGTCGCCACCGGTGCCCTGGCTGGGCGAGACGGGCCGCTCGCTGCCGGGCAGGGGCGGGCACTCGACGACGCTTGAGGTCCACAGCCCGGTGCGGCGGCCAGCCGCCGCCAGCTTCTGACGGCCCTCCTCGAGGGCTGACGCTGGCAGCCTCGACCCGCCGACCGGGACCAGGTAAGCGCTGACCGTTGGGGCGGATACCGAGTTCGTCTGGGTGGCAGCTCAGGGCAGGGCCGCCTCACCGACTGGGGTCCGCTTGTCGCGCTCGGGGGCGGTGAGCATCTGGCGCCAGCTCCGGGCCGACAACTTGGGCACGATGATCTCGGCGGAGTCCCTGACTGCCGACATTGCCGAGCTGGTCCGGGCGGGCGCCGCGGTGCTCAGGTCGCAGACTCCCGTCGCGGTCACTGCTGGGCTGGACCCTGTGGGGATGGCGGTCGAGGGCGATACCCGCGAACTCGGGAGGCGCACGACAGCCAGCATCTCCACCTTCGCGATGACGGGCGGCGGGAGCCTGCGGCTTGCCGCGGAGGTGGCCGCCCCCGCCGCGGAGCTCGGGCGGGTTGCCACCGACATCGCGCGTGAGCTGGCTGTCCGCGTACTCCAGGCCTTCCGAGCGCAGGCCTAGCCGCTGCGGCTGAAGGCGCCGTAACGGGACGGCCTCACCCCTCCCGGTTGGCCTCGAGCACCTATCGCTGCTCCCAGAATCGTGTTTGAGCCACCGAGCTCGTGAAACAGGGGCTTGACAAGGTACTTAGGTACTAGTATCCTCTGGTTCAGAGATGGCAAGCCAAGCCCCAATCAAGGTCCGCGAGCAGACCAAAGAGCGCATCCGCTACCTGGCCGCGCTCACCGACGCGACCCAGGCCGACGTCGTCGACCGAGCTGTCGCAGAGTTCGCCGAACGCCATGCCGATGAAATCGCAACCGGCATGCGCCGTGCGCGAGAAGTGCTCGCCGGCGGCGACGCTGCAATCGCCGCGTACCTCCTCAACGAGCCGCTCGAGAACGTGAAGAGGGTCGCCGGGTCCGCTTAGCGGATCGCGAGCTTCACGACCTCGGCCCAATTGAGCGGGCCGGTCGGCCAGTCTCCCCGGATCTCAAAGAGAGCTGGGGACAGGTGCGCCTCCAACGCTGCAAAGAGGAGGTCGCGGATCTGCGGCCTCAGGAAGCTCCCGTCCGACCCACGGGTTGATAGGGCACACCAGACTTCTTGGCTGTCTGTGCCTTGGATCACCAGGGATCTACACGGCACGAAGCCACCGAGTGTGGCGCGACGCTCCCGGCCCGGAGCGGCGAGCGCATCGGTCACCAGGTGAATGAGGTCGGAGGTCAGTCCGCGTTGGAGCCGGATCGCGGCCTCGGCGCGGTCGCGGAGTCGATCATCGTCTGAGGGCAGCAGCTCGCCACGGTTGTGCAGCTCGAGGAACAACGCGTAGGCGTCGTCGTCTGATCCGTCCTCTCTCCCGCCGACGGCGCAGAGCCACACGATGGCCGGCGCCTCATCCACCCAGGTTGCGCCGCGCAGCCACGAGACGCGGATCCGGTAGACGAGCGGTGTGTCAATCGAGAGAATGCGTTTCTGGCCTTGCGGTGATGTGGGTGCGATTCTCCTCAGCTCCGTCATGGTCGGGTGGTCGAGAGTGCCCAGGTCGACGTCGAGGCCGGGGACCGGAAATCCCAAGTCGGCGACAAGACAACGGAGTGTTGGCCGACTGCGGCGTGCTACCTGCATTGTCCGCGGGATGGTAGCCGACTACGGGCTTGGCCATTGGGGGAGCGGTGCAGTCTGGAGGAACAATGAGGGGGGTGGTGAGGCCTACGTGCGCCCGCAAGGTTGACGGGTGTGCGGTGAGTCTGTACGCTACACGGCGCACATGGCGAACCCAATGTCTTTTGGTGATCGGGTTCGGGAGGCTCGTTTGGCTCAGCACCTCGGGCTCCGAGAGCTGGCCAAGCTACTGGATATAGCGCCCTCGTACTTGAGTGATATTGAGCACGACCGGCGCATTCCGTCAGAAGAAGTGACCAAGGGTATTGCGAGAGTTCTCAAGCTCAACTTCGATGAGCTGATGTCATCGGCCGGGCGTTTCGGCGCGGAGGCCGAGCGTTACCTAAAAAAGAATCCGACTGCGGGCGCCCTCTTTCGCAAAATCTCCGAGGGCAAGTTTGAAGAAGGGGAACTGCGCAAGCTTCTCGATCAAGCAGAGCGGCTTAGTAAGCAGACGAAATGAAGTCGTACCGAGCGGCGGACGGAAGTGAGCGACTCTGGTTCGAGCCAGAGGAGATCGAAGTAATCATGGAGGACGAGCTTCACAAGGCGGGTCTTTTTCCATCAGCGGATCACCCCACGGTGAACGTTGAGGATCTGATCGAGGTGCATCTCAAGGTCAAGCTCGACCAGCACGCAGTCTTGGACCGCGATGTTCTGGGTGTGACGGAATTCCCAAAGGGGAAGCAGCCGGCCATCTCGATAAATCGCGATCTATTGGGATTGGCAGTGGACCTCGAGGATCCGCTGCCGGGGACCGTTGGCCGATGGCGCGCGACCCTGGCTCACGAGGCGGCCCACGTGCTTCTCCATCGAATCCTCTTCGAGTTCGATGAGAATCAAGGAATGCTGTTCGAGACGCATTCGGTTGATCGAACAGCGACTTTAATGCGGTGCCTCAAGCGCGAGGTGTCCTTCGGCGGAGCGGGGAGGGACTGGCGCGAGGTGCAAGCGAATAGAGGGATGGCCGCGATGCTGATGCCGCGCACGACCTTTCACGCTGTGACGCGTCGAGTACTTGTCGACAATGGCCATGGCGGTGCGGGGCAGTTGAATGAAGCAGAGGCCGGGCTAGTAGCCTCGCGCCTCGCGGCGCTCTTCCGGGTGTCGAAACAGGCAGCGCACATCCGCCTCTCGACACTGGGATACCTCGTCACAGCCGACCCATCGCTGCCGATGGAAACGCCGGCCTTATAGCCCATCGGCCTGGCTTGCACTGTACGCGGACACGGCGTACACTGTGAACAGGCGGGCGCCTGCCCGCCAAATTTGCAAAGGAGGTTCCGATGGAAACACAGGAGTCACCCACAACTCGCGACAAGCCCAAGACCGCAGAGGTCTTCCTCGAGATCGATGACGAGGGGGAGGTAACCAAGGAGGTCAAGAAGGAGGTCCCGGCGGGCGACACGCAGGTCTCGCAGCTAAAGGTCGAGCTCGGAGTTCCGGCTGCGGCCACGCTTTGGCTCGTCCAGCCAGAGCGGAAGCAGCTTGTCAACACCGACAGCATCGACGTCAAGAGCGGCATGCACTTCGAATCGATCGAGGGCGGCGGGATCAGCTAGGTGGATGCCGCAACCCGCACGGCGCTGGTCGAAGAGTTGTCGGAAGCATTCGGCGGAGCGAAAGACGTGACGCCGGCTGACGATCAGCCGGCTCATGTCCTGCTTACTAACCTTCAGCTCCCTTCGGGATGGAGTCCATCACTGACGCAGGCGCTGGTCCGGTTCACTACTGGCTGGCCCGGGGAGCGCCCGTTTTTCTATATCTCAACCGACGTCGTCCACAGTAATGGCCAGCCTCCCCGCAACCAAGGGGGTAGCGCTTCGAGCCTGGTCCAAGTTCTCGGACAGAACTGGCGAGAATTCAGCTTCCCATTCACATGGCCGAACGGCCGCCGCACCGCGACTCGCGCCGTCCAGCTCTGGTTGAACCGATTCGGAGTGCCGGGATGAGACTGCGCGACTTCTGGCCGTTTCGTCGACCTGCTCCGACCGCCGCTTCCGTCCCAGCCGAGGTGGCTCGAGAAACGATCGAGCTGCGGGTCGGGAACGGCACATGGTCGGCCATCCAGCAGCACGTCGAGGACACGACTAGGGGTGAAGAAGGCGCATTTCTGTTCTGCGGCGTTGCACGCGTGGGAAACACTGACATCTTGCTAGTCCGGGAGTGGCGTCCCATTCCAGCGTCGGCGATTGTGTTGGGAAGCCGACGTTACGGGTTGGAGTGGACCAGCACCTTTTCGAGTGAAATCCTGGCCAAGGCGATCCGATTGAACGCCTCCGTGGTGCTGGTACATTCGCATGGTCGCACCGACCATCCCGAGTTGTCGGGGCCTGACAAGGGAAGTGCGCGTAGGCTGTTTCCCAAGTTCTCGCGGATTCTGGGCAAGCCCTGCGGATCCATCGTCATCGGCGGTCGGTCCGCCTCTGGGCAGTTCTGGAAGGTCGGTCGCCGGCATGTGGACCTAACCCAGGTCCGAATCGTCGCCGCGCCAATTATCTATTGGAGGCCTACCCCCGAGGCGACTTCTGAACAGGCCCCAAAACGCCGCCATGATCGGATGAGGCTTGCAATCGGCCCGAAAGCTGAGGCACAGCTGGCTGCGGCGTCGGTCGCCGTCGTCGGGCTGTGCGGTGGCGGCTCCCATGTCTGTCAGCAGCTCGCGCACATGGGAGTCGGGCGCCTAATCCCCATCGATGGCGACGTCGTCGAGGAAGTCAACCTCGGCCGGATGATCGGTAGCACCGAATCAGACGTTGATAAGACTCTGAAGGCGGATGTCATGGTGCGACTGATCGGCTCGATCGATGCGGGTACCTCGGTTGATCCAGTCCGATTCAACTTCCCGGAAATCGAGACCATCAATGGCCTGAAGAGTGCCGATGTCGTGGTGGCATGCGTCGATTCGTTCCTAGTTCGCGAGC
>Ga0307373_10005500_pt1 | contig 20686 bp, 16 predicted proteins | sample OX2MG_FD_202534 | JGI IMG/M metagenome (GOLD analysis project Ga0307373, IMG submission 202534) | Soil microbial communities from Risofladan, Vaasa, Finland - OX-2 | ecosystem: Environmental > Terrestrial > Soil > Coastal area > Acid sulfate soil | place: Finland: Risofladan, Vaasa | collected...
GGTTTCTCTTCATGAAAATCGAGCAGATACTTTTTTAAATGCGTGACTGCTTTAGGAAGCAGATATAAGGTCCTTATTTTACGCCCCTTGCCAATAACAGTAACAGTAGGTTTTTCTGTTTCCAGTTGCAGATGTTTAATCTTCATGGACAGTATCTCGTCAATTCTGGCAGCCGTGTTATACATTACTATGAGGAGTACGAGATCCCTGCGGCCTGTCCTGGTAAATATGTCCGGTTCTGACAGCAATACTTGCATTGCCTTCTTGCTCATTCCATTTATTTTTTTCCTGAATGTCTTCCGCCGGGGAATTTGTGAGGCATCCTGCGACAAGAACAATATCGATACATCCCTGCTTCCAAGATATTTCAGGAATGCTCTTAAAGCAGCCAGACGGTTATTACATGTTTCCGGGCTGCTTCTCCTCTTTTTTACCAACCAGGCAAGCCATTCCTCTATGTAAGCACAACAAAAACATTCTATGCATAGGCTGGATGGTTCAATCTTTTTTTCGATTTCAAGGAAACCAATATACAAGGATAATGCTTGAGCATAAGACTTTATCGTATGGGTACTGCTTGATTTAAGAGAAGGAGCGTATTCATTCAGCCATCCGTTGATATGTCGGGCAATTCTGCGGGACTCTTCAGTTGATTTCTTCATTCTGTTGTACCTCCGGAACAATAATATCAAAAGATCCCTTTGTTTTCTCCGCCATAATGTCGGCAAACCCTGGAACCAGTGAATAATAATACTTTGTGCTCTCTAAAACGCTATGTCCCATACTCTTGCTTAAATACAGGAACTTTGCATGGAACTCCATGCCATATCCAGTCCAGCGATTTATGTTTTCTATTGCATAATGGTGTCGTAATTCATATGCCGTAGCATAGGGCGTATTGTTTGCATCCCATAACTCCCTAAAATTCTTCTGCACCCAATTACGAGTGTGGTATTTATCGCTTCTCCCCGGAAAGAAATAAGTTCGGCCAGGATGCATTTTCCTAATGGCCGTATTATATTTTTTCATAAGCTCAAGCATGCTATCATGCATCACTATAAAATGTTGGTCATGGCCTTTCGAATAACGGATGTTGAGGGTACCATTACAAAGATCCACATCGTCCACTCTCAGCATCCGTGCTTCCGTGGTCCTTATCCCACTGCTATACAAAAGCCGGAAGAATACAGGAATCGTAATTCTCCTTGTCCTCTGTTCTTGCGTAACTGTGCCGGATATGCTGTCGCAGGCATAGAAAAAATTTTGAAGTTCCATTTTTGTAAATGCATGTGGAACATAAGTTCTTGCTTCTTTACGGGGAATCACCGGAGCCGTGATATCTGTTTTCCCTCGTTTCTTCAAATATTGGATAAAGCTGATAACGACATATATCCGCGACCTACAGGAATTATTCTCCTCCGTATCACGTTTATGGCACCAGCTGTCTGCCATCTTCTGGGAAAGTGTGTTGGCTTCAGGATGCTCTCTCAGGCAATATCTGTCGAAAAGTAGCAGGTTTGATTCATAAGAAGACTCATTCCAATGTTCTGAAGCTTTTTGATAGGCAATATATTCCCTTATACTCGGTGCTAAGAAAGAAGAAAACTTATTCATAGCATACCTCCTTTCTTAAAGGAAAACATTCAATACTAAGGGCACATTCCTTTAAATGGGGCAGATCCGCATTCAAGTAAGCATTGAGGGAAGCAGGTGATGTATGTCCAAGTATCTGACTGATTACTGGCTGAGGAACATCGTTACCAAGCAAAGAGGTAGCCAGATGATGGCGGAAGATATGGAACCCTTTCCTGTCACCGGCATTGGTCCTTATTTTTGCAGCCGCCATAATTTTTTTTGCAATATTGGAAAGGCTTCCGTTCTGCAGCCTGGTATAGGGAGTACTTCGGGACAGAAAGATTTCCTGATATCCACTCCGTGGCCGTTCTTGCATCAGATATTCATAAATGGCATTTCCGACAGTTGCAGTCAATGGTATTTCTAACGGTATATCTGTTTTTTGCTGCCTGATACGGATCAGGTCATTTGCCCAATCTATATCAGATAGAGTCAGCCCTGCGATATCGCAAGAGCGCAAACCTGTGTATAAAGCAAGAAGTCCAATTGCTTTATCACGCAGAGCAACCAGTGGGTTGCTATCTGTTAATACGGCTTTTATCCGGGAAACTTCTTCCTGAACAAGGTATTGTATATTCTTTCTCTTTTCACGAAGGTCGGGTAGATACGACAGGATCCTTGCACAGGTTTCTTTTGGGAAGAAGGAAATACATGCCTTGAACACAGCTGCGACATTCTTCTTGTAAGAACAGCTTCTGCACAGTCTTCCGTTCTGAAAAAAGATTTCAAGCACGGCACTTTCAGTTATTTTATTAAACGAGTCCATGCCTTTTTGATGCAGTGCCAGCAGAAAGGTAGTTGCATTATGAGATTCCGTATAAATGGTTGTCCTCTTTTTGCCTTTGTTCTTTTCCGAATCACAATAATGATCTATCAACAACTTGAATTCTGCCGACAGAAGATCGTAGCTACTGGTTCTTAGAATTTGATGTCTTTGACATCGGTTTGGATACTGACCTAGAACCTCAAATTTTTCTATTGCACCAATAATTGTCCTTTTCTCCCGAAGATAAGATGAGGACTTGGAGATGTTTACATAGGCCAGATAGGCATCGGTATACGATTTCCATCCTTTCAACTTTGCCTGATGAAGAATCCGTTGTATGTCCCTGTTAAACCTGGCGACATATCGTTTAGAGTAACCATTATCTACCAGATATGAAATGAGCTGGGGATAATTTTTTTGTAAATTTTGTACATCCATAATTGTATTGCCTCCTTTATATTTTATTAATGAGGCGTACAATATAAAATAGAAAAATATCCAAACCTTTATTTGATAGGACATGGCTAATTACACGCTTTTTCCAGAAAGGTTTGGATAATATTTTTGTTTGGATAACGAACAAAATCCAAACGTTTGGATTTTGTTCGCCACAGCTTCGCCTGCCATTCTTTTGTAAAGCTTGCTGATGATGGTTTGGATCTTTATTGTTCCTGGCCATACCTGTCTGCCTATCTTGGTCGCCAGTCGTTAGAGGCGACAGAGCAATACGTGAGACTGACTGCACAGTTGTATCCTGAATTACTGAAGGATGCCGACAGGTTGTATGTAGATATTCTTCCAAACATTAATAACAAACAAAATCAAAAATAATGAAACAGTCAACAGACTTTGCAAAACATATTTCAGGCTTCCTGGGTAATTACCTGACCAACGAAAAGGGAGTTAGTAATAATACAATTAAATCTTACAGTTACACCTTCATTCTGTTTATTAATTATATGCACGGTGTCAAAAAAATCAATATTAATAAATTATCCTTTAAGCATATCACAAAGTCAGTTATTGTTGATTTTCTTAACTGGCTTCAAAGTAACAGGAATTGTTGTGATGCCACACGCAATCAGCGATTGGCAGCAATATCTTCATTTATCAAATATGCAGAATACATGAATCCGGCTACTTTGTATGAAAATCATAGAATATTATCCATACCGGTGAAGAAAACAGAAAGAAAAATCATTTGTTACCTTACCGTTGATGGGATCAAACTATTACTTCAACAACCGAATATTAGTATAGGAAAAGGATTACGTGACCTGGCTTTGTTATCATTAATGTATGAAAGTGCTGCGCGCGTGCAAGAAATTATTGACCTTACTCCAGCATCATTGTCACTTACAGGTAAACCATTTAGCATTGAATTGCATGGCAAAGGAAACAAATATAGGGTTGTTCCCCTTCCGGAAAAAGAGGTGCAAATATTATTACAATACGTGACTCAATATGATCTTTCAAAACGAGAAAATGCCCAGAAGCCTTTATTCCCAAACAGTCAGGGACAAAAGATGACCCGAAATGGGATTAACAATATACTGATAAAATATGCGAGAGTTGCTAAAGTAAAAAACCAGAACATAATCCCAGAGGGGATTAGCTGTCATTCTTTGCGGCATTCCAAGGCCATGCAATTATTGGAATCAAAAGTTGAATTGATACATATAAAGGACTTTTTAGGCCATAAATCTGTAACAACAACAGAAATTTATGCCCGCGTAAATCCAAAATATACGTTTGAAGCGGTAAAGAATGCCTATAAAAATATCACCACTGATGAAATACCTGTCTGGAAGGACAATAATGAAATACTTGCTATGTTGAAGGGTTTTGCAAATTAGACAGCAAAATATTATGCGAAGTAATCGGCCCTGTCAGATTGCGTAAATACCTGATTTATAATATTTATTGTGGAATTACTTCGCATAATTAAAAAGTGTGGATAATCAGCCAATGACGGCTCTTCCAGGTACTCATGCCATTTTGAAACAGGCAACTGAGAGGTGATAATGACTGATTTTTTTTCATACCTATCCTCCAGGATTTGCAATAAGGCTAGCTTGGTATTTTTATTGAGAGTCTGAAGGCCAAAATCATCAATAATGATCAGGGAGATTTTTTCAAGCTGGTTTAAAAACTTCAGATAAGTGCCTTCCGTTTTAGCCATTAGAATAGATTCCACCAGCCGGGTCAGATTAAAATAACGGGTTTTGATGCCAAGCAGGCAAGCCTGGTATCCTAATGAACAGGCCAACGTTGATTTGCCCACTCCGGTGGAACCTGTGATGAGTACATTCTCTCCCTGGTGAACAAAGGTTCCTTCCAGCAGTAGGCTCCATTGCCCCTTCGTCAGATTACGGGCAGCACTGCACTCTATACTTTCAGGAATGACATGGTAGCGTAGCTTTGCCGCATGCAGCAAGCTAACGAGGCGGGCATTGCTCCTGGATAATTTTTCGGCCTCTACCAGATGAGCTATCAGTTCATGGCCCTCTAACTGTTGATTAATAGAAAGATCCAACTGGGACTGGTAAGATTGTAACATGCCGGCAAGCTTTAATTCCCGCATTTGTTCGATTGTTTGACTAGTGTTCATGATGTTTGATTTTATTTTATGATGAAAAAAATGAATGCTTTTTATATTTTGTTCTTTGTCTGTGCGGGTGGTTTACAAAAGCGTATTTTAAGCAGATGATTGACGAAGTCAGTCATCTGCTTAAAATACGCAAGCCCCCGCGGCAGGCGGTTTCACACTACTCCTACGCTCTTAGTGGTAATGGCCGGGGCCTCTGATGTTTTCATGCGCCGGTATCTTTTTGTCGTCCGAATCAAATAACAGAGGCTGCCTGTCGAGTCCCTTAACCAGTATGTTGGTGATTAATTTTAAGGTAGGCCTGCTTACGTTGGCTGCTCTCAGGCACGCTGCTTCCAGCCGTGATTTACTGTATCTATTCTGTAGCAGGATCATCGCATTACAGGCTTTGTAATTTTGCTCCGGATAAAAACTGCTTTTGATAATGCGTTCGGCGGCCTGCAGGGTGTAGGGGCCAACCCAACGGGCCCTTTCTAAAAGCTCCTCAGTAGTCCATCCCTGTGCCTCAACCATGTGTTGATGATTCTTTGGCATGTGCTCCTGTATGCGGTTGTACTTTGGCTCTGTGCTGCTTCTGACGTGGAAGGCGATACGTTCATAATTATAATAAACTTCAACCGTCCTTTGATTAAATTGTACCGTTACCTTACGGCCCACATGTTGGTAGGGAACGGAATAATAATGCTTGTTATCGGGTAACTGGATAAAATAATTTCTCTGTACGGTTACCTGCTTACATTTTTTGAGAAGGTAAGGCGTTTCCGGGAGTGCTTTCAGCAGAGGTTGCTCTTCACGTGTAAATATATCCCTGCGGCTTTCCTGACTTCCATTATAAGCTTTGAGGTTGAGCATATCCACAAATCTGCCGATGTAAGCGTTAAGTTCTTCCAGGCTTCCGGGTGTCTCTTTGCGCATGGGGGCGTAGATGTTTGTATAAACAATACCCACTGCCCTTTCTACCATGCCTTTATCGGTTGGATGGGCCGGCCTTGTGGCGCTGAAGGTGGTGCTGTAATGCTCGGAAAGCTGGTGACAAATATCTGTAAAAACAGGCTCATAGCGGTCTGATTTGGTTACGGCTGTTTTAAAATTATCACAGAGAATAGTCCGGACGAGTCCTCCAATGTACTTTATCATTGCATTAATACAGGTAACAAAATCATCGGTTTTTTGAGAATGCACTGCATAACAAAAGATGAGGCCGCTATAGGGAAGTACGGCAACAAATATCTGGCAGGGTATTACCTGGCCGGTTTGCTTGTTTACGTAGGATAGCTTCTTGCCTGCAAAATCTATCTGGATAAATTCTGCCGGCTTATATTCCCAATGGAAGGCACAGTCAGTGTTTTTAAGGAACCTTCCAAACAGTTTGCAATACTGGCTGTATTGGTATCCGTCCTGGTAAAGGCCTAAATATTCCATCCACAAAATCTGCCTGGTGACACCAGTTTTGTGTCGTTCCTTTTTTGCATATTCAAAATGTTCTAATAGCTCTTTCTCCCTTTTGTTATGGGCAGGAGCCGTATCATTGGTGTAAACGACAGCCGCCAACTCTTTGACGGTTATTTTTCCGGCCTCGTCCGGTTGGAGTGGAATATTTTCCAGCTTGCGCAGATATTTTTTTACCGTTTTGCGCGAAAGGCCAACCCGGCGAACAATTTCTTTTATTGCCACGCCTTCCTCCTTTAATTGCTGCACTTGTTTTATCAAGCTCATAATAATTGTTTTTTGTGCCATTATATCCCTTCATTTAATTTGATTAAGAAGGAAATAAAGGGAACACAAAAAACTCAGTACCTAACAAGATCGCTCTAAGGGGGTTACCATGCGTCGGAATGACAGTTTCCATTTTCTGATTAGAAAAAAGAAAGTGGAAAAAATAATTTACCAATAACAAAAAAAATGAGGAATTACCGGTAAAAATATCTTTTCAAGGGTGGGGTTACCATCCTTCGGAATGAGGGGTTACCATAAATCGGAATGGGGGGTTACCATGGTTCGGAATATACATCTTAATGCAAACCAATAGGTGAAAGTGGCTAAAGACGCTGGTTTCAAACAAGTGATCTTAACCGTCAAACATTATGACTTGTTTTGTTTATGGCCATCAAAATATACATAACACTCTGTGAAAAATAGCCCATGGAAGAATGGGAAAGGCGATGTGGTAAGAGAGGTAGCGAATGCCAGTAAAAAACAAAATATCGGTTTTGGAATTTATCTTTCTCTCTGGGATAAAAATTCGCCCTTGTATGGCACAGGAGAAGCGTACAATGATTATTTTGTAAATCAACTTACCGAATTGCTTACTAACTATGGATGCATAGACGAAGTTTGGTTTGATGGCGCAAATGGGGAAAGACCAAATGGTAAAAAACAAGTTTATGATTTTGACCGATGGTATAAACTTATTCGCAAGTTGCAACCTTAAGCGGTGATTGCAATTATGGGGCCTGATGTGCGCTGGGTAGGTACCGAAAGCGGCTATGGACGCGAAGCAGAATGGAGCGTGGTTCCTACAAATAATTTAGATCAAACTTCCATTGCATCAAATTCTCAACATGGAATTGCTTTCAAACCGAAAGGCGATATGACCGGTGATGATCTTGGCAGCCGCGATAAAATAATGTATGCAAATTTATATTAGAATATTCCAAAGAAAATCCTTTTTGGACCTCCGCTATTTCGCTGCTAATAACAGCATCAACAGATTGTTTATGCTTTGCAACGTGTTGGTCATTGAACTGTGATAGAAAAGATGTTCCTCTTTTGGAAACGTTTTCAGATTGAAGAGGTGTTGTATCAGTCATACAATACATTTCCCATCCATGATCAAAATCCAATATCTTTCTTGGTGAATTCTGAGAAAACACAATTTGAGATGAAAGTAAAGAAGCCAATAACAATATTGATAGTTTCATGGTGATGCAAATAAAATTGATAATAATAATTAAATAATTACTACGATCGCCAGAATTCAAAGATTGAAAAGTTTTTATTTATAAATATTTCAAATAATGGATAAGTGTTTTTCAAGTCATACACTCAAAATATTTTCAAGAGACTATCACGTTTTTGAAATTTGTTATTCCAAATATCGCAACAATTTAATTTTATTGGTTACCATTTAATGGAAATACAATTCATTAATTTCTTTTGCAGAACAACAATAATATTTATTTTGCTTTGATGATAATTTTACTGGATTCTAAACTTTTCGAACTGACTTTGACTAATATATTGTCTATATGATCATAGCTTTGGACTATTGCCAGCAGCACGCCATTGAAGGCTTCCATCTTTCCTGCGCCAGGATCATCATGGCTTACGGCGTTACCAGAGCAAATGCCAAGAAGTTTTCCTCCGGTGACACTTACTTGAATTACATTATTGGCATGAGGAACCCTTGTGCCATTTTTATCGCAGACTCTAATGGTGATAAAGCTCAGATCATTGCCATTGGCCTGGATCGTATTTCTATCGGCAACTGCATTGAGTTGGTATGGCTTATCTGCCGTTTTCACCTGTGTTTCGGCGGCTACAGATCCATAGGTATTGTAGCCTTTTGCTTCCAATGTCCCCGGCTGATAGGGAACTTCCCATTCAATATGCCCCAGAGGAACTTTCTTTTTCTTTCCAAGGGACTTTCCGTTTAAAAATAACTCAACTTCATCGCAATTTGAGTAACCCCAGACTTTAATAATAGAGTCCCGCTTATCCCAATTCCACGAGGGGAAGATGTGTACCATGGGTTTATCTGTCCATTCCTGCAGGTAATAATAGTAAGCATCCTTTTTAAAGCGGCAGATATCAAACACACCAAACTGGCTCGTTACCACCGGCCATCCACTTGATTCGCCAATATATTCGATTCCTGACCACATTATTCCTCCAGCCAGATAGTGTCTTTTTGCAATGTGCGTCCATTCTTCTTCGTGAGAAAGACACAAATCATACTGGCTGAATAATTTTGCATCAAGCGGGAAAACTCTGCCATCACCCAACGTATCGAATTTACGTTTTCCAACGACCTCATCCACATAATTTCCTCTCACGCCCATACCGGAAGAGTATTCACTAATCAACATTTTTCGGCTTGGATAAAGTGCGTGATCTCTGTCATCCCTTCCCATACCGCCACCATTGTATCCCATAACGTCAGTTACAAATGCAAACCCTGTTTTATTTGGATCACCATTAGCTTCGCAGCCAAAAACAGTTGGCCGTGTCGGGTCCTCTGCTTTTGCATGTGCATTCATTACCTGAAGCATTTTGGTTAGATCAAAATCATTCCGTCCACTATTATTTGCCAGAGACCAGCAAATAATTGAAGGATGATTTCTGTCGCGCTGGATCATATCATGAAGTGTGGCAAGAGCGAAAGTATCGGCGCCGAGATAACGAGTTTCTGCCCAAAGCAACATTCCTAATTTGTCGCAGGCCTCCATCAAAGACGGAGAAGGGTCGTTATGAGCAGAACGGATAATATTGCAACCCATTTGTTTGGCAAGCTCAACATCTTTATAATTCGCTCTATCTGGAAGCGCTGTTCCTAAACCACCATATCCAGCATGCATATTCATCCCTCTTAACTGGAGGTGTTTACCATTTAGAAAGAAACCATTATCCGAAGTAAATTTAAACCATCGTATACCCAAGGGAGTCTTGTAGCAATCCACTATGACACCATCAGAGATAATCTTTGTAATTACACTATATAAGTTCGGATGGTCAGGCGACCAAAGCCTTGGATTAAAAACAGTAGTCTTTTGTTGAACTTCGGTTTGACTATTTCCCTCTAGTTTACACTTTTTTGAAACAACGTTTACCTGTCTTCCATCCGGATCAAATACAAATGTATTCACAACTATATTTTGTGAATGATTCGTGTTATTAGTAACGCTGGTTTTCATCTTCACTACAGCACTTTTCTCAGAAGTATTTTCCGTATAAACGAAAGTCCCCCATGTGGAAACATGAACTTGGTTGGTGACAATAAGGTTTACATGGCGATAAATTCCATATCCTTCATACCACCAGCCTTCTTGTCCAGGGCCATATTCACTCTGACGATGAGGCTTTACATATTTATTACTATCAACATTATCCACCTGAACAGCCATCACATTTTTGATAGAATGAAAATTTATCAGTTTGGTGATATCAAGAACAAATCCAGTATATCCGGAGAGATGCCATCCGGCTTCTTGACCATTCACCCACACCGTACAATTCCTGAACACGCCATCGAAAGAAACATAAATCCTTTTCCCTTCATATTCAGGTTTAATATCCAGACATTTCCGGTACCACCCTATCCCTTTCGGAAGATAACCGCTTTCACGCCTGTTATTTTTATCGTATCTATCATGAATACGCCAATCATGTGGAACATTCACCATCTTCCACCCCGTATCATTAAATCCCGTTACCTGAGCATTTGATAACCTTCCTTCATGAAATTTCCAGTTTTTATCAATATTAATGACTTTTCTTGCTTCATTTTTTTCTTTATCTGGATAAGAGATAAATGAAGTTGCTATAAATATGATGGCAATTAATGCAAAGAAATATCTCTTCATATATTTTTATATTTTTCAGTTTTTAAAATAAGAGTGTTGGGAAAAGCCATATATGGATTATCATCAATTATTGCTTTTTATTTCGATAGTATCACTCTTCAATCCCTTAGCGTACGCTGTTATTTTTATATTTCCAGGTCTAATATCGCTTTGCAGTAAAACAGTAGCAATTCCCGCTTCTGCAGCTGTCTTAACCGGGCTGACAATCTTAGCTGGGCCACTAACCAGAAACACCACATTTGAGGTATCGTCCGGAACTGGATGGCCTTTGGAATCAAGTATTTCTGCATAGATGAAAATAGCATCCGAACCATCCGCTTTTAACGGAATCCCATGAGTCGCTGCTGTCAGATGTATCTTTATGGCTGCGCTCGGTGTGTATGCTGTATAGGAAGCAACTGCCTCGTGGGCTTTATTATAAGCAACTGCATTTAGCTCTCCAGAGACAAACCTGATATTTTTAAAAGTAAAAGGCGGAGAGCTTAATCCCTTCACATTCCCCCCATCAAAAGGATGGCCACCTTTATCCAATGCTGTTCCGTAAGGCCTGTCCGGCCCATCATCAGGATGTTGATCTGCTATTTTTTTCCCATTAAGATAAAGCGCAACTTCCTCGCAATTACTATATACAATTATTTTATTGGAAGTATCTTTACCATCCCAGTAATTAGCAATATAGCACATCGGCTTGGCATGTATCCTTTTCTGGCTTTGGAAGAAATAATAAGAAAATTTAGGAATCCGCTTTATGTCTGCCATTCCCCAGCTTTTAATACCGGCAAGATCTCCGGAAACACCATCAAAAAATGCCCATGTGAGATCACCAATACACCGGGGATACATCTGTCTGTTGCGATTGTGTTCCCATTGCAGGTTCCATGCTTGTTGCAAAAGGCCATCTTCTCCATTGCCCCTTGATTGACGGGAAGTACTAAGGCCTCCTCCAAATTCATAATCGCCATACTCTCTTATCAAATAAGGGTTGTTCGGATAGGTTGTGTTATTTCTCGCTTCGATATTGTCCGACCAGTCATCGTAGGGAACATCATAACAGGCTTTTGTAAAATAGGAGTCGCCACTGGTGTAAAAATTAGGAGCGCCTCCCCATTCACTCTTTGCAACTTCAACCTGTTCACACCGGAAGGATGCCGGAGGGTAAGCCTCGTTTAAACTAACTTCCCATAAGATAATGGAAGGGTGGTTCCTATCTCTTCTTATCATCTGTCTTATATCAGAGAAAGCATTATTTGTAAATTCTTTTGATTTATTAAAAAACTGGAATCCGGGCACAGCATCCAACAACATAATTCCAAGCGAGTCGCACGCATCATAAAAGGAAGGATCCTGCGGATATTGTGTCAACCTGATGCAGTTCATCCCGGCATTTTTGATGAGTATTGCATCCCTGTAATTAGCATTTTTTGACAAAGCGTTACCAATCCACGGATAACTCATATGCCTGTTGGAACCTTCCAGCCGGACAGGTTTCCCATTGAGCAGTAATCCATGCTGCGCATCTATGTGGATGCTGCGGATTCCAATGGTGGTAACTTTCTCATCAACAATTTCCCCTTTTGATATTACTTTAGTATGCAGTTTATATAAATTAGGAAAATCAGGCGACCATAATGCAGGATGAGCTACCATTAATTGTTGTACATATTCATTATCCTTTCCCGTAGTGAGTTGTAAATTATTATCGTTTGTTGAGGCGATCAACTTACCTTTAGAATTATATAACTGCTGACATAAAGCAAACTGTTTATTTTCAGTAAATTCATTTTCCACATTTGTTTTAATATTTACCAAAGCTTTAATTTTTGAGACAAACGGGTAGCTTACAAATACGCCACCGCCTGCCACACGGTTTATCAGGTTGGGATTAGTAATGCGTAAAGGATTATGAATTTCCAGCCATGCATTACGATAAAGACCGGAGTAATAAAGAAAATCCAAGTGATTGACCGGCTTACCTGGCGGAACTTGCGGGTTGGCATGATTATCCAACCGGACAACAATAGTATTGGGTTTGCCATATTTTATAATGTGTGTGAGGTCTAGGACAAAAGGGAGATAGCCGCCTAAATGCCGCATTACAAATTTACCATTTACCCATATCCATGCAATTTGCATAGCTGCGCCAAACTCAAGCGTTATTATTTTGCCTTTGCAGCTATCAGGAATGACAAAACTTTTCCTATAAAATACAATGCCTTCTCTCGGATGCTTCACTACTAATGGCACAGGAAAAGCCGTATTTGGCAAAACAACATCTTTCCACATATTGCCTTTTACAGGTGCAAGCGCCGTAGCTAACGATAAATTCGCTGGCATGGCATTCCCTGATATATCAACCTTTTCTGTAGAAAATTGGTCATTCCAGTTTTTTCCGATGTGTTGACGATGAACTCTATCTTTTGTTAATTCAATAGTAGTGATATGCCATCCATCATCAAAACTTATTTTTTCCTGACTAAAAGCATATTGTGAACCTAACAGCAAAAATATAACTACTGAACATTTTCTGAAATAAGATAATAATAAATTGGCGGACATGCTAACACGAACTGGAGCTATAGATGATTAGATGTTTATTAGTTATACCCCGGGTTTTGAGTCAAGTTTCTATCGATGTTTATTTGTGCCTGTGGTATAGGCCATAGATAGTTCTTGGCAGGGTCGAACAAACGGTTCTCTACAAACGTATTGGGGCCGGTAAGCGTCAGATGTCCGGTAGTGTCGTTTACTGTTCCTAATTTTCCACCGTACGTCGCTCCTTGCATCACCTGTGGGCCTATCTTCCAACGTTGCACATCGAACCAGCGTAATCCTTCCATGGCAAATTCTGACCGTCTTTCCCTGCGAACCAATGTGCGCAAAGTAGTTTGTGAATTGTACACCGATTGGTCTGTTGGGGGAAGGCCTGCACGTACCCTTACTTGGTCAATAGCATTATAGACAGATGCGTCTATTTGCCCCAATTCTATTTTCGCTTCGGCATAAGACAATAAAACTTCGGCATAACGTATTAGCGGCATATCCAACCCGGTGTTCCATATATTGTCAAAATCAGAAAGGTAGGAAGTGAATTTTTTTACCAAATATAATGACTTGGAACCGCCATAGTTAGTGTAATAATCAACGGACGAATGATTAAGTGGGTCATAAATCTCGCCACCGTAAGATGCACCCGGAACAAGTATGGTGGCGAGTAGGCGTGGATCCCTGTTTTTATAGGGCTGGGTGGAGTCGTAGCCCGATGTGGGGTCGGTAATTGGCTTCCCTGTAATCGTCTCGTAATTATCCACCAACGACTGCAATGGGGAAATGGATTCCCATCCACCCAATGAAGTGGGTAGCATTACACCTAAAGTCCCGTTGGGATGATCATTTTCTTTGTACTGCACATCGAGAATATCTTCGCTGTTTCCTTCGTTTTGGATACGAAATAAGCCTGAATAACTGGGGTAGAGCGAATATATCCCCATATTCATTATTTGCTGAGCATCCGCAACACAATCCGTATAATCATTTTCAAAGAGCTCGATGCGCATTTTTAATGCAAGTGCCGCTCCTTTTGTTATTTGCCCTTGCTGACTAGCTGGATAGCTTATGGGCAGGTAATTCGCTGCTGCGGCGAACTCTCTAAGTTCAAATTTTACGACGGCGGCCTTAGGAGTTCTCACAGCTGTATTTGCCTGTTGGGGGGTCTGTGTGGTGGTATCGAGCACAGCATCGCCAAACAGGGTGGTAAGCCAAAAATATTGATAGGCACGTATAAATCTCACTTGTCCTATCATTTGCAACTTTGCACTTGAATCCATTGGCGTGACCCCTACATTTCCCAAAAAGAAATTGCATTTGGCGATGGTGGTATAACAGGGGCTCCAAAGATCATCGGCATTAGGGTCACTTGGGGTCACCAACCCGTTACCGAAATCCTGAAATCCCTCCCAATAAAATTCGCTATATGCATTGTCTGATGCAACGTCCATATAGTTTACCAAAAAACCATCGGCCCAGCCCGATGCATTGTCCGATGCCCAACTGTTCTGCCCCGCATATACGCCGTTCAAGGCGGCTGCGGCATCGCTGGAATCGGTCCATAGACTGGAATTGCTATATGCATCCAGCGGTTGCCTATTAAGAAAATCTTTTTGGCAGGACGTCAATAAAAGAAGGCCTATACAAACGGAATAATTAATAAAGTGTTTCATATATAATTCGTTTAATTGATATTTAAAAAGTTGCGTCCAGTCCCAGTGAGTTTACTTTTACCTGTGGGTAATCGTAGAGGGAGTTGCCCGCAGTTTCCGGATCCACCCACTTATAGAATTGACTGAAAGTGAATACGTTTTGCCCACTATAATAAATCCTGAGCTTTTGCATATGCATCCTCTTCGTCAATTTTGCTGGCAAGGTATAACCCAACTGCAAGTTTTTCATGCGTATATATGCTGCATCCTTAACCCAAAAAGAGGAAGGCACATAGTTTTGCGTATAGGAGATAGCTGGCCTGGGAAAAGCTGCCGATGTATTAGTGGGTGTCCAACTGTCCCACAGAGCCTCTTCCGGTTTGCCTGCGGCATTGCCCTCCGATCCAGGGGTTGCCCCATATTGCTTCACGCCTGCCGTACCTTGTAGAAAGGCGGTGAGGTCAAATTGTTTCCATCCGAAATTGACGGTCAATCCAAATGTAACCTTTGGAAAATTATTACCCAAATATTTCTCGTCATGCGTATCAATTACCCCGTCCGGCTTGCCATTGGGCCCGCTTATATCTTTGTACATAATATCGCCCGGACCGGTGTTGGGGCTTATACCTGTCTGTGAAGCATGGGAGGCCACTTGAGCGCTATCTTTGAAAAAACCCTGTGCCACATAACCATAATAAGAATTTATCGGCAGCCCCACAGCCATTATGCTACCGTTACCGATGACAGGTCCAATCCCTGCCAAGCTTGTTACTTCGTTCTTGATAAAAGCAGCATTGCCTATTATGTTGTATCTAAAAGCACCAATCTTGTTCTGGTAACCAATGGTCAGCTCCAAGCCCTGGTTACGGACCGAGGCGGCATTTACCACTGGGGCAGTCAGTCCATAACTTGCCGCCACTGGAAGTGCATACAATATACCTGTGGTGTTTTTTATAAAATAATCGGCAGTGAGGCTTATCGTATTTCTAAGAAAGCTTGCATCCAACCCAAGATCGCTTTCCGTGGTGGTCTCCCAACTGATTGAGGGATCCACCCCTGCTGTTTGGGCAATACCTGCCGCCACTACAGGGCTGGTACCGCCAAAAACATAATTTTGCCCGGCGTTAATAACAGGTATCGTAGGATAGTTGCCTGCAACATTCTGATTTCCCAGCTTGCCCCAAGATGCCCGCAGTTTTAGATCGGACACGATGTTAGTCAAGGACTTGAAAAAGCTCTCTTTCGAGATACGCCAGCCTGCCGATGCCGATGGGAAGATTCCATACTGATTGGTGGCAGCAAATCTTGATGAGCCATCGTATCTCAGGTTTCCTTCCAACAAGTACTTATCTTTATAATTATAATTAATTCTACCAAAATAAGAACGCAGCGCCAATTGAGTGGCATCTCCCTTCGTTACTTGACCCGTAGGGGAGCCAAGATTAATAACACTTAAAGCGTTATTCAGAAAATTTTGCCTATACCCATATAGCTCATGCCAGTTGTCCAGTTCCTGCGAATAACCCGCCAATGCCTTGAAATCATTGTTGCGCCCTATTTTCCAGCTATAATCCAATAGCATTTGGGGTGTAAACGCAGTACTTTGTTGGTAGGTTTCCGATGCGTAATTAGGCGCCTGTAAAAACGTGGGGGCTCCTTGGGGGCTATAATACTGAATGCTGGCAATAAAATTATTGTCATCACTCTGGCTTACAACGTAAGCCAATTGCGGCCTAAAGTGTAGGTTTTTTATTATTTCCCAATCAGCCCCTACAATACCTTGATAATTGGTCTGCTGCAGATTATCGAAAGAGGGTGAATTTAACCATGCCATCGGGCTGCCATCGGCTATATAGCCATAGTCGCCATTGGCATATTTATAGGGAATAATATTGGAGATTCTGTTTGCTTGCCTGATTAACTGAGAAAACGCAGGTACCCCGGGGTAAGAACTTTGCGGCTGCAAGGTTGGTTGAAGCGTATAAGATAAGTTGGCGAACACCGATATATTGTCCGTTACTTTCGAGGTTAGGTTCAAGCGTACATTGTAACGTTTTGTATTTGTCTTGGGGGTAAGACCATTCTGATCGAAATAGCCGACTGAAAGATAATACTGCGTTTTATCATTTCCGCCACTTGCACTCAGGTTATGGCTTTGTTGAAAGCCGTTTCCGGTATAGAGCAATCCCAGCCAATTTGTATTTGGAAAGTTATAAGGGCTATTTCCCAATTTAAATGAATCAATTTCTGCATCGGTATATACCGGCTGTCCCCCTTCGTTTACCGTGGCCTCATTAAACAAGGTGGCGGCCTGCCAAGAGGGAGCCCAATCGGGCAATCTCGTTGCCTGTTGTTTGCCAAAATAATCGCTGTATCTTATTTGCGAAGTTCCCGCTTTTCCTCTTTTTGTTGTGATGATGATCACTCCGTTGGCAGCACGGGAGCCGTAGATGGCGGCAGAGGCGGCATCTTTTAAAACGGTTACGGACGCAATGTCATTGGGGTTAATATCATTCATGGAAGATACTATATTGCCATCTACAACTATCATTGGATTACTATTATTTAAAGTGCCTACGCCTCTTATATTAATAGTACCTGCATCATAACCGGGCTGCCCATTGTTTTGAACTACTGTTACACCTGCAACAGTGCCTTCTAAAGCATTTGTAATATTTGTAATTGGACGGTTCTCAATTTGCTTAGAAGATACACTCGCCACTGAACCAGTTAAATCTGCCTTCTTTTCCGTCCCGTAACCTACCACTACTATTTCACTTCCTACTGCCGCCTCAACTTCCATTACTAAAGAGATATTATTATTCTGACCTACCAATATACTTTTTTCCCGATACCCAACAATACTAAACTCCAGCACATCTCCCACATTAGCATCAATACTAAAACTACCGTCAGTACTAGTACTGGTTCCTTTCTTGGTTCCTTTTACTATCACAGATACCCCCGCTAAAGGGTTGCCTTTTTCATCTTTTACAGTCCCCCTGAAAATGTTGACAGGCGCAGGAAGTATAGCAACTGGGTTGATAAGTGGTATGTGTTTTTTTGCCTTAATCACAATGATCTTATCTAAAATAGAATAAGTTAAAGGCTGGTTTTTAAAACATTCAACCAGCACGGCTTCTACTGAGGCATCATGCATATTGATACTTACGTTTGCCGTTTCCCTAATAAGCTTGTCTTTGTAAAGAAAATTGTACCCGCTTTGCCGCTCTATTTCCCTAAAAACTTTTTTCAGTGAAACGTTGTTTTGCGATAAGGTGATCGTTTGCGAATACCCTGTTGCACTTACCTGCAAACATGCAGCAAACAGCAAAATGATGATGAATTTCATGATCAACAAGGTTTTAATGAGATACCTTTTTTTTTCAAAAAGTAATTTCCCTGTAAATTTTAAAAACATAACTTTGTATGGTTTAGGTTAAAAAAAAATAGCATTTCTACAGCTTTTTTATTGATGCTTTTAGGGCAGAGATAAGCCTGAACTTACCGCCGGTTGTGTTAGCGCACTTCCGGCTTTTTTCCGCTTCATCTTTAATTTTGGTTTTATCATTTTTTACTTCCGACAATAATACTTCCCCCTTCAGTAGACACTTTTACATCATTCAATTCAAGCGCTTCTATAAATTCAGATAGTGGCACGTTTCTTGAAATCTTTCCGGAAAAACCATCCTCTGTTACTTTTCCCGCAAAATTTACCTGTACGTTATACCACCTTGCTACTTCCCGCATCAGCGTATATATATCCGTGTTATCAAATACGAAAAATCCATTTTTCCAGGCTACCACCTGCTCTAAATCAACATTATTTTTTATTTCAATTCCTTTTGATGTAATCCATGCCTGCTGCCCCGGAGCAAGCATTTTTACTCCATCCGCATTTTTAATTCTTACTGATCCTTCCAATAAGGTTGTTTTCATTTCCGGTTCATCCATGTAGGTATTCACATTAAAATGAGTCCCCAGAACTTCTATTTCTTCATTGGCTCCTGCCTTATTTTTGAATTCTACTTTGAAAGGTTTTGTAGCATCATGTGCTACTTCAAAATAAGCTTCTCCTGTAATCTCAACTTTTCTTTCTTTGCCGGTAAATGAAGCAGGAAAGCGTATAGACGATGCCGCATTCAACCAAACTTTGGAACCATCTGTAAGTGTCAACTGATATTGATTGCCATTGGCTGTAGTGATGGTATTATAAACAGGTTTCGTAATCATAGCCAGGTCTGTTTTGCGGTAAGTAATTTGCCCGTTTAATTTTTGCACATCCGTATTTCCCTGTTGTGCCAAAGTTCCGTTGGCTGAACTGTCAAGCATAATCGTTGTTCCGTTATCGAGGGTAAGTGTTGCATTATTTTGTCCGGGAGGAATATCCTTAATTTTTAAAACATTCTTCTGTGATACAATAAGATGATTTTCCTTTTTTTGTTGGAACAGAAAATACGTTGTTGAAGAAAGCAGAAGAACAGAGAACGAGGCTGCTGCCAGCAACCATGTGCGTTTGCGAGCCTGCATAATATTTATTGACCTTTTCTTTTCGTCGTTGAAAATTGTTTTTTTTATTTTATTAAAGGTTTTATTCAATAAATCTTCGATCTCGTAACTATTGGAAGTCTCTTCATTTACTGAATTTCCCATAGACTCGCGGATCAATCTTCTTAAAAGTTCATTATTCTTTTCAACGACAAAATGCTTCAACAATTCCTCTACTTCTTCAGGCGAACATTCATTATTCAGATAACGCGCAAATAAATTTTCAATAGATTTTCCTTTCTCCAAAGTGGTTCTTTAAGAGCTAATACGTTTGAAAGAAGGTTTTCCTCTGCTCTAAAGAAAAATATTTTTTAGAAGGAAGTGGCGAGTAGCTGTGATGCGGTTTAGCGCCCTAATTTTTACAGAGAAAGACATTAAGTTATTATCTTCATGCCGAAATAATAGTGCATGAAACTTGAAGGATATCATTTAAAAGCGGATGAAGCATTAAGTGTATTTGAGTTTATCAATGTTGGATCCAAAGGAGCCATAACTAACAGAAATACCAGGACCAAACAATCTTGCTTTTGGTGATAAACATTCAACGACAGAAGAAATTGATGACCTTGCTGAAAAGTAATTTTAGGAAGGGTCACATAGATTAGTATTAGCAACTGTAGTAAGTGCGCTTCATGCATTTTTAGATAAAAATTCTAAAGCTTTGGTATATGCAAAAGGAAGTACACCGGCAAGAACAAGACTTTACAGAATGGGAATAGCACGCTTTTATGAAGCAATTCAACAAGACTTTATTCTTTTCGGATGAATTGGCAAAGAATTTTATGAATTTGAAATTGGAATGGAGTATGTAGGCTTTTTAGTTCAAAGAAAATTTGAGTAAATTGATTATGTTATGATAATAGCTAAAGAAATAAGCAAAAATAAAAAGCCGATATTGCCATTGACAAATCACTCAATAAATATTGGGACAAAACACTTTTTCCTAAAAAATTAGGATTAGCTAATGAACAATTAAATGGGAGCTAATGTACCCTCAAAAAAAACAGGAAACCGTGATATTTGTTTGTTTACTCAAGTCAGTATTCTCCAGCTCTTTTATCAGGTCGTAGCCTCTTTGCATCCTTAGCCAAAAATCAGCATTACCAACAAAAGCTTTCTCAATCCTTAGTGCAATATTAGAAGTAATTGCTCCTTTAGTATTAGCTATTTTGGATAAAGTAATCCGGTACATTCCCAATAGATAGGCAACGGTTCCAATGCTTAAATCGTTAACCTCAATAAATCCTCTTTTAAGATTATACAGGGATGTAGTAGGTTTCATTCGATCTTTCTATATATAAATTTAATGAGTATCTAAATAATCTAAATCAAAGGCATTACCATCTTGAAA
>Ga0307373_10005501_pt1 | contig 20685 bp, 20 predicted proteins | sample OX2MG_FD_202534 | JGI IMG/M metagenome (GOLD analysis project Ga0307373, IMG submission 202534) | Soil microbial communities from Risofladan, Vaasa, Finland - OX-2 | ecosystem: Environmental > Terrestrial > Soil > Coastal area > Acid sulfate soil | place: Finland: Risofladan, Vaasa | collected...
GACCCGGAACAGCGTCGCATCGGGCTCAGCTTCCGCTCCGCGCAAAAGCACGAGGAGCGCAAGACCATCGAGGCGTACCGCTCGTCGGGATCCTCACCTCGGGCCACAATCGCCGACGCGATCCTTGCGAAGCGCGGTTCGATCTAAGGGGTTGACGGAGATCGCCCGCGCTCGGGAACGGAACCGAACATGTCCGAAACGACGATAACCAAAGCGGACCTGGTAGAGGAAGTCAGCCAGACGACCGGAATGACGCGCAACGATTCCGAAGAGGCCGTCGAAACGATCTTTGAAAGCATCATCGGCGCGCTGCAAAAAGGCGAGAAGATCGAGATTCGAGGCTTCGGAAGTTTTCGCACCCGCCAACGCCGGGCGCGCGTGGGCCGCAACCCTAAAACCGGCGCACGCGTCGAAGTCCCGCCCAAGCGCGTTCCCTTTTTCAAACCGAGCCGGGAGTTGAGGGAGTACGTCAACGGCGGAGGTTCGGGCGCCGAGCAGCCACCCGCACCGCCGCCAGCCACACCGCCGGCGCCAGTCGCCGGCTGAGTCCGGTCGTACCCAGCCAATTCCCCGCGGACACCCGGAAGCGATGGATTATCTCTGGACGCCATGGCGGTACCGCTATATTTCCGAGGCGGCGCACGAGTCTGTGTGCGTCTTCTGCCGCGTCCTGGCCCTGGGCGACGATGCAAGCGCATTGATCGTTCTTCGCGGCCGCAAGAATTTCGTGATCCTGAACCGCTTTCCCTATGGCAGCGGCCATTGCATGGTCGTTCCCTTCGCTCACGTTCCCGGCCTGGCCGGCTGCGATCCCGAAACGCTGACCGAAATGATGGAGCTGACGCGGCGCGTGCAGTCGGCGCTCGAAGGCCTATACCATCCCCAGGGCTATAACATCGGGATGAATCTGGGCCGGGCGGCCGGCGCGGGCGTGGCCGATCACATCCATCTCCACATATTGCCTCGGTGGTTTGGCGATACGAACTTCATGACCACGCTGGCGGAAACGCGCTTGGCGCCGGAAGCGCTGGAAGTCACCTATACGAAGCTTCACGGCGCGCTAGCCACCAGTCCGTAGCCGGCGGCGGGAAAGGAATCTCGTTGGATCTCGCATTGACGGAAGAGCAGGAGATGCTCCAGCAGTCGGTGCGGGAATTTGCCGAGTCGGAGGTAAAACCCCTGGCTCGCGAGATCGACGAGACCGGGCGTTTTCCCAAAGAAACATTCCGCAAGGCCGCCGAACTGGGCCTGACCGGGGTCGCCCTGCCGGAGGAGGCGGGCGGAGCGGGATTCGATCACGTTGCCTACACAATCGTCATCGAGGAAATATCGCGCGTCTGCGCTTCGACCGGCGCCATTCTTTCGGTGCAAAACTCGCTTTTTTGCGATCCTCTGTTCCGCTTCGGCACCCCTGAGCAAAAGAAGAAATTCCTGATCCCCTTCGCCCGCGGCGAGAAGATCGGCTGCTACGCCCTGACCGAACCCCAGGCCGGATCGAACGCCGCGGCCCTGGCCACGCGCGCCGTACGCCAGGGAGATACGTATATCGTGAGCGGAACGAAAGAGTGGATCACCAATGGCGCCGTGGCCGACGCGGCCCTGGTGTACGCGAGCACGGACCCGGCGAAAGGGGAAAAGGGCATCACCGCGCTCATCGTCGAACGAGGGACGCCGGGCTTCCAAGCCGGCAAGGAAGAAAAGAAACTCGGCGTGAACGGGTCGGCGTGCTGCGAGCTGTCCTTCACCGACTGTCCGGTGCCCGTCGCCAATCGCCTGGGCGGCGAGGGCGAAGGCTACCGGATCGCTCTTTCGACGCTCGATGGCGGAAGAATCGGGATCGCCGCGCAGGCGGTCGGCATCGCCCAGGGCGCCTACGAAGCCGCATTCTCCTACGCCAAAACGCGGCAGGCTTTCGGCCATCCCATCGCGGATTTCCAGGCCATTCAGTTCATGATCGCCGATATGGCGACCGAAATCGAAGCCGCCCGCCTGCTGGCGCGGCGCGCGGCCTGGAAGCAGGATTCCGGCGCCCGTTTCAGCATGGAGGCGTCGATCGCCAAGCTGTTCGCCAGCGAGATGGCCACGCGCGCGACGCACAAGGCCATTCAGATTCACGGCGGCAACGGCTACAGCCGCGAGTACCCGGTCGAGCGCGCCTACCGCGACGCCCGCATCACGGAAATCTACGAAGGCACCAGCGAAATTCAGCGCTCCATCATCGCTTCGTGGGTCTTGAAGTCGTACTAACCGGGCCTTCCCGCCCGATTGGCGAGGACCAACAACGACCAGCAACAATTAGGGATTTCGCGATGCGGCGAGCAGATCCCGGTAGCTGGGCAGGCCGTCGATTCCGGCGGCGCTCGCCACCGCCCGCAGAACCGCCTGGGCCATCACCTCGGCCGCCAGCGCCCCGATCATCCCATGGTTCACCGGTTCCTTCAGCGTCGCCGTGGCCAGCGCGAAAATCGTGTCGCCGTCCCAGGGCGTGTGAACGGGATTGATCGTCCGGGCCAGGCCGTCGTGAGCCATCTGGGCGACTTTGGTCATCTCCGTTTTCGTCAACGTGGCGTTGGTGGCCACGACGCCGATGGTGGTATTCGTATCGGCCTGGCTGAAAAGTTCGACGTTGTATCCGGCGCGGATTCTGGCCATGGAATCGATGAATTCCTTGCCGCTCGGCGCGCGCGCGCCGGCCACGATCTCTCCGCTCGCGGGGTTGTAGACGTCTCCCACCGCGTTCACGGCGACGATTGCGGCAACCACCACGCCGGTCTTTCCGACGCGGATGCTGGCCGTACCCAATCCGGATTTCATCGCATGCTGCATTCCAAACAGCTTGCCCACCGTGGCCCCGGCCCCGGCGCCCACGTTGCCTTCGATCACTGGCCCGGCGCCGGCCACCTGGCAGGCGGCGTAGCCGGACTCCGCGGTCGGCCGGATTTTCGGGTCGCCAATCTCCAGATCGAAGAGAATCGCGGCCGGAACGATCGGAACGACGCCGGCCTTGCCGACCTTGAAGCCGACCCCCTTCTCGTCAAGGTAGCGCATCACGCCGCTGGCGGCGTCCAGACCAAACGCGCTGCCGCCGGAAAGAACGATCGCGTAGGCGCGCTGCACGGTGTTGATGGGTCGCAGCAAGTCCGTCTCGCGAGTGCCTGGCGCGCCGCCCCGCACATCGACGCCGGTAAATCCGCCTTTTTCACAGAGGATCACGGTGCATCCGGTGGGGCGGCGATGATCGGTGAAGTGGCCGACCTTGATTCCTTCGACATCGGTCAAGCCGCCTGACATCGAAACCGTCAGCGCGCCGGGATAAGGGGGATGGGTTCCTTGGGCCATTCCGAATGCTGGCTCAAACGAAGCTGCGGAGGCAAGCCCGACGAACAGATCGCGATTGAACTCACGACGGTTGATCATTTCGTTCCTTTCCGTCACGGACGGCCGCCGCCACGGCAAGCGCGGCCAGGGAAATAGCCGACAGGGAATATCGTCATCCTTCCGCCCTCTTTTCTAGACTACTCGAAATCAGGGGCCCATATCCGGAACCGAAGCTCCGGAACCAAAGCTCAGGGGCCGAAGCTCAGGACCGGGGGAGCAGCGAAAGCCGTGGTTGCCGCCACCACGCCGGCGCTCGCGCCCCGGCCGCCTACCAGAGCAGACGCAGTGCCAAGGTGATGCGCCGGGTCGCTCCTGCGGAATTGTATAGACCGAAGGTGGGATTGCCCAGGGTGAGTTGGCTCGGGCCGTTGATGGTGAGATAGGGCGTGTTGAAGATGTTATACATCTCGGCGCGAAACTCCAGGTCCCAGGGCCCGGAATTGAGCGCGCCGGCCTCCTTGAGCTGAAACAGCTTGCTGAAGGCCCAATTGGAGTTGAACAGGCTGTTGAGCCGGAAGATATTCCGGCCGCAGGTGCCGTTGTTGCCGAGCAGCGGCTCGGAAAATCTGGCCTGGGAAGCAACCGAAGCCGGATGGCCCAACTGGAAACCCGGGCCGGAACCGCAATTGGCCCGCGTGTTGTCGGCGCCGCTCGGCAGGAAATTCCCGTCCATATTGACGTCAACGATCGGAGTCGTCTGGCCCGGCAGGCCCGCGATCGAGCCCGCGTAGATATTGCCTGGAATGCCCGATTGCCATGTATTGACGGTCGAAAATTGCCAGTCCTTCAGAAGCAGGTTCGAGAGCCAGCCGGAACGATTCCGGAAAAAGGGCAATTTCCACACGGTCGTCAGGACGAACCGCTGGGGAACGTCGAAATTGGAGACGGCGTATTCCTTTTTCAAATTGGAGGCATTCTGCGGAAAACCGGGATCCAGATATTCCTGAATCGGATTCGAGGAGGAAGAGTTATCGAGCGATTTCGACCAGGTGTAGGAGGCCTGAAACATCAGCCCGAAAGAGATGGCCTTTTGCAGGTTGAGCTGCAAGGCATTGAAGTTGGAATAGGCCGCATCGGTGATTTCGTTGACCTGGTTGAAACGCGGATCCACGCGGTTGTTCCCGGCGCCGTTTTCGGCCGATTGCGCCGCTTCGAATTGAGCGATGCGGGCCTGCTCATCGGCCAGGCTGGTCGCCGGAGCCGGCCGGCTGGCCGGCGCGATGGGATTGATCGGAGTCATCAGTTCGAGATGAGTGCCTTTTGAGCCCACGTAGCCGACGCTGGCCAGCATCGACGCGGGAAGGCGATAGTCCAGAACCAGATCCCACTCCTGCATGTACGGGTTGCGCATGCGCGGATTGACCGTGGAGATGGCCCCGAAATTCCCGAGCGATCCGAACGAGCCGATTTGCGATTGGGCGGAGGACTGGATGGCCGCCGTACCGGCCAAAAGGCTGTCGAAGCTGTTCTGCCCGCTGATCGCGGTGGAACCGGTCAGCGCAAAGGTATAGTTCAACGGCGGATTCGTTCGCGCTTCCGCGAGCGACGTGAATTTGAACGAATCGTAGTAGACCCCGTACCCGCCGCGGACAACCAGGGGACCGGCATGCGGATTCCAGGCGAAGCCCAGACGCGGACCGAAATTGAAAGGGTTGGCGCCCACCCCCGGATTGCCGATTTTGAATGCGCCGAGCGCGCCCGAACCCGCTTGCCCGATCGTTCCCGAGAGCGCCGGATCGAGGATCGAAAGCAGGCCATGCGCTTCCCGGAGGGAAGCCTGATATTGCCAGCGCAGGCCGAGATCGACCGTCAGGGTGGGACAAACGCGGTAATCATCCTGGACGAAAGTGCTGTAGAGCCCCGTACGGAAACCGAGTTCGGTCGGGCCGAAGGCCTGCGTCCAGACCGATGGCTGCCCGTTGAGGAAAGAGTCGAACGCGCCCGCGCCTGGCTGCGAGGCGAATACGAACACGCCGCGGTCGTTCGTCTGGTTCACCGAATTATCCTGGATGTAGCGCGCATCGAAGCCGAACTTGAGCTGGTGCCGGCCGGCGACGTGGCTGAGAACGTCGTTGAGCTGGTAAACGTTGAACGTGCGGCCCTGCGTGAAAAATTGCAAAGCGCCGAAGCTCACCACGCCCGCGATGATGAACCGAGGCGATTGCAGGTTGTTTTGCGGCGGGAGCAGGCCGAGCGAACGCGCGTAGCCCAGGCGGAGTTGATTGACCGTGACCGGGCTCACGACCCAGGTATCGGAGATATTGGCGTTGCGGGCCTCGTAGTGCAGGTTCGCATCGAACCCGGCCAGGGTGTTGAACTGCGGGAACGGCAGGACAAAAGTCCCCGTGCTCTGAAAATAGCGGATCGAGAGCGTGTTGCTGCGGGAGAAACGATGGTCCCCGCGCAGGATGAACTGGTAGGAGTTGGCAGGGGCGGAAAACTGCTGGCTGACCGTGCCGACCATCCCGTTCGTATTGGGGACGATCGTTTTCGTTCCGGGGATAAATTGCTGCATGAGGCTGATAATGGCGGGGTCGGTCGCCTGGGAGCGGGCCAGGGCGGTCGGCACTTCGGCCAGGTCGGTAAACCCGCCGCCGCGCGTCTTCAACTGTTCCCACCCGCCGAACAGGAATGTCCGATTCCTGACGAGCGGCCCTCCCATGGCGAAGCCGTAATTGTTCTGATTGATGCGCGTCGCGTGGCCGGTCTGGTCGAAATAATCGCGGGCGTTGAAATCGTTGTTCTGAAGGAAATCGTAGGCGTCCCCGTGCCAATCGTTCGTACCGCTCCTCGTGACCATTTCCACCTGAGCGCTCGACTCGACCCCATATTCGGCCGGGACGTTCGAGGTGAGCACTTTGAATTCCTGGAGCATGTCGGGAGCGGGCTCGGTGCCCAGGGCGAATCCGCCAAACTCCCAATCGTTGGCATCGGTGAAATCCAGCTCGACGTTGGTCGATTCCGGCCGCCCGCCGTTCGCGCTGATCGGACCGGTTTGCGCGCCGCTGACCTTCACCAGGCCGCCGCTAGGGCTGTACATCGGCTGCACGCCCGGCTCAAGCGCCACCAATTGAAAGACCGTGCGCCCGATGGGCAGATTGTTGATTTCGAGCGCGTCACGCGTGGTGCTCAACTGGGGATTCGAGGTATTGAGCTCGGCCAGCGTCCCCGCCTGCACGGTGACCGTTGTTCTCTGGCCTTGCAGCGTCAGCTTCAGGTTTTGGGTAACCGTCTGGCTCGATGTCACGCTGAATCGCGCCTCGGCCCGCGCAAGGTGGGGGACCTCGGCCGAAACCTCATACCGGCCCGGCGGCAGCGCGGGGAACAGGTAAATGCCATCGCTTCCCGTACGCAGCGTCCGCAAGGCGTTGGTATCCAGATTTTGGAGTGTGACTGCGGCGCCGGCAACAACAACCCCGTTGGGATCATAGATGGTCCCCTGGGCGCTGCCCGTGGTGTACTGCGCCCGAACCCGGCTGCCGGAGAGAACCGGGAGCAGCGTGAGCAGGACCGCGGCGATCCACTTTCCTCTAACGAGCGACATGCGCGACCTTAGAATCCCCGGATTCCCCGCAATGTTGTTCCCTTGCCTACGCCGATCCGGCATGATGGTACCGGACAACCGTCGCCGGCCCGGACGAACAGGGACGTGCGCCGGTGCGCATTTCACTCCGTATGGAAAACCGCGGGCGTCCATGCGTGAGTCGGGGCAGGCGGCTGAAATTATAAGTTGTCTCTCAACAGACCGGCAACCGCCTGGAGCGACTCAGCTTAGAAGCGGCTGGCCGGGTCATTCCATGACGCCTACACTTCCGCATGCAATGGATGGCGGATTTTCATGAATATCTACGTCGCGGCCTTGATTGGTTACTCGATTCTGCTCGTCGCCGCCGGCCTGTTTTTCTCGCGCCGCGTCAAGAGCGCGCCCGACTTCCTGGTGGCCGGGCGTCGCTTCGGGCCGGGACTCATATTCGCCACGTTTCTGGCGGCGAACATCGGCGCCGGTTCGACGGTTGGGGCGAGCGGCCTCGGTTACCGCTTTGGCCTGGCCGCATGGTGGTGGGTGGGATCGGCCGGAATCGGGTGCTTCATTCTGGCGATCTTTGTCGGTCCGAGGATATGGACCATCGCGAAAAAGGCGGGGCTCAGCACGCTCGGCGACTTCCTGGAATTTCGCTATAGCAAAGCAGTCAAAGCTGTTATCGCCGTTCTACTCTGGGCCGGCACGCTCGCCATTCTAGCCGGCCAGCTCATCGCCATTTCCTGGATTCTGGAGGTTGTGGCAGGCATTCCCAAATGGGAAGGCTGCCTGCTGGGAGGCCTCGTAGCCACGATCTACTGCGCGGCCGGGGGACTGTTCGCTTCCGCGCTGGTGAACCGCATCGAGCTGACGGTGACCATGTCGGGCCTGCTCGTCTCCCTGCCATTCGCGCTGCGTTCGGCCGGTGGCTGGAAAGGCCTGGTCGCCGGCGTGACCGCCCATGTGGGCCCCGCGCATGCCGCCACAATGTTCCAGATGACGGGAGGGGGAATCAGGCAGATCGTCGCCTACGTCTCGATCCTCGTACCCTCCTTCATCGTTTCTCCCGGCCTGGTGCAGAAACTGTATGGGGCGCGAGATGAGAAAACCGTCCGGATGGGCGTCGGGTTGAATTCGCTCGGACAGCTGGCGTTCGCCTTTGTGCCCGCGATCTTCGGCTTGTGCGCCCTGTCGCGGTTTCCCCACCTGACCAACCCGGAACTGGCCCTGCCGACGGTCATGATGAAGATGCTGCCCACATGGCTGGGGATTTGGGCGTTGCCGTCGATTTTTTCCGCCGAGCTGAGCGCGACCGACGCCATCCTGTTCATGCTATCGACGTCGCTGGCCGTCGACCTGTATCAGACGTTTCTCAATCCCAACGTGGATAAAACCAAATTACTCCGGGTCAGCCGGGCGACAACCGCGCTGGCCGGCAGTGCCGGGGTTTTGCTCGCGATCGTGCTGCCTTCGGTCATTTCGGCGATCACGATCTTCTACACCCTGCTGGCCGTTTCCCTGCTCGTCCCCGTCGTGCTGGGGCTATACTCGCGGAGGTTGACGACGAGAACGGCCCTTTGGTGCATCTTCGGGGCCGTCGGCGCAACCGTGTTCGCCACATTCGCGACGGACGGAAAGGGCTGGTGGCTGGTTTCACCGGCTCTGGCCGGAATCCTCGTCGCGCTGGCCATCGCCCTGGTTCGCGGCTGGCTCGCAAGCAATGCCAAAGCCGCTGCGGTGGCGAGCGCCGGGACCGTTTAATCCATGAGGGCCCTCCGCCGGCGCATGCCGAAAGGCTGACGGGGGAAAGGGCGTTCGCCCGCGTTATATATGGGAAGACAATGCTGACGCTCGATCAAGCCGCAGAATTCGATCCCGCGCGCGACGGGGAATTTTTCGAGGCGCTGCCGCCACGGGCGGGCGTGTATCGCATCGAATTCCGCGCGGAAGACGCCCGTCCCTATCTGCGATCCACCTCCGACATCCGGCGCTCCTGCCGACGCCTGCTCGCTTTGCCCAAGACGCCGGGCGATGCGGCGGTAGGCGAATCGCGTCCGGGGTCGCATCCACGCCTGAATCTTCGGGATGTCGCCGGAGGGGTTCGCTACCGGCTGACCGCATCCGCGTTTGAACAGTCCCTGACGCTCTACCAGCAGGCGCGGGGGCTTTTTCCGCAGAGCTATCGCGAACGGCTTCGCCTCGCGCCGCCGGCGCTGCTGAAAATCAATCTTTCGAAAGAGTATCCGCGTTGCTACGTCACACAGCGCGTGGCCGGCGACGGCGCCTTCTATTTCGGACCGTTTCCCGGCCGGCACGCGGCGGAGGAATTCGCCCAGGAATTTCTGGGGATCTTCAAGCTTCGCCGGTGCCATATTCCGATCCGCCGCGATCCGGAATTTCCCGGGTGCATCTATTCGGAAATGAAGATGTGCCTGGCGCCCTGTTACGCCGGCTGCACGAAGCCGGAATACGACGCCGAAGTCGCGCGGGTCACCGGCTTCCTGGCCTCGCGTGGCGGCAGTTTGATCTCCGAGGTCGAAGCCGAACGCGACCGCGCCGCCGCCACCGAAGATTTCGAGAGCGCGGCCGCGATCCACAAGAAACGGGAAAAAATCAGCGCATTGCTCAGGAGGCTTCCCGAACTGCCTCGCCAGGTCGGCCTCCTCGACGCCATCGTTCTGCAGCCGGCCGTCGCCGCGGGATCGGTCCTGGCGTTTCGCGTGCAGGGAGCGGCGATTGACGATCCTTTTCTGCTGGACTTCCGGGAACTGTCGAGCATGCCGCGGTCGGTGGAAATGATTTTGCGCGACTATCTGGAAAACCAGGCACCGGCGGCCCGCCCGGACGAGCGCCCGGCCGATTCGTTATCTCTGCTGGCTCGCTGGTTCTATGCAAAGCCCCGATCGGGCGAGATTCTCTTTCGAGAAACCACCCCGGGGAAGGGGTGGCCTTACCGTCAAATCCTGCGGGCCTGCGCCCGGCTGCTCACCCGCCAGGAGTCGTTTCCAGCGGGCTCCTCCGGGGCGCGCGTGGCAGGCGATGCCACGTGAACAGCAGCAAACCGCCAATTTTTTCGCGGCGGTTAAACCAGATGCCGGCAAGCCCGTCCATTCACGCTACTCGGCCGAAGAGGCGCACGGGCGAAGAGCCGGTTGCCATGCGATCAGCCAGTCGCGCAAGCCCCGATCCACCTCGTCGAGCTTGCCCGTGAAAAAGTGATCGACGCCGGGGACAATAATGAGCCGCTTCGGTTCGGCAAGCCCGGCGACGAATTCCTTGAGCTGATCCACATTGCTGAGCCGATCTTCGGAACCAATCAGAAACAGCCTGGGCTTCGAGCAGCCGCGCAGAAATCCGGCCTGGGCCCGCTGGATCGGCAGCCCCAACCCAACCAGTCCCCGCACCCGTTCGTCCCCGCCTCCGACATTCAGCCCCACCAGCGCGCCGAAGCTGAAGCCTGCCAGTAGAATCGGCTTCCCCGGAAACTCCGCGGCCAGCCAATCGAGCGCCGCGCGGACGTCGTCCTGTTCGCCGCGCCCCTCGTCGTGAACGCCTTCACTCAAACCGGTTCCACGGAAGTTAAACCGCAGGACCGGCAGACCCAGTTCGTGCAGCGTTCGGGCCACGCGGAAAACGACTTTGTTGTGCATGGTCCCGCCAAAGAGCGGATGCGGATGACAGACCAGAGCCACCATCGGCGGATCGGGCCGGGCGGGGGTCCACAACAAAGCCTCCAGACGGCCGGCGGGGCCGGAAAGAAAAAAGCGGCGATGATAGGTGCTGGCCATCGACGATCTCCAGGTCGCGCAGCCTTTCGCGAGAAACGCTGGCGCACAGGTTGGATTTGGCCCGCGTGGGCACCCCGTACGTGCACGGTGTTCCGTGGCAAACCCGGCTATTCGGTTGCCAGTTCCCTGCGGCGTCCCTGATGGTATTCAAACAAAGTGGCGTTGGCCGCCGAAATTGTTTCGAGCGCGCCGGCGATTCTTCCGAGATCTCTGGCCGGAATGACGGCGTAGAGGTCGTCTTCCCGCATGTCCGTGTAGACGCGGTTGCCAATACAACCCGTACTGACAATGAAGCCGCCGACCAGCGCCGCGGGAATGGCCATGCAGGTTGGCCGCCCGAGAAGCGGCGCGCCTGTGCCGACCCCGGCACGCTGCGCCGCCTCTTGAATCAGCATGATCCGTCCCGGAGGGCCCATCAGCAGGACAACGTCCGGGTCGACCGGGGTATCGCTCAGCGGCGCGTAGACCACGACCGAAGGCGTCCGCGGCAAGCGCGGAATCATCGGCACTTCATCCATCTTCAGGTAGCCGATCCCGGCCATGAGGGAAAGCGTCTGATCCAGCTCCGGGGCGCGATCTTCGGGAAGCTGGATGTTATGCGTGTAGCTGCCGATCGGGCAGTTGTAATGATCGGCGGGAACGGTGCAGAACACGCGTCCCGCGGCGGCCAGCCGCCAGTAACTGCAGCCGGAGGGCTGGGTTCCGGCAAATTGCTCCACGCCCGCCGGCACGAATTCGCGGAAGGCGACTGCGACCGGCCGCCGGTCCGGACCCAGCACGTCACTGAAAATCCGGTCGATTTCACGATAGTTCAACACAGCCGACCTCCCCGGATGCGAAGCTTTACGGCACGCTTATCGTAACGGGCAAATGGCCAAAAGAACAAAGCCTACCGGCAGCGGACAGGGAGGAGAGTCAAGAACGCCCAAGGCGTGGAAATGGCGCAGGCCGCGCGCCACTACCCGCGGCGAATCGCCTCCGGTAATGAAATGGTGGCGCTAGGGCGTGTTGTTGTTGTTGACGTACACCTTGGCGCTGAGGGGGTTGGTGAGAACGCTGGACGCCCCGCTCTGGACGTACTGTTGGCCTCCAAAAAGCAGGAAGCGGGGAACATTGTTCGACGTGAGCAAAGGGCTGACGATTGCCGTCGCGTTATAGACATTCGCGCCCGGCGCGTTCACCGCGGTGACGCTGTTCCACGTGGCGAGGGTGCTGTCGGGGTTCACCGTCGTCCGCTCGAACTCGGTTGAGCCTGTGGCGCCGCCGTTATAGGTTCCTTCCGCATCGATGATCTGGCCGAACTCGAGCCAGGTGATCTGTTTGGAGCGGTTCTTGATGGTTGACGAGGTCAAGTTCCAGGTTCCCACACTTCCAAAGGCCGCCGGCGCGTAGCGAACATCGGTGATGCCGCCCAGATCCGCCACGTTGGGAGACATCTCATTCTGACTATCTCCGTTGAGGACGTAGAGATTGCCGGCAAAGCCGAAAACGGTTGGGAAAGCAACCGTAACAGGATAAGGATTGGCCGAGATCGTCCATGCGCCGATCGTGCCATCGGCGTTAACCGGGGCCGAATAAATAGCGGAGGAGGGAATCCCGCTGGTTTGCAGGCCGCCGACAACATAAATTTGACCATTAAAGAGAGTGGCGCCGGGTCCGACCAGTGGAACAGGCAGCGAATTGGGCAGTTGCGTCCATGTCCCAACCGCGCCGCTTGTCGGGTCGACAGAGGCCATGAAAACGGTGCTGGTTCCTCCGGGTGTATCTGTGGCCGTTTGCTGGCCACCAATTACGTAAATGAATCGAGAGCCAACGGCAACTAACGAATTGCCTGGATCGGCCTCGACCATCCCCGCAAATGCGCGCGCAGAAGGCAGTGGATTCGTGTTGATCGCGCCCCAGACAGGCCCCAGAGTACCGTCGCTGTTAATCGCGTTCGACAAAACGGTTGCATTGTTTTTCGTGCCGTCGTAACCGCCGGCCACCACCACGAAGGCGCTGCTCGAAGTGCTCCCCGGCACGGCCACAGCCCGCATGCCGGACATTGCCGTGGGTAACGCAGTGGTCGTCGTCCAGGTAATGTTATTCACGCTGAAATTGAATGTTGGTACCAGGGAAAGACTCTCCGCGTTGCTCGTTCCACCCGACGTCTCCACGCTGACGGAAACCGTGCCTGGCACTGTGAACTGAGTTGTTCCGTTGCCCGTGGGAACCACGGCGATGATGCCCGTGCTCGACCATCCGCCGGCGCTGGGCGTCACGGTGGCCGTGATGCTGCCCTGTGTAAAAATCACCTGTCCAGGCGCGTTCTGAAAACCGGTGCCATTGATTTCAATGGGCAAGCTAGCGGGGCTGGATGGCGAAGTCGAACTGTTGAGATTTTCAATGACCGGCACCGGCGGCTTGCCGGTGCCGCTGTCGCTGCCTCCCCCGCACCCGACGAGAAACCCCGTCAAGCCAAAAATGAGAAAAAGGTAAAATGCCGCGGAACAGCCCTTCTTCTTGCTCATTCATGCCTCCCCGCCATCTTGGCGAGCGGACCAGATCAACCGGGCAGGCCGGCTACTGACCATGGAGATATTAGCACCTGGATAAATACACCGCCTCGGGATTTCCGCTTTGCATTGTCGTTCTCGTCAGCCCATGTGGGGAAACCAACTTCTGCCGATGGCGGGGCATTTCTGGGGGATCGCTCAGCCAAGCCGTTGGCCGCTCCCTCGGGTCGGTTGACGGGGATAGCGCCAGACCCCTAAAATTTCATTTTGCGCACATGATTTCTACAACTTCCGGATAGGAAAGCGGGCCCGGCGGGACGACCGCTGGGCTGTGGTATTTTAGGGGGGTATGGTTCAAGCGTGACAGCCGGTTTTGCGGTATTCTGCGAGGGCGCTGGCTTCGCATGGGGCGCCGAGCCGGGCGCGAGCCAAACAAAGGAGTGGGGATGGTAGACGGAGCGATTCCGGAGGCTTTGACGTTCGACGACGTGTTGCTCGTGCCGGGGCGATCGTCTGTCCTGCCGAGCGATGTTGACACGCGTACCTGCCTGACGCGGAAAATCGTCCTGAACATCCCTCTGGTGGCGGCGGCGATGGATACGGTGTCGGAATCGCGCCTGGCGATCGCGATCGCGCGCCAGGGCGGGCTGGGGTTCGTACACCGGAACCTTTCGGTGGACCGCCAAGCCGAGGAAGTGGACAAGGTCAAGCGCTCCGAAAGCGGGATGATCGTCGATCCGGTCACGATCGAGCCGGAAGCGCCGCTCCGGCGCGCGCTCGAAATCATGCGCAAATACAAGATTTCGGGACTGCCGGTCACGCGCGGGCAGCGTCTGGTGGGCATCCTGACCAATCGCGACCTGCGGTTCGAGCAGGACATGGACCAGCCGGTCGGCGCGGTCATGACGCGCGAAAATCTCGTGACCGTATCGGTGGGAACGACGCTCGAAGAAGCCGAGAGAATCCTGCAAACGCACCGGATCGAGAAACTGCTCGTGGTCGACGACGAGTACAACCTAAAAGGGTTGATCACGGTCAAGGATATCCAGAAAAAAATCGAATTCCCGAACGCCGCCAAGGACGAGCATGGCCGGTTGCGCGTGGGAGCCGCGATCGGAGCCACGGGCGATTTTCTCGAACGGGCGGTAGAACTGGTCAAGGCCAACGTCGACGTGCTGGTGATCGATACGGCCCACGGCCATTCCCAGCGCGTGATCGACGCGATCCGGGCCGTGAAACACCGTTTGCCGGAAGGGCAATTGATCGCGGGGAACGTGGCGACCAGCGAAGGGGCGCGTGAGCTCATCGTGTTGGGCCTCGACGGAATCAAGGTGGGCATTGGCCCGGGCTCGATTTGCACGACGCGCGTGGTCACCGGCGCCGGCGTGCCGCAGATGACAGCCATTGTGGACGTCTCCCGAGCGGCACGGGGCACCGGCGTTCCGGTGATCGCCGACGGCGGCATCAAGTTTTCCGGCGACATCACCAAGGCCCTGGCCGCCGGCGCCTCCACGGTGATGGCCGGCAGTCTGTTCGCCGGAACCGAGGAATCCCCCGGGGAAACGATTCTCTATCAGGGCCGGACCTTCAAAGCCTATCGCGGGATGGGCTCGCTCGGCGCGATGGAAGCCGGTTCGGCCGACCGCTATGGGCTGACCCCGGGTTCGAAGTTCGTTCCCGAAGGCGTCGAAGGGCGAGTGCCATACAAAGGCCCGCTCGGCGCGCTGATCGAACAGCTCATCGGTGGCCTCCGCAGCGGGATGGGCTATTGCGGCGCGAAGAACCTCCAGGAACTGGTCGAAACCGCCAGGTTCGTACGCGTAACGAGCGCCGGCTTGCGGGAAAGCCACGTCCACGACGTCACGATCACACGAGAGCCTCCCAACTACCAGCTCGAATAGGGAAACAGGCCTGCCGCGCCAGCAACTCGTTTTTGGGATGTTTCCTGCCTTGGCCACTGGACCCGGCTCACTCACCGGGAGCCCGGCCGTTTCCGTCAGCGGCCTTCTGCTCCCGAACCCGGCCAAACCCAGCGAGCCGGAACTTCTAGCCTCGGCCGTTCGCCTGCGGCTGGACTGAGCACCGGCCACAGGCCCGGCACCGGCCACAGGTCTCGCCATCGGCCGGTGAGCGTCTCGCGCCTTTTCCGGGCCGGATTCCAGAGCATCGGACCGGCCCGCTCCGGCCTCGCGTTCGATCCATCGATCCATCCGTCGAGGGCCCGACGTGTTTCGAAAGAAAAACAAAGGGCCGGTCGCGCCTTCGCGCAACCGGCCCTGAAACATCCAAACCACAAAACAGCGGCAAGAATTAGGAGGCCCTATTCTTCTTCCTTCTCCGGTTCAGCGGCCTCTTCCGCCTTCTTGCCCTTCTTGGGTTTTTCCTTGACCTTCATCTCCGAACCGACCAGTTCGAGAACAGCAACGGCGGCGTCATCGCCGTGGCGAAAGCCGGCTCGCAGGATACGGGTGTAGCCGCCGGGCCGCTCGGCGAAGCGAGGGGCGAGCTCGTCGAAGAGTTTCTTGAGCGCGCGGGGCGTTTCGAGAAAAGCGGCTGCCTGGCGACGGGTGTGCAGGCTGTCCCGCTTGCCGAGCGTGATCATGCGCTCGACCAGGGGCCTGGCCGCACGGGCTCGGGCCAACGTGGTCTGGACCCGTTCCCGCTCGATGACATTAGTCACCAGGTTGCGCAGGGTCGCCCGGCGATGCGCCGGGTTGCGTCCGAGTTTTGATCCGCCTTTGCGGTGTCGCATAATTCGGGATCCCTCCGGATCTCAGGGGGCCGGCGTTTCTTCCGGAGCCGGCACCGCGGTCTGGCTGGGCAGGGGCGGCCAGATGATGCGGCCCTGCTCGTCGAACTTCATTCCCAAGCCCAGTCCCATCTTTGTCAGGATATCCTTGATTTCGGTAAGCGATTTGCGTCCGAAATTCTTCGTCTTGAGCATTTCCGCTTCGGTCTTTTGCACGAGCTCGCGGATCGACTGGATGTTGGCGTTCTTCAGGCAATTGTAGGAGCGCACGGAAAGCTCCAGTTCCTCCACCGAACGGTCCAGATACTCGAGACGCGGGTCGTAAAACGATTCACCGGCTTCTTCGGGCAGCTCGGGCTGCTCCTCGAAGTTGATGAACATATTCATATGGTCCTTGATCAGCTTGCCGGCCAACCCGATCGAGTCCTGCGGCGTGACGGCGCCGTTCGTCCAGACTTCCAGGGTCAGCTTTTCATAGTCGGTCATCTGGCCCAGGCGAGCCTGCTCGACGGTGTAGTTGACCTTGCGCACGGGCGAGTGAACCGAGTCGATCGGGATGTAGCCGATCGGCAGGTCCTCGTCGAAATTGCGATCGGCGGGAACGTAGCCCCGGCCGTTACGCACGCGCATCTCAATCTCCAGACGGCCGCCTTCGCCGACGGTCGCGATATAGATGTTCTTGTCGAGCACGGCGATGTCGGAGTCTTCCTCGATCATGGCCGAAGTCACCACGCCGGGGGCTTCCGAGCGCAAGATCATCGTTTTCGTCTGGTCGGTGTGAAGCTTCAGCGGCACCTGCTTCAGGTTCAAAATAATATCGGTGGCGTCCTCGACAACCCCGGGAATCGGGGAGAATTCGTGCAGAACCCCCTCGATGCGGATGGCTGTGATGGCCGCGCCCTCAATGGAACTGAGCAGCACGCGGCGCAGGGTATTGCCCACCGTTGTCGCCCAGCCGCGCTCAAACGGCTGTGCAGTAAATCTCCCAAAACGATCGGTGAGCGTCTCGAGTTCGGAAACCAACCGCTTCGGCTTCTGAAATCCTTTCCACATAATTGCCATTCCTCCTCCCGCCCATTTGGCGGGAATAAAGTCGGACCCGAGCCGATTACTTCGAATACAGTTCGACGATCAACTGCTCGGTGATCGGCGGAGTTTGCACGTCTTCTCTCTTGGGCATGGCCACAACCTTGGCCTTGTGATTTTCCCGGTCGATATCGAGCCACCGAGCCATCGGCTGGCTCTGCGAGGTGTCGCGAGCCTGCAGGACCATGGCGTTCTCCCGCATGTCGTCCCGGAGGGCGATTTCCTGGCCCACCGCGACCAGGAACGACGGTACGTTGACCTTTCGCCCGTTCACCCGGACGTGCCCGTGGGACACCAGCTGCCGCGCCTGCGCCCGCGAACTCCCGACACCCATCCGGTAGACCACGTTATCGAGGCGCCGTTCCAAGGTGACGATCAGGTTTTCGCCGGTCGGCCCCTTGAGCTTCTCCGCCTTTTCAAAGTAGTTGCGGAACTGCCGCTCGAGCAGACCGTAGGCGCGCTTGACCTTCTGTTTTTCGCGCAACTGCTGGCCGTAGGCGGTCAGTTTCACGCGCCGGGACTGGCCGTGCTGGCCCGGCGCGAAGTTACGGCGCTCAATGGCGCACTTTTCCGTCAGACACCTCATGCCCTTCAGGTACAGCTTCATTCCCTCTCGACGGCAGAGGCGGCAAACCGCTTCACGATGTCTTGCCAAATGCGTGTCCTCCTCGAAAAACCTTCCGGCTATACCCGGCGCCGCTTGGGCGGCCGGCAGCCATTATGGGGAATCGGCGTCACATCCTTGACGGCATGGATGCGCAATCCGCCGGCGGACAGGGCGCGAATCGCCGGCTCGCGGCCCGACCCGGGTCCCTTGACCCGAACATCCACCGTCGTCATCCCGTAGTGTTCACGCGCCGCGGACGCCGCCGTGACGGAGGCCTGCTGCGCGGCGTAGGGAGTTCCCTTCCGCGACCCCTTGAAGCCGATCGAGCCCGCCGAAGCCCAGCAGACCGCGCGGCCGGCCGGATCGGTGATCGTGACGATCGTATTGTTGAAGGTCGCCTGGATATAGACGATGCCGTGCGGCACCACCCGCTTCTCGCGTTTCCGGCGAAATTCCTTCTTCCGGCGCGATGATTTCGCTGCCGCTGCCGGCGCCGGACCGCCCGGGGCGGACCCTTGCTGTTCCTTAGCCAAGTCGCTTCCTCCGATCTATTTCTTCATGACCGCTTTCTTTTTCGTAGCCACTGCGCCGCGCCGCGGTCCTTTGCGCGTGCGAGCGTTGGTATGGGTGCGCTGGCCGCGAACCGGCAGGTTGCGCCGGTGGCGCAGGCCGCGGTAGCTGCTGATCTCGATCAAGCGGCGGATGTTCGTTTGAATCTCCTTGCGGAGATCGCCTTCGACCCGGCCCTCGGATTCGATCACCTGCCGCAGGCGGGTGAGTTCCTCCTCGGTCAGGTCCTTGATCTTCTTGGTCGGATCGACCGCGGCCCGTTCGGAAACCGAACGAGCGCGGAGTTGTCCGATGCCATAGATGGCCGTCAGGCCCACCCACAGGCGTTTATTCGGCGGAAGATCGATGCCGGCAATACGCGCCACGCGTCCCCCTTATCCCTGGCGCTGCTTGTGCTTGGGGTTGGAGCAGATCACCCGCACAACGCCGCGCCGATGAATGACTTTGCACTTTTCGCAAATCTTCTTGACGGAAGCTCGTACTTTCATCACATTCTCCATGCGGCCCGATCCGTCTACTTGTAGCGATAGACGATCCGGCCACGGGTCAAATCATATGGCGACAACTCGACCGCCACGCGGTCGCCGGCCAAAATCCGAATGAAATTCTTGCGCATCTTGCCGGAGATGTGGGTCAGCACCTGATGCTTGTTGTCAAGTTCCACGCGGAACATGGCATTGGGCAACGGTTCGATCACCGTACCCATTACCTCAATGGCATCTTCCTTCGGGCTCTCGGGCTGCTCCCGCTTCTTCTTTTTCTCGCGGTGTATCGGTCGCCTGCTCACGATTTCGCTATCCTTACCAGCTCGCTCCGACCACGTCGCGCGGCCGAGTCAAAATCCAAGGACCGTTGGAGGTCACGGCGACAGTGTGCTCGAAGTGGGCCGCAAAACTTCCGTCCGCGGTAGCGGCGGTCCAATCGTCGTCAAGGATGCGAATCGCCGGCCGTCCCGCATTCACCATCGGTTCGATCGCCAGCGTCATCCCTTCGCGCAGGCGCGGCCCTCGGCCCGGCGCCCCGTAGTTGGGTATTTGCAAGTCTTCATGCATCCGCGTCCCGATCCCATGGCCGACGAGCTCGCGGACCACCGAATAGCCATGTTTTTCCACCCAGCTTTGCACCGCGTGAGAGATGTCACTCAGGCGATTGCCGGGCCGGGCCTGATCGATGCCATGGTCGAGCGATTCGCGCGTGACGCGCAGCAGCCGCTCGAGTTCGGGCGAGATATGGCCCACCGGGACCGTAACCGCCGCATCCCCGTAATACCCCTCTACTTCGACGCCGAAATCGATCGAGAGGATGTCGCCTTCGCCCAGCCGCCGTTTGGGCGAGGGAATTCCGTGCACCACCTCGTCGTTGATCGAGGTGCAAAGCACGCAAGGGAACCCACGGTAGCCTTTAAAGGCCGCCCGCGCGCCCTGCTCATCGACCCTTCGCTCGGCGTATTTTTCCAAATCCATCGTCGTGATTCCCGGACGCACCATCTGCTTCAATTCGTTCAATATTCCCCAAACCACCAGCCCCGCCCGGTGCATCTTCTCCATCTCCGCCTGCGACTTACAGATGACGGACACCGGCTTCTTCCCGATCGATTACGGTCAGCAAAGCCTGAGTGACGGACTCCGTGCTTCCCAAACCGTCGACCTCCTCCAAAAAATTCCGCCCGCGGTAATACTCCATGACGGGCTGGGTGAGCAGGTGATAGGCAGCCAGTCGCTTCCGAATCACTTCTTCTCGATCGTCATCCCGCTGGACCAGTTCCCCACCGTCGCGGTCGCAGCGATTGGGCGATTTTGGCGGGTGATCGTAAATATTGTATATCTCCCCACCCACTTTGCACACCCGCCGGCCGGTGAGACGCCGGAGAATCCGGGATTCGTCCACTCGCATGTCGATCACCACCGGCTTGGGCCGCCCGGTTCGGGCCAGCAGCCCGTCGAGCGCCTCCGCCTGGCCAACCGTGCGCGGAAACCCGTCCAGGATAAACCCTCCCGCGCAATCCGGCAGGCTGATCCGGTGCTCCATCATCGCCACCACTATATCGTCCGGGATCATCCCGCCCCGGTTCATAACCGCCCCAATGCGGCGCCCCAGATCGGTTCCGCAGGTGGCGTAGTCCCGAAGCATGTCGCCGGTCGAGAGATGCGGCACCCCGTAAAGCACGGCAAGTAGCTTGGCCTGCGTACCTTTGCCCGCACCTGGCGGCCCCATCAGGATTACGGGCCGTCGCAATCCTCTCGGCTCTCGACGAGGCGTTACCACTCTGTTTAGTACCGCTGGCTACGCAGTCGGCCGCGGCGCACGAATCCCTCATAATTCCGCATGACTAACTGGGCTTCGAGCTGCTGCACGGTGTCCATCGCCACTTGCACAACGATCAAGAGCGATACGCCACCGAAATAGAACGAAATCCCCAGTCCTTGCAAAAGCCATAGCGGAACATGCATGTCAAACCATCCCCCGCCCAGCCAGAGCGGAAGATGTTGCAG
>Ga0307373_10005503_pt1 | contig 20677 bp, 22 predicted proteins | sample OX2MG_FD_202534 | JGI IMG/M metagenome (GOLD analysis project Ga0307373, IMG submission 202534) | Soil microbial communities from Risofladan, Vaasa, Finland - OX-2 | ecosystem: Environmental > Terrestrial > Soil > Coastal area > Acid sulfate soil | place: Finland: Risofladan, Vaasa | collected...
GAGATCACGCCCTACGACATGACTCGCGGTCGCATCACCTACCGCTACAAATAACTCAGTTTCTAGGAATCGAAAGAGAACGATGAAGGTTCGCGCCAGCGTCAAGACCATGTGTGAGAAGTGCAAAGTCATTCGTCGGGCCGGTCACGTGCGCGTGATCTGTGAGAACCCGCGCCACAAGCAGCGCCAGGGCTAGGAGAGGAAACAGATGGCCCGTATTGCCGGAGTCGATATCCCGCGTGAAAAGCGCACGGTGATTTCTTTGACCTACATTTTTGGCGTCGGTCCCACGATCGCCAAGCAGATCTGTGCCGAGACGGGGGTCGACGAATCGACGCGCGTCAAGGACCTCACCGAGGCCGACGTGAACAAGTTGCGCGCCTACATCGACCAGAGCGTCACCGTCGAGGGTGACCTGCGCCGTGACGTCGCCCAAGACATCAAGCGCAAGATGGAAATCAACTGCTTCCAAGGTATTCGCCACCGTAAGGGTCTGCCGGTTCACGGCCAGCGCACTCGCACCAACGCCCGCACTCGCAAGGGCCCTAAGCGCACCGTCGCTGGTAAGAAGAAGGTAACGAAGTAATGGCTAAGCCCACCGCTGTACGCAAGACCCGCAAAAAGGAGCGCAAGAACGTCGCCTTTGGCGTCGCGCACATCAAGAGTTCGTTTAACAACACGATCGTGTCCATCACCGACCCCGAGGGCAACGTCTTGTCGTGGGCCTCGTCGGGGCAAGTGGGCTTTAAAGGTTCGCGCAAGTCGACGCCCTACGCCGCCCAGCTCGCCGCCGAGAAGTGCGCGCGCGCCGCGATGGAGCACGGCGTGAAGAAGGTTGACGTGTTGGTGCGCGGCCCGGGTTCAGGTCGAGAGACCGCGATCCGTTCGATTGCCGCGGCCGGTATCGAAGTCGTCGCCATCAAGGACGTAACACCGCTGCCCCATAACGGGTGCCGCCCGAAGAAACGCCGTCGAGGCTAAGGGAAGATCATGGCTCGATACACAGGACCCGTTTGCCGACTTTGTCGTCGTGAGCGCACCAAGCTTTACCTCAAGGGTGAGCGCTGCTTCACTTTGAAGTGCCCCGTCGCTGAGAACTCGGATCGGCGCACCCGCGCCTTCCCGCCGGGCATGCACGGCCGCGACCGTCAACGTCAGGGCTCGGAGTACTTGACCCAGTTGCGTGAGAAGCAGAAGGCTCGACGCATCTATGGGCTCTTGGAGAAGCAGTTCCGCAACCTCTACGAAGAGGCCAGTCGTCGCCCCGGCATGACCGGTACGAACCTGCTGCAGTTCTTGGAGCTGCGCCTCGACAACGTCGCGTACCGCGCCGGTTGGGGGGCCAGTCGGGCCCAGGCCCGCCAGTTCGTGCGCCACGGCCACGTCACCGTCAACGCCAAGCGCGTCACTATCCCTTCGTACCGCGTTCGCCCCGGCGACGTCGTGGCGCTGAAGAACGTGACCCGCGAGAACTTCAACGTCAAGCGCAACCTTGATGTGTTGGACCGCTCAGTGCCCGGATGGCTCGAGACGGGCGAGAACGGCTTCGCCGTGAGCGTTCGTGTCGTGCCCCAGCGCGAGCAGATCGACGAGTCAATTCAAGAGCAGCTCATCGTCGAGCTGTACTCGAAGTAATCCTTCGTAACCACCAGGAGTCCCCATGCTGATTATTCAACGACCCACCATCGAAGCCCTCGGCGACGAGTTCAACAACCGCCAGAGCTTCGCCGTTGGACCACTCGACCCCGGCTTTGGCCACACGCTCGGCAACTCGCTTCGTCGGACCCTACTGTCGTCGATTCCCGGCGCCGCGGCGACGCGTGTCAAGTTCGACGCGGTCTTGCACGAGTTCGGCGTCATCGAAGGGGTGAAGGAAGACGTCCAGGACATCTGCTTGAACCTCAAGGACCTGCTCATTCGCGTGCACAGTGACGAGCCCGTCATGCTTCGACTCGACAAGCGCGGCGAGGGCCCCGTCACGGCGGCGAACCTTTCGACCACGGCGGACGTCGAGATCTTGAACGCTGATCTGCACTTGGCGTACTTGACTTCACCCAAGGCTGTTTTGACCTTCGAACTGACCGTCGAGCGCGGTAAGGGCTACGTCGGCGCCGAGGGCAACAAGGGTGCCTCGACCATTGGCGTGATTCCCCTGGACGCGATCTTCACCCCGGTTCGCCGGGTGAGTTTTGAGATCGAGCCCGTTCGCGTTGAGCAGAGCAAGGACTTCGACCGCTTGGTGCTTGACATCGAGACCGACGGATCGATTTCGCCGCGTGAGGCACTCGCTTCGGCCGGCAAGACGCTCGGGGCCTTGATCGAACTCATCGCGAACTTTGACGAAGAGGCACCTTCGCTCGAACTCGGTGACGTGGGCACGGCCCAGGCCGCCGCGAGCGAACTCGACATTCGTATCGAAGAGCTCGGCCTGACCGAGCGTTCGCGCAACTGCTTGAAGCGTGCGGGCATCAACACGATCGCCCAGCTCGTGAACGCCACCGAGCGCGACCTCACTTCGATTACGAACTTTGGCGCCACGTCGCTGAAGGACGTCATGGACCGCCTCGACGAGCGTGGTCTGTCACTTCGAGTCGAGGACTAGTCATGCGTGGTACTCCTACCAAGGGCAAGCGATTCGGCGGTTCGTCGGCGCACCAAAAGGCGATGATGGGCAACCTCGTGGCGTCGATGATTGCCGCGGAGTCAATCGTCACGACCGAAGCCAAGGCCAAGGCGCTTCGCCCGGTCGTCGAAAAAGTCGTCACGGCGGCGAAGAACTCGCCCGAGGGATCAGTCGCCGCGCAGCGCCGCGTCGTCGCTTTGATCCGCGACAAGGACATGACCCACAAGCTGTTCAGCGAGATTGCGCCGCGTTACGTGGATCGTCCCGGCGGCTACACCCGGATTTTGAAGTTGGGTCCGCGTCAGGGTGACAACGCGCCCATGGCGCGCATCGAGTTCGTTTAATCGACGTGAAGGCCACCCAACGGTGGCGTCTCGACCTCGCCTACGACGGGTCCAGTTTTCAAGGCTTTGCGCTGCAGCCCAAGCGTGACACGGTCGTCGGGCATTTGCGTGAAGTGATGGCGAGTACCCTTCGCCTGGACGAGGCGCCGTACGTGATCGGGGCCGGACGAACCGATACGGGCGTGCACGCGTTTGCCCAAGTGGTTCATTTCGATCTGCCCGTGAGCGTTTGGTCCCCCGAACGACCCGAGAAGGTTCGCAAATACCTTCGAGGTCTCAACGCTCAGTTCAAGGGTCGCATCCGCGTGACGCGAGCGACGCCCGTGCGGCCTGATTTCGACGCTCGGCGCTCGGCGAAGTGGCGCGAGTATCGCTACTTGGTCGTGGCGACGGCCCGGCCGAGCATCTCCTTCGTCGATTCGTGGGCGTGGGCCGTCGATGGTCCGCTCGATCTCGCGGCGATGAACGAGAGCGCGGCGACACTCGTCGGTGAGCACGATTTTCGAGCTTTCTGCAAGCGCGCCGTCGATAAGAACCCCGACGACCCGATCACGCGAGTCGTGTTGAAGGCCAAGTGGAGCGTGCATCGCGACGCGCTGGAGATGAACGTGGGGCGCGCGCCGATACTGAAGCTCACGATCCGCGCTCACTCGTTTTGTCACCGCATGGTGCGCAACGTCACCTCGAGCATGGTCGCCGTTGGTCAAGGCAAACTCGAGGCCAACGAGATCGTGACGCGGTTGGAAAATCATCGACGTTCACATCTCCCTCCGCCGGCGCCGGCCTCGGGACTCTCGCTCGTCGCCGTAGGGTACGACGCCCTCGACGGCGGCACGGCGGGAGCGTGGGACGAGTTCTCGCCCGACGCCGGTTTCTCCATCGTCCCCTAGCGCTTACTTGGCGCGCGGCGCCGCTCGGTAGCCTGATTGACGTGAATGAACTTTCGATCACCCAGCGCGTAACGCCCGAGGACCTCGATCCCGAGATTCGTCCCCAAGATGACCTTTTTCACCACGTCAACGCTCGATGGATGGCGGCGGTCGAGATCCCGAGCGATCTGCCGCGCTACGGCGCGTTCATGGCGCTGCGCGACCTCTCCCAAGAACGCGTGCGCGACATCCTCGACGACGCGGCGAACGCGCCCGCGCAGAGCGATCGACGAAAGTTCGCCGACCTCTACGCGAGTTTTCTCGATGAGGCGGGGGCCGAGAAACGCGGTGCGGCGCCGATCGCGCGATTTCTCGCCACGATCGAGGCGCTGGAGTCTCGCGAGGGGCTGGGTTCGACGTTGGCGACCCTGCAGCGCGAAGGGGCGCTCGACCTGTTTTCGATGTACGTCGCGTGTGATCCGGGCAACCCCGAGCGGTACCTGGTCGTGCTGGGCCAGAGCGGTCTTTCACTCCCCGACGAGAGCTACTACCGCGAGGAGCACTTCGCGGAGGTGCGCGACGCGTTCGTCGCCCACGTCGAGACAATGTTCGCGTTGGCGGGCTTTAACGACGCCAAACAGCGTGCGAATAACGTGATGGCCTTCGAGTCCGCGCTCGCTTCGCACCACTGGGACACGGTGCGTTCGCGCGACCGGGACCAGAACTACAACCTCATGGCGTTTACTGACCTGGCGAGTTTGTTCCTGCGCCAACAAGGGGACCAAGCGGTCTCGCTCGAGTCTTGGCGCGAGTCCTTTGACGCGCCCGAGGGGTCCTTCGCGGAAGTCATCGTGAGCCAGCCGAGTTTCTTCGAAGGCGCGGGTGCGCTGCTCGCGACGAGTGAAGTCTCGGTCGTGAAGGACTGGATGCGCTTTCACGTCATCACCTCGTTCGCGCCGTATCTCTCCGACGCGTTCTCGAGCGCGAACTTCGACTTCTACGGGCGAAAGCTCACGGGCACACCCGAACAGCGACCGCGCTGGAAGCGCGGCGTCTCGCTCGTCGAAGGCGTGCTGGGCGACGCCGTCGGCAAGGTCTACGTCGAGCGACACTTTCCATCGGCCGCCAAATCTGAAATGGATGAACTCGTCGCGTGGCTGCTTGCGGCCTACGCCGAGAGCATCGCCTCGCTCGACTGGATGAGTGACGCGACGCGCCAGCGCGCCCTCGAGAAACTCGCGCTCTTCACTCCGAAGATCGGCTTTCCCACGAAATGGCGCGATTTCTCTTCCCTCGAGATCGCCCCCGATGATCTCATTGGCAATATTTCGCGCGCGTACGCCTTTGAGCTGGCTCGCGAGTTGGGTAAAATCGGTGAGCCGGTCGATCGTGACGAGTGGGCGATGCTGCCCCAAACCGTCAACGCGTGCTACAGCGCGACCTTCAACGACATCACCTTCCCGGCCGCGATCCTTCAGCCCCCGTTCTTCGACCCCGAGCGTGACGCGGCGGAGAACTTCGGTGCGATCGGCGCCGTGATCGGCCACGAGATCGGCCACGGATTCGACGACCAAGGTTCGAAGTCCGACGGGACCGGCAAGCGAAACGACTGGTGGACCGACGAGGACCGCGCGGCCTTTAACGATCGCACCGCGAAGCTCATCGCGCAGTACGACGCGCTCTCGCCGCGCCAGACGCCTGATCTTCACGTCAACGGCGCCTTCACCGTGGGGGAGAACATTGGCGACCTCGGCGGCGCCGGCATCGCGTGGAAGGCGTATCAGCTCTCGCTCGGAGGCGCCGAAGCGCCGCTCATTGATGGACTCAGTGGGGCGCAGCGCTTCTTTTACGCGTGGGCCCTCGCCTGGCAGGGCAAGCATCGTGACGCCGACGTCGAGTTCCTCCTCACCGTCGACCCGCATTCCCCCAACGAATTTCGCTGCAATCAGATTGTGCGCAATATCGACGCGTTCTACCAGGCTTTTTCGGTGACGCCGGAGGACGCTCTGTGGCTCGATCCGGCCGATCGAGTGTCGATTTGGTAGTTCCCGAGCGCCGCGTGTTGGCCAACGACGGCTCCAGGGCCACGAATTTGGTTCAAATTTGCCGACGAGGCTCTTTTTTCCCTAGAATAGAGAGTCCCCTCGGGCCCGCGGGGCCCTGAACGTTTTCGCTGAAGGAAGATCGTGCGTACCTATTCACCCAAAGTCGCGGAGATCACGCGCGAGTGGCACCTCATTGACGCTGAGGGCCTGATTCTCGGTCGCCTGTCGACGGTCGCTGCCTCGTTGCTGCGCGGCAAGCATCGTCCCTTCTTCGCCCCCCACGTGGACACTGGTGACTTCATCGTCATCATCAACGCGGACAAGATCGTCGTGACCGCTAACAAGGCCAGCCAGAACTTTGCGTATCGTCACTCGGGCTACCCGGGCGGACTTCGCGCGACGTCCTGGCAGACCTTGATGGACAAGGACCCGGCCAAGTTGGTCTTCGACGCGATCAAGGGCATGGTCCCGAAGAACCGCTTGGGCCGCGCCCAGATGGACAAGCTCTTCGTGTACGCCGGCAGCGAGCACCCCCACGCCGCCCAGATGCCTCAGCCCTACGACACCTCGGCCATCCGCCGCGCTTAAGGAGAATCGTGACCACCCCGTTGACCCAATCCACCGGACGCCGTAAAGAGGCCGTGGCGCGCGTGCGCCTTCGCCCGGGCTCGGGCACCATCACGATCAACTCGCGCGCCTTTGACAACTACTTCACTTCCGCCACGCACCGTCAGATGGTGATGGAGCCGCTGCGCCTGCTCGACACCCAGCAGACCTACGACATCGACGCCACCATTGAAGGTGGCGGCGTCGCCGGCCAGGCCGGAGCGTTGCGCCTGGGTATCACTCGCTCGTTGCTCGAGCTTGACGCGACCGCTCGTCCGGCACTGAAGAAGGCCGGCCTCTTGACGCGTGACTCGCGCAAGAAGGAGTCCAAGAAGTACGGACTCAAGAAGGCCCGTAAGGCACCTCAGTACTCGAAGCGTTAATACCGTGGCCGTGCGCTTTGGTACGGACGGCATTCGAGGACGAGTTGACGAAGAGGTCACCCTCGAACTCGCCTACCAACTCGGTTGGGCCGTCGCGCGCGTGCTCGCGACGACGACCTACGTGGGATACGACACCCGTGAGAGTTCACCGACCCTGGCGGCGGCGGTCCTGGCGGGACTCAACGACGGTGGGGTGTCGGGGGTAAACCTCGGCTACTTCACGACCCCGGGCGTGGCGTACGTCGCCCAGTCGCGCGGCGGTGCGGGCGTCGTGGTGTCGGCCTCGCACAACCCCTACTTCGACAACGGCCTGAAGGTGCTCGCGGTTGGTGGCGCCAAGTTAGACCGCGCCAGTGAACTCGCCCTGGAAGCGGCTCTGGCGGTGGCGCCGACGCCCACCGCGAGCGCGTTTTCGTCCCCGCCCATCGACGCCGAGGCCGAGTTGCAGTACGAGCGAAGACTGCTCGAGCTCGTTCCCGGTGATTTCTCGTCGCTGCGCCTCGTCGTGGACTGCGCCAACGGAGCGGCCTCAAGGCTCGCGCCGCGTCTCTTCGCCGCGACCGGAGCCATCGTCACCATCATTCACGCCGACCCCAACGGGCGAAACATCAATCTTGAGGCGGGCTCGACGAACGTCGACGCCCTGGTGAAGGTCGTGCGCGAAACGCGGGCCGATCTTGGACTCGCACTCGACGGCGACGCCGATCGCCTCATCGCGGTCGACGCGGAGGGCCACGTTCGAAATGGTGATGACTTGATGGTGCTCTTGGCGGGGGATCGGCTCGAACGCCAAACTCTCGGTGGCGGGGTCGCGATCACTTCGATGAGCAATCTGGGCGTGCGCCGAGCGCTGGAGAGCCGCGGCGTCGAGATCGTGGAAACCGACGTCGGGGACCGCAACGTGCTCGTGGCGCTCGAGGAGCGCGGCTGGCTGGTCGGCGGCGAACAGTCGGGCCACCTTATTTTTCGCGACTTGGCCTCGACCGGGGACGGACTCTTGACGGGCCTGTTGCTGTGCGACGACGTGCTTCGCCACGGCGACTTGGCGCGTCGGGCTCAGGGTGCGTGGACGCGAGTTCCCCAGGAGCTCATCAACGTGGCCCGCGAGGAGTTCGACGATGTCGCCGTGCAACAGAGTTTCGACGCGTTGCGTGAAAAGTACGACCTCGATGAGCGTGACGTTCGTCTCGTGATCCGACGCTCCGGCACCGAACCCGTTGTTCGCGTCATGATCGAGGCGACCAACGCCGACTTTGTGGCGAGTTTTATCTCGTCGCTGCGCGCGACCTTCACGTTCGTTTGAGCCGAGGAGCCCGAAAAAGGCGACCGACTAGGCTTGGTTCATGTGCGGCATCATCGGGGTCGTAGGATCTTCCGACACGCTCGACACCCTGCTGGAAGGCCTTACTCGACTCGAGTACCGGGGTTACGACTCAGCGGGCGTGGCGCTCGTACGTCAGGGCCAAACGTGGCGAGCGCGCACCGCCGCGGGAACTGAATCGGTCAGCGCGCTCAAGGACGAGTGTCGGGCCGCCCCGGCTGGTTTCACCTCCGGCATTGGCCATACGCGTTGGGCAACCCACGGAGCGCCTGAGGCCATGAACGCCCACCCGCACCTGGACTGCTCCGGGAACATTGCCATCATCCACAACGGCATCATTGAAAACCACGCCGAGATCCGCTCCGAGCTCGAAGCGCGCGGTCACCTGTTCTCCTCGCGCACGGACTCTGAGGTGCTCGCTCACCTCGTCGAAGAGGCGAGGGGGAGTGGGCTTGATTTGCTTGAAGCGGTGCGCGTGTCATTACTCGTGGTGCGCGGCGCCTTCGCCGTGGCCGCGATGGACGCCAACGAGCCCGACGTCATTGTCGCCGCGCGGCGAATCTCGCCCCTCGTGGTGGGCACCGCGCCGGGTGCGACGTACCTCGCGAGTGACATCCCGGCGATCCTTGATCGAGCGACGGCTTTTTACGCGGTGAACGATGACGAGATCGTTCGCCTGGGCCCCGAAGGCTTTCGCGCCATTGACCTGGAGGGCGCGCCCGTTCGGCTCAAGCAGCTCGCGATCGACTGGGACCTCGAAACAGCCGAAAAGGGCGGACACGACGACTTTCTCAGTAAGGAGATCGCCGAGCAGCCCGACGCGATCCGCTCGACGCTGCTCGATCGACGTCGAAAGGACGGCACGATTACCTTCGACGAACTGCGTATCAGTGACGACGAGCTTCGTGACGTCAAGCGCGTCGTGCTCGTCGCGGCCGGCACGTCGCACCACGCGGCCCTCGTGGCGAAGTACGCCATCGAGCGTTGGGCGAGGCTGAGCGTTGACGTTGATATCGCCAGTGAGTACCGCTACCGGGACCCCGTCGTTGAGATCGGGACGCTCGTGATTGGCGTGTCGCAGAGCGGCGAAACCATCGACACGATTCAAGCCATCCGCGAAGCGCGTCGCCGGGGCGCTCGCGTCGTGGCGATTTCGAACATCGTCGACTCCTCGCTCGCGCGAGAGTCCGACGCCGTGATCTACACCCGAGCGGGGCTCGAAGTCTCGGTCGCCTCAACGAAGGCCTTCGTCGCGCAGGTCGCGGCGCTCGAGCTCTTAGCCCTTCGCCTGGCCCAACTTCGCCAGACCCTAAGTACGAGCGACGTCGACGCGTTGTTCTTGGCGCTCAACCACGTACACGTTCAAGTGGGCCACGTCCTCGAACGCGCCGAGACGACCAGAGACGTGGCCAAGCAGCTACTCGGCGCGCGTGATTTTTTCTTCCTTGGCCGCCACGTGGGGTTTCCTACGGCGCTCGAGGGAGCGCTCAAACTGAAGGAGTTGTCGTATCTTCACGCCGAGGGCTACCCGGCCGGGGAACTCAAGCACGGCCCCCTGGCCTTGATCGAACCCGGTGTCGTGGTGGTGGCGATCGCGACCGATCCGGCGATGCACGAGAAGCTCTTGTCGAATCTGGCCGAAGTGAAGGCGCGCGGAGCCACGGTGGTGGCGGTGGCGACCGACGACGACGAGAAGATCGACGCCGTCGCTGACTACGTTCTGCGCGTGCCGGCGACCGAGCCAATGTTCACCCCGATGGTCGACATCGTGCCCCTGCAGCTCTTCGCCTACGCCATGGCGCGGGGCCTTGGGCGAAACGTGGACCGGCCACGGAACTTGGCCAAGACCGTGACGGTGGAGTAGTGACGCTGTCGGTCGGGATTGACGTCTGTGACGTGGTGCGTTTCGCGGCGGTGATGGCGAGACGCCCACGGATTGTGGAACGGCTGTTCACCGAACGAGAGCGTCGCGACACGAAAATGAAGCCTGAGCGGCTGGCGGCGCGATTCGCCGCCAAGGAGGCCACGTTAAAGACACTCAAAGTAGGCGTCGGCGGCGCCGCGTGGCACGACATTGAAGTTCGCAAGCAACCCAGCGGCGCGCCGATGCTGCACCTCACCGGGCGCGCGGCCGAGCTCGCCAAGGAGCTCGGACTCGCGACCTTTGAGATCTCGCTCACCCACACCGACATCTCGGCCGCCGCGATTGTGGTCGCGACGTCAGAGGCGCGAGATGAGTGTTGAAGGCGTCCATCGTCCCGCGGTAGCGGAGATCTCGGGATCCGCGATCGCCCACAACGTGCGCGCGATGAAGGTGGTCGTGGGCGAAGCGATGGTGTGCGCCGTCGTGAAGGCCAACGGCTACGGCCACGGCGCGCTCGCGTCGGCCAACGCGGCGCTCGAAGGAGGCGCTTCGTGGCTCGCCGTCGCGATCCTTGACGAGGGGATCGAACTGCGATCAGCGGGAATTACCGCGCCGATCCTCTTGCTCGCCGAGACGCCTCCTGAGACCGTGGCCGAGGCCATGGCGCACTCGCTCACGCTCACGATCGGCTCGCTGGCGGGCGCCGTCGCCGCCGTCGAGGCGGCCAAGCACGCGGGCGGGCGTCACGGCGTGCACGTCAAGGTTGACACCGGCATGCATCGCATGGGCGTCGCCGAGCAAGACGTCGAGCAGGTCGTGGACGTGCTGCTCGCCGCGCCCGAGATCGACTTCGAGGGTCTTTACACGCACTTCAGCGTGGCCGACAGCGCGAGCGCGGGTGATCGTCAATTCACTCGACAACAGATCGAGCGTTTCGACGCCGTCGTGGCGAAGCTCGCCGCCCGTGACGTGCACCCGCGCCTCGTGCACGCGGCGAACAGCGCCGGGGCGCTCGCGTACCCCGAAGCTCGCCACCACCTCGTGCGCCTCGGGCTCTCTCTCTACGGCTATCTTCCCCAACCCTGGCTCGCGGGCGCCCTCGAAGAAAGCGGCGTGACGTTGCGTCCGGCGCTCACCCTGCGCACCCGAGTCTCGGCGCTTCGCCGAGTTGGCGTCGGCGAGGCGCCGAGTTACGGTCGCAAGCGTCCCCTCGACGTTGATTCGTGGGTCGCCACCATCCCCTTTGGTTACGCCGACGGTTATCCCCGGCGTCTTTTTCGCGAGGGGGCCGAAGTGCTGATCGGGGGCAGGCGCTACTGCCTCGCGGGCAACGTCACGATGGACCAGATAGTCGTGGACTGCGCTCAAGACGAGGTCGGAATCGGCGCGGAGGTCGTGCTCCTCGGCCGACAGGGCGCCGAAGAGATCACGGCCGACGAGTGGGCGCAGCGTGTGGGCACCATCACGTGGGAGATTCTCTGCGGGGTCGGCGCGCGCGTGCCGCGCGTTCTCGTTGACTGACGTGACCCACGACGACCTCGCGACGTGCACGCGATGCGCGCTTTCGCTGACTCGCCAGCGCGTCGTGATCGGTTCGGGCCCGGGCGAGGCGCGACTGGTCGTCGTGGGCGAGGCGCCGGGGCGAAGCGAGGACGAAGGCGGCGAACCCTTCATCGGGCGAAGCGGGCGGCTCCTCGTGGGTCTGATCGAAGCCGAGCTGGGGCTTCGCCGAGAGGACTACTTCATCACCAACGTCGTCAAGTGTCGCCCGCCCGAGAATCGAACCCCACGAGTGCACGAGATCGAAAGTTGTCGACCCTGGCTGGAAGAGCAGCTGCTCGCGCGTCGCGCCAGTGTGGTCTTAGCGGTGGGCAACACCGCGGGACGCGCGGTCTTTGGCTATCGCGGGGCCCTGCGAGACGTCCACGGAAAGTTCTTCGACGGCGAGCTCGCTCGGGGGCTGGTGACCTTTCACCCGGCGGCGGCACTGCGCGGCGGCCCTAGCGTGGTGGCCATGATCCGCGAAGACCTGGGACGCCTGCGAGGGCTGTGGGAGAGCGTGTGAGTTGGCGTCGTTACTGTTTGGACGCGACGGCGACCCAGCGCGCGGGCGAGACCTTCGCGAAGGTCCTGCACGCGGGGGACATCGTCTTGTTGACCGGCACGCTCGGTGCGGGTAAGACGACGTTCACCCAGGGAGTCGCTCGCGGCCTGGGCGTGAGCGAGCGCGTGACGAGTCCGACGTTCACCATGGTGCGCCAACACCGCTGCCACAACGACCAGGGAATCGAGACGTTGCAGCACTGCGACGTGTATCGCGTGACCAGTCTGGGCGAGGTTCTCGACCTGGCCCTGGGCGAACTCGTCGAAGAGTCGGGCGTGGCGCTCGTCGAGTGGGGCGAGCTCGCGGCGTCGCTCTTTGGCCGTGACGTCATGACCGTGACCTTCGAAAGCGACGTACGAGAAGGGCGAACCCTTGTCGTGGGCGGGGCCCTCGCCACGTCTCGTCAAGACGAACTCGAGGCGTGGGCGCGATGAACGTCCTGGCGATTGAGACCGCGACGTCGGGCTGCGCGGTGGGTGTGCGCGCGGGCACGGGGCTCGAGTTGACGCGCGTGGTGCCAGGCGAGCGCCACCACAACGAGGTCCTCGTCCAGGGCATGGCGGACCTTTTGAGTCAGGCCAAGTTGAGTCCGCAGTCGATTGATCGTGTCGTCGTCGACCACGGGCCCGGTCTCTTCACGGGGCTGCGCGTGGGCATCGCGACCGCCATTGCCTTCGCCCAGGGCGTCGGAGCGGATCTGGTCGAGGTCAGCTCACTGGAGCTGCTCGCCCACGGCGCGAGGCGTGACGGGATCGCGGGCCACTTCGACGCGCTCGTCGACGCGCGCCGAGGAGAGCTGTTCGTGCAGTCCTTTGAGTTGGGCGACGACGTTGCCGCGGTGACGGCCCCCTTTATTGCCCGGCCCGAGGAGCTCGTCGCGTCATGGCGCGAGCATCCCCTTAAAGAACGCTTCGTGGGCGGCGACGGCGCCACGAGATACGCGCAGCTCCTCACGCCGCTGGCGACGAAGGTGCTGGTCGACCTGACGATGCCACCGATCCTCGAGGCGCTGCGCCTCGGCGTGACGCGCGGTCCTGTCTTGACGGTGACGCCGCAGTATCTTCGCGACGCGGACGCGGTGGTGAACTTCGCGACCCGGGAGCGCCCGTGAACGACCCGTGGAAGATTCGTTTTGCCGAACGCCGCGACGTCAATGAACTCTTGAAGCTCGAGGTGGCGCAGTTTCCCGAGCCCTGGACGCGCGGCATGCTGCTTGACGAAATTGAGAACGTCGAAACCCGTCGCTACACCGTGGCCGTGGAGGCGGAGGTCATCGTTGGCTACCTCGGACTGATGTTCGTACTCGATGAGGTGCACGTGAACACCATCGGCACGTTGCCCGGTCACGAGGGGCGCGGCATCGCCTCGGCACTCCTAGAAGACGGGCTGGAGGATTCGAGGTCGCGGTCGATTAAACGTGCGACGCTCGAAGTCGCGGCGTCGAACACCCGGGCGCAGGCGCTGTATTTTCGCTTCGGCTTTAAGCCCGTCGGCGTTCGTCGCGGTTACTACGAACGAACGGGCGAAGACGCGCTCGTTCTCTGGGCTGATCTTTGAAATTTGATGCGGTGACTACTTTCGCTCGTGAGCGTTATGTCGGCGTGACAGTGAAACTTCCCAATCCTTGCGGGTTTGCAAACTAAAGTCGGTGGCACGGCGCCACGTGACGGTGGCGACGTAAAAGTGCCCGTTGGAAGGGAGCCTTTTGTCAGCCAGAGCAGCGGGGCGTCGCTACCAGTACGGGTCGAGTTTCATTGACCCCTCGGGCATTCGCTTTGAAGGTCATCACCCGCTGGAACGCCCTGACCTCTGGCAGATCTACCTCGAAGAGGGCGAGGGCAAGTATCGAAGTCGCGGTGTCGAAGGAACGATGCGTCGGCGCGAACTCGAAGACGGTCACAACGTCTCACTTTTCTTCCTCGGCTTTGACGCTGAGAATTTGCCGGTCGCGGGCGTGCGATTCCATGGACCGCTGGAAGGAAGTTTTGACGCCGCGATCCTCGAGGAGATGGCGCAGTCTTCGGAGATTGACGCCATCGCAAAGTTCATCGATGCCGATATTGCCAACGGCGTCATTGAGGTCAAGGGCGCCTGGTCCAAGAGCGAGTCAGGGCTTCGCACGGTTTTGACGCTTTCGCGCTCAACGACCCACGCCATGAATTGGCTCGGCGCCGAAGTCGCCATCGCGACCGCGGCCAAGCGCCTCTTTCGCGTTGGCTCGTCGGCCGGCTCCCAGCAGATTGGCACCGAGTCGGTGCCCTTCCCCGATGAACGCTTCGAGACCATCGCGGTTTCGTGGCGACGCACGGAGGCCTACGAACTCAGCACCCCTAAGCACCAACAGGCCATGCGCGTCGAGTCCGAACAGCTGTCGCGTGGTCCGTTGCGTGAGGGCAGCATTGAAGAGCTCTTCTCGGTGAGAACCCAGTCGTGGCGCCCGCTCATCTTGGACGTGGAAAAGCGCTCTCATCGAGAGATTTTGCGCGCGCTGCGAGAAGATGACGCGCTGCAAATCATCGATCAACTCGACGACCAAAAGCGACAGCTCCTGGCGTTGATGCCGCCCGTTCAAGAGTCCCTCGTGAGCGAAGTGCCGCGTTGGGTCTACTTCCCGTGGCGTCGAGCCATGGTGCGACTTTTGGCCTCGCGCCCCTACGCACGGCTGCGACTCGATCGCAACCGCAACAAATTGACCAAGGACGAGCAGGGGCGCCTGCGCACGCTGCGCGTCGGGGTCGTGGGCATGAGCGCGGGACACTCGGTGGCGCACGCGCTGGCCATGGAGGGCCTCGCCGGTGAGCTAAGGGTGGCGGATTTTGACGACGTTGAGTTGTCGAATCTCAATCGCCTGCCCGCGAGCGTCTTGGACCTCGGGGTCAACAAGGCCGTGGTCGCGGCACGGCGCATTTACGAGATCGACCCTTACCTCAACGTCGTGGCCCTCCAAGAAGGCGTGACCACGGAGAACCTGGACCACTTTCTCGAAGATCTCGATCTGGTCATTGAGGAGTGCGACTCGCTCGACATGAAAGTGCTGGTGCGTGAGTCGGCGAGGCGACTTCGAGTGCCCGTTTTGATGGAGACCAGCGACCGGGGTGTCCTCGACGTGGAGCGCTTCGATCTCGAACCCGACCGGCCGCTCTTTCACGGTTTACTGGGCGACCTTTCTTACGACGAGTTAAAGAACCTCACGACCCAACAAAAGAGTCCTATCGCCCTTCGTCTCTTGGGAGCGAACCAGGTATCAGCGCGCGCGGGGGCTTCAATGTTCGAATTGGGCCAGACCCTGACCGCCTGGCCCCAGCTCGCGAGTGAAGTGACTTTGGGCGCCGCGACCGTGGCCGCCGCCGTTCGCAGATTTGGTCTCGGCGAAGAGCTGAAATCGGGTCGCGTGCGATTCGACATCGAGTTGATCCTCGAGGAGATCGCACCCGTGGCGCTCGAAGACAAGCTTGAACACCTGAGCGATCCCGCTCCCGAAGACCCGGTCTTGACGGGCGGGGACCCCGTCAACCGCATCAGCGACGCCGCGCGGCGCGCGCCCTCGGGCGGCAACGTGCAGCCCTGGCGCTTTGAGGCGAGCGAGAATGAGATTCGTTTCTACTTGATTCCCGAGAAGTCGACGCTGATGGACGTGAAGTATCGCGGCAGTTACGTCGCGATTGGCGCCGCGCTCTTTAACGCTCGCGTCGAGGCTTCAGCCCAGGGTCAGCTCGGGCCGGTCTCCTTGTTCCCCGAAGGACTCTTGTCGCGCCAAGTCGCGACGATGCAACTCGGTAATCAAAAAGAGACCGACCTCGGGCCCCTGCGCGACGCGCTCTACACACGCAGCACCAATCGACGCATTGCACCCTCGGAGCCAATTGAAGTTGAGATCTATGACGAACTACGTCGTGGCGTCGAACGCGAAGGTGCGAGGCTTCACCTCCTCACCGATCCAGAAGCGATTGCCGTGGCCGCCAAGTTGATCGGCGACGCGGATCGCCTGCGCTTCTTGATTCCACAACTGCACCAAGAGATGACGAGTGAACTGCGCTGGCCCGGACGCGACTCGCTGGACGACGGCCTCGACGTGCGCACCCTCGAAATGGACGCCTTTGGTTACGCGGCCCTTGATCTCTTGGGACGTGACGACGTGATGTCGGCGCTGAAGGAGACTCGCGGCGGGCAGGCGCTGGGCATGCGCACCCGCGCGGCGTTGTCGATGAGCGCCGCCCTGGCGCTCGTGAGCGTGCCGCGCCCGGACCCCAAGTGGTACGTGCGCGGAGGCGTCGCGCTCGAGCGCCTCTGGATCAACGCGGAGCGCCACGGGATCGGGGCCCAGCCCGCCTCGCCGGTCTTTCTCTACGCGGTCGACGAAGACGATCTCGTCTCACTGGGTGGGGAACGTCACGTGGAAGAGTTGCACCGACTCTCTACCCGCTTTCGAGAGTGTTGGGCCCTCGAAGACGGTGAAGCAATGGTGATGGTGCTGCGGCTGCACCGCTCGGCGGAACCGTCGGCTCGAAGTGTTCGCCTTCCACTTGAGCGGATTTTGAGCCGCGAAGCCCGTCCGTCAGTCGTGAATTGACGCGATTTTCCTAATCCCCCTTGGTTTTTGCGAGGTCGCCCTGTACGATTGGGACGTCGCCGTAACCGAACCGTAGCGAGGACTGGTGCAAGAAAAGTCGCCGAACGCCTGGATTAGTTCCGGGAGTGAGACCAGGGTCACCCTGATGACGCTCCAGCACGCCATTTTGGGTGCGGAGTTCGTTGCCGTGGTGCCCGTCGCGGGCTCGGTGCCGGCCGCGGTGAACGTGGCGCCGTTGGTGAATTCGGCAGCGGAGGCGGCCCTCGAGAGTTTCCGCGTCGACGTGCTCGCGCTCTTAAAGGAGCGCAGCGCCGGACGTTCGATCGTGCGCACGATCAAGAGCGTCGACTGGGGCCTCTTGATTGAACCCATCACCCTGCACGACGGCGCCGAGGTGGGCGCTCTCATGATCGGGCGCCACGGCCGCACGTGGTCGGCCTACGAACGCTCGCTGGCCCAGGGTTTCGCGGCGTTGATCAGTCACGTCGCGACACTGAGCGCTCGCGAAGACGAACTCTTGCGCCAGCGACAACTCGACGAACTCATCACGCGCGTCTCGGAGCGTTTGATGTCCGCTTCGCTCAAGAATCGCCAGGAGGTCCTCAACTGGATTACCCACGAGCTTGCCTTGTTCACGGGCGCGGACGTGGCCTTTCTTCGACGCAACGATCTCGATCGTGAATTGAGCATTTTGATTTCCGAGTGGCCAGTGCGCGAGAACGTGCCCGATCCAGATCCCCTGGGTGAGGTCCGCTTTGATTCAGACCCAGTCTTCATGGCGACGCGCGAACTGCGTACGCCCTATCTCATGGGGTTCTCAGACATCAACGACGACTACCTCGAACGGATCAACGATGCCTCGGGCGAAGAGCTGGAGGCCGAACTGGTACCGGTCGGAGGAGCCGCGGTGCCGCTCCTTACTGACGAGGCCACCTGGGGAATTCTTGGTTTCATCCACTTCGAGAAGCACGCCTGGATCAATACCGAAATTCAAGCTCTGCAGGTGGTGGCTTCACTGATCATGCAGTACCAAGGGCGAATCGTCGCCGAAGAACGCACGATCTACAACGCGTACCACGACTTCTTGACGGGCCTGCCGAACCGGCGCGCCTTCGTCGAAGAGTTGCAGCGCCGCGTCGACGAGCAGCAACGAGTCGCCATGATGATCATCGATATCGACCGCTTCAAGATTCTGAACGACTACATGGGCCACACGACCGGCGACCAGATTCTCGTCACCATCGCGGACCGGATTCGCACCTCGATTCGAAGCGACGACTACATCGCTCGCTTCGGCGGTGACGAGTTCGTCTTCTTGTGCGCCGGCGACGTCGACGAGTTCGTGCTCTTCGGTGCCGCCGAGCGCCTACTGCGCGTCATCAATCGTCCGATCGAACTCGCCGGCCAGTACTTCAGCCACACCGCCAGCATCGGAGTCGCCGTCTCGGAACCGGGGGCTCGTCTCAGCGACGACCTGGTCACGATGGCCGACGCCGCCATGTACCAAGCCAAGGCGCGCGGCGGCAATCAACTGGTCTTGTTCGACGAGGTCCTGCGCGCCCGCATGAGCGAGCACCTCGAGACCGAGATCGAACTGCGCGAGGCAATCAAGAAGGGCGAACTGCGGCTGCGCTATCAACCCGAATTCGACCTTCGAAGCGGCAAGCTGCTCGGCATCGAAGCGCTGGTGTTCTGGGAACACCCGACCAAGGGTGGCCTGGCGGCGGCGAATTTCATCACGGTCGCCGAGGAGTCGGGCCTCGTCGTTGATATCGGGCGCTGGGTCTATCAAGAGGCCTGCACGCAGATGGCCAAATGGATCCGCCAGTACCCGATGCTCGACTTCGTCATGAGGGTCAACATGTCCCCGACCGAGTTCGTGCTCGACGACGTGGTGACGTACTTCGAAGAGTGTCTTGTCTCGAACCAGGTCGCTGGCGACCGTTTGTGCATTGAGGTTACCGAGCACGCCATGTTCACCGACGCGGATCGAATCGCCCACCTCCTCGCGAGCTTTCGCGCGCTGGGCGTCACGATTGCCCTCGACGATTTCGGCACTGGTTCGGCCTCGATGACGCAGTTGAAGCGGCTCCCGGTCGACATCTTGAAGTTGGACACGAATTTCGTGAATGGCGTGAAGGACGACCCCTACGACCGCGCCATCGTTCAGTCCATCATTCGCCTCGGTGGCGCCCTCGATCTCGACATCATCTGCGAGGGGATCGAGTCAATAGAGATTCTCGATGAGATGCTCGAGCTTGGCTGTACCCGAGGTCAGGGCTACTTCCTTTCGCGTCCGATCTTCGCGGAGCATCTCGGAGCGATCCTTCGAATGGGCGGAGTCTCGCTGGACGCGCTGCGATCCGGAAAAGCGCTGGTCCCGCGGGAGCCAGCGAACGTCAGCGGATGAGCCTGAACGAAGACGACGATTCGCCGCTCAAGACGATGGCGAGCGCGGGCTCGACGCGGTGGCTGATCAGCTTGCTTTTCGAGGGCATCGCTCGTCAAGAGCGCGGTTTGGGCGTGCTCTACGAGGTCTTGGACGAGCTGGCGAAGCGATACGAACTCGGTGACGTACTGGTCGTGCTCAATCACGAAGAACTAGGTACTCAGATTTTTCGCCACCAAGCAAAGAGCCTCGAGGAGAGCGAGTTGTGGCGTGACGATCTCGGGGCCGGCCTCTACTGTCAAGGCGAACTTCCCGACGAGGTTCGTGAGTCGGCGAATCTCGCGTGCCAGTTAGCCCTCGCCACACACCTCGCGCTGTACGGGCGTGAGCGCGACGTGACCTCGCTCGTGGCCAACGAGATGAGCTTTCGCAATTCACTCGAACAGGCCGCCGCGCGTAGCGCCCGCTACGGCTGGGCCTTCACACTCATCCTCTTTGACGTGCACACGTTGCGCGAGCAGGCCTCGGGAAGTTTTACCCCGGCGCACTACGTCCTACGCCGCTTCGCTTCCACGCTCAGTGAAAGCGTGCGCCGCGGAGATTTGGTCGCGCGCCTCGGCGAGACGCGCTACGCGGTCATCTTGCACGCCGTGGAGTGGGGGGAGTTCTGGAGCTTCGTCGAGCGCGTGCGTCACGCGTGGCGCGCGGAGTGTCCCGACGTCGACTTCTACTACGGCACCGCCGCTTCGCCCCGCGACGCCGTTTCGCCCGAGGAGATCATCAAGACCGCCGAGGGCCGTCTCGAAGAACGTAACGAGAGAGGCGTGCGGTGAATTCGCGCAGCGACGAAGACTTCGAGCTCGAACTTCGCTCGATCCCGGGCGTAGTGGGAATCAGTGTCGAACGCGACGGAGCGGGCGTGGCCTTCGCGGTCACCTTGCATGACGCGGGCACTCAGCATCAGCGCACTGAGGTCCTCGGGCGCCAGATACTGAATTTCTACTACCCCCAAGCCAAGCTCATGGTCGAGCCAATCTCGCTGGTTTCGCAAAAGAGCCAGCGACCGCCGCGAATCATTATTGAACGAGCCGACCAGTTCGAGGGCGACGCCGGTGCCGAGGTCCGCCTCGCCTGGTCCGGCGCGCGCGGGCTTGGACGCGCGGGCTCGGGGCCACTCATAGGGGGCGCGCAGGCCACCATTGAAGCCTTGCGCGACCTTGGTCTTGAGGTGCCCTTCATGTTGATGTCGGCGACGGCGATTCCCCTGTCGAACTCTTGGCCCGTCGTCGTGGTGTTGCGTTCCGCTCAATCGAGGGCTGAACTGATGGGAATCGCCCACGCGCCCGACCAGGTCTGGTCGGCCGCGCGTGCGACGCTCGACGCGCTGAACCGCTACCTCGAATCCCAGGTATCGCCGTAGGGCTCGTCGACTCTTTGGACGCGGGGCCTACGCTAAGAGGCGTGCGCGTCGTGCTCGGTATCGAAACCAGTTGTGACGAGACGGCCGCGGCGGTCGTTGATGAGGGCTTCAACGTCGTGTCGAGCGTGGTGGAATCCTC
>Ga0307373_10005504_pt1 | contig 20677 bp, 21 predicted proteins | sample OX2MG_FD_202534 | JGI IMG/M metagenome (GOLD analysis project Ga0307373, IMG submission 202534) | Soil microbial communities from Risofladan, Vaasa, Finland - OX-2 | ecosystem: Environmental > Terrestrial > Soil > Coastal area > Acid sulfate soil | place: Finland: Risofladan, Vaasa | collected...
TGGAGGTCCTCGACCTTGCCGAGTTCGCCGACCGCCGCGTGAAGACGTACTCGGGTGGGCAGCGCCGCCGGCTCGATGTCGCCCTCGGCATCGTGCACGAGCCGGAGGTGCTCTTCCTGGACGAGCCGAGCACCGGCCTCGATCCGCAGAACCGGGCAAATCTCTGGGAGCACGTCCGGGCCCTGCGGGCGAACGGCACGTCGGTCTTCTTGACGACGCACTACCTTGAGGAGGCCGACGCACTCTGCGACCGCCTGATGATCATGGACCACGGCGAGATCGTGATCGACGCCGGTCCTCTACCTGGCGCTGTTCACGCCGCTCCTCAAGTCCGCGTCCCGCTCGCTCGGCGTGCCGAGCGGCGGGGTCCTCGACTTCTTCCTGCCGGGCATCTTGTCCCTGTTGGCGTTCGCGAGCGGGAGCAGCGCGGGCTTCGGGACGATCTTCGAGCTCCAGTCCGGCGTGATCGAGCGCTTCCGGGTCACCCCGGCGAGCCGGTTCGCGATCCTGGTCGGCCCGATCCTGTCGGGCCTCGTGATGATGACGGCGTTCGACTCCGTCGTCGTCGCCGTCGGCTACGGCTTCGGGTTCCAGCTGCACTGGCTCGGACTCGCCGTGCTCGCCCTGCTTCTCGGGCTGCTCGCGTCGCTCATGGCGGCCTTTTCGACGGCGACCGCGCTCGTGACCAAGGACATCAGCAGCTTCGCAGCCATCATCAACGGCCTCAACCTGCCGATGCTGCTGCTCGCGGGCGTGCTCCTCCCGATCTCGGTCGGGCCACTGTGGCTCCGGGTGCTCGGGCACTTCGACCCGCTCTTCTACCTGGTCCAGGCCTCACGCGTCCTCGCAGCCGGCACGTTCGGCGGCCCGGCCGTATGGCAGGCCTTCGCCGTCCTGGTGCCGCTATGCGGGTTGGTCCTCCTCTGGGCGACGCGGGTGTTCCGAAGAGCCGTCGCCTGAGGTGCGGCGTGCGCGATCCGGGCGCGCCGCCCCCGCTCGACGCTGCGGTGCCAAGGAGCCCCGCGCGACCGCACCGGGTCGCCGCCGCGCTGCACTCGAGCGGTCGGCCCGCCGCACACATGGTCGGTCACGACCCGGCCGGGCGCGGGCAGGAGCGAGCCCGGCGACACGGAGGGTCGTCGTGTACGGTCTCCCGCTGCGGAGCGCGACCGCACGGCTGACCGCCAAGTCCGGCCGTCGTCGCTGACTCGTCCGTCTGGGGGGAATGTGACCGACGCTGATCACCGTGGGGATGGCGGGCAGCTCGACGTCGGGCGCGACGACAGCGCAGCGGTGGATCGGGGGGTCGCGCCGACTAGCCGTCGCTTCTCTCGGCGACAGCTCCTGCAGGCGAGCGGGTCCGGCGCGGCGGGCGCCGTCGTGCTCGGCGGTGCGGGGGCGCTCGGCCGCGGCGGGCTCACGTACGCGAGGCGGGTCACGACGAGCGCGCCGGGCGACCTCGCTCAGGCGCACGCCTTCCGCTCGCGTCCGGACCTGAGCCCGCCGCGCTTGCAGATGGCCCTGGCCAGAGCCGGCTCGGCCCCCGGCTCCTACTACCTCCTCACCCCGAACTACGGCCGCGCTCGAAGCGGGGCCGGGCAACCCGGCCTGATGATCGTCGACCGCCGGGGCGAGGTGATCTGGTTCTTGCCGCTGACGCAGCTCGCGAGCAACCTTCGCGTGCAGCACTACCGGAACAGGCCGGTCCTCACCTGGTGGCAGGGGACGTTGACCAGCTCTGGGCACGGCGTTGGCGAAGCCGTCATCTGCGATTCGACGTACCAGGTGATAGCGAGGATCAAGGGCGCGAACGGGCTGCGACCCGACGTCCACGAGCTCGCCATCACCGCCGACGACACCGCCCTGGTCACCGCCTACGCGCCCGTGACGACCGACCTCTCAGGCGTCGGCGGCCCCCCAAGCGCGACCGTCTACGACGGCGTGGTGCAAGAGATCGACATCGCAAGCGGCCGGCTGCTCTTCGAATGGCACAGCATCGAGCACGTGGGCGTGGGCGAGACGTACGCGACCCCGCCGACCTCGCCGTTCGACTACTTCCACATCAACTCGATCGCGGTCGACCCGACCGACGCCAACCTCGTCGTCTCGGCGCGCAACACCTGGGCGGTGTACAAGGTCCATCGCACGAGCGGTCGCGTCCTGTGGCGGCTCGGCGGCAAGAAGAGCGACTTCGCGATGGGTGGGGGCACGCCCTTCGCCTGGCAACACCACGTGACGCCACTCGCAGATGGCACCCTCACCGTCTTCGACGACGGTGCATTCCCCCCCGTCGAGCCGCAGTCGCGAGCCCTGCACCTCGCCGTCGACGAGAAGAGTCGCAGCGTCTCGCTCATCCATGCCTTCGAGCACCCCGCGCGCCTCCTCGCCCAGAACCAAGGGAGCATCCAGCTGCTGCCCGGCGGGGGCGCGGTGGTCGGGTGGGGCTCCGAGCCCTACTTCAGCGAGTACGCGGCGAACGGCGGCCTCGTCGTCGACGGCCGGTTCCCGACCAACGGCCAGTCATACCGCGCTTTTCGCGCGCGCTGGGTCGGGTCACCGACGGCGCGCCCGGCGATCGCGATCGAACCGGACGACTCCGGGGGCTACACCATCTACGCCAGCTGGAACGGCGCCACCGAGGTCGCGAGCTGGCAGGCCCTCAGCGGGGACAGCGCCGTCGACCTCTCGCCGGTGGGCAGCGTCCCGAAGGCCGGATTCGAAACGGCGATGACCGTCCACCCGGCCGGCAAGTACGTCGCGATGGCAGCCCTCGACCGAGACGGAAACCGCCTCGGGGTCTCGGCTCCCTCCGCGCTCTGAGTCCGGTCTCGGCGGCACGCTCCGCGCGAAGGGCCTCCGGACGTCCCGAGTCTCGAGTGTCACTGGCGTCCCCTCGGTGGCGCCTGAGAGCGGTTCGGCCCGAGCGAAGCGCCGAGACCGCCCGGGCGCGACACGTCCCGGGCGCGACGTGCGTGCCCTCCGGCGACGACCGGGGTCGGGTGATCCGTGAGCCGGTGAACGAGGCACGCCTCGAGCCGGACCAGGCGGTTCCCGACCACAGGTCACTGCCTGAGCCGCCGAACACGCGATCACCGCCAAGCGGCCAGCAGCGCAAGACGATGCCCGGAGCGAGGGATGCGCCGCAATGGGCGGCCCGCCAAGCCGAGCTGGAGGGTTCTGCCTACGCGTGGTCATGTCCCGGCATCTTTTCGCAACTCCCTCGTCGCTGCGCCTCCGTGAGGCCATGGACCCCGAGGGGTCCACGTGCGAAACGACGCTGAGGACGACGTCGTCGCGGTGCCGGACGCGCAAAGCCCTCCGCCTTCTTGTCGTACACGACAGAGTTCCACGCGCGCGAACCCTGACCAAGACCATCACCTCCTGAGAAGGGGCTGTCACTGCCCGAGAGCAAGCCCCGGCAGTGACAGCCCCTTTGGTCAGATCAGTGGATCGCCGACTGCGCCCTCAGCCCTCCAGAGGAGACACGCCGTACTTGGTCATCGTCACGAGCAGCCGCTCGTCGCCCCGCAGCTCGGGCAGGCGTAGCACGAGCCCGCTCGCTGCATCAGGTTGCCGCACGCGTAGCAGAAGGGCGCGTCCCGGCTCTCCATCATCGGCCGTTGTTGCGCCGTCGGACCAGCAGCGACACTGTCGCCGCCCTCGCCGAAGCGCTCGTGCTCACGCCGCACGGCGGCCTCGCCGAGATCGACGTCCTCAAGACCCGGCAGGGTCGGCTGCGACCGCTCCCCCGTCGACAGCACGCCGAGCTCGATCCGCTCGTCGAGCGACAGGTAGTCGAGCGCGAGCCGACGGAAGATGTAGTCGACAAGGCTCGAGGCGAGGCGTAGCTCGGCGTCGTCGGTGATGCCGGCCGGCTCGAAGCGCATGTTCGTGTACTTGCGCACGAAGGTCGACAACGGCACGCCGTGCTGCAGCCCGAGGCTGACCGCGATGGCGAACGCGTCCATCACCCCGGACAGCGTCGAGCCCTGCTTCGAGACCTTCATGAAGACCTCGCCGGGCCGGCCGTCCTCGTACTCGCCGACCGTGACGTAGCCCTCGCAGTCGGCGACTCGGAAGGCGAAGGTGTTCGAGCGCCGACGCCTCGGCAGCCGGGTGCGCGTCGTCGGAGGCGGCGCCACGACGTGCTCGGCGAGCGCGCGCTCGAGCTCGGCGATCCGGGAACGAAGCACGGTCTCGCGCTCGCCGAGGACGTCGCGCACCGCCTCGCCGTCCTTCTTCGTCGTGGACAGCGGCTGGGCGACCTTGCAGTTGTCGCGGTAGATCGCCACGGCCTTCAGGCCCATCCTCCAGGCGTCGATGTGCAGCTGCTCGACGTCTTCGACGCTGACGTCCTCGGGCATGTTCACCGTCTTCGAGATGGCCCCGGAGATGAACGGCTGCGCCGCGGCCATCATCTTCACGTGCCCGAGGTAGGGGATCGTGTTGTCGCCCATCGAGCAGGCGAAGACCGGAAGATGCTCCGCCCGGACGTGCGGCGCACCGAGGATCGACTTGTGCTGGTCGATGTAGGCGACGATCTCGACGATCTGGCCGCCGTCGTAGCCGAGGCGGCGCAGCGCGCGTGGGACCGTCTGGTTGACGATCGACATCGTCCCGCCGCCGACGAGCTTCTTCGTCTTCACCAGGCTGAGGTCGGGCTCGATGCCGGTCGTGTCGCAGTCCATCAGGAACGAGATCGTCCCCGTCGGGGCGAGCACGGTCGCCTGCGAGTTGCGCACACCGTGGACCTCGGCGAGCTCGACCGCGGAGTCCCAGGCCTCCTGGGCCGCTGAGAGCAGCTCCGTTGGGACGCGCTCCTCGTCGATCTTGGCCACCTCGGCCCGGTGCATGCGCAGCACCTCCACCATCGGCTCGGCGTTCTCGTGGAAGCCGGCGAACGGTCCCATGCGCGCGGCGATGCGCGCGGAGGTCGCGTAGGCGTGGCCGGTCATGAGGGCGGTCACCGCCGAGGTGACGGCCCTCGCGTCGTCGGAGTCGTAGGACATCCCGAGGGCCATGAGCATCGCGCCGAGGTTCGCGTAGCCGAGACCGAGCTGGCGGAAGCGCCGCGTCGTCTCGGCGATCTTCTCCGTCGGATAGTCGGCGTTGCCGACCAGGATCTCCTGGGCGGTGAAGATCACCTCGACCGCCGCCTTGAACGCCTCGACGTCGAAGGTGCCCTCCTCGTCCATGAACCGCAGCAGGTTGAGGCTCGCCAGGTTGCAGGCGGAGTTGTCGAGGTGCACGTACTCGCTGCAGGGGTTGCTCGCCGTGATCCTGCCGGTGTTGGGAGCGGTGTGCCAGCGGTTGATCGTCGTGTCGAACTGCAGCCCCGGGTCCGCGCACTCCCAGGCCGCCTCGGCGATCTCGCGGAAGATCTGGCGGGCCGGGACGGTCTCGACCACCTCGCCCGTCGTGCGCGCGAGCAGCTGCCAGGGCTTGTCCTCTAGGACGGCCTCCATGAACTCGTCGGTGAGCCGCACCGAGTTGTTGGCGTTCTGGTACTGGATCGAATGGCTGTCCGCGCCGTCGAGGTCCATGTCGAACCCGGCGGCCTCGAGCGCCCGTGCCTTTCGCTCCTCACGCGCCTTGCACCAGACGAACTCGCGCACGTCGGGGTGGTCGACGTCGAGGATGACCATCTTGGCGGCGCGACGCGTCTTGCCCCCGGACTTGATCGTCCCGGCCGAGGCGTCGGCGCCGCGCATGAAGCTCACCGGGCCCGACGCCGTGCCGCCGCCGGCCAGGAGCTCCTTCGAGCCGCGGATGCGCGAGAGGTTGACGCCCGAGCCCGAGCCACCCTTGAAGATGGTTCCTTCCTCGACGTACCAGTTGAGGATGGAGCTCATCGCGTCGTCGACGGCGAGGATGAAGCACGCCGAGGCCTGCTGCGGCACACCCTTGACGCCGATGTTGAACCACACCGGCGAGTTGAAGGCGGCGTACTGGTTCACGATGAGGTGCTTCAGCTCGTCGCTGAAGGCGGCCGCCTCGGCCTCGTCGGCGAAGTAGCCGTCCTTCATCCCCCAGGCCGTGATCGTGTCGGCCACCCGGTCGACCACCTGGCGCAGCGAGGTCTCGCGCTCGGGTGTCCCGAGGGTCCCGCGGAAGTACTTCTGGGCGAGGATGTTCGTCGCGTTCATGCTCCAGGTGGTGGGCAGCTCCACCCCGAGCTGTTCGAACGCGATCGCTCCGGTCCGGTAGTCCGAGATGACCGAGTCCCGTCGCTCCCACAAGACGGCGTCGTAGGGATGACGCCCCTCGACGGTGAAGTGGCGGCGGATACCGATGTCGATGCGCTCACCCGCTACTGCCATTGTTCCTCCCAGGACTCGACGGGAGCCTCGCTCCGGCGAGCCTGCACGGCACGGCGCAGGCAGGCGGGGCGCCACGGCGGCATCCCGGCTCGACTAGCACTGACATGCCGTGTGGTGGCACAACATGTAGTGGTCGGATTCACTCACCACACTAGATGAGCGAGGTGTAATTACACCACTGTCACCCCGGAGTGTCAACGGTCAAACTCTGGTCGTCACTCCGCCGCCAGTGCCTCCGCCTCGCGCCCGCCTGCCCGCGCGACACCACGCGCGCTACAGCTTCGACAACGCCTTGCGGAGGGTCCGTATGCCCTGGGCGATGCGCTGTTCGTTCTCGATCAGGGCGAAACGGACGAAGCCGTCGCCGCCCGGGCCGAAACCGACCCCGGGCGACGTCGCCACCTTCGCGTCGCGCACGAGGAGCTTGGAGAACTCGAGCGAGCCGAGCTCACGGTAGGGCTCGGGGATCGGCGCCCAGACGAACATCGTCCCCTTGGGCTTGCGCACCTCCCAGCCGATCCGTGACAGTCCCTCGCACAGGGCGTCGCGTCGGTGCTGGTAGATCTCGTTGACGACTTTCGGGTAGTCCGGTGCCTCGTTCATCGCGACGATCGAGGCGATCTGGATCGGCTGGAACGTCCCGTAGTCGAGGTAGCTCTTCAGCTTGGTCAGCGCCGCGACGACCTCGGCGTTTCCGACCAGGAAGGCGACCCGCCAGCCGGCCATCGAGAACGACTTCGTGAGCGAGTACAGCTCGACCGCCACCTCGGACGCGCCCGGCACCTGCAGGATCGAGGGCGGGGAGTACCCGTCGAACGCCGTGTCGGAGTAGGCGAAGTCATGGACGAGCACGACGCCGTGCTCGCGCGCGAAGTCCACGAGCCGGCTCATCGTCGCGAGGTCGATGCAGGCCGTGGTTGGGTTGTGTGGGAACGAGAGGATGACGACGCGCGGCTTCGGCCAGGCGGACTCCCACGCCTCGACCAGGTTGGCGAAGAACGCCTCCCCGGCATCGGCCTCGTCTCCCTCCAGCATGCCGAGCCCCTCGAGGCGGACCATGCGGACGTCGGCGCCGGCGAACAGCGGCGCGTAGATGTGGATCGGGTACGACGGCGAGGGCACGAGCGCGGTGTCCCCGGGTCCGACGAGCGCCCACATCAGGTGCGACAGGCCTTCCTTCGCGCCGATGGTCGTCACGATCTCGAGGTCCGGGTCGAGCACCACGCCGAAGCGACGGAGGTAGAGGTCGGCGATCGCCTGGCGCAGCTTCGGGATGCCGCGGGAGGCCGAGTAGCGGTGGTTACGGGGGTTGCGTGCCGCCTCCACAAGCTTGTCGACGGCGACGTCGGGCGAGGGGATGTCCGGATTGCCGAAGCCGAGGTCGATCACGTCGTCACCTGCCCGTCGGGCGGCGAGCTTCAAGGCGTCGACCTCGGCGAACACGTACGGCGGCAGCCCGTTGATCCGGCGGAACTCCATCGCCCGAGGTTAGCGAACGGCCCGCTCGGCGCGATTACGGCGCGACGGCCAGGCCAGCGGCGCCCGCTGCGGCGAGGATCGGCGCCGTCGAGCCCGGCCAGGAGAGCACCGCCCAGGTCGCGCCGGCGTCGCGCAGCTCCACGAGCAGGGCCGACGCGGCCCCGACGTCCGCCGGCAGGTTGCCGCCCCAGCTCGTCGCGCCCTCCGCCGCCAGCACCGCCACCGCGGACGGGAGCGCGCCCCACAAGTTGACCGTCGCTCCGCTGCGCCGGGCGACGGCGCTCGTCGCCGGAGCGCCTCCGCCGACCCAGACCTCGACGCCCGCCCCGGACAGCCTGGCGACGACCTGCTCGAGCCGTGCCCGCCGCTCGGCCGCCGGCGCGAAGTCGACGCCGTAGGCGGCGTTCTCGGGCGCGCTCTCGTGGTCGCCGGTGCCGACCGCGGCGATCAAGCGGCCACCCGACAGCTCGGCCAGGGTCAGCAGCTCGCCGACCAGGACGTCGTCCGGCACGAGACCGACCCGGGCGACGAGCGTCCCGATCCGGATGGTCGACGTCGAGGCGGCGACGGCGCCGAGCAGCGGGTAGGGCGAGATCGCCGGGCGACCCGGCTGGCCCATCGGCCAGAGGTGGTCGTAGGCGAACACGCCGTGGATCCCGGCGGCCTCGCACGCCCTGGCGGCGTCGAGCGCCGCTGCGGCGTCGCGGCGGAACGTGGGGAGCACGACCCCGATCCTCACGCGCACCTCACCGCCCTCACCACGATCGGAGGGTGCCGACCGCCGGCTCAGCGCGCGTCGCCCGTGATCCGGTCGAGGTCGGGATCGAGGGGCGGGCGGGCGGGCGGAGCTCAGGCGCCGGACTCGACCCGTGCCTTCAGGTCGCGCACGGCGGCGTGGATGATGTGCCCCTCGGCGCGGCGCTTCACGAAGCCCGGGATCGGCACCCGGAGCTCGACGGCGAGCTCATAGTGCACCTCCGTCGTCCCGTCGCCGGCCGGCGTGAACCGGTAGCGACCGTCCAGACGGTTCGTGAGGTCGCCGTCCTTCTGCATCCAGGCCACCTCGTCGGGCGCCTCGGAGTAGTCGTAGGCGAGGACGTAGCTGGTGCTGCGACCGAACGCGCCGGCTCGGAAGCTCACCACCGAGGCGCGGCCCTGCTCGTCCCGCTCGAGGACGTGGACCTCCTTCACGTCGGCCACCCATTGCGGATAGGCCTCCACGTCGGTGACGACGGAGAAGCACCGCTCGGGCGTACCTGCGATCACCATCGTCTCGGCGGTGCGCTCCACGGCTCCTCTCCCTTCGCGTGCCGTCGGGCTGTCACCAGACTCGCGCGGCGCGGCACTGGCCGCGTACCAGCCTGTGTAGCACCCGGGCGGGTGCGAGGAGCGGATGCCCGCTCAGCCCCCGGCGGCGCCGAGCGCATCGGCGAGGCGCCTCGCGAGGAGGTCGTAGGAGAACTCGGCCTCGGCGCGCCGGCGGGCCGCGCCCCCGAAGCGGCGGCGGAGCGCCTCGTCGTCGAGGAGGGCGGCGAGCGCGGCGCTCGCCACGACGACGTCGCCCGGGCGGTCGACCACCAGCCCGGTCTCGCCGTCGAGCACCGCCTCGTCCGCCCCGCCGCTCCTGCCGGCGACCTGGGCGACGCCGCTGGCGGCCGCCTCCAGGAAGACGATCCCGAAGCCCTCCTGCTCGAGGCCGAGCCAACGGTTGCGGCAGAGCATCGCGTGGACGTCGGCGGCCCCGTAGAGCTGCGGCAGCTCGTCGTCGGGCACCCGGCCGAGGAGACGCACCGGGGCACCGACACGCCTCACCAACGCTTCGAGCCGCTTCGCGTCCCGTCCGCTCCCGCCGATGGCGACGGTGAGGTCGGGCCGCTCGGGCGCCAGCCCGGCGGCCGCCTCGATCAGGACGTCCATGCCCTTGCGCGGGACGAGACGGCTGACGCTCACGACCAGGCGGCCCTCCGCGGGAAGCCCGAACCGCCGCCGTGCGGCGACCCGCTCGTCGCCGGTGAGCGGGTGGAACCGCCCGACGTCGACCCCCGGGGGCACCACCGCGGTCGGCGGCATCGCCGAACGGGCCACCCGCCGGGCCTCGCCGGCCGGATAGCCGCCGGCGGCGATCGCCAACGAGGCACCCGAGAGCACGCGGGCGAGCACGCGCCAGGCGCCGGGGAGGCGCGCAGGGACGGTGACCTCGGCGCCGTGGAGGAGGACGGCGTAGGGCAGCCCGAGCGAGCGCCCGACGAGCCCGAGGGGCAGCGCCGGGTCGAGCACGACCAGACCGGCGCCGATCTCGTCGGCGAGGCGCCGGATGGCCTCGCGCACCTTCGGCGTCGGCAACAGCATCGGGACCCGGAGACGTTCGATCCGGTGACCCGCTGCGGCGTCGAAGGCGGCCGCGGCGGGATGGTCGATCGTGAGCACCGCGAAGCGCTCCGGTGGGAGCCTTCGCCACAGCTCGAACAGGTACGACTGGATCCCGCCGAGCTTCGGCGGGTAGTCGTTGGTGACGAGGACGTGCCTCACGGCAGCCGGCCCGAGCAGGGCCGGCAGGCGCCGGGATCGGGCTCAGCCGACGCGGCGCTGGTGGCGAAGCTCGGGGACGAGCCCGACGCGCTGGAGCATCCGTACGGCCCGCTCCTCGGCTGCGTCGATGACGACGGCGTCGTGGGGATCGTGCTCGAGCAGGAAGTTGACGACGCAGCCGTCGCAGGTGTCGGTGCCCTCGAAGGCGCACTCGTCGCAGCTGATCGTGAGACCCGCACTGGCCATGGCTGTTGCTCCCCTCGCCCGGGCGGGACGTCCCCGCCGATCGATCGCGTTGCGGCGATGATCGCGTCGGGGTGTATCAGCCGCCCGTCCCGAGGGCGCTCAGCGCGGGGCGCGAGCACCGACGGCGAGTGGATGGCCGGGCAGCTCCGCCCCGCCGCCGTCGTCCAGCACCTCGATCGCCGTCGTACGGCCGCACCACCGGCAGGTGACCGACTCGACGAGCGAGTCGAGGACGACCTCTTCCTCGACTCGGCAGTCACCGCCGAGGTCGAAGTGGAAGAACGAGCTGGTCCGGCGGCGCTCGAGCACGTCGAAGCGCGTCCTGTTTCCGCACGCCGAACAGCGATAGCGGATGGCCACGGCCCGAAGTTAGCGCGGCCCGCCCGCCGCCACGCGGATCGTCGAGGGCGACCACGGAGAAGCGCAAGGTGACCACCGTCCGCGGTGCGGCAGGCCGAACGGCCCTAAGTGAGCAGCTCAGAGCGGTCGTTAGGGACGACGATGAAGGCGTGCGGGTCCATCCTGAGGCGGCTCGGTCGTGCCGCGCACCTCACCGTGCGCTCGCCCCGTCTCGCTTCGCTCGCCGTGATCGTCGTGACGACATCGGTCCTGCTGCCTGTCGCCGGAGCGGGCGCACCCACCACCGTCGCCCAGCGGGTGGCAGCCAGCCACAAGCCCGTCCCCCACGTGACGAGGGTCAAGAAGGCCAAGAAGCGCGCCGTCGCCCCCCTGGTCACCCACTACGCGGGGATCATCCCCCCGAACGAACCGGCTGCCGACGTGGCGCCGAGCCCGAACTTCACCGCGGACTGCTCGCCCGAGGCCCTCGACGACTCGACGACCTGCGCCCAGGCGATCCTCGCCGCGACGGCGAACGCACGCTCCACCGAGCAGATCGGGCCGCTCGACGTCGCCCTCGCCCCCCTGCTCTCGATGCCGCTGGCGGACCAGCTCTTCGTCCTCACGGACCTCGAACGCGTCAGCCGCGGCCTCCCGCCGTACACCGCACTCGTCAGCCCCCTCGACACCGTCGCGCTCACCGGCGCCGCGAACGTGACGGACCCCACCTTCTCGACGGACCAGCCGATGCTCGGGCCCGCCACGCCGATCGTGCAGTGGGGCTCGAACATGGCGTGGAACACCTACGACGCGCTCGGCGCCGACTACTACTGGCTCTACGAGGACGGCCCCGGCGGCTACAACATCGACTGCACCACCACCAACCAGTCGGGTTGCTGGGGCCACCGCGCCAACATCCTCGTCCGCTACCCGGGCGGCATCTGCGGGGGCGAGGCGCCGACGCTCGTGATGGGGGCCGCCTCCACCACCGCCGGTTCGCCGTCCGCCCCCTCCCTCACCGAGCTGCTCGTGGCGGCGTGCGGTCCGCTCCCCCAGCGGGACGTCGTGCTCAGCTGGACGGCCGCCGAGCGAGCGCTCGGCATCGCCGCCGCGGTAAACGCGACCGCCCGCGCCAGGTCGGGCACCGCGAAGCATCCGGCGGGCCATGGAACGACCGTCCACAAGCGCGTCGTCCGAAAGCGCGTCGCGGCCTCCCACCGCGTGGCGCGACGGCACCCTCGGCGCGCCGCGGCGGCGCGGCCTGCCCGTGGGTCGCGCCACGGACGACGGCCCGCCTCCCGCTAGCGCCGGGGTCCCACCCCCGGCGGCCTCGCTGCGCCGCACCACACGGGGTGTGCTACGCCTCGACGGCGGCGGCCAGCGCCGCCGCCAACGCCCGGAGCGCGCGGCCCCGGTGCGACACGGCGTGCTTCTCGGCCGGCGACATCTCGGCGAACGACCGGCCGTCGCCCTCGTCGGGCACGAACACCGGGTCGTAGCCGAAGCCCCCGGTGCCACGAGGCGTGGCCGCGATCTCGCCCGCGACCTCGCCGATGCCGACGAGCTCTGACCCGTCGGGGAAGGCGACGAGCGCGACGGTCCGAAAGCGCGCGCGGCGGTCCGGCGCCCCCCCGAGCTCGGCGAGGAGCTTGGCGAGGTTGTCGGAGTAGCGGCCTGCCGGTCCGGCATACCGGGCCGAGCGCACGCCGGGGGCGCCGCCGAGGGCCGCCACCTCGAGGCCGGTGTCGTCGGCCAGCGCGGCGAGCCCGGTGGCCTCCACGACCGCTTGGGCCTTCAGCCTGGCATTCTTCTCCAGTGTCTCGCCGGTCTCCTCCACGTCGGGGAGCGAGGCGGGCCGCTCGAGGAGCTCGACACGCGGACCGAGCTCGGCCCGGAGGAGCTCGCCGATCTCGGTCGCCTTGTCCGGGTTCGCCGTCGCGAGGACGAGCCGGAGCACCGGCCGCTCGTCCGGTGCCGGAGCGCTCACGAGCCTCCACGGCGTGGCGGCGGCGCCTCGAGCACGCCCCGCTGTGCCGCGAGGATCTCCTCGATGCCACGCGTCGCCAGCTCGAGCAGCTGGTCGAGCTCGCCGCGGGTGAACGGCAGCCCCTCGGCGGTCCCCTGGACCTCGACGAAGCGGCCGGCCCCCGTCATCACAACGTTCATGTCCACCTCGGCGCTCGAGTCCTCGGAGTAGTCGAGGTCGAGGAGACAGCCGGCGCCGACGACGCCGACGGAGACCGCGGCGCAGGCGTCCTTCAAGGGGTTGCGCCCGATGCTCCCGGCCTGGACGAGGCGCTCACAGGCATCGTGCAGCGCGACGTAGGCACCCGAGATCGCCGCGGTGCGGGTGCCGCCGTCCGCCTGGAGCACGTCGCAGTCGAGCACGATCTGGCGCTCGCCGAGCGCCTCGAGGTCGCACACCGCCCGCAGCGCACGCCCGATGAGCCGCTGGATCTCGTGCGTCCTGCCCGATTGGCGTCCTCGCGCCGCCTCGCGGGCGACGCGCTCCGGCGAGGAGCCCGGCAGCAGCGAGTACTCGGCGGTGACCCATCCGCGCCCCGTCCCGCGCATCCAGCGGGGCACCTCCTCGTCGACGGACGCGGTGCAAAGCACCTTCGTCCTGCCCATCGAGACGAGCACCGAACCTGCCGCGAACTCGGTGTAGTCGCGCACGAACCCGAGCGGACGAAGCTCGTCGAGGCCGCGCCCGTCGCGGCGCGTCAGGCTCACCTGGTCCATCGTGGTCGGCTCCTCTCGGCTGTGCCCGTCGACGCCCGGCGGTGATGGCCGGGGGGACCACCACGGGCTCTCGTACGCCGGCTCGGGCGCCCGACCCTACCGTGCAGCGTCGAACGCGACCGCCTCGACGTGCACGAGCTCGGGGCCGAGGAGCCGCCCGCCCATCTCGGCGAACCACCCCACGTCACCCGAGGACAAGAAGCGGTGGTCGGCCTTGCCCGGCGTCCGGCGCCCCATCCCCGTCGCCTCCAAGATCGCGAGCACGTCGAACGCCGTCTCCTCCGCCGAGGAGACGAGGACGACCTCGCGGCCCATCACGTCACCGATCGTCCGCGCGAGGAACGGGTAGTGCGTGCAGCCGAGGAGCAGGACGTCGACACCCACCTCCCGCAGCGGCGCCAGCAGGCGCTCGGCCAGCACGTGCACCTGGTCCGAGGCGGTCTCGCCCCGCTCGACGAACTCGACGAAGCCCGGGCAGGCCTGGATGTGCAGCTCACTGGGGATCCGCAGCCCCGCCGCTGCCCGCTGGTATGCGCCCGAGCCCACCGTCCCGACGGTGCCGATCACCCCGATCCGCCCGGTCGTCGTCGCCTGGGCGGCGGCGCGCAGCCCCGGCTCGATCACGCCGACGACCGGCACGTCGACGCTGAAGCGAAGCTCGTCGAGGGCCGCCGAGGCGGCGGTGTTGCAGGCGACGACGACCATCTTCACGTTCTCGACGTGCACGAGATGGTTGGTGATCTCGAGGCTGAAGCGCCGCACCTCCTCGGCGTGGCGCGGCCCATAGGGATAGCGACCGGTGTCGCCCACGTAGACCAGCTGCTCACCGGGGAGCAGGTCGATCAGCGCACGGGCGACCGTCAGGCCGCCGAACCCGCTGTCGAACACGCCGATCGGACGGTCGTCCATCGCCCGTCAGGCTACGCGGAGCGGGCGGGGGCGGTGCGACCGGGTGGCCCGGATGTCTTAGAAGTAGATGACCTGGCGCGCCCGCTCGGCCACCTCGTCGACGTCGCCGGTCCATGCCCCGGTCGAGAGGTACTTCCAGCCGCCGTCGGGCGAGAGCACGACGATGACGCCCGAGTCGATCTGGCGAGCGCACCGCACGGCGCCGGCCATCGCCGCGCCCGTCGACAGGCCGGCGAAGACCCCGGCGTCGGCCAGGCGCCGCGTCCACACGATCGAGTCCTTCGGCCCCACCACCGTCTTGCGGTCGAGGATCTTCTCGCCCCCGAGGTCGGTGAAGATCGGGGGGATGTAGCCGTCGTCCAGGTTGCGCAGCCCGTCGACCATCTCGCCGGAGGGCGGCTCGACGGCCCAGACCTCGACGGAGGGGTTCTGCTCCTTCAGGTAGCGGCCGACACCGAGCAGCGTGCCGCTCGTACCGAGCCCGGCGACGAAATGGGTGGTCTCGGGGCAGTCACGCCAGATCTCGGGCCCCGTGCCCTCGTAGTGGGCGCGGGGGTTGGCCGCGTTCCCGTACTGGTAGAGGAACACCCACTCGGGGTGCTCCGCGGCGAGGCGCTGGACCAGCCTCACGGCACCGTTCGAACCTTCTGAGCCTGGGGATTCGATGATGTCGGCCCCCCAGACCTCGAGGAGCTGGCGCCGCTCGACGGACACGTTGGTCGGCAGTACGACCTTCAGGTGGTAGCCCTTCGACCGGGAGACCAGGGCCAGACCGATTCCGGTGTTCCCCGACGACGACTCGATCAGCGTCGCTCCCGGCGTGAGCACGCCCCGCTCCTCTGCGTCTTCGATCATCGAGAGGGCGACGCGGTCCTTCACGGAGCCGCCGGGATTCGTCCCTTCCAGCTTGACGAGGATCCGAACGTCCGGGTTCGGGCTGAGCGACGAGACCTCCACGAGCGGCGTATTGCCGATCAGCTCGATGACGCTGCGCACGACGGTCACGCGACCACCTCCCCGGACACGCGTCCTTCGGCTAACCGGCTCCCCCGGCGACGGCCGGGAGGATGGAGACCACGTCGTCGGGCGCGACCTTCGTCAACAGCTTGTCGAGGTAGCGGACGTCGTCGTCGTTCAGGTAGACGTTCACGAACTTGTGCAGCGACCCGTCACCGGTCAGCACCTGCCCGGCCAGCGCCGGATACGCGCCCTCGAGCGAGCGGAGCACCTCGCCGACGGTCGACCCCTCGACGGACACCGACTGGCGTCCCTCCGCGGCGGGGCGCAGCAGCGTAGGGAGGCGGACTTCGACGGGCACGGCTCCTCCGGCGGGGTCGAGCGAATGGTGACCTGCTTGGTCGGATTCTACAGGTGGGACCCTGACGCACCCGCGCCTCACGGCGGCGAACGTCGCGGCGGTCGTGCGACGGCGCTTCAGCCGGCCTCGACGATCGGCTCCTCGGTGATCGAGTCGCCGATGATCCGGTACGAGCGGATGGACGCCACCTCGTCGCGCAGCGAGACCACCACGTAGTGCCACGACGGGTCCGGCGCCTGGGCGACGTCGGTCTGCGACGGGTACGGGTCGGTGTGGGTGTGGGAGTGGAAGACGCCGATGATCGAGATCCCCTCCTCCTCGGCCCGTCGGTCGGCGCGCAGGTGGTCCAGGGGGTCCACCGTGTAGAGGCGGGATGACGCCGCGGCGTTGCGAGTCGGGAACAGGCGAAGGACGGCGCCGGTGGCAGGGTCGCCGGCCAGCAGGCCGCAGCCCTCCTCTGGGTACGCCCGAAGGCAGTGGGCGACCATCTCGGCGCGCAGATCGGCACCCACCACGAGCTCGGAGCTGCCGACTGGCTGCCCGGCCAGCGCCCCCCCGGCCGTCCCGCCGCCCGATTCCGTCATCGGATGCGGAGGCTACCGTGTCATCTCGTGCCGTCGACGTCCCGCAGCAAGCAGAAGGGCGCTCCGGGCACTAAGCCGAGCGGCAGCGGGAGCCGGCGGGACGACGGGCCGGTGATCCGGCGGGTCGCGCAGAACCGGCGCGCCCGCCACGAGTACGACGTCCTCGAGACCTTCGAGGCCGGCCTCGCGCTGCGCGGCGGCGAGGTGAAGTCGCTGCGTGCCGGCCAGGTGTCGCTGCAGGACTCCTACGCCCGAGTCGACGACGGCGAGGTGTGGCTGCTCGGCACGCACATCGCCCCCTACGAGTTCTCGAGCGGCTTCGGCCACGTCGACCCCGACCGTCCCCGCAAGCTGCTGCTCCACCGCGACCAGATCGACGAGCTCAGGGGGCGGGTCGCGCAGCAGTCGCTCACGCTGGTGCCGCTCTCCATCTACTTCAAGGACGGGCGCGCGAAGGTCGAGCTGGCCCTCGCGCGCGGCCGACGGCTCTACGACAAGCGTCACGTCCTGGCCGAGAGGGATGCCGCGCGTGAAGCCGAGCGGGCGATGAAAGAGGTCCGTCATCGCTGACCTGCGGGTCGGCGCCCGGTCGTTCCGGCCGGCGGTGGGCGCGCGCGCCGGCGGTACCATGGAGGGGTCGGGAGTCGCCCGGCGAGCCGGACGGTACGTGGTCCGGTTGAGCACATCCTCGGGGGTGACAGGCTTCGACTTTGGTCGTCGAGGCGGGAGAAGCGAGCCGTGGTCTCCGGAGCCACGTTAAAGAGCCGGAAACCAACACAAACGCCGAGCCTCAGCTCGCGCTTGCTGCCTAACTAGCAGCAACGTTTGCCCGGCCCCAGCCCCGCGGGCCGGTACGCAGACGTCATCTAGCGGGGCTTACCCGACCGACGTAGCCGACGTGGCGGACGGGGAAATCTAAGTTGGCTGGGGTCCCGTGCCGGTGCCGGTGGCGAGGCGGGACCCGAGATCTTTCCGCCGGCTGCGCTCGGAGAAGCACCGCTGAGAAGCCGAAGGACGCGGGTTCGATTCCCGCCACCTCCACCAAGAATTTAGGCCGTTGACCTGGGCTGATGCCCGGGTCGACGTGCCTCAGGACCCGAACAGGACTCACGTCGACTGATGCAGGGATGGCCAGGACGCCAGCCAATGGGACCGCCGCCCGAACCGGAGCGAGGTCCCTGCGTCGGGACAGCTCGCGGGTCAACGCTGCCATGCCCCAACGTTGCGGAGTGGTGATCCCAGGAGTACGACCCCACCTCGAATAGCTACCCGGTTCGCTGCGCTTGCGGTGGGCACATCGAGCTACTCGGGCCGCGCCCCAAGCTCTTCCGCCCAGTCAATCAGCCGAGGCGGCGCTCGAGGTGATCGCCCAGCTCATCGAGGTCACGAACGACTGGGACCGGCTGGTCGAGGAGCTGGTGGCGCTTGGCTACGCCTGACGCGGTTGCAGCGGCCGCGAGTGCGGTTGCTCTAGCAGCTCCTGGAAGCTCCCGCCGGGAGCGTCGCCAAGCTCTAGGACCTTCCGAACGAGCGCCAAGCCATCGAGATACCCCATGCTGGAAGTCGACCGGCTCGCGCGCCAGCAGCCCATCTGGGAACGGCTTGCCGTAGCGTTGCGAGACCATCACGGCCTTGATCACGCCCAGGTAGTAGCTCTGCGCCCAGCTCTCGGTTGCGCGATCGGACTCGCCGACGGCCCAGCGTTTTAGGTCCTCGGTCCACGCCGCGATGCGACGGTTCGCGGCGAAGCCCATCGTCTACTTGAGTCCGAAGATCCGCAGCAGCTTCCCCGTGGCGCCCATCGAGCGGCCGTAAGCCTTCCGGCGCACGACGCGCTTGCCGTAGGCGGCAGGGCCTCGGCTGGCGGCACGCAGGTTGTTACTCGTGCGAGCTGCGCGGTAGAGGGTGCTCGTGAGGCTACGGCGTCGGGGCATCGGGCGGCTTCCCTTCGGCGAAAACTGCGGCGGGCGTCGCAGGCACGGGATGAACGGCCGGCGACTCGGCCTTGTCCGTAGTGGCGGGCTGGTCGATCGGTCGGATACCGCGGATACCTGACGCCCGGGCCTCGTCCGCGTGCTCGTCACAGAAGAGCGTGATGCTTTCCGAGGGGCCGAGCTCTGCGGCCAGCGCTGGCGTCATGTGCTCGGCGGGCAACATGTGGGTCGCCTCGCCCTCGCAGCCATCCTTGTAGCAGTGCGCCATGGCCGCCAACCTCCCTCGTGCGCCTGAGTATGCGCCTTTGCCGCGCCGATGTCCGCGCCCTGCTCCGGATCATATTTTGTGGCGATGCGCTGCCTGCAGCGCGAGGATGCGCGGAGGGTTGTCGACCAGGGGGAGGTCATGACATGGCCGCGTGGATCACCGAGACGACCAACTACTACTCGACCGCGTCCGGCACGGCCGAGTACCACAACGGCGGCTGGGTCTGCCATGAGGGTGGCCAGATCAAGGCCTTGCACCTGACCTCGGGCAAGGGCGGACGCACCATCGAGTGCCCGGTCTGTAAGGCGCACCGCGAGGGCAAATAGCCCGCGGGGCGACGCTCTACGCGCTCGCCCGCCGTCGCGGCAGCCGTCCGTAGGCGCCGAGGTGATGCGCGCAGCGCCCGCAGAGGTCGTCACTGCTGAGGCGTAGCTCGCGGCGACCGCAGTGCCCCCACGGTGAGCGCAACGACCAGCTCGCGGGGCAGCGGTCGCGCGGGCAGCACGGCTACGGCGTAGGGGAACGCGCGTTCGGTCACAGGTCGGCTAGGCATTGCGGAGAGGCGAGAATCGCTCGGCTCGAAAGTTGCCCGGTTGTTTAAAGGAGAGACATGTTCCGTGTCCTATTGTCCGTGGCAGCGATCGTACTTTTTGTAATAGCGGCGCTTGGCGCATTAGGAACTATCACTGGCATAAACTATGCGGGGTTGGTTGCCATCGGCCTAGCGTGCCTCGCCGCAGCCGTGCTCGATTTCGAGCATCTCTTCACCTCGCGACGCAAGTCGTAGTTCGGGGCGCTAGGACGGCGCGAGGATGGTCCGGTAGACGTAGGCGCCACCCCGAGTCAGCCACCGCGGCCCTCTTCGCGTCGACGGATTCGGAGTATCTCCTCGAGTTCCTCCAGCGGCAATCGCCGGAGGGCGTCACTGACGATCGCGGCGAGCTGCTCGGGAGTCACCGACGTAATGTCGGCGATGTGTAACTTGACGTACCCAATTAAAACCCGCTCTTGCGGCATTCTGCAGTGATGGCCGGATAAGCGATGTTCTCGGCTTTTTGTTCTTTGACGGGATCAAACCCTCCAGTAAAGGCTTGAGCGACTGCCCGTACCTGTGTCCTGATGATGGCGTCAGCAGCTCTCCGCCCATCGTGGAGCAAGTCAACAAACGAAGTGTCGTTGTCCGGGGCATTTGGGTCGAAGGCAGAACTGGCTGTGTACCGCGTCCAGGCTTTGTATCTCCTCAAATCAACGCAAGCTTTTCGCGTGTATTGCGTAGCCGTTGGCACTGTCGTGGTGGTTGTCGTGCTCGGAGCGTTCAGGGCAGCGGCCGCGCGCTGTACTGCAAGCGATCTCGTTGTTGTAGTGGTCGCGCTCTCGGCCTGAGGCGCGCCACAGCCAGCGGCGATAAGCACCACGGTGCCGAGGAGCGCCCAGTTCAGACGATTGGGCTTCACGTTTTTGGCTTCCGGCCCCTCTTCTGGCGAGGAGCCGGGGGGGCTTCTGGTCATCGGGCGTTGCGCTCATCGTGACCTCCGTTTCGGTCTCGAGCTTGGCAGATGCCGGGACGGTTCTGAAGCCGGCCCGACATCCGTTAGTTGTTGCATTGACGGACGTTGTTGTCCCCCGGGGTCCCCGAACGACGTGAGTGCGGATTCCGCTCGATTTCGTACACCTGTTCCGATCGAATCCGTACAGCGATTCCGACGTTTTCGTACACCCGCGTGAAGGGGCTGTCGCAGCTGCTGGCGTGAGGTAGGCCCTGCTCGCAACGCTCCTCGGACCGTGCTGCCCGAGGAGTGAGCGTGCCAAGACCCCGCGTCCCCATGCGCAAGATCCGCGACGTCATCCGTCTCGCCCTCGGCGAGGGGCTCTCGCTCCGCCAGGTCGGGCTCTCCCTCGAGCTCCCGTTCACCACCGTCGGCGACCACGTCCGGCGCGCCATCGCGGCCGGGCTGTCCTGGCCGTTGCCCGAAGGCCTCTCCGACCACGACCTCGAGCAGCTCCTCTTC
>Ga0307373_10005506_pt1 | contig 20676 bp, 18 predicted proteins | sample OX2MG_FD_202534 | JGI IMG/M metagenome (GOLD analysis project Ga0307373, IMG submission 202534) | Soil microbial communities from Risofladan, Vaasa, Finland - OX-2 | ecosystem: Environmental > Terrestrial > Soil > Coastal area > Acid sulfate soil | place: Finland: Risofladan, Vaasa | collected...
CTGGCGTCGCGAGCTGAGTCGGGCGAGCTTCGTGCTGCGGCGGTCGATCCGGGCGAGGGGAATGGCCCCGGAGGTGCCGGGCTCGGGCGTGAGCGATCCGGTCTCTCGTGGGGGCGCTCGAGCCCTGCGCCTCCTCGCTGTCGCTCGCGGCGGGAGGTTCGCGGCCCGTGCGCTCGGTGCCGCGACCTCCACGATCGAGAGCTCGGGCGTGCCGGACGCGTCCTGCGGGTCAGTCGCGGCCCTGTTCTGCATCGGGGCCGCTACTGAGGACCGCCGAACGACGCCGGCCGCCGGCCGCGACGTGCGGATCCGCGAAGGTGGCGACGTCGGCACGGCGCCGGTCGCTCCCTCGCCAGCCCGGAGCGCGCGGCACCGACGGGCGATCCTGTCGCCCGACGCCGCTCTTTGGGAAGGACGGGGAACTGGCTCAACCTCGCGCTCGGTTCGAGCACCGCGTGACCGCCTCTCGCCGGGCGGACAATCGTGGCGATGACGTCGACCGGGCGCCTGCGGCCGTGGAGGAGCAGCGCGGGGAGCGACGGAGCGCGCGACCCTTCAGGTGCGGGCTTCGGGGAGGATGCGGTCGAGAAGACCCGAGACCGGGCACCAGCCCGTGGCGACCATGAGCAGCTGGTTCGCCCCGACGGCGGCCGGAATGAGCGCGAACCAGTGGTTCACGCCGGCCGCCAGCGCCGTCCCGGTGATGGTGAAGGTGCCGGCGAGGAGGAAGAGAATCCGTTGCTTGGGCCACGCGCGTTGCCGACCGCACGACCCGACTGGTGCCGCGCGGAGCTCACTGGGAGAGGTCATGGGAGGAATATACCCCAGGGAGTATGAGGGCCGGTCGATCTCGGCGGTCGTTGTCCCTCGGCTCCCACGGTGCGGCGTGCCCGGGCCGGGTCGGGTGCAGCGGTAGGCTCCGGCATCCCGGCCGATCCCAGGCGGGCGATCGCTGCGAGGAGTCGATGGCGACCAACCAAGCCGAGAGCCAGCGCTGGAACGACGAACACTGGACGCGGGTATGGCCCAAGCGGGAGCGTCTCACGGGCGCCGTGACGGGCCACCTGCTCAGCACCCTCGATCTCCGGCCGGCCGAGCGCGTGCTCGACGTCGGCTGCGGCGGCGGCAAGACGACACTCCACGCCGCCCAGGCCGTCGGGCCGGATGGCTACGCGCTTGGCGCGGACTTCTCGGCGCCGCTCCTCCGCCTCGCCGAGCAGCGCGCTCAGGCGTCCAGCCAGAAGAACGTGGCGTTCCACGTCGCCGACGTTCAGCGAGCGAGCCTCCCCGACGGACCGTTCGACGTCGCGATGAGCCAGTTCGGCGTGATGTTCTTCGACGAGCCGGTGGCGGCCTTCGCCAACATCGGCTCGCACCTGCGTCCCGGCGGTCGGATCGCCTTCGCGTGCTGGCAGGAGTTGGAGAGGAACCCGTGGTTCTTCGCCCCGGTCATCGCCGCGTTCATCCCTCCGCCGGCGAGCCCCCCGCCGGGCAAGCACGCCACCGGGCCGTTCGCGCTGTCCGATCCCGCCCGCACGGCGAGAATCCTCAGCAGCGCCGGCTATGGAGAGGTGGAGCGAGCGACCTACGAGATCGAGGTGGACGTCCCGACGGACGCGGTCGTCGACGACGCGCAGCTGAGCTTCATGGGCGTCGCGCCGGACCGTCACGAGGAGGCGATGGCGGTCGTCGAGCAGCACATGGAGCGCTTCCGCCTCGACGACTCGACCTCGCGCATCCCGCTGGCGTTCCAGATCTTCACGGCCTCCTGCTGTGCCGAGGGGCCACCCGGACCATGACCAGGGCCCTCGAACGCGCTGCGCCGGCTACCGTGCGGCGGCTCGTCCGAGCGGCACTGCGCTGGTCGGCTCGCAGGACCTGACTGGGTTCTCTCGCCCTGGTCGGAAGGCCGGCTCCGCTGGCCATCGGGCGCCGACGGACCTCGGAAGAGGGCCAGTTCCAGATGGTCGAGGATCGCCGACGGCTACGTGAGCATCCCCTGGCGCGATCTCATCCATTGCGTCACAGGTCGTTGCCCGCGTAGGAGAGGTTGAAGCTCTTGTTGGCGAGCGGGAAGTCCGGCACGATCGTGTCGGCCAGGGCAACCGAGAGCGCTGGCCAGTTGAGGAACGAGGGATCGACCACCTTGCACCGAAGGAGCGTCCCAGCGCGATCGACCTCGACCCGATGGACGATGGCCCCCCGCCAGCCCTCGACGATCCCGATCCCCGAGCCACCCACGCGTGGAGGGGGCGGTGCGGTGACGCCGAGCGCTGACGCGCTCCTTGCGAGATCGTCGATGACGGCGAGGGAGACCCGCACCTCGCCGACCCGGACCGAGAATCGCGCCATGACGTCGCCTGTCTCCTCGAGGACGGTGCGGAAGCTCGGGCCGATGTCGACGAAAGGATGGTCCGCTCGTGCATCGGCGGCGAGGCCCGAGGCGCGAGCGATGACCCCGAGCGTGCCCGTGCCCTCGGCGTCGTCCCGAGCGAGCGCGGCGGTTCCGAGGAACCGGTCCATCACGACGGTGTTCGACGTAGCGAGCTCGACGAGCTCCTCGAATCGCCGACCGACCTCGGCGAGCTCGGTCGTCGTCGGCAGCCGGCGGAGCGACACTCCGCCAGGGCCGATCGCGCCGCGCAGCAACCGGTGCCCGGTCACCCCGGCGTTCAGGCGCAGCAGCACCTCGCGAAGCGTCAGGGCGCGTGCCTGGGCGAGACCGAAGCCCACGTCGTTGCAGAGCGCACCGATGTCGGCGACGTGGTTGTACACGCGCTCAAGCTCGAGGAGGAGCGCACGGAGCCGGGCCGCCTCCTCGCCGAGCTCGATCCCGCAGGCCTCCTCGACTGCCAGGCAGTAGGCGAGATTGTGGCCGATCGCGCTGTCTCCGGAGATGCGCTCGGCGAGCGGGACGGCCGCCTCGACGTCGCGTCCCTCGAAGAGCCGCTCGACGCCCCGGTGCACGAACCACAGCCGTGCCTTCATCTTGAGGATCGTCTCGCCGACGACCGAGAAGCGGAAGTGCCCCGGCTCGATCAATCCGGCGTGGACCGGGCCGACGGGGATCTCGTAGACGCCGGGACCTTGGACCTCGACGAAGGGGAACGCGCCGGCGTCGGCACGCATCGGTGGCGGTTCGCCGACCTGGTGGCGCATCGGGTGCCACTCCTTGGGCCAGTGCTGGTGGAGGACGAGCGGCCGGAGGAACGGGTGGCCGATCGGAACGATCCCGAACAGGTCGTGAACCTCGCGTTCGAACCGGCTGGCGGGGAACGACAGCCGGCCGAGGGAGGGCACTGCGGGGTTCGCGGGGTCGAGTCGCACCTGCAGCTCGGTCCGGCGGTCCGGGGCTCGCGCCACGAAGACGTACACGACCCGGAGGACGTCGCCGTCATCGTGGGCCGCGACCGAGGCGAGGCGAAAGGACGAGGCGAACAGGCTCGTCGACGCCGCGACGAGCTCGTCGGCGGCGATCGAGAGGTGCTCGCGGACGGCCGACGCCGGCTGAGGGTCGTCTCGGGGAGTCAACGGACGCCCCCGCCCACCGCCTGCTCCGGCTCGCCCGACACGACTCAGGCCGCGACGACGCGCGCTGCGGCGTGCAGCAGGGACTGGAGGGGCCACGCGACGACGCCGAAGAGGGCGCAGGCGACGAGTCCGGAGATCAGCGGGACGGTGACGAGGCGCGAGGTGGCGGGGAGCGGCGCGGCCCCGGCGGCGTCGCCTAGGAGGAGGTGTCGGCCGTGGGCCGTCACCACGGCGAATATCACCGCCATGCACACGAGCGAGACCGCCGCGACCCAGCCGAGGCCGACGGCGATCTCGGCGCGGATCATGTTCAGTTCGCTCACGAACAGGCTGAACGGCGGAAGACCGAGGAGGGCCACGAGGCCGAAGCCGAAGATCCCGCCGAGCACGGGCCGTCGGGACAAGAGCGCGGGGACCTTGGCGATCTCGCTCGTCCCCTCGACGAGGAGGATCTCGCCCGAGGCGAGGAAGAGCACCGCCTTGGCGAGCCCGTGACCGAGGATGTGCAACAGCACCGCCGCGATCGCGAGCGAGCTCCCCGCCGCGGCGCCGAGGGCGATGAGGCCCATGTGCTCGATGCTGTGATACGCGAGCATTCGCTTGTAGTCCTTCTGCGTGATCAGCAGCGAGGACGCAAGGAGGAGGGAGCCGAGCCCGACCACGACGAGGAGCGTGCGCGTGTAGCCGAGCCCGAGGGCGCCGTCGGCGACGGACTTGAAGCGCAGCAGCGCGTAGAAGGCGACGGTGAGCAGCACCCCCGACATCAACGCGGAGACGGGAGCCGGCGCCTGGCTGTGCGCGTCGGGGAGCCAGCTGTGCATCGGGGCGAGGCCGACCTTGGTCCCGTAGCCGAGGATGAGAAGGGCCATCGCGAGCCGCATCACCCCAGGGTCCAGGTGGCGCGAGACCACCATGAGCGAGGCCCAGTCGAGGGCTCCCGCTCCGTGCACGGGTCCGGGATGCCCGCCGACGTGCAGCGCCGCGAAGTAGACGAGCACCGTGCCGAGGAACGCCAGCGCGATGCCGACCGAGCAGATGACGACGTACTTCCACGACGCCTCGAGCGCTCCGTTCGTTCGCCGGTGGCCGACGAGGAAGGTCGTCGCGATCGTCGTCGCCTCGATGCTGACCCACATCACCCCGAGATTCGCGGCCAGCACCGCGCCGAGCATGCAGGTCACGAACACCTGGACGAGGACCGCGTACAACGACGCGTGCCGGGCGCTCGAGTCGCCCCGTTCGATCTCGGCGCCGAGGTAACGGATCGCCTGGAGGGCCGCGAGAAGCGCGATCGTGCCGATCACGACGACCATGAACGAGCTGAGCGCGTCGGCTCGGAGCCCTCCGTCGAGCGCGCCGAGTGGACGTCGGTTCACCGTGTCGGCGCACAGGCCGATGCCGAGCGCGAGCACGGCGCCGTTGGCGAGCGTCGTCATCCAGCCCACCCACCGCCGCCAGGGCACGATGGCGGCCGTCGCCCCGGCGACGAGTGGCACGGCGAGCGTGGCGTAGATGAGCATCAGTCGTGGAGCTCGCGGAGCTGGTCGAGGTCGACGGCGCCGAAGCGGGTGTGCATCGTCGTCGCGAGCACCCGGAGCACGACGACGACGAGGAGGACGTCGAGCGACGCGCCGAGCTCGACGACGAGCGGCACCCCGGCGGTGAGGAGGAAGCCGACAAGGGCGACCCCGTTGTCCACGAGCAGCAGGCCGACGATCTGTGAGACGGCCTTGCGCCTCGTGGCGAGCAGGAAGAAGCCGACGAGCAGTGTCGCGACGCCGATCGGGGCGAGGCGCGAGGCGGTGCTCGGCAAGAGCGCCGTCACCTTCGCGCTGGCGAGGTAGGCGACGACGACGAGGAGCGCCGCGGCGACGAGCGAGGCCGGCACGTTGACGAGTGGCGTGGCCTCCCGGCTGCGGGGATCGTGACGGACGACTCGGCGCAGGAGCCACGGGATGACGAGTCCCTTGGCGAGGAGCACGACCCCGGCCGTGACGCCGAGCGCGGCGTCATGGTCGTGGGAGGCGAGCACCCCGGCGACCGTGCTGAGCGCCACCGCCTGCAAGGCGAGGAGCGAAACGATCGCCCGAAGGTCGCGCCGCCACAGCGTCAGCACGGCGCAGACCAGCACCGCGCCAGCCGCCAGGTCGAGCACCTCGACGTAGGCGGGCCCGGTCATCGGGTGACCAGCCCCGCGACGACGGCGAGCACCGCGAGCACGAAGCCGCCCGCGAGCAGCTCGGGCACCCGGAAGAGCCGCAGTTTCGCGGTCGAGACCTCAAGCAGGGCGATGGCGACGGCGATGGCGGCGGTCTTGGCGCCGAGGGCCACGAGCCCGATCACGACCGCTGCAGGGCTTGTCGTCGTCGCGATTCCCCAAGGGAAGAACAGGTTCGCCACGAGCGCGAACAGCAGGCCGAGCCGCATCGCCTCACCGAGGGTGACGAGCCCGAGCTCGGGACCCGCGTACTCGAGGACCATCGCCTCGTGGATCATCGTCAGCTCGAGGTGGGTCGAGGGGTTGTCGACCGGGATCCTGCCGGTCTCGGCGATCACCACGACGACGAGCGCGACGAGGGCGCACAGACGTCCAGGACTCGCCGCCCACGCCGGGTGCGCCAGCGTGGCGGAAACGATCGCGGGCAGGTTTGAGGTCCCGGCCTGGACCGACAAGGCCAGGACGGCGACCAAAAGGGCGGGCTCGGCGAGCGCGCCGATCGTCATCGCCCGGCTCGCCCCCATACCGCCGAACGCGGTGCCCGGATCGAGGCCGGCGAGCGCGAGCGCGACCGACCCGGTGAGAAGGAGGTAGACGACGACGAACAGGTCGGCGCCCTGCCGAAGGACCGGGGCGGTCGTGACAAGGGGGGTGATCGCGACGGCGACCGCAGCGGAGGCGACGAGCACGAACGGCGCCAGGGGGAGCACGGCGCTCGCATGCTCGGCGTGCACGGCCTCCTTGCCCACGAGCTTTCGCAGGTCCAAGAGGGGCTGGCGGATCGGCGCTCCGGTGCGACCCTCGGCGCGCGCCCGGACCTTTGCCATCAGGCCGACGAGCAACGGGCCGCCGAGCACGACCGCGCCGAGCTGGATGAGCGACGCGGCGACCGCTGCGCCGAGCCCCGACGCCTGGACGGTGGCGCTCATGCGAGCACCACGAGCAGGGCCACCAACGCGACGAGGCCGAAGGCGAGATAGCGGTGCAGGTTGCCGTTCTGTGCGCGGCGCGCGAACCCGCCCCAGGCCTCGACGAGACGGATCACCGGGCGGTAGCAGGTGCGCTCGAGCGCGTCGTCGACCCGGCTGTGGTAGCTGATTGCCTGTCTGAAGTAGCGCGACTCGGCCACGTGGGTGACCTCGAGGTCGTGGTCGGGGCGGAGCACGTCGGCGAAGACCCGCTGCAGCGGCTCGGCGAAGGAGGTCGCGGTGTACTCCATCCTCGCCGTCTGCAGCTCTCGCCCGCACCCCCATGCTTCGGCCCGCCGTGCCCCGCGGCGAGCGAACAGCCGGACGCTCGCCCAAGCGACGACGAGCGCGCCGACGAACGCGGCGAGGAGCAGGACGGGCTCGATCGCTCCTTCGAAGCCGGCGAGATTGAGCCCGAGATCCGCCCGCAGCGGACGCGCAAACGTGTCACCGAGGCCTGTGTCCGCTGCCCGCCGCAGCATCGGCACGACCGAGCCTGGCACGATGCCGAGGAGCAGGCACGGCGCCGCGAGCATCGCCATGCCGGCGAGCATCGAGGGCGCGACCTCTCGTGCGTTCGCCGCCGCCGGCGTGCGGGGCTGGCCGAGGAAGCCGATGCCGAGCGCCTTCACGAACGCCGCGGCGGTCAGGCCTCCGGTGAGCGCGAGCGCGGCGACACCCGCGAGCAGCGCGGTCGTCGTCGCCGCACTGTGGGCGGCGAAACCGTGGAGGAGCCCCTCGAGGAGGAGCCACTCGCTCGCGAAGCCGTTGAACGGCGGCAACGCGCTGATCGAGAGCGCCCCGACCCCGAACAGCAGCGCGGTGAGCGGGAGCCGGTGGACCAGGCCGCCGAGTCGGTCGAGGTCGCGGCTCCCGCTCGCCTGCTGGACCGCGCCCGCGCCGAGGAAGAGGCAGCCTTTGAAGGCGGCGTGGTTCACGAGATGGAACAGCGCCGCGAGCATCGCCAGCGCGGCGAGAGCTCGGTGGCCCGTCACCTCGAGGGCGCCGGCGGCGCCCACGCCGATCAGGACGAGGCCGACATTGTCGACCGTCGAGTAGGCGAGCAGGCGCTTCAGGTCCGAGCTCGCCGCGGCGTGCAACGCCCCGAAGAGGGCCGATGCGACACCGAGGCCGACGACGACGAGCCACCACCACAGCACGCCGCCGCCGAGGAGCCCGTCGCCGACCCTGACGATGCCGTAGATCCCGAGATTGACCATCGCGGCGGACATGAGCGCCGAGACCGGGCTCGGCGCCTCGGGGTGGGCGCGGGGCAACCAGACGTGGAACGGGACCGCACCGGCCTTCGAGGCGAAGCCGACGAGCACGAGCACGAAGGCGAGCGAACGCGTCGTCGGCGACATCGCACCGGCACGGAGCCCGATGGCGGCGAACGTCTGGCCGCCGGCGCGGCTCGCGAGGAGGAGCAGCCCGAGGAGGATCGCCGCGGCACCGACGTGGGTCATCGCCCCGTACCACTGCGCCGCGTCGCGGGCCTCGGCGCGGTGGCGATGCTCGACGAGGAGCAGCAGCGTCGAGGTGAGCGCCATGAGCTCCCAGGCGACCATGAACGTGGCCACGCTCGCGGCGGCCGGGACGAGCAGCAGGCTCGTCAGGAAGGCCGGGAGCATCGCCGTCGCGGTCCGGCTCCGCGGACCGCCCTCTGTGTAGCCGACGCCATAGCAGAGCGCTGCGAGCCCGACGACGGCCGTCGTCACGATGAACAGTGCAGCGAGCGGGTCGAGCGACAGCCGGACACCTGTGAGCGGCAAGAGCTCGACCGAACGGAAGGTGCTCGTCTGGCCCGAGACGAGCGCGCGACCGGCGGCGACGAATGCCACGACGCACGCGCCCGAGCCGAGCACGGCGGCGGCGGGCACCCGACGGCGCGGTGACAAGAGCGCGCCGGCCGCCGTCCCCGCGAGACCGAGGCCGAGACCGATCAAGAGGAGCGACATGCTCAACGTCCGGTGAGCCCTCGCAGCGCGTCGGTGATCGTCGTCGGGTCAGGTGGACAGCCGGGTATCTGGATGTCGGGCCTGGCGATCGCCTCGAGGCCGGACGCGATGCCGTAGGCGCCCGCGAACACGCCCCCGTCGATCGCGCAGTCACCACAGGCGACGACGACCCGGGGTCGAGGAACTGCCTCGAGCGTCTTTCGGAGGGGAACGGCCATATTCCTCGTCACCACACCGGTGACGAGCAGCCCGTCGGCGTGGCGGGGCGAGGCGACGAGTCGTGCGCCGAAGCGAGCCGCGTCGTAGTGAGGACCGAAGGCAGAGGTGATCTCGAGCTCGCAGCCGTTGCACGAGCCGGCGTCGACGTGGCGGAGCTGGAGCGAGCCGCGGAGGCGAAGGCCCCCGGAGGCGTTCGACGGGCGGGGAAGATCCTCGGTGGTGCGGCGCGCGAACAACGACCGCAGCACCGGGAGGCGTCGCATGATTGACGAAGTTATCATGCGCTCAGGTGATCACCCGATCCGCTCCGTCAGACGCGAATCTGCCATATCCACTCCAGGACCCGAAGGCGACGGTGCAGCCGGCTTCGGCCGCGGCACCGGTTTGCGGCGGCATCGCCAGCAACAACACCCGGCTCGACAAGCGCATTCTGCGGCCATGCTCGACGCCCGGCGGAGCATCGGCCAGGAAGGCAGGGTGGCGGCCTGGATCTGTCAGACGTCAGGCGATCCGGCCGCGGCCGAGCGCTGGCAACGGGCCGAGGCGGACCCTCAAGCGCTGGGGCGCCTACGGCGGCTGCCGGTGCGGTCCGCGAACTCCAGGGTCTTCAGCTCAGCGAGTAGGTGGTTCGACTCCTTGAGCGAGCTCGTGAGGATCGCTTTGGCGACCTCGAGGAGATCGAAGATCCGCGTATCGGTCACCGAGTAACGGACAGTCGCCCCTTGCTTGCGAGCCTGCAGGATGTTCGCACGTCGCAGGATCCCGAGCTGTTGGGAGAGGTGGGACGCTTCGAGCCCAACCTCGGGGATCAGCTCACCGACCGAACGCTCCCCGTCGCGGAGCAGCTCGAGCACCCGGATGCGTGCGGGATGGGCGAGGGTCTTGAAGAAGTCCGCCTTCACTTGGTAGATCGGACGTGTCACCGGACCAGCCCAGAGGGACACAGCCGCCGCTGACCTGAGAAGCGCGTCACATCGTCATTTTATCAGCCGATGCCCGCCCCGAGCTGGAGCCGCGGGTGGCTCGTACGTGCAGCCGGAGGCGAGGGCGTTGTCTCCTGGCCGCCGGCGGGAAGCGATCGCTGCCTCGCCTCGGCGCTGCGATGGGCGCCGTTCCGGCTGGTTCCGACCCGACGAAGATCGGCGATGGCTCGTGGCAGCTCTCCGCCGCGGCGAGGAGCTCCGTGACGCGTTCCGGATCCCGGCTTCCCCCGCCCGTCGGACCCTGAGCGGCGAGCGCATCGAGGCAATCGAGGAGACCGCGACGGAGGCGCGCTCATCTCGCTGCGGGCCGGCCTCCACCGATCCGCCGAGGAGGTCGAGGGGGGCCGCCCGCCCGGGTGCCGGGGGGCGATGCACGCCCACCGGGGCTGCTCATCGCTCGATCGCCAGGCGAAGCCCGAAGCCGATGAGCACGAGGCCAGTCGCGCGTTCCAGCCGTCGCCTCGATTTCGCGTGCCTGAGCCATGCGGTCACTCGCTCGGCGACGGCGAGCAGGAGCGCAAAGTACAGGGCCGTCTCGACGACGAAGATGGCCCCGAGCAGGAGGGAGCCCGCCGCGACCGAATCGCCGTGCGGGATGAACCCGGGCAGGAACGTCACGAAGAACACGCCGACCTTCGGGTTGAGCAGGTCCGTCGCGAGCCCGGCTCGGTAGCCGGTGCCGAGCACGCCGGCGCGGTGGGGTCCGGTGGTCGGGTCCGGCACGCCCGCCGCGCGCGCCCGCAGCGACTGGATGCCGAGCCAGACAAGGTAGGCGCCGCCGACGATACGGAGGACGAGGTAACCGTCGTGACTCGCCCGGAGCAGGGCGGAGAGGCCGAACGACGCGGCGGCGACCCACACGACGAGGCCTGTCAGCACACCACACGCTGTCACGGCGGCTCGCCGGCGCCCGGCGCGGAGCAGGCTCCTCAGCACGACGAGCGTGTCCGGCCCGGGAAGAAGCACGATCAAGGTCGCCGCGAGGGTGAACGCCGCCAGGTCTGTGGCCATCGCCCGGAGTCTAGGTAGCCGATCCCGCTCGGGTGGCGCCTCGAGGCCCGCTGCCCCGGTCGTCGGGGGCGCCGCGTTCTGCCGCGGCGGTGAGCACGGGATCTCGCTGGCGGTCGACGTGCGCGCCGGGGGTGTCGGCGAGGGGAGCGGGCCCGGGCTTGCGGACCCCGAGTCCCCGATGCGCCACGTCGCGTCCGCGCACGAGATCGGCGGGAACCGACGAGGCGGACGAAGCGGCCCGCCGGGCCACCCGCGCGCCGGCCCGTACCGTCACGACTGCGGTGCCGAGGCGTCCTGGCGGCTCGCATACGCGTTGTCGGGGAGCGGCTCGCCGGTCTCGAGCAGCGTCTTGAGCTCGGAGAGGACCCGTGGCCAGCCTTCGCTGACCATCTCGCCCACAAGGCCCTCAGGGTCGAAGCCGTCGTGCACGACGACCAGCCTCACCACGTGTTCGAGCGCCTCGACGTCGAAGGTCACCTTCGATCGTCGCTCGCTGGTCAGCCTGGTGAGGACCTCCTCGCTGAACCCGTGGCTCTCGGCCCACTCCGCGGTGAAGGTGTGCCAGGTGTAAGAGAGCCGGCGATACGGCTCGGCTTCGAGAACGACCTGCTCGGGGTCGGCGACCGTCACGCCCCGCTGGTCGAGGATCATGGTCGAGCCCACCTTCCAGTCCGACTGGAACGTGACCCCCCAATAGCGGCGCGTGAACGCCGGATCCGTCAGCGCCTGCCAGAGCCGCTCCGGCGTGGTGTGGATGTAGGTCGTGTAGACGAACTCAGGCTTGTGCACCTCGGCGCGCCCTCCCGTGCTCGCTTTAGGTCCGACAGGGCGCGGACCCGTTCTCGGTCGTAGTGGTCGATCCAGCGTTCGGCGACCTCGTTGATCGGTGCGGCGTTCAGGTAGTGGAGCTTCTTTCGGCCGCGGCGCACCGTGGTGACGAGATTTGCCGCCTCCAGCACCGCCAGGTGCTTGCTGACCGACTGGCGGGCCATGTCGAGCCCCGCGCACAGCTCGCGAAGACGCTGTCTGCCGCGGGCATTCAGGCTGTCGAGGAGCCGGCGGCGACTCGGATCCGCCAACGCCTTGAACACCCCGTCCATCGAGACGTCAGCCCCAGCTGCTGATCTTGGCGTCCTCGCGATAGGGGCGGGCGCTGCCCTCCTCGAGCCAGGACTTCAGCCCGAGGAGGAAGGACCCCCATTTGGTGCTGCAGTGATCCATGAGCTCGACCGGCTCGCGCCAACCCGCATGGGTGAAGAGCAACACGGTCTCATCGGCCGAGGGGGCGATCTCGAAGGTGAGGGTCGTGCCGACCCGCTCGGCGGGTCCCTGCGTGCAGGACCAGCCGATGCGGTGAGGCGCGAGGTCGAGACCTCCATCACGGCGCTCGGCTCGAGCTCGCCGAAGAGGAACCGGAGTGTGCCGCCGAGGCAGGGATCGCCGTCGGCGTCATGCGTCCACCATCGGAAGAGACGGCCCGTCGTGGTCAAGACCTCATGGACGCGCTCCAGCGGCGCGGCAACGCCCACCCGGTGTCGGATGTCCGCCATGTCCTGCTCCTCTCGACAGTGATCATCAGCGATGGCTCCGGCCCGTCCGGCAGCGCAACCCACGCCCGCTGGGCCGTCAGAAATGCACCCGGGCGGTTGCCTAAGGACATGCAGCCACACGGCTGCATGTCAACCGAGCACGCTCGGGCGACGAGCAGGCCTCGACGGGCTCGCCCGCGCGCTCGGCGCCTCTCGGCGTGGCGGGAGGGCCGGAGCGCCGATGGCACCGTGGCGCTCCGGGCCGGCGCGCGGCGAGGACGCTTCGAGGAGGTGGGCAGTGCGCGCATCGGCGCCCTTCGGTTGGCGTGTTCGCGAAGTGCTCACAGTTCGCTCACAAGCAGTTCGATATCCGCTGCTTGACTGCCGACATGCGGAGATTGACTGCCGGCATGGGGAGATCGCGGCTGATCGTTGGTCGGCTCGTCGTAGCTTGCCTGGTGATCGCCGGCATCACGGCCACCGGGGTGGGGGCGGCGTCAGCCGCGTCGGTGCCGACCGCCGTCACGGGACCCGCGAGCGCGGTGAACCTGACGAGCGTGACCGTCTCGGGCAACGTCGATCCGAACGGGACGGCGACCAGCTGGTACTTCGAGTACGGCACGAGCGCCACCTACGGCGCGAAGACGACCGAGCACGACGCAGGCTCCGGGGCAGCGGCGGTGGCGGTGTCGAGCGGCCTGAGCGGGCTCACCCCGGGGACGACCTACCACTTCCGTCTGGTCGCGACGAGCAGCGCAGGGACGGCAGCCGGAGCAGACGGAACCTTCGCGACCCTCGCGTCCGCTCCGACGGTCACGGCGAAGCCTGCCAGCAACATCGGGCATACGAGCGTCCGGCTGAACGGCTCCGTGGACCCGAACGGCTTGGCGACCGTCTGGTACGTGCAGTACGGGACGACCACCAGCTACGGATCGACCACCGCGACCCAAAGCGCCGGCTCGGGCCGCTCCGCCGTCGGGGTCTCAGTGACGGCGGCCAAGCTGGCCCCGAACACGACGTATCACTTCCGTCTCGTCGCCACGAACGCCGTCGGCACCGCATCAGGCCAGGACGAGACGTTCGTGACGACGGGGCCACCCCGAGCGGTAACGGGCCCGGCCACGAACGTCGCTGCGACCTCGGCGACGCTCAACGGGGAGGTCTACCCCGGCGGCGAGGCGACGCAGTGGTACTTCGAGTACGGCCCGGGCGGTTCCCTCGCCTCGCGCACGGCGGCGCAGCCGGCCGGGTCGGGCGGCGCCGCCGTTCCGGTGACCGACGCGATCACCGGCCTCGCGCCAGCCACGACCTACCGCTTCCGGCTGGTAGCGATCAGCAACGCGGGAACGAGCCTCGGCAACGACGGCGCGTTCACGACGCCGAGCCCGACGTTGTCGGCATCGTCGCGGACGGTCGTCTACGGGCGTGGCGCGAGGTTGTCCGGAACGGTTCCCGGCGGTCCGGCCAACAGCCCGGTCGCGGTCTTCGCGAGGAAGCTCACCGACGGTTCGTTCGTGTGGTTGTCGACGGTGCTGACCGCACCGGGAGGAGCGTGGACCCTCGTCGTCACCCCGAGGATGCGCACCACCTACAAGGTGCTCTGGGAGAGCGTGCCGAGCACCGCCGTGACCATCGGCGTCGAGCCGTCGGTGTCGCTTCGGAGCCTGCCGGGCGGATGGTTCACGAGCCATGTCGCCGACGGGCGCCCCCTCCGCGGCCACCTCGTACGGCTCCAGCGGCTCGTCGGCCGCGTCTGGCGGACGATCTCGGCGGCGCGCCTCGGTGCTCGGGCGACGGCGCGCCTGCATCCGCGCCTGCCCGCTGGGGTCTCCCGGTTACGCGTCCTTGTCACCGCGTACCAGGCGGGACCTGGTTACCTGGCCGGCACGAGCGCGGTGCACCGGTACCGCCGGAGGTAGACGGGCGCGCACCGCCCGCACCGACGCGGCGCGAGGGGGGTCACCGCCGCCGGATTGCGCACGAAAGTCCGGGCGAGGGCCTGCAGGACGGGCGCGGCGACCAAGCGCCGCACGGCGCAGCCGCTGCCAGGGCGATCCATCGGCGATGATCGTCCGGCTGGCGTGGCCGGCCGCCGCTTCGGGCGACGCCGGCCCGGCGAAGGCAGGCACTTGCGCGGCCGGGCGGTCGGATCCCGTGATCCGTCAGGCAGGCTCGGACGGCTCGTGTTGCCGACGCGCGACCCAGTGCCGACCACCGCCGGCCGAGGGGCCGCCGCGTCGAAATGTCGGACAACCGTGAGCAACGCTCGGCATTCATGATGGCGACGAAGAAGCGCCACCAGTCTTGGGCCTCGTTGACGCGCGTCCGCGGTCGGGCCTAGATTGTCCGACAGTCGCAACGTAGGAGCTACGTCGTATAAGGCGGCTCCACCGGACCCCTCTCAGGGGCGGCCCGAGTGGGATCAACGGCCCGTAAGGGGGGACCTTGAAGAAGAGTTTGACGGTTGGGGCTGCTTTGTCGCTCGGCGTGGTCGCGTCAACGCTCGGCGTGGGCCTGTCGGCGGCCGGAGCAGCCTCGAAGCCGATCGTCATCGGCGCGATCGCCGGCACGACCGGCGCCTATGGATCGACCGGCCAGGCGGTGATCAACGGGACGCAGATGGCGGTGGCGAAGATCAACGCCTCCGGTGGCGTGCTCGGTCGCCAGCTCAAGCTGGTGTGGGGCAACGACGGGGCGAGTGCCACCACGGCCTCGCTGGACTTCAAGAAGTTCGTCAGCGAGGGGGCCGTGGCGATGCTCGGCTCGCCCGACGCGGCGACGACGACCGTTGCGCTGGCGGACTCGACGCACCTGCCCGACCTCGGCGCGATCGACGACGGTGGCCCGGCCATCTACCCGCACGGCCCATCCAAGCCGCCCGCGCCCTGGGCGTGGAGCAACAGCCTCAACACCTACGCGTGGGGACAGGCGGTCGGCGAGTACGCGATGAAGAGCTGCCCGACCGGGCTCGCCGTTCTTCACGACCCGACCTTCTATGGCCTCGGCGGGCTCGCCGGCATCCAGGAGTCGTACAAGAAGCCGCTGAAGCTGAACGACGCCATCTCAGAGGACTGGGCGTCTGGCTCCACGACGTCGCTCGACTCCGAGATCTCCGCGATCAAGAAGTCCGGTGCCGACTGCGTGGACGTCTGGCTCACCCCGCAGGACGAGGCGGCCTTCGTCAACGAGATGCACAGCCTCGGTGACCACTTCACGGTGCTCGGCAACGACGAGACGTCGGCGGACAGCACCTTCGCCGGGCTCGCCGGGGCGAACGCGAACGGCGTTCTCTCAGCGGAGCTCACCGCGGCGTACTCGCCGAACGCTTCGGTGAAGGCCTTCGCCGCGGCCTACAAGAAGCAGTTCAAGATCGCCACGACGCCGTTCGCGGAGCTGAGCTACGACGCGGTCTTCATGCTGGCGAACGCGATCACGGCCGGACACTCGACGGCTCCGGGGTCGATCCAGAAGCAGCTGAACAAGATCTCCAGCTACAAGGGCCTGACCGGCTCGCTGACCTTCACGCCGCAGCAGCACGTGACGATCAACGCCGCCCAGCTGACGCTGGTCAAGTACAGCACCGCGAAGAAGGCCTGGCTTCCGGCGCAGTACTGACAACACCGCTCCGTCGCTTCATCAGATGCACTTGGCGGCCTTCGCCGGTCCGGGAAGGTCGCCAAGTGCATTCGTCTGCGGGGTCGGCGGAGCTCGTTCGTTCGGATCTGCCTCGACGAAGCGAGCCTGATGCTCCAGGTACTCCTCACCGGTCTGTCGACCGGGGCCATCTACGGCCTCGTCGCCATGGGATTTGCGGTCGTCTTCTACGTCACGCGGGTCATCAACTTCGCGACGGGCCAGCTGCTCATGGTGGCGATCATGATCACGGCCGGCCTGTCGACGCTCCACTGGCACGCCTACGTGTCGATCCCGATAGGCCTGGTGGCGTCGGTCGTCGGCGGAGTCCTGATCTACTTCGTCGCCGTCCGCCCCGTCCTTCGTTTCAACCGGCTGAGCTTCGCCTGGCTGGTCAGCTCGCTCGGGGTCGCCATCATCTTGGAGTCCGGCGCGGCGCTGATCTGGGGCACCTCGTCGCTCTCCTTCCCGCAGCTGCTCAACGGCAACGACGTCAGGATCTTCGGTGCAGCGCTGACCTGGCAGCAGATCACGACGATCATCCTCGCGATCGCCGTGACGGCGGCGTTCGAGGTCTTCCGGACGAAGACGCTCTTCGGCAAGCTCGGGATGGCGATCTCCGCCGATCCGGACATCGCGTCGGCGATGGGGGCCAACGTCACGGGCTACGCCGTCTTGGCGTTCGCCCTCGGGGGCCTGCTCGCCGGCGTGGCGGGCATCCTGGTCGGGCCGATCTCGTTCGCCAATCCGTACCTTGGTGACACGTTCGGGATCTACGGGTTCGTCGCCTTGATGATCGGCGGCATCGAACGACCCGCGGCCTCGATGGGAGGCGGCCTCCTCCTCGGCGTGCTCTCGACCGTCGCCAGCACCTACATCAATCCCCTGGCATCGGACTGGTTCCCCTTCGTCGTCGTGATCGCGGTGCTGCTCCTCACCCCGAACGGGGTGTTCATGTCGGGCCGAGCGCTGAGGCGCTCGCTCTCGAGGGTCGTCCGGAGCACCACGAGGGCCACGCCCCGGCCGACGCTGTGAGCACGGCGCTGCTCGCTCGGCCAAGGGCGGCACGCGCCCGCGGCGCGCTCTGGGTCGGCATCCTCGCGGCCTACGTCCTCAGCACCGTGGCGCTCGCGCACAGCTCGAGCTACCACCAGGGCCTGCTCCTCGTGGCGGCGGTCTTCGCCATCTTGGCCCTGAGCCTGGACCTCGTCGCGGGCGCGACGGGGCTGTACTCGCTTGGGCACGCGGGGCTGTTCGCGATCGGCGCGTACGGCACCACGATCCTGCAGGCGAACTACGGCTGGAGCGTGTTCTTGGCCCTGCCGGTGGTGGTGGTGGCCGTCGGCCTGGTCGGGATCGTGATCGGCGCGCTCTCGCTGCGGGTGAGCGGGCTGTACTTCGCGATCACCACGCTGATCTTCACGATTATCGTCAACGTCCTGCTCAGCAACCTGTCGATCACCGGTGGCTACCAGGGGCTGGCGAGCCCGAGCTTCCCGAGCTTCCCGCACGCGCTCGAGCGCTTCGGCTCGCCACTGGTCTGGGCCGTGAGCGGATGCTTGCTGCTCACCGTCACGGTCGTGTGGAGCATCCGAAGCTCGGCGCTCTACCCGGTCCTGCTCGCCATCCGCGACTCGGAGCCCTTCGCCTCCTCCGCGGGCGTCAGGACGGCGGCCACCCGCGTGCTGATCTTCGGCCTTTCCGCCGCGCTCGCCGGTCTCGCCGGTTGGACGTTCAGCTTCCTCGGCTTCATCACGCCCGGGCAGTTCAACTCGACGGCCTCGATCAACATCTTGGTGATGGTGATCCTCGGTGGGATGAACACGCGCCTCGGTCCGATCTGCGGAGCGGTGTTCGTCAGCCTCTTTCCGGTCGTGGTCACCATCAACCCGCTCTGGCAAGAGATCCTGTTCGGCGCGATCTTCATCTTCGTCATCGTCTTCTTCCCCGAGGGCTTCGTCGGCGTCGTCGCGCGCGCGGCGCGTCGCGTCGAGCGGTTGGTCACCGACCGCCGTGACGAACGTCGGATCGCCCTCGAACCGGCGGCGGACGTGGTGCGCCATTCTCAAGCGACCGGGCGGGTCGTGGACCCCCCGGATCTGGCTTTGGAGCTGGACCCCCCGGGCGCGCCTGTCGGGAAGGCCCTTCCGGCTCCCTCGACCGGGCCGGCCCTCGAAGCCCGCGGCATCTCCTTCGGCTACGCCGGGGGAGTCGAGGTGCTCCGCAACGTCGACCTCGTCGTTTCGCCGGGCACGATCCACGGGCTGATCGGGCCCAACGGGTCGGGAAAGAGCACGCTCGTCAACCTGTTGTCCGGGCAGCTGGCGGCCCAGGCGGGGACGATCTCGGTCATGGGCCAGCGCGCCGAGCACCTGCGGGCGTGGCAACGGGCAGAGCTCGGCCTCATGCGCACGTTCCAGACCGCGGTCATGGTGCAAGAGCTGAGCGCTCAGGACAACGTCGCGATCGGCCTGTTCAGCCAGTTCCGGAGGATCGGATCCCGCTCGCTCGCCTGGCCGATGATCCCGAGCGCGCGCCGCGACTCGCGCAAGATGGCGGTGGCCGCCGCGGAGGCGCTGCGCCATCTGGGGCTCGACCAGTCATGGGCGAGGGCGCGGGTCGCCGACATCCCCCACGGGGTGGAGCAGCTCACGCAGCTGGCTGCCGCGTGCGTGAGCCGCCCGTCGATCCTGATCCTCGACGAGCCGCTCGCGGGCCTGTCGGCCGGCGAGGTCGGCCAGGTCGCGGCGATCCTGCGAGAGCTGAAGGCGTCGGGGGTCACGATCATCGTCGTCGAGCACCAGACGCGCTTCATCTTCGACGTCTGTGACAAGGTGACGGTGCTCGCGGCGGGCGAGCTGGTGAAGACGGGCAGCGCCGTCGAGGTCCGGGGCGACGACCGAGTGCGCGAGGTGTACCTAGGCCAGTGAGTGACAGCGCGGCGAAGGCCCTCGAGATCCAGTCCTTGTCTGCGGGCTACGGTCGTTTCGACGTCGTCCACGACGTCTCGCTCGCGGTCGCGAGCGGCGAGGCCGTCGCCCTGCTCGGTCCCAACGGTGCCGGCAAGACGACCGTGCTGCGGTCGATCATGGGCCTCGTGAAGCACCGCCGCGGCACCATCCGAATTCTCGACGTGGACGTCTCCGGCATGCCGGCGCACCGGGTCGCCCAGGGCCACGGCGCGCTGGTGCCGGAGGGTCGCCGCCTGTTCTTGAACCAGAGCGTCGAGGACAACCTGCGCATCGGCGGCATGCGGCACCGCCGCGACCCCAAGAAGGTGCAGGAGCTGCTCGACGACGTCTTCGAGCTGTTCCCGGTCGTGGAGAAGTACCGGAGGCGACCTGCCGCCGCGCTGAGCGGTGGCGAGCAGCAGATGGTGGCGATCGGTCGGATGATGATGAACGACCCGCAGGTCATGCTCTTGGACGAACCCTCGCTCGGGCTGGCGCCGCTCGCGATCCAGGACATGGCGCGGGCGCTCGTGACACTGCGAGAGCGCGGCCGCTCCATCCTGCTCGTTGAGCAGCGCGTCGATCTGGCGCTGCAGGTCTGCGACCGGATCTACGTGCTCGCGGACGGACGGATCATCGACGAGCAGCGCTCGAAGGATGTGAGCGGGGACGGGCGTGCGCTGATCGACGCCTACCTCGGTTAGGCCCGGGGACCTCCCCGGGTCCGCCCCGGGAGCAGCGCGCTAGCGCTGGTCCTCAAGGAGCGAAACCTCCTCGGCGAGGATCGGCGCTGCCGTGGTCACGGCGTGCACGCCGAGGACGCTCGCGATCTCCATCACCTCGAGGATCTCCTGGGGGGTCGCGCCGTAGCCGATGGCGTTCTCGATGTGGAGCTTGAGGCCCTTGACGTAGAGGTGCGTCGCCGCCGTGTCGAACGCGATGTAGACGAACTCCTTCACCTTGGGCGAGAGCGTGCCCGAGCGCCAGGGAACCGAGGAGAACTCGGTGTAGGCCGCGAACAGCTCCGGGTCGAGCTCGAGCATCTCGTCCCAGAACTCGTGCCAGTAGCCGCGGGTCTTCGTGAAGTCGGACTTCACCTCTTCCTGGTAGGCCGTGAGCTCGGCAGGACCCGTGCGCAGCCCCTTCTCGACGAGCACCTCGACCAGGATGGGCACCCCGATGTTCATGGCGTGGATCCCGAGGGTGGCGGTCAGCTCGAGGACCTCCATGATCTCCTGTCCGGTGGCCCCGAACCCGAGGGCCGCCTTGATGTGCTGGCGAATGCCCGGCACGTACAGGTGCGTCGCCGCGGCGTCGACCGCGATGTACATGAACTCCTTCGTCTTGTCGTCCAGGTGGTTCTTCTTCCACGGCACGGCCGAGAAGTTGAGGTAGGCGCGCATGAACTCGGGGTCGAGCCGCAGGATGGTCTCCCACTGCTCGGCCCAGCTTCCCCGGATCCGGATGAACTCATCCTTGATCTCCTGCTGCTCTGCGGTGAGCGCCATCGTCCCTCCTTGATTCGTCGAGTGTGTGAGATCGCGACGCGAACGTCGTCCCGATCACGAGTCAGTCAACGGGGGCGACCTCGGTCTCTCGGAGACTCACGAGGGCGGTCTGTGCGGCCGTGCGCACGTGCTCGGCGCACAGGCGCGACGCCAGGGCGGTCTCCCTC
>Ga0307373_10005507_pt1 | contig 20674 bp, 18 predicted proteins | sample OX2MG_FD_202534 | JGI IMG/M metagenome (GOLD analysis project Ga0307373, IMG submission 202534) | Soil microbial communities from Risofladan, Vaasa, Finland - OX-2 | ecosystem: Environmental > Terrestrial > Soil > Coastal area > Acid sulfate soil | place: Finland: Risofladan, Vaasa | collected...
GGCTGAGCGCGGATTGGCGAGCGGGGCGCAAAGCTGAAGCGATCGTCTCGGCGATTCGAAAACTCAACCTAGAGAGATACATTGTGGCGGGCAAAGAAACGGCTTGGAATTTTTCGCGCATTCGGCCGTCTTTCCCTAAACTGACGGAGGAATTTTCATGAGCAAGACTGTGGTGATTCGCGAAGTGCAGCAGCCAGACAAGGAGGCAGTCGACGCGCTCGAGAAATATGGCGTTTCGACCGTTCACGAAGCGCAGGGACGCATTGGGTTGCTGGCATCGTGCATGCGCCCGATTTATCCCGGAGCTTCGATTGCTGGCGCGGCCGTGACCGTTTCACTGCCGCCGGGCGACAATTTGATGATTCACGTGGCGGTGGAAGTGTGCAAGCCGGGGAATATTTTGGTGGTGGCGCCCACTTCTCCATGCACGGACGGATATTTTGGCGAACTGCTGGCCACTTCGCTGCGCGCGCACGGCGTGAAGGGCCTGATTATCGAGGCCGGTGTGCGCGACGTTCGTCCGCTCACCGAAATGAAGTTTCCGGTCTGGAGCCGCGCTGTGCATTCGCAGGGAACGGTGAAGGCGACGCTTGGTTCGGTGAACGTGCCGATTGTTTGCGCCGGCGCGGCAATCGATCCGGGAGACGTGATCGTCGCGGACGATGATGGTGTGGTTGTGGTGCGGCGCTCCGCGGTTGGAGAAGTGGTAAAAGCTTCCGAGCAGCGCGTGGCCAAGGAAGACAAGACACGCGAACGGCTTGCGAAAGGCGAGCTGGGGCTCGATATGTACGGCTTGCGCGAGAAAATAAAGCAGCTCGGAATTGAATACCGCTAGGGGGCTACCGAACCTCTGGGACAAGACGGTTTTTAGCGGATCATGTCGTGCGGGATGGCAGCGATGAGCAGCGCACCTGGAAACGAACTCAGCGATACCGAGCGGCGCAATATCGAACAGGCTTGCGCCGCCCTATGCGTTGATTACTGCGAATATGTCGACGCGAAGGATTTCGCAGCGCTTCTTCGCGTATTCGCGGAAGACGCGATTTTTGTTTCTCCTGCCACGCCCGATCGTGAGATTCGCGGCACCGGCGCGATTGTCGCCGCCCTTTCGGGAATTCCATCCACACTGGTCACGCAGCATCTCGCGTTCAATGTACGCATTCATGCGAAAACCGCGGACACCGCGACCGGGTCGTGCCGCCTCTTGATTTATATGGCGGACGCGAACGAACCGGAAAGTCCGGAAGGCAGAACAGCGGCGCCAAAGCAGATCATCGGCATTTATCGCGACCGCTATCTGCGCACCGCCTCCGGCTGGCGCATCGCCGACCGGCGCGGCAAAACACTGCTCCATACTTAAAGCACACGGCAGGTTTTCATGGCTGCAAAGCCATTCGAAAAAGTTGGCATCATCGGATTTGGCGAGGTTGGCGGAATTTTCGGGCACGATCTCGTACAGCGCGGGATCGACGTCGCTACCTTCGACATACTTTTTGACGAGCCGGCCTGGCGCGAAGCGATGTTGGGTAAGGCGCGCGATTGCGGCGTTCGCGCTTGCGAAAGCGCGGGCGATTTCCTGCGCGGCTGCGAGCTAATCATCTCCGCGGTCACCGCATCATCAGCCGCTCGCGTGGCGGAAGAGTGCGCGCCGATGCTTGCCAGCGGCCAAATGTTTTTGGACATCAACTCCGTCTCGCCGGAAACCAAATCGCGTATGGCGGCAAATTTCGATCGTAGCCAGGGGCATTTCGTGGAAGCGGCGGTGATGGCCGCCGTGGCGCCGCAGCGGCTGAAGGTACCGATGCTTCTGGGAGGTAAATTCGCGAAGGAATTGGCGCCGCGACTTGCCGCCATCGGAATGAATGGCAAAGCGGCGAGCGAGAAAGTCGGCGTGGCATCGGCGGTGAAGATGTGCCGCAGCGTGATCATTAAAGGACTCGAGGCGCTGACGGTGGAAAGCATGTTGGCGGCGCGACGCTACGGCGCGGAAGATGCGGTGCTGGCGTCGCTCGCGGCCACGTATCCGGATATGGGCTGGCAAGGTGAATTGCCGGACTACTTGATTGGCCGCGTGGCTGATCACGGGCGCCGCCGCGCAGCGGAAATGCGCGAAGCGGCGCAAGCGGTGCGGGATGTCGGTATCGTGCCGCACATGGCGAGCGCTACCGCGGCGCGTCAGGATTGGCTGGTGGACGAGATCGCTGAGCACCGGTTGCAGAATCACGTTGGCAACGATTTCTCGTGGCGCGTGCTGGCAGACGCGATTTCGGAAGCGGCGAAATCGGGCAAGCCACGTTGATTAGCGCGTGAACTTTAGCGATCTTTCAGAAAGGCCAGAATCGTTTGCGCCAGCTTCCTTGCGAAGCACCGGAAACTTTAATGCGCTCGTCTTCAAGTTCCGGGACGTACGGAAGCGGGCGTCCCTCGAAGGCCGCCAGCGGATTTTCCACCAGCAGCGCGCGAGCAACTTCCTCTCCCCGCGTTTTGGCGATCAGCTCGTAGGTTTCTTTCAGCCTCAGAGGGCGGGACTCGACGTTATGCGCGTCGCTGGCCACGAAATGGACGGCGCCTGCGTCGAGCCATTGTTCGGCGCGTTCCTGCGCGCTCTGCCCGAACTTGCCGAGCAGCGATTGTGCGGTGATTTGCGCGTAACAGCCCTGCCGCAGCCAGGTGAATAGGCGCTCGGGCTGGGCGCGGATCAGCGGATTGCGTTCCGGGTGCGTCACGATCGGATGCAAACCAGCCAACTGCAACTGGTGCAGCGCCTGATCGAGCGACGGCGGGATCGAGTAATCCGCGAACTCAACCAGCAAATAGCTTTTCTGATTCAGCGTGAAGCGCGCGGAATTTTCGCGGATCTCCTGCAAATTTTCGAAGCTCAGGTGGAAATCGCAGCCGGTGGCGAAGACCAGGCGTCCTTCGAAGCGCGCCTGAAGTTCATCCCTGCGCTGGCGCACCAATTCAGGCATAAACGTGTAGGTGGAATCCGAGTGAGGCGTGCCGATGATGTGCGTTACGCCGTCGTCGATGGCCATTTCCGCCATGGCGCAGGAAATTTCAAAAGATTCGGCGCCGTCATCGAGGCCATACAGTATGTGGCAATGAATATCGATCATCCTTGGCGAGCATAGCGCAGGCAGGGGGAGAGCACAACGTGCCGTGGGAGAAAAACGCAACCATCGCCGGAGGAGAAATGCAGGAGCGGCGGGGAGCTAGCGCAAAAATAAGCTATACGTCAGCGTGAGCAGCACGATGGCGGTGAAGAGGCTGTATTTCCAATTTTTCAGCGCGGCCATGAAATAGACCATGGACACAAGTACGCGGATGAAAGGCGTCAGCATGAGCATGGCTATGCCCATGCTCAGCAGCAGGCGCGGACGCAACATTCCGTGCATTACCAGGCGCACTTCGTCAACGACGAGTTGAAACAGGTTCGCGCCGGTCAGCTTGTAGCCGAAAGCGAGAGTTCCGGTGTCAATCCATCTCCAGATCAGAGCGGCCACCACCAGGACCAGGCTGATGAGCACGCCGATGAGCAGGATGTATCCGACAATCGCGTCCATGTCGAATTCCTGCTCCGTCTCGCCAAGGTCGCTGGCGCTTGCGCCGGTGCGTGTGCCAGCGCGAATTTTCGGATCGCCGGTCACAATCCGCCTCGTATGCCGCGAACGATCATCTCCGCGGCGAGTATCAGTAAAATGAACAGGAAAAACCGGCGCACCGCTTGGTTCGACATGCGCACCAGCAGACGCGTCCCGAGAAATGCGCCGACGGCGATGCCCAAAATCACCGGCGCCGCGAGTCCCGGATCGATCAGCCCCGCCATCAGGTAGACGCTCGCACCGGCAAGCGCGGTCACGCCGATGATCATGTTGCTGGTGGTGGTGGAAACTTTCGGTGGCAGGCCCATGATCAAATCGTGGATCAGCACCTTTACCGCGCCCGCACCGATTCCCAGCAGCCCGGCGATGATGCCGGCCATGTACATCAGCGGCGCGCCAAAATACGCGCGCCGAGCTTTATAGTGAACCGTCTGGCCCAGCACTCGGTCAGGATAGCTGCCTTCCAGTTCCAGCCATTCGGTGAACTTGTCTTGCGGCCCGGTGTGCGCCAGAGCGTGGCTGCCGAAAAACAGCGCCAGCCAGGAGGACAGCAACACCAGCCCGAAAATAATGTACAGCGGCCGCGGGGATACCGCCAAAGTGATGCGCGCGCCGGTCAGCGCTCCGGCGATGGTGAACATCTCCAGAAACATACCCACTTTCAGGTTGGTGATGTGGTCGCGAATGTATGCTGAAGCTGATCCGCTGGAAGTAGCGATCACGGACAGAATGCTGATGGCGATGGCGTGCTTGATGTCGACGCCCAGCAGCGTCAGCACCGGAATGATCACCACTCCGCCGCCCATGCCAGCCATGGCGCCAACGAATCCAGCCACGATAGAGATAGGGAAGAGCAGCTCGAAGGAAATGTGAGGCATCGTCCGCTATAGTTTCGCCGATTTCGCCGCCGGCCACAATGCGTTTCGGGGGGTGGGCGCACGGGACGCAATTTCACGTGTCTGAAAGATCAAAGTGCTTATCCGCGGAACATTGGTTATAGTTTACATCCCACCGTGACGATCCGTGCTGGGGGCGCATCTTAAAAGGCTCATAGCCGCATCTCACATCCGGCGTTGCAACCACTCCGCATTCGCAGGAGAATCTCGGCATGAAACTCGCGCCGGTTTCACTCCAATTCCATGCGGTTCTAGTCATTCTTTGCTTGTTTGTATGCGTTCCTGCGCAAGCGCAATCCCCCAGCGCAGTTCTTGCGGGTACTGTAACGTCTCAGTCCGGCACAGGAATCGCGAAGGCCGCGGTTACCATCAAGAACATGACCACCGGCCAATCCACTACGGCGACGACCAACTCCACGGGGTTCTTTAGCGCCACGAATCTTGCTGCTGGCACATATGAAGTCTCCGCCTCGGCCGATGGCTTTACAGTTGATACGGAGCACATCACGCTGGCGGCTGGCGAAACGCAGCACGTCAAGTTCTCGCTGATTCCGCCGCTTTCGCTCTCGAATTTAGGCTTCGCTCCGTCGCAGACCCAGGGGAACGCCCAGGAGCAAGCGCGGCTCAACAAGCGTTCGCACATGTTGCAGATGCATCAGCGCCTCGGCTTGATCACTCTGGTGCCGCTGGTTGCTACCGTGGTTTCAGGGGGTTTTGCGGGAGGGCATTCGACCAGCTCGGCGGACCGTGACTTTCACGCGGCGCTAGGCTCCACCACTGCGGGGCTCTATTTCGCCACCGCCTATTATGCGATCTTCGCGCCCAAGATTCCCGGAACTAAAACGGAGGGAGCCATCAAGTGGCATAAAGCTCTCGCGTGGGTCCACGGGCCAGGAATGATTCTGACTCCGATCCTCGGCGCGATGGCCTTCGACCAAAAGAGCAAAGGAGAAAAGGTTCACGGCATTGCGCAGGCTCACGGCGCGGTGGCCATCGTTACCGCTGCCGCGTACGGGGCCGCGATTCTGTCCGTGTCCATCAATCCCCAAACCAAGCACCATCTGGCTTCCATCTTCGAGTTCCATCACTCGCACCGCTCACATGCGGCGTTGGGCGACGAGGCTTTTCTGGGCGAATGACGGCGATCCGCCGACGGCGGCTTCGGTTTTTGCGGCTCATCCGCGCAAATCTGGCCATTTAGTTTGCTTTGCGTTTTTTAGAGGAACGATCCAATGAATAGAAAAATCGTTTTGATCGTGCTTCTTTTGGTGTTTCCGCTGATCGCGCGCGCTGACTCGCAATGGGTTCTCGACAAATGCACGCTTACGTATCACGTCGATCACCCGTTGCATCACGTTGAAGGCGTCAGCTCCGCGGCGCGCGGGAAAGGAGTCTGCCAGGCCGGAGAGTGCCAGTTCCTGATCGCCGTGCCGGTGAAATCGTTCAATTCCGACGATAGCAATCGCGATCTGCACATGCTGCAAATCACCCGCGGCGCGATGTATCCCATGGTGGTTGTGCGAACCGAGGTTCCCGAGTCCGCGCTGAACTCCTCGACGATTCACGCCAACCTGCAAATCCAATTCGCCGGGCAAACCGCGGATTACAAAGATGTCCCATTTCAGCTGACCCGAAGCGGCAAAGACGTGCATCTGACTGGGACGATCCCCGCCAAATGCACCGATTTCAAGATCGATCCTCCCAAGCTGCTGACCATGCCGATTAAGAACGACATTCCGGTGATCGTCGATGCCGTTTGGAGCCCGTCCTAACTGCGGGCGGTTCCTGATCCGCAACTAGCTGATATTGATGCGTTTACGTATGGAGGGCCCGCGTAAGACTCGGGATTGCGGCAGTTTCCAGGTGCGCACCCTTAGAACCTTCGTCCTATTGCCGGGCGCGTGGCATAGAACTATCGTTTGGCATCATGCCTAGCGATTCGACCGCCTCGCAGCAGAAACAGGACCTGGTCCTTGACACTGGCCGGCGCCGCAGCATGCGCGTGCTGCTCAGCGTGCCGATCCATGTGAACGGCAAGGATCGCAAGAATCGCGAATTCGACGAAGAGAGCCGCACGCTGGTAGTAAACGCTCATGGCGCGCTGATTTCTCTGGCTGCAGCGGTAATTGCCGGCCAGCAAATCACGGTCGCAAACGAGGCCACACAGCAATCCAGCGATTGCCGGGTCGTTTACTTGGGCAGCGGCGCTTCTGGAAAAGTGCAGATGGGTATTGAGTTCGTGAAGCCCTCGCCGAAATTCTGGCAAATCGATTTCCCGCCCGACGATTGGGTCGTCCCCGAAGACTAACGCGAGGGCACCGTGGTTCTGCGCCTGCCGGTTTAGTTCGTCACCGAAATTAGTTCCACGCGGACACTTCCAAACGGCAGATCGGCGCGCATCAGCACAGGAGTTTTCGCGGCGTCGTTGGCCAGCCATACCTCGAAGTGCAGGTTGTCGAGTTCCCGTTCGTACTGGAACAGCTGAATTGAAATTCGCGAGGTGGAGAATTGGCCCGCCGCAACAGTGACTGGCTGGTTCGCGATGTCGCGGCGCGCGCGTATTTCGTACATGTTTTTGCCGTCGTAGACCGGCACGCGAAATTCCGGCGTATGGTCCCAATCGATGGCGCGCAGGTCGTAAAGCATGTCGAGCGGATCGCGCGTTCCCGGCAGGACTACGACCATCGGTCCCGGTCCCTTGGCATCCTCGCCGGTCGCCGCAAAATGCATGACGTCTTCTTTTGCGCGGCCAAGCTCGCTCAAATGCTCTTCGAATTGGCGGCTTTCGAAAGTTGACCGGTCGGAATAGGAGTCGAACTGGTCGTCAATTTCAAAGATCGAGCGGACAGAGCCAACCGTGTGGGTCGTCGCGCGAAAATGCCAAGTGGGCCAGCCGTACAGGTTGCGCTGTTCCGGAATGCTGAGTTGTACTGTGGCTGCGTTCGAAAACGCCGACCATTCGACTCGATAGTTCAAGGTTTCGCCGACGCGAAACGGCGCGGCGTTTTCGGCATTCGATGTGCGTGCCGCGTTCGCCGCAAACGTGCGGGCAAAGGGGCAAATTGCGAGCAGCACCACGAACGCACCTGCCGCCACCCAGTTTCGCCTCGACTCTTCGCTACGTTGGCACCGCGGGAGTTTCATACCCTTCAAGCCCACCATCAATATCCAACTACGTGTTTGTTTATTTCATCCCGGAAACGGCGCCGGAAGTGGTCTAGCGTACCTGAAACGCGTGGCAGGAATCATCCGCATCCATTCCGGTTGCGGATTGAGCGCGCATCCGCTATCGTTCGCATTCGTGTCTGGAGGACTTTTCGAATGCGGTATCTAGTGACCGGCGGGGCCGGTTTCATCGGATCGAATCTAGTGGGCGAGCTCGTTCGGCGCGGCCATAGCGTGGTGGTGCTCGACGACCTATCCACTGGAAAGGAATCCAATCTCGACAGCGTTCGCAGCAAAATCGATTTTCGCATTGGCACGATTATCGACCTCGCCACGGTGCAGTCCGCCTGCGTTGGCGCCGATTACGTCATCCACCTAGCCGCACGTGCGTCCGTGCCGCGATCGGTGGCCGATCCGATCGAAACGAATTCCGTGAATATCGACGGCACGCTGAACGTACTGGTTGCCGCGCGCGACGCCAAGGTCCGGCGGTTCGTGTATGCCGCGTCTTCGTCAGCGTACGGCGAATCTCCTGAGCTGCCAAAAACGGAACTGATGCGGGCGGAGCCGATTTCGCCGTACGGCGTGACGAAGTATGTGGGCGAACTCTACGCACAGGTTTTCGGGCGCGTCTACGGCCTCGAAAACGCCTCGGTGCGCTACTTCAACGTCTTTGGTCCGCGTCAGGAGCCGACGTCGCAGTATTCGGGCGTGCTCTCGCGTTTCATGTACGCCGTGATTCACAATGAGCCGCCGGTCATTTTCGGAGATGGCGAACAGTCGCGCGATTTCACCTACGTCGACAATGTGGTGGACGAAACGCTGCGCGCATGCGAGGCGGAAGGCGCGTCTGGCAAAGTATTCAATGGCGGAACAGGCGCGCGCATCACCCTAAACGAAGTATTGAAGCTGCTGCAGAAAATTTCAGGCAAGACACTGCGCGCCAAATACGAGCCGCCGCGCACCGGTGACATTCTACACTCGCAGGCCGACATTTCGCGGGCGCGAAAGATTCTTGGCTACGAGCCGGGCGTCCTTTTTGAAGAAGGCTTGCGCCGCACGTGGGACTGGTACAAGTCCGAGTACGGCCCGAAGTAGCCTCTCGCGCCGCGGTTAGCCGGCCGAGGCACCGTTTCGCACTGGCCAACGTAGCGCGTTACTTCTTTTTTGATAGCTGCTGGACGTCGTAAGCCATCCATTGGAGCGAAATCACGTAATCGTGAATGTTTTTGACGTCCTGCTCGCTGAGGACGCCCTTCCACGGCGGCATTCCCGCGTTCTGAAAGATTCCGCCGCGGACGATCTGTTGGAACGCCGCGTGCTGCTCCGGCGTCAACCGCCGCAGATCTGGCGCCAGACTCCGCGGCATGTTCAAGTGGCACGACGAGCAATGCGCTTGAAAGAGTGTTTCGCCCTGCGCGATTTGCTGCGGCGTTCCGGTTTGCGCCGGCGGTGTCGGTATCGGGCCGAGCGGAGGCAGCAGCGGGGGCACCGGCGTTGCGCCTCCGCCGAGCTTGAACGCCAAGATGCGCCCGTCGTTTCCGCGCTGGTAGACGGCGCTATTCGGATGCGCAAAATTCCAGCCGCCTCCGCCCCATGCCGCCATCACCGCCACGTATTGCACGCCGTCGATCTCATACGTCATCGGCGCGGCCACGATGGTCGTCCCCACGAAAATTTGCTTCAGCATCTTTCCGGTTTCGGCGCTATAGGCGCGGAAATATCCGTCGCCGGTGCCCTGAAAGACTAGCCCGCCTGCGGTGGACATTACTCCCGGATGGTCCCACCAGTCGCTCAACGGAACATTCCAAACCGCTTTTCCACGAATTGGATCCCACGCGCGCAAAAACGTCTTGCCGGAAAAGAGCGAGGTTTGGCCATTTTCGATTGCCGGGATGTAGACGAGCCCGGTTTGCGGATCCCACGACATCGGATCCCAGTTGTGTCCGCCCATCGGCGAAGGCTGGATAAAACTTTTGCCGTTAGTTGAATATTTGAACGAACGCGCATCGGCGGCTTCCACAGGCCGTCCGGTTTTCAAGTCCACGTATTTCGCCCAGGTGATGGGCACGTAGGGATTGGCGGAAAGAAGCTTTCCAGTCTTGCGATCGAGAATGATGAAGAAACCCGGCTTGGGTGCCTGCATCAAGACCTTGTGCATCACGCCATCGATCTTCAGGTTGGTCATGATGATCGGCTGCACCACGTCGAAATCCCACTGGTCGCCGGGAACCTCCTGGTAATACCAGACCATGCGGCCCGTATCGGGGTTCAGCGCGATGATCGACGAGATGAAAAGATTGTCGCCGCCGTCGGGACTGCGCTGCTCTCGATTGTAAAAGGTGCCGTTGCCGGTGCCGAAGTAAAGCAGATTGAGTTCAGGGTCGTAGTCGATGGCATCCCAGACGGTTCCGCCGCCGCCCATCTTCCAATCGCTCTTCGGGTCCCAAGTTTTCGCCGCCATTTTTAGTTCTGGATTTTCGTACGGCTTATCCGGAGGGCCGGGAACGGTGTAGAACCGCCACGCCAATTTGCCGGTGTCCAGGTAATAGGCGCTGACGTAGCCGCGCGCGTCATATTCCGCGCCGGCATTGCCGATCACGACCACTTTGTGAGCAACTTCCGGCGCGCCAGTGCTGGTATATCCTCTGTTGTGATCGACAATCGTGTCCACTTTCCAGATCACGTGTCCGGTGCGCGCGTCGAGCGCGAACAGATGGCCGTCGAATGACGCGACGTAGACCTTGCCTTCCCACACCGCTACTCCGCGATTCACCTCATCGCAGCACGAATGCTGATTCACGCGCATGTTGTTCTGCGGGTCGAACGTCCAGATACCCGCGCCGGTTTTCGCGTTAACCGCGTAGACCTGGCCGATGGGGCCGCTGGTGTACATCACGCCATCGACCTCAATCGGAGTGGCCTCCAGCCCGCGCACCGTGTGCGTGTCGTATTCCCAGGCGAAGCCCAGCCGGGAGACGTTCGTCTGATTAATTTGATTCAGCGGCGAGTAATAACTCTTTCCGACATCGCGCCCGGAAGTCATCCATTGATCGGGATGCTGATTGGCATCCAGCAGGCGCTGGCGGTCGATTCGCCCATACTTCTGGGCGGACTGGCGCCGCGCGCTCGTCTGCGCCAGCGCGTTCGTCGCGTCGTGCGCCACGATTGCGAGCGCGGCCGCAGCAAGAATCATGGCGATTGCGGAATTGAGTCTCACCGGCAAGGGCCTACCTTTCTCTCGGGTTTACATTTCAGCGGCTAATTGGCGCCCCAAACGGACGGCATGTTGTAGGGAACTTGCGCCATCGTGGCTTCGATTTGGTAAATCTTTCCGCTGCGGATCTTGAAAAGTTCGAGGATGCACAAGCTGCTCGGCGTGGTAAATGGCGATGTCAGCTTGCGCCCGTCAGTCAGCTTGTAGTTCGTGACGTTGCCACTGTGGTCGAGGAAGACGCGCGCCAGGATCAGTCCGCGTTCGGTATCCACCACCGGAAACGCACGGCTGCGTGCGCGATCGTCGTAATAAAAGTAGCCGGTTTTGAATTGCGCTTCGCAGCCCAGATTGGTGACCGGAAAAATGTGGTACGAGGGATTATTGGTGGACCGCTTGGCGTTTTCTTCGCGGTTGCAATCGGGGTCGAAAGTAGTGTGGATGGTTCCGTTGTTGCGCTGTAGCGTGTCGAAATATCCTTCGACGAGCTGGATCATTTTGGCGCGCGAGCTGCGCTCGCCCGCGGGGAGCGTTCCCTCAAACCAGTGCCTGGTGGCGAAGTGATCGAGGGTGGGAGGGGGAATCGTGCCGCTGGGCCGAGCGACCACCGTTTCGATCTGGGTGATTTTGCCACCGGCAATTTTCATGCGCATGGCAAACGGCGAATCCGTCTTTCCCTCTTGCACCACGTCGAGGTAGCCCACTTCGCCATCGGGGACATCGGCGAGTCGTACGCCGCCGCTGCCAAGAGCGGTGATGGTGTTCCAAAGGCCATCGCCGACTTTCATCATCACGTTGTTTTCGGAAAACTTCACATTCGACGCCAGGGGAAGTCCGGAAGGATTTCTCGCCGCCAGCGCTTTCAGGTAGTGATCGAGATAGCCGTACAAACACTCTCGATTGCAGCTGGCAGTCGAGGTGGCGCTCGCGCCGCGGTCGCGCGCACGGGCAGGTGACGCGATCGTGACTCCGGGCAAGGCCAACGCAAGGCAAGCTGCCGCTGCTGTCAAAATTGTTCGCATGAATCCCCCCGTATATCGGCCAAGGAACTACCGCGTCAGGTTCCCCCCGCGGCGAATGCGAGAGTCTACACCGAAAGAATCGAATCGGCGCAAGCTTTTGGCGAATCAAAGCGGAGAATTCGCAGTCGATAATCGGCGAGCTGTGGGCTTTTTCAATATGAGAGCCAATGTTGCCGCGTGCGGGATACGAGTTTATGATGAGCTGTTACGTCCGGTGATCGGAAGGGTGTGAGCGTCCGGACATTCGAATCCGAGCTGAAAGGAAATCATGGCCAGCGAAGTAAACGAAGCGGCGGTGATGGACGCGCTGCGCACCGTGATCGACCCCGATCTGCACAAAGATATCGTGTCGCTAAAGATGGCGAAAATCATGCAGATTCATGACGGCGTGGTGAACCTGCAGGTGACGCAGACGACTCCGGCAGGTCCGTCGCGCGAGGCGATTGAGAAGGATGTGCGCGCGGCGCTGGCGAAAGTACCCGGCGTCAAAGAAGTGATGCTGCGATTCAACACGTCGGTCCCGGAGGGCCGCAGGCTGCAGGATAAACCGCCTATCGCGGGCGTAAAAAACATCATTGCCGTCGCCAGCGGTAAGGGCGGCGTGGGCAAAACCACGGTCGCTGTGAATTTGGCCATCGCGCTCAGCAAGATGGGTGCGGCTGTGGGGCTGATGGACGCGGACGTCTACGGCCCGAACGTGCCGGTGATGCTCGGCAGTACGGAACAACCAAAAGCGCTCGACGAGCGCACCATTATTCCCGTGCAAGTCTACGGCGTGAAAATGATCTCGATGGGGCTGCTAAACCCTGGAGATAAACCTTTGGTGTGGCGCGGCCCGATGCTGCATAGCGTGATTCAGCAATTTCTGCGCAGCGTGCGCTGGGGACAGCTGGATTACTTGATCGTTGATTTGCCACCGGGCACCGGCGACGTGCAGCTCAGTCTGATCCAAAGCGTGGCCGTGAGCGGCGCAGTAGTCGTGACGACGCCATCGGTTGTTGCGCTCGCGGACGTGCGCAAAGCCGTGGAAATGTTCAAGCAGGTGAACGTCGAAATTCTCGGCGTGGTGGAAAACATGAGCTACTTCGCGTGCCCGCATTGCCAGGGGCGCATCGACGTGTTTGGGCATGGCGAGGGCCAGAACATGGCGAAGGCCTTCGGCTTGCCGTTTCTTGGCGAGATCGAAATCGATCCGCAGATTCGCATCGGCGGCGATACGGGTAAGCCGGTGGCGTTGCTTGGCAAAGACGCTCCGGGAGCGAAAAGCATGTATGCGATGGCGAACAACGTGGCCGCACGAATTTCCGTGGTAAATTTGTCGGCACCTGCGCCAGTGGTAGAGATTCTGTAACACCGGCGCTTTTTTCGGCGAAGAGATCGCACCCATCACCGCAGGAAACTATTGGGGAGAGCTACGCACATGAGCGAACCAGTCCGAGTCAGTAAGCAAAACGAAATCGCCGTCATCACCATCGATAACCCGCCGGTGAATGCCATCAGCCCCGCGGTGCAGGACGGAATCAGCAGCGCAATCGGGCAGATCAATGCCGACCCGACGGTGAAAGCCACTGTGCTGATCGGTGCGGGGCGCACGTTCATCGCCGGCGCGGACATCAACGAGTTCGTGAAAATGACCTCCGGCAAGACCAAGCGCACGAATTTTCTTCCGGTGCTGCTGCAAATGGAAGATTGCCGCGTCCCCGTGGTGGTCGCGATTCACGGTAACGCGCTCGGCGGCGGCCTGGAAATCGCCATGGCGTGCCACTACCGCGTGGCTTCTCCGGACGCGCGCGTGGGCCAGCCGGAAGTCAACCTAGGAATCATTCCCGGCGCGGGCGGGACGCAGCGTTTGCCGCGGCTCGCGGGCGTCGCCAAAGCGGTGGAAATGTGCACAACCGGCAAACCGATCAAGGCTCCCGAAGCGTTGCAGGCTGGAATCCTCGACAAGCTCATCGATGGTGATTTGCTTGCGGGCGCGGTCGCGTTTGCACGCGAAGTGGCCGGCAAGCCTCTGCCGAAGACGCGGGAACGAAACAACAAACTCGGGAACGCACAGGAAAATGCTCCGATTTTTGCCGCAGCGCGTGACGCCGTTCGCAAAAAGCAGCGCGGATTGCCAGCGCCGCTGGCGGCTATCGACGCGATCGAGGCGGCCACGAGATTGCCGTTCGAGAAAGGCTGCGAGGAAGAAGCGCGGCTTTTCGATCAGTGCCTCTACTCCGAGCAGTCCAAGGCGCTGATTCACGTGTTTTTCGCCGAGCGCGAAGTTACCAAGATTCCCGATGTGCCAAAAGAAACGCCGGTGTTGCCGGTCAATTCCGTGGCGATTGTGGGCGCGGGAACCATGGGCGCGGCGATTGCGATGGTCTTCGTAAACGCGGGCATTCCGGTAACCATCAAGGACGCCGATCAAGCGGCCATCGATCGCGGTCTTGCGAACATTCAGAAAAATTACGCGATTTCGGTGCAGCGCGGGCGCTTCACGCAGGATTTCGTCAACGAGCGCATGAAGCTGATCACGCCGACTTTGAAGTATGAGAGTTTCGCGGACGCCGATCTGGTGATCGAAGCGGTGTTTGAAAATTTGGCGCTGAAAAAGGAAATTTTTAAGGAGCTGAACCGCGCGTGCAAGCCGGGCGCCATCCTGGCCAGCAATACGTCCACACTTGATCTCGACGAAATTGCGGCCACCATCACGCGGCCCGAAAGTGTGATCGGCACGCATTTTTTCAGCCCGGCCAACGTGATGCGGCTGCTTGAATTGGTGCGCGGCAAGCGTACCAGCAACGAAGCGATCGCCACGTGCATGCAGCTCGCCAAGAAAATCGGCAAGGTGGCGGCGCTGGTGCGCAATGGCTGGGGATTCGCGGGCAACCGCATGTTCATGCCGTATTTGAGCGAGTCGCAATTCCTGGTCGAAGAAGGCGCGGCGCCGGAGGAAGTGGACGCGGCGTTGACGGCATGGGGAATGGCCATGGGGCCGCTGGCGGTCAGCGATCTGGGCGGGCTCGACGTAGCGTATCTCGTTCGGCAGGAGCGGCGACACGCGCTAAAACCCGGGCAGCGTGAAACATTCGTGGAAGCAAAGCTCGTCGAAATGGGACGCCGCGGGCAAAAAACTGGCGCGGGCTGGTACAAATATGGCGACGACCGCCGCGCGGCCACCGACCCGGAAGTGGCAGCGCTGGTGCGCAAATGGTCAGTGGAGGCGGGCGTGCCGCAGCGCAAGATTTCCGCTGACGAGATCGTCGACCGCTGCGTCTACCGGCTGGTGAACGAAGGGGCGCAAATTCTCGATGACGGAATCGCGCTGCGCGCCGGCGATCTCGACACGATTTACGTCAATGGCTACGGATTCCCGGCATTTCGCGGCGGCCCGATGTGGTATGCCAACACGGTCGGCCTCAAGAAAGTCTACGAGCGCGTGCGCGAATTTCATCAGCAGCACGGAGATATCTGGCAGCCTGCGCCGCTGTTGAAAGAATTGGCGGAAGCGGGCAAAACATTCGCTGATTTTCAGCGCGAGGCCGCGCACGCCGGCGATTAGCCAAACATAGAAAGTTCGCGTCGGACGATTCGGCGCGGGCTTGCATGCAAGCGCCGATCAGGATTGAGCCTGGCTGATCGGCGAAAACTTTTACGAAATACTTCGCTTTTTTGATGCGTGCTGCTCATTCGCCATTCGTTTTATCTCGCGAGACCTCAAAGTTTTTTGATTGCAGAACCGTCAAAATTCCATGTTGCATTCACAATGAATTATAGTGTATACACTCGCGAACGGAAGGCACCCAAACCAGAAATGGACGGTGACCACCCCGGACGCCCGGAAGAAGGCCCACCCCCATCTTCCGGGCTTCGAATTTTTATGCGCCTAATCTCGTGATATTTCGTGCGCGGCCGCGCGGAGTTGTGAGATTCCTCGCATGCGGGGTTGCGCCATCGCGAGCGAGCATCAGACGGTTGCACGCATCACTGCGATTCAACGCTTCGAAGCTCCAGCCTAGATGAACGCAACTCGACCAAACTTGCTATTTCTTCCTGGCCTCGCCTGTGACGCCGCGGTTTGGGCTTACCAGACGCGCCATTTTTCGCAGTTGGCCAACGTGCGCGTGGCTGATTACGGCGCCAGCGATTCGCTGCAAGAGATGGCGCAGGTTGCGACTCGCGGCGCGACCGAGCGATTTGCGATTGCCGCACATTCGATGGGAGGGCGCGTGGCGTTCGAGATTGTACGCAATGCGCCCGAACGCGTGGCGGGACTCGCGCTGCTGGATACCGCTTACCGTCCGCGCTCGGCAGGCGAGGCGGGTGAACGCGAACTCGCGGAACGTATGGCGCTGCTGGAAATTGCGGAAACTCAGGGCATGCGCGCGATGGCGTGCGCGTGGATGCAGAAGATCGTCCATCCCGACCGGCTGAATGACGAACCTCTCATTCACTCAATTCTCGACATGTTCGATCGCAAGGCGACGCGGATTTTCCGCGCGCAAGTCACTGCGCTGCTGAATCGCCCGGATGCCGCGCCGGTATTGAGGACGATTTGCCGTCCAACGCTAGTGCTTTGCGGGCGCGAAGACGCGTGGAGCCCCGTGGTGCAGCACGAAGAGATCGCTGCGAAAATCTCCGGCAGCAAACTCGAAATTATCGAACGCTGCGGACATATGGCGCCGATGGAGCGGCCCGAGGAAGTGACTGCCGCGCTGCAGAAATGGTTCGCGGAGTTGTTAGCGGAGGCTTAGAACGCAGCTACATTTGCGCATGAACGATGCGAGCGAGCCGATTGGCGGTGCAGCGATGCGTGCGTTCACTGAGTTTTGTAGTCGTTCCTGTTCATGAATATAATTTCTTGTGGCCGACGCGTTTTGTGTATACGATTGCACACATTATGATGGCACAGAGGTGTGCGCCGCCGCTGGTGTGCGCATGAGTTTCCCGCTCGCTGGCGCCACCCACTGCAATATTCGTCGCGCGATTCCTACTACGCAGAATCTGACGCCGAATCTCGGCGGGTATTGGCGAGAGCTGCGCGTCTTGCGCAAGATCGATCCCCTGGATGAGATGAGCGAACCCGCCATCCGCGCCGCTTTCCGGGCGTTCCGGCTGCCGCGGGCAGCAGCACAGCCATCCGGGCACGCTGCGCGAAGTGTTGCGCGGCCGGGGGCGTGATTTTGGCGCGCGGTTCGTGACTTGCAATTGCATGCACGGCGCGTAAGCTGTGCACGACGAAAACAGGACGACGAGCTTGTGAATGGACAGTACGTTGCGAAGGCGTGCTTCTGGTGGCGAAAAAGGAATACGCCGCGGGAGACACGTAATTCCGAGTTTCTGATCGCGATTTGCACTGAGGGATTAGCACTTTTTCAAATCAAAAGGAGATGAACCTGTGGGCAAGAGCTTAGAGGATATGGTACAGGCAGCCGGAAATCCGGTAAAAATGCTGCGAAACTCGCAGTCCGGTGCACACGTGTACCCGGTGGTGAAGAGCGAATACTCGAATTGGAGAAACGAACAGCGCGCCTGGCAACAGAGCTGCGTGCTATTTAACCAGTCGTATCACATGACGGACATGTACGTGAAGGGCCCGGATGGGCTGAGACTCTTGTCGGATCTTGGCGTGAATAGCTTCAAAGGCTTCGTGCCCGATAAAGCCAAGCAGTTCGTTGCGTGCAATTACGACGGCTACGTGATCGGCGACGTGATTCTGTTTTATCTGGAAAAGGATATATTCAACCTGGTTGGCCGTCCTCCGATTCACAACTGGGTCCAGTTCCACGCCCGGAAAGGCGGCTACAAGGTCGAACTCGAACGCGACGAGCGGTCCGCGGCGCGACCGGGCGGCGATACCACCCGCAAAGTTTACCGTTTCCAGGTGCAGGGTCCGAACGCCATGAAACTGATCGAGAAGGTGCTGGGCAAGCCCGCCCCGGATCTGAAGTTCTTCAATATGGCGACAGTCACCATCGCCGGCAAGCAAGTAAAGGCTCTGCGGCATGGGATGGTAGGCCAGCCTGGTTGGGAAATCTTTGGGCCATGGGCGGACGGTGAGACAGTGAAGGACGCCATCGTCGAAGCCGGTAAGGAATTCGGTTTGCACCTGGTGGGCGCGCGTGCGTATTCCTCGAACACGCTGGAATCGGGTTGGATTCCGTCGCCAATGCCGGCCGTATACAGCGGCGAGAAGATGAAGGAATACCGGCAATGGCTGCCGGCCAATGGGTTCGAAGCCGTCTCTTCTCTGGGTGGCAGCTTCTATTCGGACAATGTCGAGAACTATTACCTGACGCCGTACGACTTGGGCTACGGCTACATCGTGAAATTCGATCACGACTTCATCGGCCGCGCCGCTCTGGAGAAAATAGCCGCGAATCCGCCGCGCCAGAAAGTGACGCTGGCTCTCAACAACGATGACGTGACCGCGGCAATTTCGACGATGTTCAAAAAGACCGGGCGCGCGAAGTATTTCGACTTCCCGTCGGCCGTTTATTCCACCACGCCGTACGACAAAGTGTTGCGCGACGGCAAGACGGTCGGGGTTTCCACCTGGGTCGGCTACAGCTCCAACGAAGGCAAGATGCTGACGCTGGCCATCATCGACAAGGAATTTGCCGTGCCGGGCACTGAAGTCACGTTCGTGTGGGGCGAGGAGGGCGGCGGATCGTCGAAGCCGACCGTCGAGCCTCACGTGCAAACGCAAATCCGGGCAGTCGTGAGCCCCGTGCCATATTCCGAAGTGGCGCGCGAACACTACCGGCCGGAAAAAACCGAATCGGTGCGATAACACGGGCTCTCGCGCACCGCATTCGCGCGGGGGGCGAAACGTGTAGTTAAAAAACAGGACGCGATCTCGCTGATCGCGTCCTGTTTGTTTTATTTGCGAGCGCACGCCCTCACAAACGCCACGCGCCAGCGTCGGCAAAACATCAGGAACGCCGGTACCGTTTGGTAAGGGGCGAACGGGTTTTGTTCGCCCCTTTTGGCGTTTAGCCGGGAACTTTGGCACGGCTTAGCCGGGGCGGTCCTCCAAGAATTAAAAACATCGATTCCGCACATCGAAAAGTTGTATTGTGCGATTTAGGAGCGACCGATTACTCTGGATCAGACTCCGGCAAATCCAATGACCGAAGCCACGAAAGCCGGCTTGAGTTGTTTTGTGAGCCGGAGCGAGTCGCAGGACTGCTACACATCAGCCATGCCAAACTTAACGCTTAAAGCTCCCGTGGGGCCAGGCGACCAACTCGATCACTACCGAATCGAGTCGGTGATCGCCAGCGGATCGACGGTAGTCATCTTCCAAGGCACCGACCTGCAGACCGGTCGCGCGGTTGCCATCAAAATCCCGCATCCCGAAATGGAGACCGATCTCGCGTTCCTCGACCGGCTTCGGCGCGAAGAGGACATTGACGAGAATCTGAGCCATCCGGGCCTCCTCAAGGGAATCAAAGACGAACACCGCAGCCGCTTTTACATCGTCACGGAATGGTTTGACGGCCGCACGTTGCGGCAAAAACTCAACGAACAGAAAAAACTCTCGCCCGAGGAAGCGGTCCAGATTGCGCTGAAACTCTGCGACGTGCTGGAATACATCCACGGGCACGGAATCGTTCATCGCAATTTGCGGCCGGAAAACATCCTTGTCGGCGCGGACGATCAAATAAAACTCACTGGATTGGAGCTGGCTGCGAAAGAAGGCGCTCCGCGGCTAACGTTCACCAGCATTGCCCAATTAGTGGGCTCCTCCGCGTACATTTCGCCCGAAGAATTAGTTGGCAGGCGCGGCGACGCGCGCAGCGACCTCTACTCGCTGGGAATCATCTTGTACGAGATGGTCACCGGCGCTACGCCCTTTCCCGGCAACGATCCGTTCGACCGCTTGCGCAAGCATCCCGTCCCGCCTCGAGAGCTCGATCCAGCGGTCACGCCGCAGTTGCAGGAAGTGATTTACCGCGCCCTCGAACGCGAACACAAAAACCGTTACGCGAGCGCGCACGATTTCGTCCGCGACCTGTCGCAACTGGACAAGGTGGGCATTGGCGAACGAGCGGAATTGCGCGACTGGAAAAAAGATCACGAGTCCGAGGCCAGGCGCCTTTTGCTGTATACCGCCTTGGCGCTGATTCCGCTGTTGATTTTCGGCCTGTTGATCTATTTTTCACGACACTAGGCGTGAAGTTTTTCTCAGCAGCAGCGCGCCTGGCGAGGCGATCTTTGCCCTCGATAAATCAATGGCCCGCATAGAAACTCCCGATTGGACCGCGGAGAGGGCCTTTGCTAGCCTCCCATTGTGTGCCCGCATGCTAGCAAACGGAATTTTGGCCGGAACCGCCTCGCGGCCAAATAGCGCCAGCTCTCGAAGCCAGGTCGCTGCGCGATCGAATTCCGCGCGGCTGGCTGGTGCGCGTCATCTGATTGCGCGCTACGCTGCGGCGCTGGCGTCCGTGGGCGCGGCTCTGGGCGCGACTTTTCTTGTGCAGCGATTCTTCCCCTATCCGTTTTTATTTCTTTTTTTCGCCGCGGTGATGGTGGCCGCGTGGTTTGGAGGAGCTGGGCCGGGGCTATTTTCGGTTCTGCTTTCCACGCTGGCGGTCGCCTATTTCTTCGTTCCGCCTCTCCGTTCCTTGGCGGTGAACGCCACAGATCTCTCGTATTTCGCTTCCTTCGTTGCCTGCGCGCTCGTCGCTAGCTGGGTGAGCGCGGCCAAAAGGCGCGATGCCCTGGCTCTGCGCGACGCGCGCGACCTGCTGGAAGCCCGCGTTGCGCAGCGCACCGCCGAGCTGG
>Ga0307373_10005510_pt1 | contig 20661 bp, 17 predicted proteins | sample OX2MG_FD_202534 | JGI IMG/M metagenome (GOLD analysis project Ga0307373, IMG submission 202534) | Soil microbial communities from Risofladan, Vaasa, Finland - OX-2 | ecosystem: Environmental > Terrestrial > Soil > Coastal area > Acid sulfate soil | place: Finland: Risofladan, Vaasa | collected...
AACTGCGAGGCGACTTCCGCAACCGAGGCGACGATTGTGCCGATCGCCAAGGCGCCCACAATCATGGAAAGCGGGCTTGCGCGGCCCAAGAGCCGGATCAGCTCCGGAGGCACGCCGAAAATACCGCTGCCGATGATCCCGTTCAAGACGAGTCCGGTCATTGCCAATCGGCCAATCGAGCGTGGGAGAGTCAAGAAATGCCCCTGTGACAATCGGGGGCAGAGTTTAGCAGACTGGTGGCTGGTGAAAACGGATGGCTCGCTGAGCTTGCCGGACGGCCACGGCTTCCAATTCCAGGCCGCAGGGACAGTCTGGCCCGGCAACGAAGTCTTGGACTTGATCGTCCCATTCATGGCCATTCATGGCTATTTCACGGCCATTTCACGGCCGGTAGTAGCTCTCGCGCACCGTGCTATGCTGGGGGGAAGGGAGTAAGCAATGAGGATCACAAAGGCTGCGTGGCTATTGTTCGGCGCAATTTTCCTTGCCGGTGCGCTCTGTGCTTTTCAGCGGCCTTTCCGCGAATATCCCTCGGTTGAATATGGCGAGTCGATTCCCGTGCCGCCGGACTGGCAAAAGCAGGGCGAGTGGGCCTTCGCGCGCCTGATGTATCCTCCGGGTCCCAATGACGGATACCGCGGCCGGTTCGATGGAGATTGGCGCCAGGGGCTCTCGCTATGGACGCAGGATTATCCACGCGCGGATCGGGCGTTTTCCCGGTCGGTTCGGCGCTTGACGCGAATTGACGCGCGATCCGTTGAACAGCCGGTCATGCTGGAAGATGGAGGCGAAGTGTACAACTGGCCCTGGCTTTACGCCGTGCAGGTGGGTGAATGGGGCTTGACGCCCGCCGAGGCCAAGATTCTTCGCAATTACCTGCTGCGCGGAGGATTTTTCATGGCGGACGATTTCCACGGAACCTTCGAGTGGCAGATGTTCGAACAGAGAATCAAGCTCGTTTTTCCGGATCGTCCGATTGTCGACATCCCAAACGACGATCCGATTTTTCACACCCTGTTCGATTTGGATGACCGCTACCAAATTCCGGGTGCGGCGCACCTGGCCCTTGGCTACAAGAATGGCGGCAAGGGCGCGCACTGGCGGGCCATATACGACGACAAAGGACGGATCATGGTGGCCATTTCGTATAATTCAGATATCGGCGATTCCTGGGAATGGCAGGACGATCCGCGCTACCCCGAGAAATTCTCCGACTTGGGCATTCGCATCGGTGTGAACTACGTGGTCTACGCCATGACCCACTGAGACAATCGATCGCCTGACTGCCCTTCGTTATGCGCTATTTGGACTGGCGGAAACGCCGATCCGGCTCAGTGAATCCACGATGTTTCCGCAAGCTTGATTTCCATAATCAAGCCGTCATTTTCCGCCGTATAAAAGGAACATGAGCCGCATTTGATGAGAACTGTCAGGAACTGGGCCATGTGGTCCAAGCTATCGTTGAGCCCTTCTTCCCCAAGAGTTCGTTTGTCGGCGAGTTCGTGCAGCGTAGTGTCGCCGTCCATGGTTGATATGAGCGTATACATGAGGACAGGCTAGCAGCCACCCGTACCGGCGTCCAATCGTGACTTTTGATCGAAGCCATTGGTTTCACTCGCAGCCGTGGAGTTCATGAAAGCGTGTTGTATCGGCGGAAGGGCGAACGTGCAATTTGCAAACAGGCCCATTAGCCGGATATGCGATAGTATGCAGGTTCAACTTTTAGAGTGAACGGCTTTGGCCGCTGACCATATCGCGGGTCGTTCCCCCGGGGTTCAAAGTTGAAAACACTGGCGAAGCCGCATACGCTATTGCACCGGCTGGAACTATGAGCTTTTCACCCGAACCCATGCACGGTTTCTCCATCGGTAAAGTCCGTGTCGGAGCGGACGCGCCGCTGTTTATTATCGCGGGGCCGTGCGTGATTGAGAGCGAATCTCATGCCGCCAACATGGCGGAACTCCTCGCCGCCATCGCCGCCGATCTGGATGCCCCGTTGATTTTCAAGGCGTCGTACGATAAGGCCAACCGCTCGTCGGGTTCTTCATATCGGGGGCCAGGGCTTCAGGAAGGCTTGCGCATTCTGGAAAAAATCAAGAGACGCACCGGGTTGCCGATTCTCACCGATGTTCACGATGTGTCGCAGGTCGGTCCGGTGGCCGAGGTTTGCGACGTTCTTCAGATACCCGCATTCCTCTCGCGGCAGACAGACTTGCTGATCGCCGCGGGACGTTCGGGCCGGGTGGTCAATATCAAGAAGGGCCAATTTCTCGCACCGCAGGAAATCGGCAACGCGGCGGAAAAAGTGGCCGGCACGGGAAACGAGAAGATCATCCTCACCGAGCGCGGCGCTTCTTTCGGTTATCAAAACCTCGTGGTGGACATACGATCATTTCCAATCATGCGAAAGTTCGGCTATCCGGTCGTTTTTGACGTGACGCACTCAGTGCAGTTGCCGGGCGGAGCGGGGAAGTCGAGCGGCGGGCAGCCCGAATTCATCGAGCCGCTGGCGCGCGCGGGCACGGCGGCGGGAGTCGATGGACTGTTCGTCGAAGTCCACGATAACCCGGCAAAATCGCTTTCCGACGGTACGAATGCGCTGCCTCTCGATCGATTTCGTCCGCTGCTCGAAAAGGTTTTGCGTCTCGCCGCACTCGTTCGCGAATGGGATGCTGCTCCGGGCGAGATTGTGTCCGAAGGTGCGTCGAGTAAAGAAAGTCGATGAGTTCGGCGAAACCAATCAATCCAAGGAAGCTCGTGAGCGCGAAGAATCGGGAGAACGTGGCGAGCCTGGCGGCGGCGAAGAAGCAAGGAAAAAAGAAGTCCGCGCAGATGGCCCTCGCCACCGCCAAACGAGTGCTGCGCATCGAGGCCGATGCCATCGCGAGCTTGATCCATCGTCTCGACGAGCGATTCGAAGAGGCCATCGACCTCTTATATGCGTGCAAAGGAAGGATCGTCGTCACGGGTCTCGGCAAGTCCGGGCTTATTGGCCGGAAGATTGCCGCGACGTTTTCCAGCACGGGGTCGCCTTCCTTTTTTCTTCATTCCGCCGAAGCGCTCCACGGCGACCTAGGAATGCTCACGGGCGGCGATGTGCTGCTGGCGATCTCCGCGAGCGGCGAGACCCAAGAGCTGATCGAGCTGCTGGAATCGGTCAAGCGATTGGGCATTCCACTCGTCACGCTCACCGCAAAGCCGCTATCGACACTTGCCACCGCCAGCGACATCGTTCTGGACATTGCCGTGAAGGAAGAAGCATGCTCGCTCAATCTTGCGCCAACGGCTTCGACGGCGGCGGCGCTTGCCATGGGCGATGCGCTGGCTATAGCGCTGCTCGAGCGCCGCGGCTTCAAGGAGGACGATTTCGCCGCCCTGCATCCGGGAGGGAAGCTCGGCAAAAAGCTGCGCCGCATCGAAGCGCTCATGCATTCGGGAGAAAACGTTCCGCGCGTTCTTCCTGCAACCAAGATGCCGGACGTCATCTACGAAATGAGCCGCAAGGGACTGGGACTGGCCGCGGTGACGGAGCCCGGCGGCCGTCTCCTTGGCATCATTACCGACGGCGACTTGCGGCGCGTGATGCAGCAGCGGCCAGAAAACGTGCTGGATCTTACCGCGACGGATTGCCTCACCAAAAATCCAGTGACGCTTCCGCGCACCGAACTTGCCGCGGTCGCTTTGCATCTGATGGAAGAAAAGAAAATCACGTCCGTGCTGATTGTGGACCCAGGCGGCCGCCTCGAGGGCGTGCTGCACATCCACGACCTGTGGACCTTGCAACTATTCTGAGGACTTTCGAATGGCCATTCGCGAAGTGAAATTTCCGCCGAAAGTAATGCGCCGCGCGCGCAATATCCGCGTGCTTCTGATGGACGTGGACGGCACGATGACTCCCGGAGCGGTGTGCCTGCAATCCTTTCCTGACGGCAGCGTCGCCGAGATGAAGATGTTCGATGCCCACGATGGGGCGGGGATCAAGCTCGCGAGCATCATGGGGATTCGCACCGGACTGATTACGGGGCGAGATTCCACGGCCACCGCCCGCCGCGCTCGCGAGAGCGCCATGGAATTTGTAGTGCAAGGACAGCCGAAGAAACTCGATGCGTACAAGGCAATTTTGATTCGCGCGGGCGTGACGGATGAAGAAGTGGCTTACGTCGGCGACGATCTGCCAGACCTCCCTTTGCTCGAGCGCGCGGGGCTTGCCGTGGCCGTGGGCGATGCCGTGCCCGAAGTGAAGCGCGCGGCCCACTACATCACCACAGTCGATGGCGGAAAAGGCGCCGTCCGCGAAGTGGTTGAACTGATCCTGAAATCGCAAGGCAAGTGGAAGAAAGCGATTCCTCAGGCTATTGCGTGAACATTTGCCCGGCGGTTTTCCGTTGAGTAAAGATTGCATCAGTTCGCGGTTTTCTCTTCTTTTCCATGAAGCAGGGGCATAATTTTGAATCCGAAGCCGTCTGGTAATCTAACGCAATGAGCCCGAATGATTTTCCCGTCCCAATCGCGGAGCGTTACTTCGAGGATTATCTGCCTGGCGCGGTGTATGAGTATGGACCCATTTCGGTGAGTGAACGGGACATCGTTGCTTTCGCGGAGCAGTTCGACCCGCAGTACATTCATACGAATCCCGAGGCTGCCGCGCGCGGTCCGTTCGGTGGCTTGATCGCCAGCGGCTGGCACACCGCCAGCCTGATGATGCGCCTGTTCGCAGACCACTACCTGTCCAAAGTAGCGGCCATCGCTTCGCCAGGACTGGATGAATTGCGGTGGCTCCGGCCGGTCCGTCCCGGAGATTCCTTGTGGATTCGGGTCACAGTGGTTAAAGCCACGCGTTCGCATTCGAAGCCGGACCGGGGCGTGGTGCATAATTTCGTCGAGGTGCTGAACCAGCATCGAGAGATTGTCATGACCGTCAAGCCTATGAGCATACTGCGTTGCAGGGATACATGCTAAGAGGCACGTGCTGAGAGGTAGTGCCAACTTTCTGAATGCCAGTTCATGTGTTCGCTCAAGGCTGCAACCGGAGAAAATGAAATGAGAATTCTTCTGGCAATTGACGACTCCAAATATTCGCAGGAAGCGCTCCGGAAGCTGATCGCGCAGACGAAGCGAGGTAGCCAGGTTCGAGTGCTGAACGTAGTCGAGTCGATCGGCGGATATATTTCAGCCGGGTTGATTCCGCACGTCGTTTCCATGGCTCCGGGAATGGAGGAAGACCGTGTCAAACAGGCGAAGGACTTGGTTCGCCGGATGGCTCGGAAGCTCCGCAAGGCGGGTTTCAAGACGAGTGAAGCCGTCGAAGAGGGAGACCCGAAATCCAAGATCATTGACCATGCGGAGAACTGGAACGCGGACTTAATCATTCTCGGCTCTCACGGATGGAAGGGGCTAAACCGCTTTCTTTTGGGCAGCGTTTCCGAGGCGGTCGCTCGACATGCAAATTGTTCGGTGGAAATTGTACGAATTCGCAATGCGGCGAGAATGGCGAGAAAATCCGCGCAGTAGCGCTCACCCAGCTTGCATCCGCCAGGGCTAGGCGGCTTAGTTTTCTTGCGGTATCGTGTTGGCGCGGATTTGCCGTTGCTTAGTCAGTTCTCCGAGGCAACCGAAGCGGGGGAAAGGCTGGCTCATGGGTGTTCGTGGCCCCGTCATCGTGCTCGTCGCTTCATTGGCGGTGCCCGCGTGCTGCGCACAGTCGAAGGTGCGCGAAACGCAGCAGAACTCAAATGAATGGCCCTCGTACAATCACGACCTGGCCGGTACGCGATACTCACCCCTGAAGCAAATGGATACCACGAATGTGGCCAAGTTGGCCGAAGCTTGGTCCTACCCGCCTGGGGCTTCCTTCCGAAGCTACACCTGTCGTCGTAGATGGGGTTCTGTATCTGCCCGTGGCTAAAGGCGTGGTGGCTCTGGATTCGTCCATGGGGCGGGACCGCATCCGATCCGACGACTGGCTACGTCTATGCATACTCGAGCGAATACGGCAGCATTGGCTGGACCCAGAAAATGCCTGAAGGCTCCCCTGTACCCTACCAGCAGGCCAGCATCTTGGGCGATCCGATCCGATCGAAATTCTGGGCGCGCAAAGCGGATGCGAATGGCCACACCTTGGGCGAGAGCGGCTGGCCTTGCCAGAAGCCGCCCTGGGGACGACTCACAAAGGTGAATGCCGGCACGGGAGAATTCGCGTGGCAGATATCGCTCGGCGTTACCGACGAGCTTCCGGAAGGGAAGAGGAATACAGGGCGCATTGGTGAGGGCGGACCGATCGTCACGGCAGGCGGACTGGTGTTCATTTGAGCCACCAACGACCGTCGTTTTCGCGCCTTCGATTCCCGGACGGGGAAGCTGCTCTGGGTCGTCAAGCTCGGTTCGAGCGCTATGTCGGTGCCGATCACTTACGAAGGGAAAGACGGGAAGCAATACGTTGCCGTGATCGCGACCGGCGCGGGAGCCACGGTGAGCGATCCAATCCCTGGCGATCAGCAATCGCTTATTGTGTTTGCCTTAGACCGGGGCTTCGTTCCTGCCGGAAGCTGTTGGACTTTGTTGGCATCCTTGATACGGTGGTTTGTTGGCGTTGACGCAAATCGAAGGCGGCATTCCGCAGGATGACTTTGTGACGGTTCCACTTCAAAGACGCATCTTAACGATGAACCGAGGGTCTGCGACTTTGAAATCCGCCCTCTACGAAGCGGGAGGTCGCGATGAACTTCTCCTTTCCATGACGGTTGATCGGCCGGGTACCTCAGGCGGGCGTTTGAAGATTGCAGACCCGAGTGGGAGTGTCTTGTTGGATTCCCCGGTCGGTTCGGAGAACCCAAATGCCGTGTTGGAAGCGATGCTTGCGTGGTTGAGGAAACACGACTTTCTCTCTCATCTGGCGGCTGCGGGTCATCGGCTGGTACAGGGTGGGCCTCGATACAGGGACCCGCAACCGATCACTCCGGAATTCTTGTCGCAGATCGAACAACTCGTGCCGCTCGATCCCGATCACATGCCAGCGGCGATTCGGGGGATCCAATTCATTACCGAAAAATTTCCAGACCTTCCGCAAGTGGCATGTTTCGATACGGCATTTCATAGCTCCCTCCCGCAAGTTGCTCGCATGTACGCGCTGCCTCGGTACCTTTATGACCGGGGCGTCCTTCGGTATGGCTTTCACGGCCTTTCCTACGAGTACGTTATGCGCGAACTGCATGCGCTCGAAGGGAATCTCGCCAATGGGCGTGTGATCATTGCACATCTCGGAAGTGGCGCGAGCATGGTCGCGGTCAAGGAAGGTAAAAGCATCGATACCTCAATGGGGTTTACCCCCCTTGAGGGACTTGTCATGGGTACCCGTTCTGGTGACGTCGATCCAGGCGCCCTGCTCTATCTGCTTGAGCACAAAAATGTGTCCACGAAGGAAATGGGTACGCTCGTGAATAAGGAATCTGGACTGCTGGGAGTTTCGGAGACGTCCGGAGATATGAGGGTCTTGCTGGACAAGATGCACCAGGATGCTCGGGCCGGTGAAGCTGTGGATCTGTTCTGCTACCGAGCGAAGAAATACATTGGCGCATATGCCGCAGTTCTTGGGGGACTGGACGTGCTTGTCTTTGCGGGAGGTATTGGAGAGCAGGCGCCCATCGTTCGCAAACGGATCTGCGACGGCTTGGACTTCCTGGGGATTCGTTTGGACGCCCCATGCAATGAAGCGAATGCAGCATTGATATCGCCCCTCGAAAGCCACGTAAAAGTGCGCGTCATAAAAACCAATGAAGATCTCATGATCGTGCGGCATGTTCTCTCAGCGCTTGGATGGACAAACGCCTAACGAACTATCTTAGGTAGCGATTTCTTCTCCTGGTCGAGGGTGACACTCGATGAAGAAATTGCAAGCGTGGCAAGCGAGATCGTTCTGCCCGCCATCATCCCCCGCGTGAAACTCGCGGATTGCACAAGCCAGAATTCAACAACGCAAACATATGGGAAGTTTGTCGCAACGAGCCGTAAGAAACGAGAATCGGTTGAACGCGACCTTCGATGTGACCGACCATTGCAAAATAGGGCACTGCCGTCGCGCTTAGAGATTTGCGGCGGCGGGTGGGAATACCGATCGTTTTAACGCTTCGAAGCACAGGACCTTGCGAAATGGCCATCCAGGCATTGAGTGTCCGTGAAGGTGTGCGGAAAAGGACAGTCATTCTTTGTCACCTCTTCTATGCTGGTGAGCGAACAGTACGCGTGACGGGATAGGCTCCAAAGTCAAGGAACCGGGCTAAATTTTTACAAGCCGTGTCTTGCTTATCGTTATCTATCGGAGGCATCGGGCAATGAAGGTGCGGAGGAGTTCAAGAACATGAACATTTTCGGACGTGCCACCGGCTTCTCAGCCCCTCGATTGGGCAAGCAGACTTTGGTTTCCCTGTCGTTGTTGCTTCTGCTGTTTGCGACGTGGCCTCAGAAGCTGTCAGCTTATCAAGATTCGCAAGCCCCGGCGCAGACCACCCAGGCGACACCCCTGCAGGACGGGGCGAACGGGCAGGCCTCGCCAGCACCACCCTACGCGCAACAGACCCCCGAGGAATTGCAACAGTTGGTAGCCCCGATTGCGCTGTATCCGGATTCGCTTGTGGCGCAGATCCTGGCAGCGTCCACGTTTCCCGAGCAGGTTGTCGAGGCCGACAGATGGGTGCAAGCGCATCCTGATCTGAAGGGCGACGCCTTGGGTCAAGCTGTGGATCAACAGCCATGGGATCCAAGCGTCGAGGCGCTCACCGCATTTCCATCCGTCCTCGGAAATATGGACAAGAATCTCTCATGGACATCATCTCTCGGCGACGCCTACTACAACCAGCAGCAGGATGTGATGGATGCCGTACAGGTGATGCGCCAGCGAGCGGAAGAAGCCGGCAATCTTAAGACCACGCCGCAGCAAACCGTAGCGACGCAAGGGGCGACGATTGTCATTGAGCCTGCCAGTCCCGATGTCGTCTACGTTCCCGCATATGACCCATGGTCGGTTTACGGAGGTCCCATAGTAGCGTGGCCGGGGTGGTACCCGTATCCCGGAATCTGGTATGGAGGTCCGTATCTCTCGTTCGGAGTTGGCTTCGGGGTCGGTTTCTTCGGCGGTTTTGGATGGGGCTGGCCTCATTGGGGATTCGATTGGCATAACCGCTCCGTGCTCTATAACCACAACAGATATTTCTCCCGGAGCAACACGTTTTACAACCGAAACAATTTCTACCGGGGAGGACGCGTGCGCGGTGGAGTGAATGTATCTCGGGGCCGCACCAATGCAGGGAGCAGGCCCTCCAACGGGCACATCGCAGGGCGCGGCGGAGTTTACAACCGTCCTGGCGCAACGACCAAGCCCTTCAACGGGAATACGCGCGCTGCTCGAGGATACGCTGAACCCCGTGGCCAGAGCGGGGTCCGCTCAGGTGCCTTCAGTGGCTACAACCATGGCGGACAGGCAAGGAGCTTTTCTTCGCGCGGAAGAGCCAGTGTCGGCGGCGGAGCGGCGCGTGGTGGTGGGACGCGCGGCGGCGGAGGATCTCGCGGGGGTGGCGGCGGATCGCGTGGCGGACGCCGGTAATCGAAGTTTCGTCATTTCCTGATAGAACGTGAAATTTAGAAATGGAGGGAAACCATATGCGGCGATCGCAGCTGAACTTCGACAAATTTTATTGGGCCGATCTTCCTAAATTAGCCGCGGTCGCCATCCTTTTGACGGGGTGCTTTCCCACCCGTTCCATGGCGCAGCAGCAGGGGCAGAAAACGTTTTCATCGGCGAACGATGCGAGCAGCGCACTCGTCACGGCAGCGCAAAGAAACGACGAAAAGGCGCTGCTCGATATCCTTGGACCTGACGGGAAGCAAATCATCTCGTCAGGAGACGGAACCGAGGATGCCGGAAACCGCGCTAATTTTGTACAGAGATACCAGGAAATGCACCGCTTGGTGAAAGAGCCGGATGGCACCGTTACCTTATATATTGGCGCGGAGAATTGGCCCGTGCCCATACCGCTGGTGAATAAAGGCAATTCTTGGTATTTCGACACCGAGGCGGGCAAGAAAGAGATTTTGTACAGGCGGATTGGCCAGAATGAAATGTCGACCATTCGCATTTGCCAGGAGCTCGTAGCCGCAGAAAATGAATACCATTCGACGCAGCACAACGAGTACGCCCAGAAAATCTTCAGTGATGAAGGGCAGCACAACGGCCTTTACTGGAAAGCCGCTGATGGCGAACCCCAGAGCCCCATCGGGCCGCTTGTGGCGTCTGCCGTCGCCGAGGGCTATGTCAAAGACCAAGGCGGCGCTCCGACTCCTTACCGCGGTTACTACTACCATATCCTCACGCGTCAGGGAGAAAATGGCTCAGGTAGAGCGAAAAGTTACATCGTAAACGGCAAAATGACCGAGGGTTTCGCGTTCGTGGCCTACCCGGCAGACTATAGATCGTCCGGCGTGATGACGTTCATCGTTAATGAGGATGGAATCGTGTATCAGAAGGATCTTGGCAAGAAGACCGGTACTCTCGCCAAAGCCATGAAGGAATACAACCCGGATTCTGGTTGGCAAAAGGCTGAAGATCAGGACGAGGCTGCGGGCGACCAGAACCCTAAGTAAAAGAGGTTTTGCAGCTACGAAGGTGCTGTAGTTGTGCGAGTAGAAAGGGGTTAGGAGCAGATCTCTACAGCATGGTCGTGGGGAATGTCCAAGAGCAGTAGGTGAAGAATGAAACGGCCTTCAAAGACAGATCCGTTCCTGCTGATTTCAAGGCACGGCTATAGAGGTGGCTAAGGCGAAGGGCATCATCGAAACCACGCATCCCGCCCAATTATCGCTGCACGCAGAAGAATCGGTGGCAGCGGCAACTGTTTAGCTTTCCTATGAGTTGTATGGACGAGGCATCTTCCATGCTAAGCGTCGGAGCAAACTACGTACACCTTTCGGCCTGAGGTGAACCGCGTGAACGGAGGCTTGATCGACAGGGGTAATTTCGGCCGCGCGATCGATTGATGAGTTAGTGAGGCAAGACAGCGCGCACACGATTTTGAGGAATTCAGAACTTTGAATAAGCCTTCTTCGGCAGCACGGCCCGACGACTTTCTAAGGCTTTTCGGAGAGGCGCGGTGAAATCACAAGAACAGGAGGATAGTAATCGTGACACTGAAGGCAGATGAGGCTAAGGCGAAGTCCGGGTCCAATCCCGATTCCAAGGATAATTTGAAATCCCTGCCCCTGCCGGAAGTAGAGCAAAAATTGGTGTCGTCTCCGGATGGCCTCAGCCAGGCCGAAGCTCAGAAACGGCTCGCGCAATATGGTCCGAACGAAATCGCAGAGAAGAAAACCAATCCATTCCTGAAATTCCTCACCTACTTCTGGGGTCCGATCCCATGGATGATCGAAGCGGCAGTCATTCTGTCGGGTGTAGTCCGGCACTGGCTGGATTTCTTTATCATTCTCCTTCTGCTTGCTTCCAACGCCGTAGTCGGATTCTGGGAGGAACACCAGGCGGGCAACGCGATCGCTGCTCTGAAGGCCAAGCTGGCAATCAAGGCCAAGGTGAAGCGTGACGGGAAGTGGACCACGCTGGCGGCGCGTGAGTTGGTGCCAGGCGATGTCATTCGTGTGCGGCTGGGTGACATTGTGCCGGCTGATGCGCGCCTGCTGGAGGGCGATCCAGTAGAGGTGGATCAGTCCGCGTTGACAGGCGAATCTTTGCCCGCTACTCGCAAATCGAGAGAAGCGGTATTTTCAGGTTCGATCATCCGCCAGGGCGAGATTGACGCAATTGTGTACGCCACGGGTGAGAACACCTACTTTGGCAAGACCGCGCAATTGGTGCAGGAGGCACACACCGTCAGTCATTTCCAGCGCGCCGTGCTGAAGATTGGCGATTATCTGATCATTCTCGCAGTAGTTCTGGTGGCGGTGATTATTACCGTCGCGCTCTTCCGCGGCGATCCGATCCTCAGCACGTTGGAGTTCGCATTGGTGTTACTGGTGGCCGCAATCCCCGTGGCGATGCCCACGGTGCTTTCGGTGACGATGGCAGTGGGGGCGCGTCTTCTGGCAAAGAAAGAAGCGATCGTGACCCGGTTGTCGGCGATCGAAGAACTGGCCGGCGTGGATGTGTTGTGCTCGGATAAGACTGGTACTCTGACCCAGAACAAACTGACATTGGGCGATCCGTTTAGCGTGAACAATGTTCCTGGAGATCAGGTCATTCTCTACGCCGCACTCGCTTCGCGTGCCGAAGACAAGGACACCATCGACCTCGCGGTGATCGGCGGAGTGAAGGACGACAAGGCGCTGGAGAGTTTTCAGGTGGTCCATTTCCAGCCGTTCGATCCTGTTCATAAACGCACGGAAGCGACCGTCAAAGGCGGGGACGGAAAACAGTTCTATGTGGCCAAGGGAGCGCCACAGGTAATTCTGGAGATGTCGGCTAATGCGGGTGAAGTGAAGCCTGCCGTCGAAAAAGCCGTCAATGAATTTGCGGGACGCGGGTTTCGTTCCTTGGGCGTGGCCCGGGCCGATCAGGAAAATAAGTGGCAATTTGTTGGCGTGCTCCCCTTGTTCGATCCGCCGCGCGAACAAGCCAAAGCAACGATCGCGAGCGCCCGGCAGATGGGCGTGAGCGTCAAGATGGTTACGGGAGATCAAATCGCCATCGCCCGAGAAACCGCGAGACAACTGGGAATGGGCATAAACATCCTGGATGCCAGCGGATTGGGCGATACCAAGCAACACGCGACGCCGCAGCAGGCGGAATCCATTGAAAAGGCCGACGGCTTCGCCCAGGTTTTCCCGGAAAACAAGTTCCACATCGTGAATGTTCTGCAGGAGCGCGGCCACATCGTCGGTATGACCGGTGACGGAGTGAACGACGCTCCCGCGCTGAAGAAGGCGGACTGCGGCATCGCGGTTTCCGGTGCGACAGACGCGGCGCGCGCGGCGGCGTCCATCGTTCTGCTGGCTTCCGGCCTATCGGTAATCATCGACGCAATCAAGGAGAGCCGTCGCATCTTCCAGCGGATGAATAGCTACGCGATCTACCGCATCGCCGAAACGCTGCGCGTGCTGTTCTTCATGACGCTGGCGATCCTGGTATTCAATTTCTACCCGGTGACCGCCGTGATGATCGTGATGCTGGCGTTGCTCAACGATGGGGCAATTCTGTCCATCGCCTATGACAACGTCCATTACAAGGATAAACCCGAGGCCTGGAACATGCGGCTGGTGTTGGGGATCTCCACGGTGCTGGGTGTTACGGGAGTCATCGCTGCGTTTGGCCTGTTTTATCTTGGCGAGCGCGTATTTCACCTTGACCATGCGCACGTCCAAACGCTGATGTACCTGAAGCTCTCCGTGGCCGGACATCTCACGATCTTCTTGACACGCACGCGCGGCCCGTTCTGGTCGATCCGTCCGGCGCCGATTCTCTGGATAGCAGTACTCGGAACGCAAACGATCGCCACCCTGATTGCGGTATATGGACTGTTTATGACGCCTCTCGGATGGGGCTGGGCGGGATCTGTTTGGGCCTACGCTCTAGTTTGGGCTCTCGTTAATGATCGCGTGAAGCTGCTCGCCTATCGGATTTTTGACCCTACGAGGTCCCCATTGTTGGCCAAGAAGTCACTCGATCTGACGCCACAGATCGCTACACGGGCCTATGAACTCTATCAACGGCGAATCCGGGGCGAAAGCCGCGCAGATCAAGACTGGCTTGAGGCGGAGCGCGAAGTTCGGAAAGATCAGCCGGGGAATGCAAAGGTTGCGTCAACGTCCTCGTGAGTTCGTCAGCAGCGGTCGAGAAATAGAGAGGAGCAGCCATATGACCACTAAAGAGCCAACAAGTAGGGTTGATAAGAATAGCAGCCAAATATCATTGGTCCAGAGCTTGGATCAGGTTGGCAAGTCGACTAAGTTTGTCTTCGATGCAGCTTTGTCTACTGCTATCGCAGCCAATGGTCAGTGTCAAACAAGAGTACCGAATCCCCAAGGTCCGCTTACGCGGGACATGCTGGATAAGATGCACCGCTATTGGTACGCCGCGAATTATCTCTGCGTTGGCCAAATCTATCTCCTCGATAATCCGCTGCTCCGTGAGCCGCTCAGAAAAGAGAACATCAAGCCGCGCTTGCTGGGACATTGGGGCACATCCGCCGGGCAGAATTTCATCTACGTGCATTTGAACCGGCTGATCCGGCAGACGGATGCAAATATTATTTACATTTCGGGCCCTGGGCACGGAGGGCCGACGCTGAACGCTTGCGCATACCTCGAAGGAACGTATACCGAGGTGCATCCTGAGATTACCCAGGACATTCACGGCATGCGCCTGCTCTTTCGTTCTTTTTCCACGCCCGGAGGAGTCCCCAGCCACTGCGGGCCGCATACACCGAACTCCATGCACGAAGGAGGAGAACTCGGCTATTCACTGGTTCACGCTTTTGGCGCGGCCTTCGACAACCCGGACCTGATTGTGGCTTGCGTCGTAGGCGATGGCGAGGCCGAGACTTGCCCGCTCGAAGGAAGTTGGAAAGGCGTCAAGTTCCTGAATCCATCGAGAGACGGAGCGGTGCTTCCGATTCTGCACCTGAATGGCTACAAAATTGCCGGCCCCACGGTTACGGCTCGCATGAGTGACGAAGAACTGCTCTCTTTCTACAAAGGTCTTGGATATATCCCCCATTTCGTTGAAGGGGACGATCCCGAAATCATGCATCAACTTTTCGCAGAGGCTCTCGACCGCTGCTACGCCTCCATCCGGGACATTCAGAAGGCGTCCCGGACAAAAGATGCACGGACAAATCAAGACCGGCCACGGCAATCATGGCCGATGATCATCCTGCGCACTCCGAAGGGCTGGACATGTCCAAAAGAGGTGGACGGTGTGCCTATCGAGGGCACGTTCCGCGCGCACCAGGTTCCGCTCTCCACCGTGTGCGAAAATCCGGAACACTTGAAGATGCTCGAAGCCTGGATGCGGAAGTACCGGCCCGAGGAATTATTCGACCAGGAAGGGCGTCTGGTCGCCGAGCTTGCGGCGCTGGCTCCGGATGGAAATCGCCGTATGGGCGCAAATCCTCACGTCAACGGCGGACGATTGCTGAAGGCGCTCGATCTGCCTGACTTTGCTGAATACGCATTGTCCATACCCGGGCCGGGCGAGGTGATAGCGGAAGCTCCGCGCAAGCTGGGAGAGTATTTGCGCGATGTCATCAAGCTGAATCCAGCCAATTTTCGGTTGTTCTGCCCGGATGAGACAAACTCGAATCGTCTGAATGCGGTGTTCGACGCGACCGACCGTTGCACGATGGAAGCGATCGTATCCATCGACGACCATTTGGCTCGCGACGGCCGCGTGATGGAAGTGCTCAGCGAACACCTTTGCGAGGGCTGGCTCGAGGGCTATCTGCTGACGGGCAGGCATGGCATGTGGTCTTCGTACGAGGCCTTCGCCCAGGTGGTGGATTCCATGGTCACGCAACACGCGAAGTGGATGGAGCAATGCCTAGAATATCCCTGGCGCAGGCCGATCGCCTCTTTGAATGTCTTGCTCACGAGCCACGCATGGAGAAATGACCACAACGGTTTCAGCCATCAGGCACCGGGCTTCGTCGACAACGCATTGCAACGGCGAAGCGAGGTGATTCGAGTCTACTACCCGCCGGATTCCAACTGTTTGCTCAACGTCTTCGATCACTGCTTGCGCAGCCGGAATTACGTCAATGTCGTTACCTGTGGAAAACAGCCGGAACTTCAATGGCTCACGTTTGACGAAGCGCTCACTCACTGCTCCCAGGGAGCGTCGATCTGGAATTTCGCGACGAACGATGGCGGAACGGAGCCGGACATCGTTCTGGCGTGCGCCGGCGATGTGCCCACCATCGAAGCCTGCGCGACATCCTGGCTGCTGCAAAAGTACGTGCCCGGCATCAAGGTGCGCGTGGTGAACGTCGTCGATCTCAGCGTACTGATGAGTCCCGACGATCATCCCCACGGCATGGACAATATCTCATTCAACGCGCTGTTTACCCGGGATGTCGATGTGATCTTCGCATTTCATGGCTATCGCTGGCTTATCCACAGCATGGTGCACGGCCGTGCGAACGAGGCTCGGTTCCACGTGCGCGGATTTAATGATGTGGGCTCAACCACCACTCCATTCGATATGGTTGTACTCAATAAGATGAGCCGGTTCCATCTGGCCATCGACGCGCTCAAGCACGTGCCCCGATTGCGTTCGCAGGTGTCGGACGCGATCGACATGTTCAATCGAAAATTGTACGAGCACCATGTTTATATCCGGCAGCATTTTCAAGACATGCCGGAAATTCGGAATTGGCATTGGACAAAAGATTTCAACGAGCCGGGCGCTCCTCCTCCGCTGGCAAAGGGACATCCCCGCGGAAACCTGTTCACCGATAGCTAAACGAAGAAAAGCCCCGCAAACGGAAACTTGAATCCAAGAGTCCGGTGAACCGGCGGAGACGTCTGACTTGGTCGGCGTGCCGAAGTTGGCCATCCTGTTCGCCGACTTGTTTCCGGTTTGGGCCGGATGGCATCTTGATAACACAGCCCCACCTGATTACCTGACTAAAGTAGCGACGGTATATCATGCCGTGATATACTGCGCCCCGTGAGCGAGACAGGACCAACTCGTCTAGCGCGGGAGCATGCGGCATCGTCCATTGCCCGGGAACTCGCGCACTTTCGCTACCAGCTTCGGCGATTTCTCCGATTCAGCGAAAACGCCGCGCGTGCCTCTGGCGTAACACCGCAGCAACATCAATTGATGTTGGGCGTTGCTGGATTCACAGGACGCGGGTGGGCGACCATCTCCGAGTTGGCGGATTTTTTGCAGGAACGACATAACGCGGTCGTGGGGTTGGTGAATCGCGCGTCGCAGCGAAATCTGGTTCGCAAGGAGATCGTTGCGCGCGATCGCCGCTTCGTGCGCGTCGAGCTCGCACCCAAGGGGCGAAAAATCCTGAGAGACCTGGTGGCACTCCATCGCAGGGAGCTCGGGAGATTCCACGGCGGCACGGGACTCCTGCAGGTTCCGCGGCTCACGGGAAAGCGACGAACAAATTGAGTGCTGGCGGCAAGAAGGAAAGTGAAAAAAATAAGGCAGATAGCCATGGGGGCCGCGTGAGACCGGTCTTGCAAGTGCGCGGGAAATTGATTCGTGAAGTTAGCTCGAAGAGATTCGCGTGACGAAGGTCCAGTCGAAATTCCTCAATCATCCGCTGCTGCGTAAATACGTCTCGCTCGTGCACGAGGACATGACGGCGACGTATTCCCGCGACCTGCACAAGTGGCTGATTATCTCACCGGTATTGGGCGTGGTAACCGGACTGCTGATCACGCTGATTGCCGAAATTATCCTGAAATGGATGTGGCCTCCGATACTGCAATTCTATCTTCGGCACAGGATTGCAATGATTCCGGGTCTCGCCGTGGGCTTTATTATCGCAGGCTTGATCATGCAGTATTTGACGCCGGACCCGGACGAACACTCGACGGAAGAAATCATCCGGTCGTACCACGAGCACCAGGGCGACATCCGGATGCGGTCGTTCGTGCCCAAACTGCTGGCGGCGATCGCGACGGTGGGTTTCGGCGGGAGCGCGGCGCTGGAAGGGCCGAGCATCTACGGCGGCGGCGCGATCGGCTCTTGGATGTGGACGAAAATGCGGAAAGTCGGCTTGGAACCACGCGACCGCCGCCTCATGCTCATCAGCGGCGCGGCCGCGGGGATGTCCGCCGTGTTTCGTGCGCCGCTGACGGGAATTATTTTTGCGTTGGAAATGCCGTACAAGGATGACTTGGCGCATGAGGCGCTGCTGCCAGCCCTGATCGCATCCGTGACTTCTTACGCGACAATGGCGGCGTTTTTAGGGGCGAAACCGCTATTCGACTTCGTGACAGCGGCGACGTACACGCGAAAGGATCTGTTCTGGTCGGCCGTGCTAGGCATTGTGTGCGGTTTGGTAGCAATGGTCTTCGATATTACTTTTCGTCGTGTGCGCACGTTTTCAGTAAAGTCCTCGGTGCCGCACTGGGTGAAGATGGCCGTGGGCGGAATTCTGACGGGTGTGTGCGGCCTGGTGTTTGTTTCGATGTTCAAGGGGAATCTGGTTCCGATCGGGCCGAACTACGAAGCGATGCCGCTGATCCTGCAGCAATCGCACGGTTCGCTCGAGCTGGTCGTGTTCGGAGTTTTAAAACTTGCCGCAACGCTGTTTTCCCTGGGGGTTGGCGGAGTCAGCGCGATGTTCGTGCCGCTTTTCCTGACCGGAAGCTCTTTCGGGACGGCATTTGGGCAATCGATCGTGCACAGCCCCGCGCTTAATCTCTACGCCGCGGTAGGCATGGCGGCTTTCCTCGCGGCCGGATATAAGGCGCCGCTGACGGCGGTGGTCTTCGTCGCGGAAGCCACGGGGGGGCACGCTTATATTATTCCTTCGCTGATTGCCGCGGCAGTCGCCTATGCTGTTTCAGGCGAGGCCTCGGTGTCGGGCGACCAGCGGTTGCACGAGGGCGTGAAAGTGGCGGAACTCTCGAAGGTAATGGTGCGCGATGTGATGCAGGCGAAAGTGATTTCGACGACGGCGGAATTGTTATTGCGGCAATTTGCGGACAGCATCGGAGCCCATCATGCACACGCGGCATATCCAGTCTACCAGGGCGAGAAATTGGCGGGCACGATTTCAGTGAGCGCGTTAAGCAAGGTCGCGCCGCAAAAATGGGAACAGATGTCGGTTTCCGACATCATGGACCGTAGCGTGATCCGGGTTCCCCCGGAATGCGATGTGCTGGAAGCCCTGCGGCTGTTGATGGCTCAACATGGGCAACACATGCTATTGGTGACGTCCCCCAATGAACAACTCGAAGGGATTCTCACTAAAACGGACATTCTTTCGGCGTTGAACACGCGCGGCGGAAACAGCGGATATCCCGAGCGCGAATAATAGCACGGGCGAAACGGGTTTCTGAATTGGCTCAGTGCAATCGCGAATGCGGTGTCTCTCCCGTGCTCGCTTGCAAAGGGACCGAGTGGGGGGAAGGAAACTCGGCGCCTATCGGCGATTGATTTCACCCGCCTCATAACTCACATTCCGCCCAATCTCAATCGATTGCGATCGCGGGATCGCCCTCGGCCGCGGTTGAATTGCAGCGCCCGTAAGCGCCTCGCGGAGAGTTTTATCGGCGCGGCCGGTCGATCTTCCTCTTGCTTTCGACGTGCCCGTCGATCCACTTCAAGATGAGATCCGCGACTTGCAGATTGTTCTTATCCTGCATCAGCATGTGGCTATTGCCGAACTGCCCATAATCGGGAAGATGCATCATCGTTGCATCGCCTCCTGCCGCATGGATCTGCTGAATAAATTGCTGGCAGGAATCGAAAGTGGCTTTCCATCGGGCGGCGTACGCCGGAACATCCTCCAGATGGTCGCCGAAGATGACCAGGATCGGGATTCGCGAAAGTACGGCAATTTGGCCGGTCGTCAGCGTGGTCGTGCAGACTCCCTCAATGCTGATAATGCCCCGGATGTCGGCCGGACTGACCAGCGCGGCGCGCTCCGGGAAAAAGCCGGACTCCGAATGTCCCATCAGGATAGCGCCGCCAAGTTTGATCGCAAGTCCCGACAAGTCCGCCCATGTGGGGTTTGCCTCAGGTAGCTCGGCATTGAGGTCCGGAATCACCTGCTTGCCAAACTCGTCGAATGCCTCCACCGGGAATTGCTCGTTGGGGAACGCCTTGCCGACGGCGGGCCCAAAGCGGAAAAAAGGCCACGCGATCTCGTGGCTCGCAGTGCGGATCGCGGGCAGGTCGCTCGCCGGCCGGTTGCCCAATCGAACTTCGTTATAAATGGTGGCGTCGAATCCGGAGCGCGCCCGAGACACTTGATCGGGAAGATAAACAGCGCGGTGCCGGCGCAGGAAATACTCGTTCCATCCCATGCGGCCATCGGGCGTGGTCTCGTAACTCTTGGCGCTCAAGCAGCAGCCATGCAGCATGACCACGGGAACGTGCTTTTCTTCCCGCACCGGAATTTGATACTGCACGTACATCTGGTCGACCGTGATGCTTCCTGTATTGATGCCAAAGTTCAGGAATCCCGTGGGCGTGCCGGTGAGCGCGTCGGTCGAGATCGTTTGCCCGCCAACGAAGAAACTGCCCTGGGCCTTAATGGTCAGAGTGTCGGCTTTTGCCACGCCTGTTGCAGCAAGCGCAGCAATGGCCACGGCCGCGATCAAAGCCAAGAACCGGACAAATTCGGCAAATCGATGGGAATACTTCACCAGAATCTCCTTTCGACCGAATGCATCGGAGAACTTTCATTACACGCGAAGCAGCCGACATCATACATGGACGCGCGTGGTTTAGGCGTCAGGCAATGAGTCAGGCAAACAGAAACGCTTGCGGGGAAAAGTCGCCCGCTAACGACTGCACCGGCAAAGGCGACGAGTCCATGCGTGGTTCGTCGATGAGATCAGGCGAATCAGGGGGGCTGGAGACGAAACTACCCCTGATAATTCGAGCCGTTAAGAAAGCACATAAGCTGAAAATGCCGCCGCTCGCTTTGCAAAGCGTATTCTTAGATGCGCTAATTGGCTGCGGAAGCTGGGTGA